>Ga0164315_10000860_pt1 | contig 22155 bp, 21 predicted proteins | sample GuaBasSedimGuay6_FD_113737 | JGI IMG/M metagenome (GOLD analysis project Ga0164315, IMG submission 113737) | Subseafloor sediment microbial communities from Guaymas Basin, Gulf of California, Mexico - Guay6, Core 4569-2, 0-3 cm | ecosystem: Environmental > Aquatic > Marine > Hydrothermal vents... | reverse complement strand
GTGCTAAGTATAAGTAATAACTTCAAGCCTGTTAAATACCTTATTAAACAGACATTAACTGAAACGAAGATGAGTCAAAAAACACCATTAGGTCTTTGATCTGACAACATCTGATTAAGCAAATAAAATAGTCAGTATCTGGATAAGTTAATGAATCATTAATAGAAATTACTTAAAAGCTGAGCTTCAGATAGTGATTACGCGTTGCTCAGTGACGATCTTCTCCATCGGTACATCCGTATCTTCAACGGGAATATCCTCTACCAACTGTGCTTCATAGGCGAGGGCAATCTTGTGGCTCACCTGGTTTTGGGCGAACCATTTATCGTAATAACCACGGCCAAAACCCATACGGTGGCCAGATAGAGTGAAACCGAGCCCGGGTGTTAGGGCGATATCGAAAGGTCCAGAACAGGGTTTTGAGTTGCCAGGAGTCAGAATTCCCAGTTCACCGGGAACCAGATCTTCCCAGCTAGAAAAGGTTTCTGCCTCCATAAAGTCAGAATCAACAATTTTGGGCACAGCCAGGGTCTTGCCGGCATCCAGCAGGGCCTTGATAAGCTCATGGGTGTGGACCTCGGTGGCGTAGGAGATATAGATGAAAATTATCCTCGATTTACTGATCTCATCAAGCTTAAGTACTTGTTCTGTAATAGAATTACTGTAGTCCAGACGAGTGGCTTCAGGAATATTTGCCCGCGCTGTTTTGAGCATTTTCCGGGTTTCGGCCTTTTGCTGGCTGACTTGCATGTTTTGTTGCATGAATTGGCTGTCTCTAATACGTTGAAATGCTTTATTTTTCACTAATATGCCGTACAATACCGCCTTTTTTCAGGGCATGACAATTTGTCTGCCGAGATTGTAACAGGCTAATTTAAAGAGGTTAATGAATGGTAACCATTCGATTATCACGTACCGGGGCAAAGAAAAAGCCCTTCTATCACATTGTAGTCACAGACAGTCGCATGAAGCGCGATGGTCGTTATATTGAACGCGTTGGTTTTTATAATCCAGGTGCAGTTGGGAATGAAGAGACCCTTAGAATGGATAGCAGCCGTTTAGAACACTGGCAGAGTCAGGGTGCACAGATTTCAGATCGCGTTTCTAAACTGATCAAACTTAACGCGAGCGCCTGATTCATTTTCGAGCTCTCTAGACGGGGTTCGTATAAGCAAGACTGCATGAGTGGTGAATATGCAGGATGAAACCAGCCTCATAGTTATTGGAAAGATTGTCGGCGTATACGGCATCAAAGGCTGGTTCAAGATTTTGTCATTCACTCGGCCAAAAGAGAACATATTTAACTACGGCCCCTGGTTGGTTAAACAGGATAGTGAATGGCTGGAAATACAGTTACAGGAAGGCAAGCCACAGGGAAAAGGCTTGATCGCATCCCTGGAGGGATTTACTGACAGAGATGAGGCGATGGCCCTGGTCGGTTCAGAGCTGGCAATTGACAGGGAGCAGTTACCCGCAGCTAAAGAGGGCGAGTTTTACTGGCATGACCTGATTAATATGCAGGTTATTAACCAACAGAATGAAATGCTTGGGGTGGTTACTGAACTCCTTGAGACTGGTGCAAATGATGTGCTGGTTGTTGAAGCTGATAAGCAGCGATATTTAATACCTTATGTGCACGATATCTATATTAAAGACGTCGATACTGAACAGGGTGTGATACAGGTTGATTGGCAATCCGATGATTGACGGTAATTAGCAATCGATGCTGGGCGGCTTGAATGTTACAGATTGAAGTAATAACTTTATTTCCGGAGATGGTGAATACTGTCACCGAGTATGGGATTACCAGTCGCGCAGTGAAGCGGGGCTTACTCAAGGTCAACACCTGGAATCCCAGAGATTATACAAGTGATAATCACAGGACGGTGGATGATCGACCCTACGGGGGTGGTCCAGGGATGGTAATGATGGCAGAGCCATTAAGTGCAGCGATTACAGGTGCGCGCGATGAGTTTGATTTAGGAAATACCCCGCATGTGATTCATCTGAGTCCTCAGGGCAGGAAACTGGATCAGAAGGGCGTAATGGAATTGGCGCAACGACAGCATCTGATTTTGATTGCTGGACGTTATGAAGGTATAGATGAGCGTGTCATTGATAAGGAAGTTGATGAGGAGTGGTCAATAGGTGACTATGTTCTGAGTGGCGGGGAGTTGCCCGCGATGGTGCTGATTGATGTGCTGACCAGAACATTACCGGGTGCCCTGGGTCATGAAGATTCGGCAAGTGAAGATTCGTTTTTCAATGGCTTGCTTGACTATCCTCACTATACGAGGCCAGAAGAGATTGAGTCTAATAAGAATGACGAGCAGCAAGTACCAGATGTATTGCTGAGCGGTAACCATGAGGAAATCAGGCGTTGGCGTTTACAACAGGCACTGGGGCGTACATGGTTGAGAAGACCGGATTTACTGGAAAATTTAAATTTGGATGATGAGCAACAGGATTTACTGGAATCATTCAAGAAAGAGTATACGAAATAAAATTATTTAAGCGGAGTTAGTGAGATGAGCAAGATTATAGAACAGCTTGATGCAGAACAAATGACAAAAGAAATACCGGATTTTGCTCCGGGCGATACCGTCGTTGTTCAGGTAAAGGTAAAAGAAGGACAAAGAGAGCGTCTTCAGGCATTTGAAGGTGTTGTGATTGCAAAGAAAAATCGCGGCCTGAATTCAGCTTTTACTGTGCGTAAGATGTCTCATGGAGAAGGTGTTGAACGTGTTTTTCAAACATACAGTCATGCCATTGCAGACATTGAAGTAAAGCGACGTGGTGATGTACGACGTGCCAAATTGTATTACATGCGCGAACGCACAGGTAAGGCAGCCAGGATTAAAGAGAAAATCAAGACCAGCTAAGTTCATGTTAAATGTTCATTTTAAAAGCCCCGCAAATGCGGGGTTTTTTTTGCCATGAATGGCCTTCAGGATTTTGTTCAAGACAAATCCTAAGCGCCTACATCCATGTAGGCGATGTCGGGAGCAAAAGGAAGTGCGAGAACGGCTATGTACACGACTACAGGGATGAAGGAGGTACGATTATATGGAAATAATCGGTAGGAGTAGAGTCTGGAACAGAGACCGAGAGCAACGCAGGAGCAGTTGCCGAGGATGTACTGGTGTCGTTGATAACAGGGAAGAAAAGGTATTCATACACTTCCATAGTCTTAGTGGGTTATGATTGCCTTATATGACGCAGTCCACAGCAGAATATGATTTTTTGTATGATTCTCCCACAGGTCCATTGGGGGTGTGTATTGATGCGGAAAGTATCACCAAAATCATCTGGCTGGAACAGGACGTACTGGCAACAACAGAAACACCTCCATCAAAATCAATTAATAGTAAACTGAAACAAAAGGTTGTCTCGGCTCTGGATAATTATTTTGAGTCAGGCTTGTTCGAGGGTGACATCTCCCTGAGTCCAGATGGGAGTCGCTTTCAGAAAAAAGTCTGGCAAGCGTTGAAAAGAATTCCATCGGGAACGGTTAAAACATACGGTGATGTCGCAAAGGAGTTGAAAACCAGTAGTCGTGCTGTCGGTCAGGCATGTCGTAGAAACAATATTCCGCTATTTATTCCATGTCATAGAGTTGTTGCCGCCCAGGGGATCGGTGGTTTTATGGGTGGCTATCGTCATGTAGAACGAAAACGTTGGTTACTGCAGCATGAAGGCATCCTCTGATTCCATAAGCCAGGATATGCAAGCAGCAAAGGATCAGATTGATCGTTTTCTCGACGCCCTCTGGATGGAGAGGGGTGTCAGCGAGAATACCCTGGCGGCCTACCGAAGTGACCTGCAAAAATATGCCCTGTGGCTGGATAAAAACAAGTGCCAGATAACAGCAGCACAGGAAGGTGACTTAAGAAATTATTTATCCAGCATGCAGGGAAGAACCGCAAGAACGATGGCACGGCATCTTTCAAGTATTCGAAGCTTATATAGTTATCTACTACGTGAAGGGATAATGCAACATGATCCTGGGGCCAGGGTAGAGGCGCCAAAAATAGGCAGACACTTACCCAAGTCATTAACAGAAGGCGAAGTGGAGGCTCTACTGAAAGCACCGGATACAGGCACGCCTCTTGGTTTACGTAATAGAACCATGCTCGAAATACTTTATGCTTCGGGTCTGCGCGTCTCTGAATTAATCAGTCTGCAAACCGGGCAGGTCAATCTGCGCCAGGGGGTTGTACGTGTATTGGGTAAAGGTAGTAAGGAAAGGCTTGTGCCCCTGGGGGAAGAATCAATCGAATGGTTAACACGCTATCAGAATAGCGCAAGGATCGAGCTATTAGGAAAAAATATCAGTGATGCATTATTCCCGACCAAACGGGGTGAGGCGATGTCACGACAGGCATTCTGGTATTTGATTAAGCGTTATGCTGTGGCTGCAGGTATCAATAAAACAATCTCACCGCATATGTTAAGACATGCCTTTGCGACACATCTGTTGAACCATGGGGCTGATCTCAGGGTTGTACAGATGCTGCTGGGACATAGTGATATTTCGACTACACAAATCTACACACACATTGCCCAGGAACGTCTTAAAAACCTGCATGCGGTGCATCATCCCAGGGGATGATCCCATAGTTTAACTTCTGGGTTTAATTTCTGGGCCTAAACTTTATCCATATCGTCAGGGATGACTGAGAATATTTCCTCAAGTGTTGTCAGGCCTTCAGCAATTTTTTGAGCACCACTGATTCGAAGGCTACGCATGCCCTGTTTCAATGCGGCAGCACGGATTGAATTAATGTTTGTATTATCTGAAACCATTTTTTGCAATTCAGGATTCATAGGCAATATTTCATAGATGCCAATGCGCCCCAGGTAGCCGGTATGTTTACATTCGTCACAGCCTACAGCCTTGAAGCAGTTATTTGGTACTTTAAGTTTTGGCGGGGCTGTGAGTTTAATCCAGGCATCTTTATTCAGAGTCGTAGCTTGTTTGCAATGCGGACATAGTGTGCGAATCAGGCGTTGTGCAAGAATGCCCAGTACTGATGCGTTAATCAGGAAAGGTTGAATACCAATATCAATGAGTCTTGTGATTGCAGATGGCGCATCATTTGTATGCAGGCTGGAAAGCACCAGATGCCCGGTCAGGGCTGCCTGTATGGCGATATCAGCCGTCTCAAAATCACGAATCTCGCCGATCATAATAATATCCGGATCCTGTCTTAATAAAGTACGTACCCCTGTCGCAAAATCAACGCCAATGTTTTGTTGAACCTGCATCTGATTCAGCTGCTCATCAACCATTTCGATAGGATCTTCAATCGTACAAATATTGTTGTCCGGGCGTGCCAATTGTCTTAACGCCGAATAAAGCGTTGTGGTTTTTCCTGAACCTGTGGGACCTGTGACCAGGATAATGCCATGGGGATTATGCGTCATATGTTCCCAGGTTTTGATCTCATGTGCGCCAAAGCCAAGGTCTGTAAAACTTTTGTATAACATTTCAGGGTTGAAGATTCGGATGACCAGTTTTTCCCCAAAAGCCGTGGGCATGGTCGAGAGTCGCATCTCAACTTCATCTCCAGAGGGAGTTTTGGTTTTTATTCGTCCGTCCTGTGGGCGACGTCTGTCGGTAACATCCATGCGTCCAAGGGATTTCAAGCGGCTGGATATTGCGCCCATGAGAATGATTGGGAATTCATGAACCTGGTGTAACATGCCATCAATACGAAAGCGGATTTTGCCTTTTTCTCTACGTGGTTCCAGGTGAATGTCACTCGCACGTTGTTCAAATGCGAATTGTAATAACCAGTCAACAATACTGACGATGTGCTGATCATTAGCATCGGGTTCCCCCATTTTTCCAACTTCAATGAGTTGTTCAAAATTCTGCAGCTTTGATCTGGATTCATCAGAGTCAATGACAGCACCCAGTATGGATTGGCTAATGCCGTAAAATTCTACGAGATAACGTTCGACGTCTTTTGGGTTGACCAGTACGCATTTGATCCTCAGATTAACGATACGTGAGAGTTCTTGCACCCACGAATCAAAAAAGGGTTCGCAGTTGGCAACGGTCAATTCCTTGCTATCAATTTCCAGGGGTAGAATTTTCAGGTTTGTAGCATAAGCCTGTGAAACCAGGCTGGTAACTTTATTGACATCAATCTTTAAGGGGTCAATTCGTACATAAGGTATCCTGGTTTTTTCAGCCAACCATTGTGTGAGCCGTTCAAGTGTTAATGGGAATGATGGTTCACAACTGCTGTGCCAATCAAGGTTAGACAGGGTAATAAGTGGGTGTGTCTTTTTGTTATCAGACTCATGTAAGCCGGCAAACTGTGTACGCTGTTCCTCAGTAATGAGACCATCTTCCAGCAATAGTTTCAGGACATAATCCAATGTCAGTTTTTCATTACCTGAGGACGTAATCACCTGCTGTTGCATCTGTATTTACCGTTGTCAGTCATGTGGAATTTGTGCAGATGACTTTAGCACTCATTATACAAATATGGAATTACAGTGCCTGTGGAACGGACAGAGGTTTCTCATGTCTGATATCATGCCCGGATGATTTTGATTGATTCCGGGACTATTAGTTAGATTCTGAATTATAGAATAAAATCCGGATTTGACCGGAAAATGGAGTATTAGATGAGAGTAGTGATTGTTTTACTGTATATGAGCCTTCTTTTGTCTGCTTTCAATACTGTTGCAGACGAGCAGGTAGAAGCGCGATTAATAAAACGTATGCAAGAGGTGTTTCCGGGTATCGATATTTCACAAGTGAATTCGACACCGATTGATAATATCTATGAAGTGATGATGGGCCCTGATGTTGTTTATATGACAGAGGATGCACGTTTTGTCCTGAAAGGCGATTTGATCGATATACAGGAAAGGCGCAATCTCAGTGAAGCTGTGCGTTCACAGGCAAGGGTCGATATATTGAAAAACATTCCACAAGATGAATACATCGAATTTGCAGCAAAAAATAGCAAAGATACCATTTACGTTTTTACAGATGTCGATTGTGGATACTGTCGTAAATTACACAGGGATGTTACAGAATTAAATGAAAATGCGATCACGGTCAGATATCTTGCCTATCCCAGAGGAGGTGTCAGGTCTGCTACTTACAAGCAAATGGAAAACATCTGGTGTGCTGAAGATCGTCCCCAGGCCCTGACAGATGCGAAGAATGGCAGGCCAGCCAAGGCCAGCAAGTGTGACAACCCTGTAGCAAACCAGTATGCCCTGGGTAAGAAAATGGGTGTACGTGGCACACCGGCGATTTTTCTTGAAGATGGGCAGGCATTACCTGGTTATATGCCACCAGCTGAATTACTCAAGGCCCTTGATCGATAAATAAGTCTCATCAGACAGACCAGTTTCATCAGATAGACCCAGGCCACTCAGCTGGTTGATTGTTGCTATTGTGATGGAGCCATCATCGTCATCTATGCTCTCAACCTTGATCGGTAAATAATGCAGGTCTTTGGCACACCAGAGAGTTATCCTGTCTTTCTTTCCGGATTTTAGACGAGAAAATTTCATGGTGTTAAATTTCCCGATAGGCGTGTCGATAGATTCTTCTCCGTGATATTTAAGCTTATAGGTTTTGATTTTCGCCCCGTCTACAACGGTGTAGCTTGTCGGGGGATGTCCCGTTTTGAGATCGTGCATGAGATTGATCTGGTAGAGTAGTTTATCAGTCATGCCAGCCTCTAATACAAAGCTTGATTTTGTTCCGTCACCAACATAATGTGCCTGCATATTTTCCCAGTCAAAAACAGTTTTTTTATGTTTTTCCTTCTTTTTCTTAATGCGGTCATAGCTATAACTCAAGGGCTTTATTTGCTGCTCATGCAAATACCAGTGAGATTCTTCCACAACATGAAGTTTGTAAAAGATAGATACCAGACCTGTTGAGTTTGTTTCTGAACGATATATATAATCGTCATTATCAAGGCGAGATAAACTACTATGCATTTCAGCGACTTCCATACCGTTCCTGACTATTTCAAATGATGCCTCAAATGGTGGAGGCACATTTTCGTCTGCATGTAATGGTGAAGTACAGGCCAGTAATATAATCAGAACTAATTGATTTATTTTTTTCATGGTAAATAACTGCATTTCCAAGTAGTTTGGGTATTGAGTACTAAGACCAGCATTCGGTGGTAATATTCGTTCCAAATTTATAAATTAATACGACTTTATAACGCTAAATGGTTATCAACAACAGATGAAACAGATATTTACACCAGATAACAAGGTCAGGGTACTGATTGCCGGGGATGTCATTCTGGACAGATATTTGCATGGGGACACCACACGTATATCTCCAGAAGCACCGGTGCCTGTGGTGCACGTGAAGGAAACTGAAGAACGGCCAGGTGGAGCAGGGAATGTTGCGCTGAATATTTCAAAATTAGGCGTGCAATGCTGCCTGGTTGGTATTACCGGGAAAGACGACTCGGCAGATCTGCTTGAAAAATACCTGTCTGATGAAAATGTTGAATGTCAGTTTATTCGCCAGGATGGTTTTCCTACCGTGACAAAACTAAGGGTATTGAGTCAGCATCAACAATTGATTCGACTGGATTATGAAGCAGCTGTAATCCAGGTTGATGTGGAAAAAATTAATGCATTATTTGTTCAGCAATTACAGGATACAGAGGTTGTCGTTTTATCCGATTATGCGAAAGGAAGTTTGCGAGACATAAATAATCTGATTAAACAGGCAAGAGACAGCGGATGTACTGTCCTGATTGATCCAAAAGGTACTGATTTTTCTCGCTACCAGGGAGCGAGTGTTTTAACACCAAATCTTAAGGAATTCGAGATGGTTGTTGGTGAGTGTAATGACGTTGATGAAATTGTTTCAAAAGGCAAGGCTTTATGCCAGACACTTGAGCTGGATGCACTGCTGGTGACGCGCGGCAAAGATGGGATGACATTGATTCTTCGAGATGAGCAGGCAGTACATCATCCTTCACGGGCATTGGATGTATTTGATGTAACCGGCGCCGGGGACACGGTGATTGCCACATTGGCAGCTGCGATTGCCTCGGGTCACGATATCGTCCACGCAACCGCTTTGGCCAATGAGGCCGCAGGTCTTGTGGTTGCCAAGCTGGGGACAGCATATGTGACAGTGGAAGAATTGAATCGAGCTGTTATGGAACATCATGTCAAAAACAAAGGCATATTGGATGACGATCATTTGATGACTATAGTGAACGAAATCAAGAAGCAGGGTGAAACCCTGGTCATGACAAATGGCTGTTTCGATATCCTGCACGCAGGACATGTGCAATATCTGCAACAGGCCAGACAATTAGGCGATTATTTACTGGTTGCGGTCAATGATGATGCTTCAGTCTCCCGATTGAAAGGAGATGAACGCCCGGTGAATCAACTAGCTGATCGTATGGCTGTGCTGGATGCGCTTGAAGCAGTGGATTGGGTCGTGCCTTTCTCAGAGGACACACCGGAAGATTTGATTAATAAGGTCCTGCCGGAGGTTTTGGTCAAAGGTGGAGATTACCAGGTCAATGAAATTGCTGGTGCTGATGCAGTCATAAAAAATAATGGTGAAGTGAAGATTTTTTCATTACTTGAAGGATGTTCGACCAGTCGTATTATTGAACGTGCCAGGGCTATGGATAACAGGAACATGGAGAAAGACAAATAATGATTATTGTCACTGGTGGCGCCGGGTTCATCGGCAGTAATCTGGTAAAGGCCTTGAATGATAAAGGCTTGACTGATGTATTGGTTGTAGATGATCTGACTGAGGGGATCAAATTCAGAAACCTGGTTGATTGTCAGGTGATTGATTATCTGGATAAGGATGATTTTCTACAGAAGATTAAGCAGGAGAAGGATTTTTCTGAAAAGATTGAGGCGATTTTTCATCAGGGTGCCTGTTCCACGACCACCGAATGGGATGGTCGCTATATGATGGGAAATAATTACACTTACTCCAAAGATTTATTACATTATTGTTTGAATCTTAAAATTCCCTTCATCTATGCCTCCAGTGCTGCGGTTTATGGCACGGGTGAAAATTTCAGGGAAACGAGGGAAAACGAAGCACCAGTCAATGTCTATGGCTACTCAAAATATTTATTTGATGAGTATGTCAGGCGTTTTGTGACTGAACCTGAAAGCCAGGTAGTTGGATTACGTTACTTTAATGTGTATGGACCACGAGAACAGCATAAGGGATCAATGGCCAGTGTTGCCTGGCATTTGAATCAACAGATTCAGGCAAGCGGTAAGGTCAGATTATTTGAAGGTAGTGGGGGATATGAAAATGGCGATCAACGGCGGGATTTTATTCATGTTGATGACGTCGTCAAAATAAATCTCTGGATGCTGGAAAATTCTGCCTCTGGCATTGTCAATGTAGGCACAGGAGCAAGTCGACCATTCAATGATGTCGCAAAAGCAATTGTCAGCTGGCATGGAAAAGGGGAAGTGGAATATATTGAATTTCCTGAACATCTCAAAGACAGCTATCAAAGTTTCACAGAAGCGGACATCAGTTCATTAAGGCAAATGGGTTATAAAAATGATTTCCTGTCTGTCGAAGATGGCGTGAAACAATATCTCGATGTCCTTAATCAATAAAAGCCATCATTAGAACAAATATTTCGAGATCATTTCCATTGAGAAGAATCTATTCTTTTATCATTTATTTATTGATCCCTTTTGTCGTACTAAGATTATTCTGGCTTGGGTTTCGTAATCCTGATTACAGGCGTCGCTGGAAAGAACGCTTTGGTTTCCCTGATAAAATCACATCACAAGACAGGATTATCTGGCTACATGCTGTATCTGTTGGTGAAGTCCAGGCATCAAGGCCGCTGGTAAATGGTCTAATGGAAGAATACCCGGATTACAAAATATTAATCACAACCATGACGCCTACGGGTGCTGATAGTGTGAAACAATATTTTGGCGAGTCAGTAAGACAGCTCTATGTCCCTTATGATCTACCTGTTGCAATCAAGCATTTTATCTCTGTCATTGAACCATCAATACTGATCGTCATGGAAACGGAGTTGTGGCCAAACTTGTTTCATTATTGCCATAAAAACAATATCCCTGTCATCGTCGTTAATGCACGCATGTCTGAAAAATCTGCTAAAGGTTATCGTCGTTTCTCATCATTAATTCGTCCGATGCTTGAAAAAGTTTCATTAGTTGTCGCCCAGGGTGAAAAAGATGCAGAAAGAATGATAGCGCTCGGGGCAGACAAGGATAAGGTGAGTGTGACTGGAAATCTGAAATTTGATATTCATTTGCCCCATAGTGTTACCGAACAGGCCCAGGCGCTAAGACGATATTTTTCAGTGAATCGACCTGTGTGGATAGCGGCAAGTACGCATGAAGGCGAAGAGAAAATAATACTGGATGCTCTTGATAAAGTTCTACAACGGCAATCACAGTGCCTGCTTGTGATTGTGCCACGGCATCCTGGGCGAGCAGCAGCTGTCAGAGAATTATGCATTAAAAGAAATTTTAAAGTCTTGTCTAAAAGCGATAACAGGGAATGTGACGAAAATGTAAAAGTTTTCATTCTCGATACACTAGGCGAATTACCAATGTATTATGCGGCTGCAGATGTTGCATTTGTTGGGGGCAGCCTGACTGAAATAGGTGGCCACAATATGCTGGAACCTGCCTGCCTGGCCTTGCCAGTAATTATGGGACCACATGTATTTAACTTTCAGGAAATCAGTCAACTGTTACTGGATGAAGGTGCTGCCTGGAAAGTGTCCAATGCTGATGAACTATCAATCAAGGTGAGCGGTCTACTGGCCGATGCAAATTTAAGGCATAACACAGGTGAACGAGGCAGGAATATTGTCTTGAAAAAAAGGGGGAATGTTGAAAAAATCATGGAATTAATCAGAGAATTTTTCAAGACTCATGTAACTTAAGCTGCATAGGCTGTCTAAGGCGTTATAATTACCACTATTGGTTGAACCAGTATTGGTAGAAATTTATAAAGCTTGCCCGAAAGCACCTTTGGGAATTATTTTTTAGATTTAGAATTTGGAGGCATGTGAAATGCAAATGATTAAAGTTGTGCCCTGTGTACTATTGCTGGGATTTTCATCAATGGTTACTGCGAATGACTTCCCGACACGTGATCGGGTTGAATATGTACTGAACTGTATTCAGGAGATAGGCGAAAACACCATGGACGAATTACAAACATGTTCGTGCCGTATCGATTCAATCGCATCAGAAATGTCGTTTGAAGTATATGGTTATGCAGTGACCTATAACCGTAATAAAAGAATGACAGGTGAAAAAGGTGGCGTCTTCAGGGATAACAAGGCAGGCATAAATTTTTCAAAAGAACTGAAGGGCGCTGAAGACACAGCCAAAGGGCAATGCATAAAGGTTGTACACATTGTGGCACCGACGGATCTGACCAGGGATAAAAGGTACGATGAGATAAATGAAATTAAGGAAGGTTCGGAAAGTAAGGAAGATTACGGACATCGTAGATAATTTAAACCTGGTCAATGTAAACCAGGGAATCACAATAGTGGAAGTATTTAAATAAAAAAAGGGTGGCAGATGCCACCCTTTTTTAATGAAGCCAGTTTATTTATTCAGATATGTCTATAAGGTAACTGCCTACAAGGTAACAGAATGAGTAGATTTAAATTCATTGTTCTTTGTATCAACAGCAACAACGACCATGTCCCCTTCTTTTTCTGGTGTGAAAAAGAAACGAAAACTGGGATCCTGACTGATGGCAAATGTCAGGTCGGCCTTCAACACTATCTTGCCCTCATAACTCACTATTATTTCTTTCACAAAATGAGGTGGTGGTTTCACACCGGTTCTCTGACTGGCACCAAGTCCGGTAATATTCGGGTGACTGATCTTGAGTTGCATTAAATTAGGCTCTCCCAGGGTCACATCACCAACGGTATTCATTTTCATTTTACCCATACGCTTCAGTGATTCATCAACACTTGCACCAAGGGGCTCTGAACAACCACCCAGTGAGCGAATGAATGATTTGCTCATCAGCAACTCACCATTATTCATTTCAGTAACGACACGGAAATAAGTATTACTATCAACCCTGATGCGCATGGCAAGATCTGCCTTACCACTCTCCGGGGTAAATTCAAATACACCAACCAGAGGAAGTGGGTTTTTGTCGAGATAGATGTGTAATTTTTTGATGTAGCGATCTGCTGTTTGAGGAATCTTTGAATGAATAGAAACCGGTACCACTGAAGGGTCTTCTGATCTGTATGGCGCCTTCAATTCGATAACGGCATCGGTCGGGTTCTCATTAATTTCCCTGTCCTGAAATGCTCCAGGGCGAAGGTTTTCATCCCATACTCTGTCAGATTGTCTTTTAAGGTCATCCGGGCTTCTGTTTCTCAGATCGTTAACATCGGCCATAGTTGGTATGGCCAGTGCGAATATTGCTGCTGCTGAGATTATATTAACTAATGTTCTAAATGATAATGTCATTATTAACTTCCCTCAAAGTTTTTAACTAATTAGCTGGCTGATTAATTTCTTAATAATTTCTGCAATTATACATTACGCATCACACGTAGTGCCTATGCTTGTACGATATGACAGTCGAATTCATGAAAGTTCATACGATGAGCTACAGCAAATTGATAGAGAGTAAAAGTGTTACGAAATATTTGATATTTCATATTATACATTTATTTAATAAACCTGATTAAGCTATTAATAATAAAGATTATTAAAGGATGAAATCTCGAATAGAATTCCAAAGTGGGTTGGTGAAATTGAATATCTATCTATGTATATATGGGCGATTAACCATTGATAATTTGTCAGCAACTACTTGCGCATTAATTAACAATTACCTAGACTCAGTTTTTTGAAGTTGAAAGCTAGTATTGCTGCACTGCATCAACTAGACGCCTTAAGTAGTTGGTGGCAATGGTGAAAGTGGTATACAATGCTTACCTCACTGTAGCTGAGTAAGAAAATGTTATGGACAAACTTACTCGCACAACTTGGTACTTCTAATCGAAGTAAATAGCGGTTACAAAAAAACGAGAATTATCCAATTCGGGAAACATTGTAATGATCTGGCAATGTTGTATTTTTTATGGACGCGCAATTATATAGATGCCTGATAACAATATAAAACATATGGCAACAACAAGTTCTTCATACAACCGTCTGCACGGTCTGTGCAGCTTGGTCATTTTTCCGTGTGACAATATTTCTGATTCAACTATTTCCGTTCCAACCAGTTCTACCCCAACAAGTAAAAATTCTTTTTACAACTCTTTGATGTCTATTGATCTCAGGATATCAGGGGGTTTCTGTGTACACACGAGATCGAACATGATCAACTAATATAAGAGGAGGAGGTCATGAGTAAAATATCTTTTAAATCAGTGGTAATCGCTGCGGTCGCTCTAGTGGTGCCTGTGGTAGCTTCTGCGAATGATGAAGTTCGTAAGCTGTCACAGAATCCTAACTATTGGGCGAACATTAGTGGGAACTACGACAATCACCGTTATTCTGCATTGAAGCAAATCAATAATAAGAATGCCGGTAAGCTACAAGCCGCGTGGACATTTTCAACAGGTGTTCTGCGTGGTCATGAAGGTGGTCCTCTGGTACTGCCTAGTTCTGCAACAGGTTTGTCAGGAGATACTCTGTATATCCATGCGGCTTTCCCAAACAACACGTTTGCGATTGACCTGGATACATTGGGCATCATTTGGCACTTTGAACCACAACAGGATTTCGACGTAACTGTTCCAGTTATGTGTTGCGATACTGTTAACCGTGGTCTTGGTTATTCAATGGGCCAGATTTATCTGCAACAAGCTGACACCACATTAGTGGCTTTGGATGCTAAAACAGGTAAAGTCAACTGGACAGCAATGAATGGTGGGGATATTCCTGCCAGTCTGGGTGGTCCTTACGGTCCTACATCAGGCATGACCAATACCAGTGCTCCACATCCAATGAAGGTTAAGATCATGACTGGTTGTTCCGGTGCTGAGTTTGGTGTTCGTTGCTGGATGGCTGCTTACAATGCAAAAGACGGTAGTCTGGCATGGCGTGCTTTCAGCATGGGTCCTGATGCAGATATGCTGTTCGACAAAAACACAACCTCAATGGGTAAGAAAGTTGGTAAAGATTCCAGCTTGAAGACCTGGAAAGGTGATCAGTGGAAGCAAGGTGGTGGCTCTACTTGGGGTTACTGGCCTGCCGATTTCGATGAAAACCTGATGTATTACGGTACTGGTAATCCAAGTACCTGGAATCCGGTTGTTCGTCCTGGCGACAATAAATGGTCTATGACTATTATGGCTCGTGATATCGACACTGGTGTTGCACGTTGGGTCTATCAGATGACTCCTCATGATGAGTGGGACTATGATGGCATTAACGAAATGATCCTGGCTGACTTCAAAGTTAAAGGCAAAATGACACCAGCACTGGTTCACTTTGACCGTAACGGCTTTGGATATACCATGAACCGTAAAACTGGTGCTCTGTTAGTTGCTGAGAAATTTGATCCGGCAGTGAACTGGGCAACAAGCATAGACATGAAAACAGGTCTGCCTAATCGTGTTGCTGCTTACAGTACACACGGTAACGGTGAAGATGTTGTTTCTAAAGACATCTGTCCTGCAGCTCTGGGTTCAAAGGATCAACAGCCTGCTGCTTACTCACCAAGCACTGGTCTTTTCTATGTTCCTACCAACCACGTATGTATGACCTACGAACCAGTTAGTTATGCTGCTGGTGGTAACAAGTATGTTTCAGGTCAGGCTTATGTGAATGCAAACTTAACCATGTATCCTGCTGGTGCAGTATGTCCGGATTGCCCGAACAACAATGCAGCAAAAGACAACATGGGTAACATGATTGCATGGGATGCTAGCAAAGGTAAGATCGTATGGTCTATCACTGAGCAGTATTCAGTTTGGTCAGGCGTACTTGCAACCGCAGGTGGCGTAGTATTCTACGGTAACCTTGAAGGTTGGGCTAAAGCTGTAGATGCCAAGAGTGGCAAGCTTCTTTGGAAGTTTAAAACTCCTTCAGGCATCATTGGCAGTTTCAATAGCTGGGCACACAATGGCAAGCAGTATGTCGGCGTACTCTCAGGTATTGGTGGTTGGGCTGGCGCAGTTGCTGCTATCCCAGGCTTAGCTGCAGCACCTGATGGTGCAGCACTTGGTGCTGTTGGTGGTTACAGAGGTCTGTTGAAGTCCTCACGTGCTGGTGGTACTTTGATGGTGTTCGCACTGCCTTAAGTAGCACTTAACACGTTACGAACCATGTTTTAAACCAGGGTTCGTAAGTAGTTACAAAAAAGCCCCGGCCTTTTACAGGTCGGGGCTTTTTTTTATCTTATTTATGAATAATAGTATCTTCCTGAAATCACTATTGTTACTGTGATCGCTACCTTCTGAAAAGTTCCATAAAAAAAGCAAGAACTTTGTGACCAGGCAAAAGTCACATCTCGTGACACCTGAATATTTTTTCCATGTAGTGGGTGCGCACAGGTGTTTAGTTGTGTTTGAAAGACAATATTAAGTAATATAGGGATTGAATTTATGGGCTAAATCCAGCAAAATTAAGGATTACGCCTGAACCACAGACTTCTCAATGAATCGGTACCTGGTGGTGTAAATTCAATAGATTATGTAATACAAAACCTCACTGGAGAAGGTTAAGATGAAAATAATGAAAATTGCTACAAAATTAGCTGCTGTGTCAGTTTTACTCGTATCCTTTAGTGCAACTGCCGAAGATCATGAGATTGTTGCTGGCGCAACCAACTTTAATCCAATGCATTTGTTTGTACAGCCTGGTGATACTATCCAATGGAGAAACATGACCATTCACGACACTCAATCAATGGATGGTCTGATCCCGGAGGGAGCAGAAGCCTGGAAATCCAATATTGGTCAGGAATATGCGGTGACCCTGGATGTAGAAGGTGTTTATATCTATAAATGTAATCCACATTATCCAAACGGTATGGTCGGTGCGATCATTGTTGGCGAGGCCAATAATATGGACCAACTCGATGCTAATGCTAAAGGTAGAGAGAAGGGTGTTATCTTCAAGTTGAAGAAAAAACTAGCAGCAAAATAAGTAAAACTTTCCGTACACTCAATGAATATGACTAATATTTTACTTAATTATTCAAATCAATCAGGACGAACATTGTTCGTCCTGATTTCCATTTTGACCCTGGTTTTTACCAGTAATATTACGATTGCTGAAGAATCAAGTGGCAAGCAGCGACCTGTACTGAAAGTATGTGCAGATCCTGAATTGATGCCGCTTTCCAATAAAAATGAAGAAGGCATGGAAAACAAGGTCGCTGATTTACTTGCGAAAGAACTTGGTGCTGAAGTGGAATATGTATGGTTCCCACAGCGTATAGGCTTTATTCGTAATACACTTCGTTCTGAAGAAAACGGTGTATACAAGTGTGATCTGGTGATGAGCGTACCAGAACACTTTGAACTGGCAGCAACGACCAAACCCTATTACGCAGCAACCTATGTCATGGTATATATCAAAGGCAGAGGTCTGGACAGTGTTATAGAGCCAGAGATGCTTGAGACACTGAACAACGAGAGAAAAGATATTAAAATGGGCTTGTTTGATCGTGGCCCTGCGCAACTCTGGGTTTTCTATCATAATTTAATGGATAATATGGTTCCGTATCAATTTCAGATGGGTGATCCCAAGATAAACCCCACCGAAGTTATCCTCAGCGATCTTTATGATGGTAAGTTCGATGCAACCATCGTTTGGGGGCCGACTGCAGCGTATTATGCCTCGAAGAATAAAGATCGAGGTGAAATGGTTATATTACCTTTGAAAGATGATCCAAAAAGAGCGCAAATGAAATTTGTTTATAATATGTCTATGGCCGTTAGATTTGGTGACAATGAATGGAAAGAACAATTAAATGAATTCATTAATAAACAACAGGAAGGAATAAATGACATTATCAGTAGTTATGGAATCCCTATTGTAGAGGTTGTTGCAAAACCAGTAGCAAACGATGACGATTAGTCTCCCGCCAAAATAAAATTTAGATGTGATTAAAATGATAAAATATTTGCCACTGCTATTAGTTTTTTTGTCTAGCCCGAACTTGGTTTATGCTGAAAAAACGGCAGAAGAAGAGTTGAAGCCACAGATTGGGTCAATAGATGATTCGGGAATGGTTGACGTTAATGAGTATGAATTTTCCAATGCCGAAAATAAATTGTGGTTGGACAAACATTTATTGAATATAGAGCAACCAGTAAGATTGCATTATGAATTTGTAAAGACCGGATCTTATGAAGATGGTTTCATCGATGATATTTATCTGGATATTATTCAAATAAACGAAGATGGTACCAGGAATGCTGCATTACAATTCTTTACAGAAGAAAGAAGTCAAAAAGTCTCACCAAGTAATGTGGAGAAAATTACAGGGAATCCAGTGATAGGGATATACATGCAGGGTGATGTTTACGAAATGAGTCGTTTAACTGATGGCGGTTGGAAATATTTTCATCGACAAATCAAGCTGGCAATAGCTGATAACAACGAAAGTGAGCCTGTCACTATTAAACTCAATGGGAAAGAATATCAGGGAGAAAAAATCACCTTGTATCCATTCGAGAAAATTCAACAAAAGGACAGATTAAAAGAGTTTTCAAATAAAAGTTATGAATTTATTATGTCGGAAGAGATCCCTGGAAAGTTGTATCAAATATGGACAGTGATCAATGATCCTGCAAATCCATCCGTACCATTACTAGAAGAAAAATTGACTCTAACAAATGTAGAGTTCAGCTCCGAGATAGTTGCCAATAAAGTGAATTGATAGCTGATACGGGACTGGGATTCTCTGGTTCTTACAGAATAAAAGGGAGGTATCTAAAGATATCTCCCTTTTTTATCAGGAATATTTCAATTTGACAACAGGTGGTACCGGGATCAGGTTTTTTTTCGCTGCACCATATCATCACCTCTTCCACCCGGAGATAAGTGGACTGCGCAGAACTTGAACTCTGGTATTTTTGCAAATGGATCCAGTGCGTCATTGGTAATCAGGTTTGCTGAGGCCTCATTGTAAGTAAAGGGCATCATCACGACACCTTCCTGCATATGCTCATCCGCACGTGTGGTTGCAGAAATTTTTCCACGTCGTGACTCAATGACAATGAAATCACCGGTCTTTAATCCAAATTGTTTGAGATTAACGGGATTAATCATTACACAGGGACCTGGTTCCAGGGCATCCAATACCCTTGAATGGCGCGTCATGGTACCGGTGTGCCAATGCTCTAACTGCCGTCCAGTAATGAAAATGAATGGATATTTTTCATCAGGTAATTCAGACGGCCCTACATATTCTGCAGGTACGAAACGACCTTTACCATCATCTGTCGGGAAAATACCATCCTTGAAAATGACTGGTTCGCCTGGATCGCCTTCTTTTTCGAGAGGATAAGTCAATGAACCTTCCTGTTCCAATCGCTCCCAGGTCATTCCGGCAATACTGGGCATGGCCTTACGCATTTCTGAGAATACTTCTTGTGGACCATCATAATTCCAGTCCAGCCCCATACGTCTGGCAATCTCCTGAATAATCCATAAATCCTGACGCGCATCACCTGGTGGGGTAGTTGCTTTTCTGCCCATCTGTACTCGTCGATCCGTATTGGTAAAAGTACCATTCTTCTCCGGGAAGGCAGAGGCGGGCAGTATGACATCAGCGTAGCTACATGTTTCAGTGAAAAAGATATCTTGAACTACCAGATGATCTAGCATGGATAATGCCTCGCGGGCATGATTCAGGTTCGGATCAGACATGGCCGGGTTCTCTCCCATAATGTAGAGACCATTGAGGTCACCATCATGTATAGCATGCATGATTTCAACAACTGTCTTACCAGGATGAGGATTTAATTCTGTACCCCATAATTTTTCAAAATTCTGGCGAACCTTCGTATCATTGACAGGTTGGTAATCAGGATAAACCATGGGGATGAGTCCAACATCAGATGTACCCTGTACATTATTTTGTCCACGCAGAGGATGTAAACCTGTGCTGAGCCTGCCGATTTGACCTGTCATCAGGGCAAGCGAGATCAAACAACGCGCATTATCGGTTCCGTGCACATGTTGAGAGATGCCCATGCCCCAGAAAATAATGGCCGTCTTTGCTGTAGCATACAAACGTGCGACAGTTTTGATTGTTTCTACGGGAATACCACAGACAGGTGATACTGCTTCGGCACTATAATCCTGTAAATTCTCTTTGAGTGCATCAAAGCCATCAGTATGCTCGGCGATGAATTTATCATTTTGTAAATTCTCGGCAAGGATAGTGTGCATCATGCCATTCAAAAGCATCACATCCGTTCCTGGCCTTAACTTGAGTAAGTGTTCAGCGTGAAGATACATCTCTGAGCCGTATGGCTCGATCATGATTAATTTACTACCGCGAGCAGTTGCATTCTTGATAAATGTGGCTGCGACCGGATGATTATCATTTGGTCTTGAGCCGATAACGATAATTACCTCAGCATCAACGCCATCAGCTACCTGGTTTGAGACGGCCCCTGAACCAATGGTTTCAAGCAGGGCAACTACGGACGAGGCATGGCATAGACGGGTACAGTGATCAACGTTGTTGGTGTTAAAAGCAGTTCTGATCAGTTTCTGAAACAGATATGCTTCTTCATTACTGCCTTTGGCACAGCCAAAGCCTGCAAGTGCCTCGGAACCTATGTTGTCCCGGATTTTCAAAAGATTGCTGGCTACAAGATCCAGTGCTTCTTCCCAACTCGCTTCTCTGAAATGTTTGTGCATTTCCAGGGGGTCGATCAAGGCAGATGACTTGGTTGAATTCTCCTTGCGAATAAGTGGCGTTGTCAGGCGATCAGAATGATGGATATAGTCAAAACCATAGCGGCCTTTGACACAAAGCCTACCCTTATTTGCCGGGCCATCGCGGCCATCAACATATTGAATATGATTATTTTTTACGTTGAAGGTCAATTGACAGCCAACACCACAATAGGGACAGACTGAATCTACCTGTTTGTCTGGTTTTATCAGGCCGACATTCCTGGCCGGCATCAAGGCCCCGGTCGGGCAGGCTTGTACACATTCACCGCAGGCAACACAGCTACTTTCACCCATGGGTTCTGCCATATCAAAAACAATTTCAGAGTGACTGCCGCGAAACGCATAACCTATGACATCATTGACCTGTTCTTCCCTACACGCACGCACGCAACGTGTACACTGAATGCAGGCATCAAGGTTAACGGCTATTGCAGTGTGGGATAAGTCAGGCCTGGTTTGCTTTCTTTGATGAAAACGTGGTGTGAATATGTCCAGCTTATCTGCCCATTCATCAAGTTCTGAATTAAGTGTATAGGGTGATTTGCCCTGCTGTGGCATATCAGACATCAATAATTCCACAACCATCTTTTGAGAATGCAATGCACGTTCACTGTTACTGTTGACTGTCATATCTTCAGTAGGTTGTCTACAACAAGAGGGTGCCAGTACCCGCTCACCTTCAATTTCAACGACACAGGCTCGGCAGTTTCCATCCGGGCGTAAACCTTCCTTGTAGCATAAATAGGGAATTTCAACGCCACTACGTTCTGCTGCCTGCAGAATAGTTTCATCACCGATAGCTTCTATTGATTCACCATTTAAAGTGAATTTAGTTTTATCAAGATAGTCAGGATTAGCTGCCATCATCAAATTCCTCAGGAAAGTATTTTATCGCACAGCGTATTGGGTTAGGTGCGGCCTGACCGAGTCCACAGATCGACACATCTTCCATTACCTGAGACAGTTCTTCCAGTAGATCTGTATTCCATTCAGATTTTTCCATTAAATGAGCAGCCTTTGCAGTACCAACGCGACAAGGCGTACATTGTCCACAAGATTCATCTTCAAAAAAGCGTATGGCATTCAGAGCCATCTCTTTAGCACTGTCTTTATCAGAAAGTACGACAATCGCGGCTGAGCCAATAAAACAACCATGTGCCTGAAGTGTGTCAAAATCCAGTGGCACATCGCCCAGGGAGGCAGGGAGTATCCCGCCAGACGCACCACCTG
>Ga0164315_10000859_pt1 | contig 22155 bp, 16 predicted proteins | sample GuaBasSedimGuay6_FD_113737 | JGI IMG/M metagenome (GOLD analysis project Ga0164315, IMG submission 113737) | Subseafloor sediment microbial communities from Guaymas Basin, Gulf of California, Mexico - Guay6, Core 4569-2, 0-3 cm | ecosystem: Environmental > Aquatic > Marine > Hydrothermal vents... | reverse complement strand
CCTAAAGCCGGTAAAACCATGATGCTGAACCATATCGCACAATCCATTGCGGCAAATTGCCCGGACTGTTATCTCATCGTATTGCTGATTGATGAGCGCCCGGAAGAGGTGACTGAAATGGAGCGTAGTGTGCGAGGTGAGGTGGTGTCATCTACATTTGATGAACCAGCCAGTCGTCATGTGCAGGTTGCTGAAATGGTCATCGAAAAAGCCAAACGTCTGGCAGAGCATAAAAAAGACGTGGTTATTCTGCTTGATTCCATTACCCGTCTGGCGCGTGCTTATAACACGGTAATTCCATCATCCGGTAAAGTGTTAACCGGTGGTGTGGATGCGCATGCATTGCATCGACCGAAACGTTTCTTTGGTGCGGCACGTAATATTGAAGAAGGAGGCAGTATCACCATCCTGGCAACCGCACTGGTGGATACCGGTTCAAAAATGGATGAAGTGATCTACGAAGAATTTAAAGGTACCGGTAATATGGAGATCCACCTGGACCGTCGTATTACTGAAAAACGTATCTTCCCGGCAATTAATATCAACCGTTCCGGTACCCGTCGTGAAGAGTTGCTTACCAAACCGGATGAGTTGCAGAAGATGTGGATTCTGCGTCGCTTGTTGCAACCTATGGATGAAATTGGTGCTATCGAATTCCTTATGGGTAAATTGCAGGCGACAAAAACCAATGCTGAGTTTTTTGATTCTATGAAAGGCTGATAGAAGCAATGAATAACGAATAGTTAATAGTGAATAATGAAAGATTAAAAAAATACCCACGTTTGTGGGTATTTTTTGTTTTAATATATTTTTTAAGTGGCAGTTTGCTTGCTGCTGATTTAAGGGTGGCTGTTGCTAGTAATTTTAAATATACATTACAAAAACTCGCTGCTGGCTTTAAAGTTAAAACTGGGCATGAGTTAATAATAAGTAGCGCTTCCAGCGGCAAGTTATATGCTCAGATAAAACATGGTGCGCCTTATGATGTTTTTTTGTCGGCCGATGAAAAACTTCCTGATCTATTAATTAGAGATAAAATAGCAAGTAGCGAAAGTGCGTATATATACGCACTGGGTAAGCTGGTGTTGGTTTCTAATATTGAAGCCAGTAATGGCTGCGAAAATGCAATAAGTTCAAATCGCTTAAAACATTTAGCTATTGCGAATCCAGCAATTGCGCCTTATGGCCTGGCAGCTAAACAGGTGCTGCAAAAGCTTGATGTGTGGCGGCAGCTACAGTCTCGACTTGTTATGGGGGAAAATGCAGCGCAGACATTGCAGTTTGTTGCCACTAAAAATGCCCAGGCCGGGTTCGTTGCCAGGTCTATGCTCAATACGGCCATGTTCAACATGGGCACGCAGATTAATTACGCCTGTACCTGGGATGTTCCAGGCGATATGTATTCACCAATCAAGCAGAAAATGGTGGTGTTAAATAAAGCGAAAGGCAAACCTGCAGTAGTGTCGTTTATTCAATATATGCAGTCGGTGCCGGCGAAAGAAATAATCAAAGTAAGTGGTTACGATGTGCTTTGAAGTACTGTTGTGTAAATAAAACAAATATAGAATAAACTACACCATCACGTCATTCCGGCAGTTTCTAGCCGGAATCCATCTGTCAGGCGAACAAAAGTGCCGGTGTTTAGCGCGGGCATGGATACCGGCTAACAACACGCCGGTATGACGAAAATTTAAAACATACAACTTAAAACTTAAAATGTTCCCAGGATTTGAGCCTTTACTGTTAACCGCAAAACTTGCCGGTTTAACGACATTAATATTACTTGTAATCGGTACCCCGGTGGCATGGTGGCTGGCGACTACAAAAATAAAAATCAAACCCGTAATCGAAGCGGTTGTTGCCTTACCCATTGTTTTGCCGCCAACGGTGCTGGGTTTTTATTTTCTGCTTATTTTAAGTCCCCAGAGTTCGCTTGGTGGCTGGTGGTTTGAGCTTACCGGGCAGACATTGACCTTTAGTTTTTCCGGCCTGGTAATCGCCTCTGTTATTTACAGCTTTCCTTTTGTGGTGCAGCCGCTGCAAAACGCCTTCGAATCGGTGGGCAAGGATATGATGGAAGCGGCATACACGCTGGGCGCCAAACCGGTAGATGCCTTTTTTACTGTTGCTGTGCCCCTGGCCAGGCGTGGTTTTATTACCGGCGGGGTACTTGGTTTCGCGCATACTCTCGGTGAGTTCGGTGTTGTGTTAATGGTGGGCGGAAATATACCCGGTGAAACACGCGTGGTTTCTATTGCCATATATGATCATGTGGAAATGCTGGAGTACGGTCAGGCGCATGTGCTTGCCGGCATATTGCTGGCCTTTGCTTTTACTGCCATGTTGTTGATGTACGTGATCAATCATCGCACGAAGTTGCGTGCATGAGGGTGGAAGCATGAGTTTTGGACAATGCAGCATTCGTTGTAAACGTGCCGATTTTATTGTTGAAGCAGAATTCACTGTTCCTGAAAAAGGTGTCTTGGGGATTTTTGGCCACTCCGGATCGGGGAAAACAACCTTGTTACGTTGTCTTGCCGGGCTGGAAAAAGATGTGCTGGGCCATATTGAAATAAATGGCGAGGTCTGGCTGGATGAAAATAAAAATATTTCAAGTCAGCAGAGAAATATTGCTTATGTTTTTCAGGAAGGCCGATTATTTCCGCATATGACGGTTGCAAAAAATCTGCAATATGGCGCCAGTCGCAGCCCCGGTCGCAAGACGAATACCGTGGACGAAAATAATAATGGCGTTGATCGGGATCATCTATTGGCATTGCTTAATATCGGCCATTTATTAAATCGATACCCGCATCAATTATCAGGTGGCGAAAAACAGCGTGTTGCTATTGGACGGGCGCTGTTAAAGAATCCACAAATGTTATTGCTGGATGAGCCGCTGGCATCACTGGATAAAAAGCGCAAGCAGGAAATACTTCCGTATCTTGAAAGTTTGCATGATGATTTAAGTATCCCGATTTTATATGTCAGCCATGATCTGGACGAGATGTTACGTCTGTGTGATTACATGCTGGTGATGGAGCAGGGGCAGCTTAGTTTTAATGGCAATATTCACCATGCGCTGATATCGCCGGAGTCACCGCTTGCCACGGTTGAAAATGCTGCAGTAGTGCTTGAAGGCAGTGTTTCAAAACAGGAAAAAGAATTTGATATATCAACCGTTCATACGGTTAATGGCAATCAGTTTCAGGTGCCCGGCTTAATGCCCATCGGAAAACGTGTGCGTTTGATCGTTTTTGCCAGTGATGTCAGTGTGGCGAAAAACAGAGCGACAGAAAGCAGTATATTAAATATTATAGAAGGCAGGGTGTCAGCAGTCCTGGATAAGAAAGGCGGTCGCGTTTTAGTTCAAATAAACTGTAAGCAGGATGTGTTGTTGACTTTAATTTCTGTTAAGTCGTTTGAGCTGTTGGAGTTATTTATAGGTGCGGAGGTTTTTATCCAGGTTAAGGCTGTTGTTACACGGGGAAATTAAAGTAATGAAAAATGAAAAATTAACAGCGCAAACATTTAAGCTGTCATCTTGAACGAACGTGAAAGATCTTTAACTACCGATGTATAAGATCTTTCACATACGTTCAAGATGACAACCTAACCGTTAAGCCATATGTTTTTCCATTTTTCATTTTTCATTTGTCGCCGTTTCCCTGGCGACAGCGCGGTGCCCGATATCAGTGCGAAAATAAACATTATCCCAGCTGATTTTATTAACAACCTGATAAGCGAGGCTTTGCGCCTCAGTGACAGAATTGCCAAGTGCAACGGCGCATAATACGCGACCACCATTGGTCACTACTTTGCCGCCTTTTTCTACTGTGCCGGCATGGAAGACTTTAGTTGCTTCGGTTTCAGTGTCTTCCAGTCCGCTGATTATATCGCCTTTGTCATAAGCTTCCGGGTAACCACCGGCAGCAAGAACCACGCCCAGTGAAGTGCGTTGATCCCATAACGTTTCGGACTGATCTAATTTACCATTAATTGCGTCGAGGCAATGCTGTACCAGGTCAGATTTTAAACGCATCATAATCGGTTGTGTTTCCGGGTCGCCAAAACGTACGTTGTATTCTAAAACTTTTGGAATACCTTCTTTGTTAATCATTACGCCGGCATATAAAAATCCGCTGAAGCTGTTGCCTTCGTCAGCCATGCCTTTAACGGTAGGTTCAATTACCAGCTGCATGATGCGCTCATGCATTTCAGCAGTTACCACTGGTGCCGGGGAGTAGGCGCCCATGCCGCCGGTATTGGGCCCGGTATCGCCATTGTCGCGTGCTTTATGGTCCTGTGAGCTTGCCATCGGCAGAATGTGTTTGCCGTCTACCATGCAGATAAAGCTGGCTTCTTCGCCGTATAAAAATTCTTCAATCACAACACGTGCGCCAGCATCGCCGAATTTATTGCCGGCCAGCATGTCTTTAACAGCGGCAATCGCTTCTTCATTTGTTTGCGCGAGGATGACGCCTTTGCCGGCGGCCAGGCCATCGGCCTTGATGACAATCGGCGCACCCTTTTCTTCAATGTATTTAATGGCGGGTTCTATTTCGGTGAAATTGCCGTAAAACGCGGTTGGGATGTTGTGCCGCTCAAGGAAGTCTTTGGTAAATGCTTTGGAGCCTTCCAGTTGTGCTGCGGCTTTAGTCGGGCCAAAGATTTTTAAATCATTACCGTTGAAGCTATCAACGATACCATTTACCAGTGCGGCTTCCGGACCAACGATGGTTAAATCGATTTGATTATTTTTGGCGAAATCCAGCAATGCAGGAATGTCTTCTGCATTTATATCAACGTTTTCGATGTTTTTCTCTAACGCGGTACCAGCATTACCGGGGGCGACGAAGATTTGTTCAGCTAAAGGTGATTGTGCTGCTTTCCAGGCAAGGGCGTGTTCACGACCGCCGCTGCCAATAACAAGAATTTTCATAGCGAGCTTAATAATGTGGATTATTTCAGAACGCGGTATTTTACACTTTTTATCGCTGTGGCGAAGATGAAAAGAGAAAACAATTTTAATCCGAAAAGCCAGATGGCAAGTTGAGTTATTCTTTAATATGGGTCAAACAAAACCTGAAAATCAAATCATTAGTTGGCACAAGTAAGAATGCCGTTATGACTCAAATCTGGATTGCTCTGTGTATTTATTTGCTTCCCACATTTATAAAGTTTCAGTCAAAGTTAAACAAAAGCATGCAACAGATATTTCGGTTATTACAATTAAATTTGTTTGAAAAACGCGATATGATGGCGTTACTCGGAGGTGATCCAGTACCCGACAGATTACCCAATATTAATCAAATGGCATTGCTGTGAAAGTTAACGGGACAGCAGTGATAAGACTACAAACTTGCTATGTTGCTTTTAATTTGTTTTTATGGGTGTTCTGGAACCGGGGTTTTTAGGGTTTTAAAGACAATATGAAAAATCGAAGCAGCCAGAATTCAGCAGCAGCGCAAAGCGCTGCGTTCATGGGCTACTTATTGCTGACTGCAATGGTAAGCGGTGCCATGGTGATGGTGATCGAGGTTCTTGGTTCCCGTGTCATCGGCCCCTTTTTTGGTGTCAGCCTGTTTGTGTGGACCTCACTGATCTCAGTGGCAATGATGGCACTAGCGCTGGGTTATGCACTGGGCGGTATACTGAGTGACCGGCATAACAGTGCCGACTGGCTCTACCTGATTATCTTTGTTGCCGGCGTGCTGGTCTATGTCATACCCTGGTTCAAGGCAGACGTTATCACGCTGTCGATACCGCTGGGGCTACGTGGGGGATCATTTGTTAGCTCCCTGATTCTGTTCGGCCCCTCGCTATTTTTGCTGGGCTGCGTGTCGCCGTTCCTGGTGAAAATCGCCACCGCCGGGATGCGGAATCTGGGCAGGACGGTAGGTGGATTTTATGCCGTTTCGACCCTGGGTAGCGTGGTCGGCACAGTGTTGACCGGTTTTGTACTGATCGCCTGGTTGGGGGTAGACCGAATCTTTACCCTTGTCGGCACCATCCTGATGGGGCTTGCCTTTTTCTATTTCATTGTTTTTCGCCGGCGCTATGTTTACACGGCAGCCATGCTGTCCCTGTTTTTCCTGCCGTCACCGCCCGGTCATAGCAATGCCACCGTGGTACTGTCCAACGGCACCCGGATGGCGCTGATCGACAGCCGTGACAGCAACTACGGTTCGCTGAAGGTGGTCGACTATATTGGTGACCGTTTCCAGGTAAGAGAGCTGATGATCGACGGTCTGATTCAGGGCGGTATTGATCGGAGTACCGGTGCATCAACTTACGAGTACGCCTATTACCTGCAGTTTCTTCCGTTTTCCATCCATCCCACAGGCACAGATGCACTGATAATTGGTCTCGGTGCCGGCGTGATGCCGATGTGGTACGAGCGCAAAGGTATCGTCACTGACGTGGTCGACATTGACCCGGTGGTGGTGGAAATGGCGCGCAAATATTTTGGTTTCAGGCTGCAAGGCGATCTATATGTCGGCGATGCGAGGTATTTTCTGGGCACTAGCAGAAAAAGCTACGATTACCTCATCCTCGATGTGTTCAACGGCGATACCACGCCTGCGCACCTGCTAAGTATCGAGGCACTGAAGCTGATGGCAGCGCGGCTCAAGCCGATGGGTGTGCTGGGCATCAATCTTGCCGGCTCACTGGAAATCAAGCCGTTCATGACCGCCTCAATTATTCACACTCTGCGGCAGGTGTTTTCCCAGGTGGAAGTCTACCCGGTGTTCGACCGTGACAAAAGTTTTGGCAACCTGGCGGTGATCGCATACCAGGGTGAGGTGCGCAGAAAAGCGCTCAATACGATCAAAAACGAGCAGGTACACCCTCTTGCCGAGAGCACCGTCAATGCCAACCTGCTGCGACGGGTCGAACCATCAACCTTAGAGCAACCAATCGTGCTGACCGATGATTACAACCCGGTCGATTTTTTCGACACCTGGTTTCGCGAACAGGTTCGACGCGAAATCATGCAAGCTGATTATCAGCAACTGCTGTATGGTTCCTGAACAATCTGCTGATCGAAGACTCAAGCCCTTCCGGAGCCCACTATTTTCTCACTACAAAATAATTAAAATAATTGGGGTCACAATAATTTACCCCAGTTATTAGATCTCTAAATGAAAGGCTTTTATACTTTCCACTAGATATGTCGCGCGAAAGCCTGTGCTATCATTGAGTATACTGGATGCCGGATAGGCATCAGGCTAATGTGGACTGATTCATTTTTTCGTGGGATAGCTCAAAATCTGCGGGTTTATTCCATTGCCAGAGGTGCAGCAATCATGAATAACTCAATATTAAACTGGAGTCGTTCACTGCTGCTGGTAGCGATACTCGGCCTCACTTCACCGGTTATAGCTGCGGTCTGTGCGGGTTCGTCTTCCAGCCTGGCATCTGCCGCACCGCAAGCTGATTTCATCCGCGCATATCGATACGATTTCGCCAGCCCGATTCGACTGGCGGTAGATGCAGCAGGTTCGGTTTATGTAGCCGACTCCAAACGCGGTGAAGTCGTCGTGCGGGCGGCAGATGGTCGTGTACTTCAGCGCCAACAAGGTCTGGGTCGGCCCGGCGCTATTGCAGTAGATGAGGCGGGTCAGATATACCTGGCTGATCTGGATACGGGTTTGATTTCGGTATATGACTCTGAGTGGCAGACTCTGTTTCAATTTGGTGTTGGCGAAATACAGCGTCCCGGCGACATAGCCATAGATAATACAGGAAACCGTGTCTACGTTAGTGACAGTGAATTACATACCGTTGTGGTATTTTCAGGCAGTGGCGAACGGCTGTTTAATTTTGCTTCTGAAGGTAACGGTGATACGCAATTACAGTATCCATCAGGTATATTCTTCGATCCGCTGCGCAACGAAATACTGGTGTCCGACCAATTTGGTTATCGAATCCAGGTGTTTGCAGCAAACGGCGACTGGTTATACTGTTTAGCCGGCAGCTCGGCCAGGCCGGGTAGCTTTTTTCAGCGGGGTCGCCAGCTTTCCGCACCACAGGGATTATGGGTGGACGCTTTGGGGCGAGTCTATGTTGCGGACAGTTATGAAGGTCAGATCAAGGTGCTCGACCGCAGTGGCCGTCTGCTGAGCCGCATCGGTTCGTTTGGCAGCACCGACGGTGAATTACGCATTCCCTCCGACGTAGTGCTCGACCCCTTCGGTCGGCTGTTCGTGGCCTCTACCAATAATGCCCGCCTGGAAGTTTTTGGTATTGATGCTTTTACCGACCCGGAACAGTTTGCCCCGGCTTTACTGGCGATTCATCCAGCCACGCTTAAGGTTGGCAGCGGCGGCTCGATTAGTATTCAAATTAAAGTGCCGGGGTATCGTCCGGCTGACATCCAGACCGATTCGATTCGAGCCAATGGCATTGCGGCATTGACTGTTGAAATCGGTGATTTTGATGGCGATGCAGTATTAGAGCTACTTGCCGTGTTCGATCAACAGGCAATACTGGCAACTTTACCGCCCTCCGGCGCGGCTAATATTCATTTGCAGGGCGCTTTGCCATTACTCACGTTGGATGGCACGGTATCGGTTGAGGTGATGCCCCGATTGGTGCTTGATACCGATCTGGATGGCGTAGCCGATAACCTGGATGTCTGTGTCGAAACCCCGGTTGGTGCCATCGTTGATGCCAGTGGTTGCGCCTTGTTGCAGCTTTGCAGCTGTGAGGAAATGAAGAGCCATGGGCATTATGTGAAATGCGTGACACGAACCGCAAAAGCATTCATGGCATCCGGTCTGATGGACCCGAAACAACGTAAACAAGCGACTAAGCAGGCAGCGCGTAGCGATTGCGGCAAGCGACATAAACGGCATAAACATTCAGCACACGAAGACCACAAAAATCGACATAAGCATGAACTGGATGAGCGTGACGGCCAGCATGAAGAGGGCGAACAGGATTACGATGATGACAGGCAGCGGCGTAAACATAAGGATAAAAAATCAAAACAAGCCAATATGAATAAGGAGGACAGGTCATGAATACCGTCCGTCTATCTTTATTGGCCCTGTCCGGTCTATTACTAAGCCTTGCAGTTCCGTCTGTATTCGCGCTGGATCCACCACACGATGTCAGTCGCAACATCAATTGTATCAATTGTCATACCCCGCACGGCGCAGCAGGTGGCAGCATTACTCGAGCCGCAGGCAACCCGAACCTGTGCATGACCTGTCATATTCCGGCTGGACTGGCGAGTAATCGCCCGTTTGTCGACAGCGACCAGGCTTTGCCAGGTATTAGTGGAACTTCGCATCGTTGGGACTCAGGGCCTTCCGGGCACGTCAAGGCCGCGGGCGGTAATCTCTCCAGCGGAACGCTGCGCTCAGGCGGTGCTTTTAGCGGTCGTATCGAGCGTGTTTACAGCATCACGGTCACCAGCAGTGGTGATAGTGGTGTGGCGTTATTCAACTGGAGTGACGATGCCGGTAACGCCGGTTCCGGTATCAGCGGCAGCGGCGTTGCGCTGACCCAGGGGCTGTTGCTGAACTTTCTTGATGGCGCAAGCTCGCCCTCATTCGTGCAAAATGATAGTTGGATTTTGCGTGTGCGCACCGATTTACGCCTGCCCGATTTTAATGTTCCAGCCGAAAGACAAATGGCTGCACGCCTGGCCGAGGTGACCCGCAACCCGGATCGCAGTTTCAATACCACCAATGCCAAGGTGGTGTGCTCGGTCTGTCACGATCAGCACAGTCAGGAAAATGCGCCGTTTGACCCGCTCTCTCCAGCGTTTACCGGCGCAGGCACGGGTGAAGGCCGCCACTTCCAACGCGAAAATAACGAGCTCAACCAGATGTGCCTGATCTGCCATAGCCCGCGTGATGTGCAAAACAGCGCTTTGGGTTCACACCCGGTGCGAGTGCCGATACCTGCGGGGGATTTTCAGACACCGGCGTTGTTGCCTCTGGATACGAATGCCCAAGTTGCCTGTATGAGTTGCCATATGCCCCATTTTACTGATTCCGGCGGAGCCAATGGCGGTGCGGGGGACGGTTATCTGCTGCGCGAGCATATCAATACCATCTGCCTGCAATGCCATACGCTGGCTGATACCGTTGGGGGCTCGCATTTTGATGCGCTCAGTGGCGTGTTGTGGCCCGGCGGCCAGTATGGCTCCAGTTTCCCCGCGCATACGGCAGAAAAACGTGGTGCCTGTATCAACTGCCACTGGCCGCATGGCTGGCCCGACGATAATATCACCACGGTGGATTTTTCGCGCCTGTGGGTGGAACGTTATGACACGGCTGATGATGGCTCAGACCCTGATGATGCCGAAGACCTTTGCTACACCTGCCACGATGCCTCACCGGCAACTACCGATATCCGTGCCGATTTTCTGAAGGGCAGCAACGGAGCAGAGATCTTTCATCACCCGGTGATGGATTCGGAACAAAGCCCCGGTCGCTCGGTGGAATGTATCAACTGCCACAACCCGCATAAAGCTCGCCCGGATAACCGCCTGGCCGGTATGGACGGGGTTGACCTGAATGGCAATCCGGTGGGCGAAGGAACCGTCAATAATCGCGAAATAGTGCAACAGGAGCTGTGTTTCAAGTGTCACGGTGACAGTTTTAATGCCAGCCGTAGCCGCACCTCGAACAAACGGCTGGATTTCTCTGCCGATGCAAGCAATTCGGGCTACCATCCAGTGACCCAGGCGGGGCGTAATCAATCTGCAAACCTCGCTGCCCAACTGTTAGGCGGTTTGACAACGAGTTCCACCGTTCGCTGCACCGATTGCCATAACAGCAATGCTACCGGTACCTCGCCCGGCCCGGTAATCGATAGTGCGGGCCTGACTCAGGGGCCGCACGGTTCCACCAGTGCGCCCATCCTGCGGGCGAACTTTGGTAGTAATTTTCTTGGAGACGGCAACTGGAATGACAATAACGCTGCAATGTGTTTTTTATGCCATGATCGGGACCGTTTGCTAACACAACGCTTTGACGATGGCGCAAGAACCAATTTCTACCAGCAGGATGGCCGGGACAACCTGCACAATTACCACCTGACTGATAAATCGGCTACCAATTCCTGCCTCAGTTGCCACTTTGACATTCACAGTAACCGCACAGCCAGCAATACACAGTATCGCTGGCGGGTTAATGGCCAGTGGTTTACCGCTACCAGTCCGCCGGCTAATGTCAAATCGCACCTGGTGAATTTTGCACCGGACGTACAGGCCAATAATTTCGCCATGCCGCGTTGGCAAATCAATACCGAAACCGGAGAGCGGCAATGTGATGTGGCCTGTCACGGCAGGAGCATGGACGGGGAGCCTTATCAGCCACCGTTTGGTGATGATTTGAGCCATACCTATTAAGAAATCCGCAACCGGGGCCGGTTAAGATTTTTCAAATAATTCTGATAGGTATTCAGCTAGAAATAAAATATAATGCGCGCCTACTGGCAGGATTATCCTTTGCCCTGGTATATTCAATTTTTTTCAGGAGATCCATTATGTACTTGCAGTCTGCTCGGCAGCGCGGAGTAAAGTTCGTTATTTTGCTGTTATTGGTTATCTATATACCAGTTGGTTTTTCAGCTGAAAAACATGATTTCAATAGTATTAAAAAAACAATTGAGCTACTCGAAATCAGAGATGCTTTTAAACTCAAAGCCGACGAACTCAAAGTTAAAATAAATCAGAGCAAGACTGAACTGGATGCCTATATTGAGACAAACCAGAAAAATATTGAAGCGCTGATACTGTCAGTGCGCCTGGCTATTATTGAAGAACTATTTTTAGAGGATGAGAAATCAGGCGATAATAAAGGCCTGTACCTGAAAGAGAAGTTTAATGCGCAACATATGACTCTGGATAAAGCATTAGAGCTTCAGCCAGAGAGTGCGATGGCACATTACTGGAAGGCGATATTATTTGGCATGAATGCATCGTCTAGCGGTGAGGGAAGTGACCTGAAACAACAATCTGTAGATCTTGATAGAGCCATACATTTCTCCAGAAAGGCTATGGAGCTAGATCCAGAAAATGTCAGGTATCGTGAAGCGCTATCCATTTATCTGGCCACGGCCGGGCAACGCAAAGAGGCTTTGAAAGTTATGGATACTGAGGCTACTGCAAACAATGCAATTTATATCCTGTTGAAGGATGTTGATGCATTTCCTTTTCCTGATGGCAGCATTATCTCAAAGGAAGATAGTGACAGTTACAGTGAAATGCAGTTCTCTGCAAAAACCATTTCTAACTATCCCCAACTCCGGGTACAGGTGGCTATTGTGCCAATGAGTGCTGCTAAACTTGAAGCGTTTTATCAGCAGAAATGGCCTGAGTTTAAATTCTTCAGCCAGGGACAGCCAGGGCTGTATGCGCAGTATCTGGCCATTCAGCAAAATGGCTTCAGACCGTCTCTAAATATATCAGAAGCCAGGGCGCTTGCTGGGCTGCATTCAGGTGGCATCATCATTTCAGTGGAGGAGATATTGAGCCCAACGCAACAACAGAAGTTACAAAGTCCGGCAGGACACAAGCTCCCGCTTTCTTTTGGAAATGAATTTAGCTATCTATTCTTTGTCAATAATCGCAGCATTAATTAGAGGGACATTCTAATAATGTGGTAATTTAAGTCTGATCAAGCAGACTTATGGCAATCATCAGGGGAAGTGGCACCTGGATTTTTGGAAATTGTGGCGGCAGATAAAAGAGTCTCTAAAGAATTTAGTCAGATAGGAATGGCACTTACTTAAGGGCACCTCTATTAATTGCTTGAGCCCTCTGGCTTTACGGCCAGTTCAGAATCAAGGCACGCTTTTGAAGCCATGCTTATTGCCTGTCGAGAAAGCGTAACGCAGAGTCTGGACTGACCGTAAAGCCCCGCAGGGCGCGACCTGAAGCATGCATCTGCTGCGTTGTGAGCCTTGAGAATGGAATGACCATTCTGCTGCGGCTCACGCCTTGCAGCTACACGATTCAGGTCACGCAGAGGACATAAGCAATTAATAGAGGTGCCCTTAAGCTAAAAAGGTACATTATCTCAGTGAATTCGTCATTGCGAGGTACGAAGCACTAATTTTGCCTGGAGCAAAATTGAGCGTTTGTAAAACGACCTAAAAGGTAAATTAGATGGAAGTAATTTATAATCTCTGGCTGATAGGCACCTGACGCTAATAGATTGCCGCGCTACCGCTCGCAATGACGGGGATTTTGGCTTAAGTAAGTGCCATTCTAGTCAGATAGCAGAAGACAACGTGATAAAAGTTAAAGCGTTGATTTAAAGCGTGGTTTCGATAAGGTGTAAAATCTACATTCCTATGAAATATCCGGGTTAATTTGCGTTCGCTTGCGGATTAATAAAATCTTGTATATTCAGCACCTTGATCGCCCTCACTACGATTCAACTGATTTTTTTAGGATTATTACTGGCAGCTATAGAAATACTGCCAGTCTGTATTTGTGATATTACTGAGTTTATCCAGCAACAATTGCTGCGGTAGCGCTTCTTTGGGGAATATGTCTGTTATCTCAATAAACAGCCGTGAATACCCTGCCATATTTCGCCAGTTGAATGTCTCAATACTGGATGTGCTGTCACACAGATCGCAATGTATCGTTGTGCCGGTTTTATTTTGTTGCCAGTTTTTTACCGGTTTCTGGCAATCAGGGCAGTGTGGTGCTCTTGCCAGTGTCTGGCTGTGTATTAACTTTGCTGAATCAAAATAAAGAATGTTTACCTGACAAAATTGTTTGTTATTTTCACTGGCTTCAAATTGAATCGCAGGGGCGCAACCCATATAAGCAATATAATCCAGATATCTATTACCAGTAAAAAAATTATTTTTATGTTCTTCAGTGTTTATTTTTTGAGAAATGAAACCGATTTTCTGTAATGCGGGTAAAAAGAATGAAAAATCTTTGATAGAAAAGTTGTATTGTTTCGGGCATAAGAATAGTGAACAGTGACTGTTTGAAGCAACCATAAGTAAATCAATTATCTATTGCGTTTTATCTTTTGGCGATTGCTTTGTGTCTTCCTTATCATCGTCATCCATCAGAATGCGATATGCTGGCCCTTCCATGTCTTCAAACTGATCAGATTTAACCGCCCAGAAAAAGATAGCAATAATGATTATGACAATGACCAGTGCGACGGGCAGTAGTAAGTAAATTATATCCATAGCTCTTCGGGGTTAAAAATTTAAAAGTCAAAAAAAATTATTGTCCACAGATGAACGCTAATGAACGCAAATAAAAACTTTAATATTTTTTATAGCGTAGACCGGGATAAGGCTTTGCCGTTCCCGGCGTGTTTGAAGTTTGTCTGCAAAGCTTCCGTATCCTCGACAATTGCTCCTGCATTGTCCTACTACCGTCCATCCATGGACATATGCTCGCGCTCCTTATGTCCATATAGGCAGCACTGTCGCTTTTGCAAGACAGCAATTTAAGTTTTTGTTTTTATTTGCGTTCATTAGCGTTCATCTGTGGATTAAAGAAGTTTTTAATATTTTATTCTGTTAAGTCGTAACGCATTCAATACCACTACCAGTGAGCTAACAGACATACCAATCGCGGCCAGCCAGGGTTCAACATAACCCATGGCTGCAGCAGGAATGGCGATTACATTATACAGCAGTGCCCAGCTTAAATTTTGTTTGATGATGCGTAGCGTTTTTATTGCGATTAAATAGCCGTGATAAATATGTTCAATGTTGTTGCTGATTAAAATCATATCGGCAGTGGCTGCGGCGAGCTGGGTGCCTTTGCCCATTGCGATAGACAGGTCGGCAGCTGCCAGTACCGGGGCATCATTCACACCATCACCGGTCATTACTACAATCGCGCCCTGTTGTTGCAGTGTTTTAACATTTTTTAATTTGTCTTCAGGTTTTAAATCGGCGAGATAGTGTCCAATGCCAAGTTGCCTGCTTACCTCGCGGGTGTTATCTAACCTGTCGCCACTTAACAGGTGGGTGTTTTTGTCTTGCTGGTGCAGTTTCTTTATCAGTGGCCCGGCTTCATCTCTGATCCGGTCTGACAAAACAAATGTGGCGAAATATTGCTGTTTTGTTGCCAGGTATATTTTACTGGCATATTTTTCACTGTCTTCCTTAAAGGTGCAGCTGCTGTTATTTTCTATAAAACCTTTGTTGCCAATAAACCATTCAGTGTTTTTTATAGTGCCCTGTATACCTTCCCCGAGTTTGTGAGAAAGCTTGCTTACGTTTAATAAGCTTTCCTGGCAGGTGTGTAATAATGCTTTGGCAATGGGGTGTTCTGAATTTGCTTCCAGCGAGGCCGCTATTGTTAAAAGTGTGTTTTTTTCGTCCGGCTTATCTTTCGGCTTATCTTTGTGTTGCTGCGTATTTAAAATTATCTTTTCCAGTTTAATTTTACCTTCGGTGAGTGTGCCGGTTTTATCAAAGACAAAATCAGTGGCATGTGCCAGCGTTTCCAGTGCATGTGGACGTTTTGGTAACAGGCCGATTTTAGCCAGTTGGCCGCTTGCGGCTGTGATTGCAGCAGGTGTTGCCAGTGATAGTGCGCATGGGCAGCTGACAACTAATGTGGCAATGGTGATCTCCAGCCATTGTGTAACATCTGCCTTATACCAGTAGTAAGCAACGATGGCGGCGATGATTAACAGTATGCTGATAAACCAGCTGGCGATTTTATCAGCAAGTTTTGCTATAGCGGGTTTGCTATGTTGCGCTTCATCAATCAGGCGCTGTATTGAAGACAGTACAGAATCTTCGCCCAGTTTTGTGACCTGAATAATTAACGGGTTTTCGGTATTGTTGCTGCCACCAATGACAGGGTCTCCGCTGTGTTTGGTCAGCGGCAGGCTTTCGCCTGTTATCAACGATTCATTAATGCTGGAGGTGCCGCTGATAACGGAACCATCTGCGGGAATGGTCTCGCCGGGGCGTACAAGTAAATAATCACCGATAGTTAATTCGGTGACGGCGACGCTTTCCTGTTGTTCGATAGTGGGGGCAATGGTGTTCGATTGTTTTTCGGCAAAATTAATTAGCCTGGTCGCGATGGCGGGTTTTAAATTAAGCAGTGCTTCGGTGGCTTCCGAGGTTTGTTTTCGGCTGCCGAGTTCAAAAAAACGGGCGCTTAATAAAAAGAAGGTGAACATGGCGACCGAATCGAAATACACTTCGCCTGTGCCCTTGATGGTATGGATAAAACTGGCGCTAAAGGCAATCGCTATGCCGAGCGATACCGGGACATCCATGCCAACCCGTTTATTGCTAAGGTCTCGATAAGCCGATTTAAAAAATACCGATGAGGCGTAGAGTAATATCGGTATGGTCAGCGCCAGGCTGATCCAGCGGAAACTTTGTTTAAAAGATTCGTCGATGCCCCACCATTCACCGGTATACATGGCAACAGCGAAAATCATCACCTGCATGCCCAGCAGGCCGGACAGGCCCAGACGCTTTATCTGTTGTTTGCGTTCTTTTTCAAGAATGCGTTGATGCTGATCGGGATCATAAGGGTGTGCCAGGTAACCAATACGTGAAATAGATTCAAGGATGTCGCTGAGTTGAATTTTGCTGTTGTCCCAGCGTACGCGTGCGCGATGATTGCTGTAATTAATATTTGCCTCAATGACGCCGTCGAGTGAATTGAGGTGTTTCTCGTTGAGCCAGACACAGGCGGCGCAGGTAATGCCTTCAAGGATAAGTGATACTTCAAGCACTTTTCCATTACTGGTATTATCGCTGGTTTCATGAACAAATTTCTTTTGTACGGCGCTGTTGTCGTACGCTTTTAGCTGTTGTAAAAACCCGGGTACGATTTCTTCCGGTTTTTCTGCCGTGCTGGTACGGTATTTATAAAAATCATCCATGCCGCTGTCAATAATTGCCTGTGCCACCGCCTTGCAGCCATAGCAGCACATGGCTTCGTCTTTTCCCTGGTATTTCACCGTGATGTTCAGCTTGTCGGCGACTGGCAGGCCGCAATGGAAGCAAAAGGTGGGTTCTGCGCTGTTTTTCATGGAATGTTCTGTCGAAAAGACTTGTTGTTTGTTAAATCAATTGTTTAAATGGTATTGTAATCGTAAAAGTTCGAAGATAGGACTATTTTTTAGTCGTTCTATTGAGCCAAAATCTATGAAACCGAAGGCTGTATGTTAAACCATGAGTACTATTAACCGTATTGATATTGGTCATTTAAAAGTTCGATGCAAAGAATGTAACCTGCGAGAGCTTTGTTTTCCGCATGGAATGAGTGACGATGAGCTGGCAAATATGGATGCTGTGGTAGAACAGCCCAGGTCATTGCACAAAAATGATTTTCTGTATCGCGATGGTGATAAAGCCATGGCGATTTATGCGGTGCGTTCGGGTTGTGTAAAGACCATGACAGAAAGCGCCAATGGTGATGAGCAGATTGTTGGTTTTCATCTGGCCGGTGAACTACTTGGTCTGGACGGTTTTGCTGATGGTGAGTATACCTGTAATGCAGTCGCCCTGGAAACGTCCAGTGTTTGTGAATTGCCGCTGGAACAGTTGGAAGAACTTGGTTATAAGCTGCCAGGGTTGCAGAAGCAGATGCGGCGCATTATGGGCAAAGAGGTAAGCAAGGACCACAAGCTGCTGCTGTTACTTGGTAAAATGACGGCGGATGAGAGGTTGGCCAGTTTTTTGCTTAGCCTGTCTGCGCGTATGGAGGAGCGCCACTGGAATGCCAATGAATTTAATTTGATGATGCCAAGACAGGATATCGCCAACTATCTTGGCATGGCGGTTGAAACGGTTAGTCGATTGTTTGCCAATTTTCAGAATGAAAAAATTATCGAAGTTGACCGCAGGCATATTACTATTCTGGATATGGATCGCTTGAAAGCCATGGTAGGTGATTGTGAGACTAAGCAATAATTTTTGTAACTACTCAGCGTATTTCAATTTCTGTGATTTTTTAAAATTTCACCACGAAGAGCACGAAGTTTTAAATCATATTGGGCAAAGTACAGCTATGGATCATTATTCATCGTGTTTTATCATTAGCTATAATTTTTCTTCGTGCTCTTCGTGGTGAATGCGTTCTGTTTTTTTGATGAGGCTGAGTAGTTACTAATTTTTTACTTTGACGATATGTATCCAGTGCAGTTGTTTATTGGCTATTGAAACCTGCCAAATTTACATATATTGCCCCATTGATTGACATGTTTCATGGTCTTTGAATTTTGAATAAATATACTCATCCATTTATTTAATTGTTGAAAATTCGCATTAGCAGTGTATTATTCAGTGGTCCTTCGTGAGGAGAGCCTGAGTGAAAGTTTGCCCCTGAAAATTTTAATAACCGGAGATGTTGTCAATGCTATCGCACTTAATCGGGATTTTATTTAATCCGTCAGAAGAATGGAAAAAAATTCGTGATGTGGAATGCACTATTGGAAAGTGTTATTGCGGATACGTATTTATCATGGCTGCCATCGCGCCCGTTTCAGGTTATTTCGGAACAACAATGTTTGGTTGGGAAATTGGCGCGCGTGATGCGATCAAGCTGTCACCTGACAGTGCTTTAATGATTGCCATTGCCTATTATATCGTCACGCTGGTAGGTGTGTTCAGCATGGGTCTGATGATCTACTGGATGGGTAAGACCTATGATGCTGAGCAGAATCTGTCACGTTGTATTCGCCTTGCTGCTTATACTGCGACCCCTTTGTTCCTGGTTGGTATTGTCCAGCTATTCCCTGTTCTGTGGTTGAACTTCATTATCGGCCTGCCTGCACTGGCTTACACAGTGAAACTTTTATATACCGGTCTTCCGATAATGATGGAAATAGATGAAAATCGTGGTTTTCTGTTTTCAAGTTCGGTACTTGCGGTTGGAATGGTATCACTGATTGTGATGATGGTTGCGATGGCAATACTCTGGTTCAACGGATTTGCTCCACAGTTTGTGGATTAAGACGGGTAGATTGGCGGGTATATTCAAGCACTACGATATTAATCGTAGCTGTTGTTGTGTAAAAAAACACGTCATCTGACTTTATGACATGGATTAAATAACTACGTACTAATAAACTAATGCAGGCTTTTAAGTTAAGCCCTTTTAGCCACTATTTTTATAAGACCTATAACACCAGGCGGACTACCTTTATGAACAATGAAACAATGACCTATGAGTATACCGTAGTCAGACAGTTTGCACTTGCGACTGTCGTTATCGGTATTGTCGGTATGCTGGTTGGTGTGGTTATCGCATCACAGCTGGCATGGCCGGTGCTTAACTTTGATACGCCGTGGTTATCTTTTGGCCGCTTGCGACCTCTGCATACCAACGCGGTTGTCTTCGGCTTTGGCGGCTCAGCCTTGTTTGCCACCTCGTATTATGTGGTGCAGCGTACCTGTCATACCAAGTTGTTCGCGCCGGCATTAGCACAGTTTACTTTTTATGGCTGGATGGCAGTCATTGCTTCTGCGGTGGTGACCTTGCCACTGGGTTTCACTTCATCAAAAGAATACGCTGAACTTGAATGGCCAATCGATCTGTTAATTACGGTTGTCTGGGTTTCTTACGCGGTGGTGTTCTTCGGTACCATTGCCAAGCGCCGGGTTAAACATATCTATGTCGCCAACTGGTTCTTTGGTTCATTTATTATTACCGTTGCTATGTTGCATATTGTTAACAGTGCAGCGCTGCCAGTCAGTTTCCTTAAATCTTATTCGGTTTATTCCGGTGTGCAGGATGCGATGGTGCAATGGTGGTACGGGCATAATGCGGTAGGTTTCTTCCTCACAGCTGGTTTCCTGGGTATCATGTATTACTTCATTCCCAAGCAGGCTGAACGTCCGGTTTATTCTTACCGTTTGTCTGTGGTGCATTTCTGGGCTTTATCGTTCACTTATATCTGGGCGGGTCCTCACCATCTGCATTACACCGCACTGCCAGACTGGACACAGTCATTGGGTATGGCATTCTCACTGATTCTGTTAGCGCCTTCCTGGGGTGGTATGATCAACGGCATCATGACCTTGTCGGGTGCATGGGAAAAGCTGCGCAGTGACCCGATTCTTAAGTTCCTGATCGTTTCAGTGTCTTTCTATGGTATGTCTACCTTCGAAGGCCCGATGATGGCGATCAAGACCGTGAATGCCTTATCGCACTACACTGACTGGACTATCGGTCACGTACACTCAGGTGCGCTTGGCTGGGTGGCGATGGTGAGTATTGGTGCCATGTACTTCCTTATTCCTAAATTATTCAATACTGAAATTTACAGCAAAAAACTGATTGAAACCCATTTCTGGATAGCTACCATCGGTATTGTTCTGTACATCACATCGATGTGGATTTCAGGCATTATGCAAGGCTTGATGTGGCGTGCGATTAACAGTGACGGCACCTTAACTTACAGCTTTGTTGAAAGTGTGCAGGCAATGCATCCGTTCTATATTGTTCGTGCAGGTGGTGGTCTGCTGTTCCTGACAGGTATGCTGATTATGGCGTACAACGTAGTTAAAACCATTGCGCAGGGTCAGGCGATACATGCCGTTATTCCTGAGCCAGCGGCTGCTCATTAGAAGCGGCACACTAGACCGCAGTATGCTAAAGATTCGAGGAGAATAAATATGTCAGTTCAAGTTCAAGCTGAAACCAAAGTCGGTGTGTTAATTGTTTTATCACTGTTTGTCGTAATCTGGGGTGGTCTTGCACAAATTACGCCTTTGTTTTTTCAACATTCAACAACTGAGCCGGTTGATGGTTTAAAACCCTATACTGCATTACAGTTAGAAGGGCGTGATATCTATATTCGTGAAGGTTGCGTAGGCTGCCATTCGCAAATGATTCGACCTTTCCGTGCTGAAACCGAGCGTTATGGTCATTATTCTGTTGCCGGTGAATTTATTTATGACCGTCCGTTCTTATGGGGTTCAAAACGTACCGGGCCTGATTTACACCGTGTTGGTGGTCGTTACTCCGATGACTGGCATCGTGTACATTTAACCGATCCGCGTGATGTCGTGCCGGAATCCGTTATGCCGTCCTATCCATGGCTGGAAACTAACGCACTGGATGGCAGTAATATTCAGACCAAGATGAGTACACTGGTTATTCTGGGTCATCCCTATACTGACGCCGAGATTGAAGCTGCGCCAGCTGCGCTGGAAGGCAAGACCGAGCTTGATGCCGTTGTTGCCTATTTGCAGTCACTGGGATTGCACGTGAAACAGACTCGTTAATGATTGCATTAATGATCGAAGCGGCGCTATTGGAGTTAGTCTAGTGGAATCATCATCTACTGAAGTGTTCTGGCAGACAGCGTGGACTGTTTTTGCTTTTGTGTTTTTTGTCGCCGTTGTTTTTTGGGCATGGAGCGGTAAACGTAAAAGCAAATATGACAAAGCAGCAAGAATGGCGCTTGATGACGACAAAGAGCTGACTGATGAACAGCGTCGTGATCCTTAGGATCGCTAAAATAGAATTACATAAGTTTAACTAGCCGTACAGGAATTGGCCGTAGCGGTTTATAAAATAAAACAAACAAGGTTATGAGGAATTATTATGTCTGACTTTACCAGCGAATTCTGGAGTTGGTTTATTATTGCAATTGCAGGTGGCGGCATTATCTGGTTGTTTTATCTGTTAAGAGGCACTAGTAAAGCGGATACTGAAGAGGGTGTGCCAACCGGGCATGTATGGGATGAAGATCTGGAAGAATTAAACAATCCACTGCCTCGCTGGTGGTTGTATATGTTCTATTTCACCATATTTTTTGCTATCGGCTATTTGATTCTTTATCCGGGTATGGGTACTTATAAAGGTTTACTTGGCTGGACAGAAGTTGGCGAGTATGAGGCGGAAGTGGCTGCAGCCGATGCTGAGTTTGGACCACTATTCGCACAATTTGAACAAACACCGGTTGCTGAACTTGCAGCTGATCCCGCTGCCATGAAGGCGGGTGAACGTCTATTTGTTAACTACTGCGCGGTATGTCATGGCTCGGATGCACGTGGTGCATCTGGTTTCCCTAATCTCCGTGATAACGACTGGTTATACGGCGGTGCGCCGGAACAGATCGAAGCATCTATTATGAATGGACGCAATGGCGTTATGCCGGCGTGGGAAGCTCCGCTGGGCGGTGCAGAGGGTGTAAATCAGGCGGCCACCTATGTCAT
>Ga0164315_10000858_pt1 | contig 22156 bp, 17 predicted proteins | sample GuaBasSedimGuay6_FD_113737 | JGI IMG/M metagenome (GOLD analysis project Ga0164315, IMG submission 113737) | Subseafloor sediment microbial communities from Guaymas Basin, Gulf of California, Mexico - Guay6, Core 4569-2, 0-3 cm | ecosystem: Environmental > Aquatic > Marine > Hydrothermal vents... | reverse complement strand
TGGGAGGCTCAAAACTCCACCAGACGGAAGGTCTGACTGCCCAGCCCCAGGTTTTCCGCATGATCAAGCAGAGGGCCGGGTTCCTGCTGGAAACCGCTCCAAACATCCAAGGGGCTGCCGCTGCGGTCGACTATCAGGTCCCAGGTGGCGCGGTCCAGGGCAACGGGGTCCCTGGAGGCAAGCACTCCGACATCCCCGAGGCGGGTCCGGCCCCGTCCCTTGGCGCGGCCCGCATGCCTGTCCAACCTGACCAACAGGTTGAAATAACCGAAACGATCGGACCCGCTGCCGCCCACGGAATCCCGGGCAGCCAGGGCCGCGGCGGCCACCTTTTTCTGGAAGAGGGGTATGCCCGCCTTTTCCTCGGCGCTGATACCCGCCATGAAACAGACGTTCATGCATTCACCGCAACCGGTGCATTTTTGGGAATCGATCATGGCCCGGCCGGCGGTGATTTCAATGGCATCGAACAAACAGACCGCCAGGCACGAGCCGCATCCCGCGCACAACGGGGTATTGACCTTTGGCCTTATATCTTCATGTAACAGCAACTTGCCTGCACGATCAGCCAGACCGACCCCCATATTGACCAAGGCCCCCTGAAAGCCGGCATGAGGATGGGGCCGAACCGGGGCCAGCAGACACAATCCGGCAAACCCCTTCAGGGCGGGCGCCAAAGTCAGCTGGGAAATGTCCGGGTCCCCAGTTGCATCCACCACCAGGGGCTCCCCCTCATCCGGCCCATCGGCCACCAGAAAAGGCAATCCCTGGCCCTTGCTTCCATACCCCTTGACCTTCGCCATTTCCAGATGGGTATCGACCTTGTCGAGGCCGCCGGTGGTAATGGACAGGGTGTCGAAACAAACCGCGCCCCTGGGCGGATCCGAGATGCCGGAACCCGCCAAAGCCCCGACAACGGCTCGCGCCCAGGCAGGATCTATGGCCGGCGGCAGGCCTTTCTCGCCCACCTGAACCTTCAAGCCCCAGGGGGAAGCCCGGCGGGATGCCCCGGTCAGGCCCAGCTTGTCTACCATTTGTGTCAAACAGGGTCCGGGATCGACGGGAACAAACTCCTGACCCGGCGGCATCTCCAGGGAATGAAAATATACATCAGCGGCCATGATCGGATCAGCTCCCCTCATTTGCTTTGCGCGCCATTTCCCTGAGAGCCAGCAATTCCGATACGGTCACGAATCTGACCCCCTCCGCCTGCAGGCGGGGAATTTCACGGGCGAGAACCTCTGCCGTCGCACGGTGAGGATGGCCGATGCCCAGGGCGAATCCCACCGAACGCGCGGACTTCACCAGAACCTCCAGGTTGGCCTTGATGGTGGTCTGGTTCTTGTTGTCGAAATCCAGGAAAATCCTGTTTTTCGCCGTCGGCAATCCCGCCTCGCGGGCCTCGGCGTGGGCCACGGACTGCGAACTGGTCAGGCTGTCGATGAACAGCAGGTCCCGGGCGTGCAGGGCCTTCATCAGGGCCACCATGGTCTGGCGGTCGCTGGTGGCCGCGCTGCCCATGTGGTTGTTGACGCCCGTGATCATCGGCAGGGCGGCCATGGCGTCATCGATGCGCTGTCCGATGGCCTCTTCATCCATACCCACCATGACGGCTCGGGGGCCGGGATCCGGATCGGGGTAACCCTGGGGTTCCATGGGCAGATGAAGCAGGATTTCCCGACGCTTGGCAGGAAAGTCCCGCCGGCCGCGTCCGACACTTACTTCCACGAAACAGCCCTTTTCGAGGCGTAACTTTCGGCCCGACTCCTTCTCGTCCCGGATCCGGGAATCGTCCCTGGTCCCGCCAGCGGGCAATACCAGGTCGGTCCCCTTCAGGGCAAAGTGGCGGGAATAGGGCAAATGCGGCAGGACCGCCATGGTGATCGGAACCGGCAGGGAAAGGATGGACCGGGCAGCTTCACTTTTGCTGTAACCCCAATCATCGATGAGAAGGGCCACCACCGGGCCTTCCTGTGCCGCGAACCGGGACCACGCGGTTGCCCCGGCACCGCTGCCCCATCGCACCGTGGGACTGCGGCCCGCCCGATGAAGAACCAGGGTATGGGTCGGCCGGCCCGGAACACCGACATCCAGCCGTAACAAATCTTTTTCCTCGTTGGGACGGACCTGGTCCTCAGGCAAACGGCCGGACGGCAGCAGACGTTCCGCCCACAGGACACGCGCGCCCAGGGACTCCACTGCTTCGGCAACCTTCTTTTGCAGAACCCACCAGGCGATATCGTCAGGGACGGCAACCACACGACAGCGCACCGCGGCGGTGGAACCAAACCTCGGCGCCGGCCAGTCGTGATCCCCCCCCTGGTCCGAATCCGCTGCGGCGGTAGCGTTCAAGGGCCCCACGGAGAAGCCCGGCAATACTTCGGCCAGGGCCGATTCCACCGTGGCCTGCACTTCGACATACATCTTGTCCGAACCGAGGGTCAGCAGTGAGGCCTGGCCGGATCCGGTCCGTGACCACTTGAGCAACCCCACGCCGACGATAACCACCACCACAGCGGTACCCACCAGCCAGGGCATCACCCGCGCCGGCCCGGAGGATTTTTTCCGGGATTTGCGGGTCGCCGCCTTGCCGCGGCTCTTGCGTTTGGATTTTCCACCTGATTTGCGACGGCGGAGAGAATTTTCGAAGGCTCGGCTGAACAGATTCAAGGCTGTGCTTTCCGTTGGCGATTACCTGATCCCGGCGTCCCTGCCGGAATGGTCCCTGGGGGCGGACGAAATATTTCCTGCATTCTAGCCGAGAAGGTATTTCCTGGCCAGAGCCGACCCGAAAGTCATGCAAAAAAAAGGAGGGAGCCGTAAAGCTCCCTCCCTGTGCGGAAAATCAAACAAAGGCCCGCGATACCTGACCAGAATCTACTTGCCCAGGTTGGTGAGATCCACCTGGCCAATCATCTGGAAGTAGGGCTTGGTCGTTCCCTGATGCAGCGAGTCCTTGCTGGTCACGAAGAACTTGATCACTCCGGCCACCTTGAGAGTGGAGAAGTTCTGACCACGGTCGAACAGGAAATCCACTTCGAAGGGAGCCCAAAGAGCGTTGGGAATGATATCGTCCTGAGGCGATAAGGCCCAGGTATCCAGGGCCCTGAACTTACTGAACGAGATGTTGGCCACCCCGGGAACGAAATTTTCGTCCGGATCAGTCAAAGCTTCCCCGGAGAACATCCGTTCATGGATCCTCAGTTCCTCGTTTACATCCAGCGTGGTTCCCACATCCGGGAATTCCTCGGTGGTTGTTTCCTGAAGGATGGTCAGGAAATCCGGATGCATGATTTTGCGGTACTCGGTGATGTCCATGGTCTCGTAGATAGTCTGAAAGTTTTCCATCAGAATATCCGCGGACCCGGGCCAGGGCAGCTCCTTGGCAGCCGGAGGCTCGCCGCCTTCGCCTTCGTCATCGGGTGAAAAAATACAACCGGCGGGTGCTATAAGCAGGGCAAATGCCGCCAGGAGCAGAAAAAACTTCGATTTCATTACTCTTTCCTCCAGCAGGCCAGGGCTTCTCCAGGAGAGGCTATCCCAGATGGTTTCCCATAGGTTCGTGACCAATGGGCGCAGGGATACGGATTAGAAGCCCGCTCAGTTTGAGGTATTACGCGACTATTTTAACATATTGAACGGCAATTAGCTACCAAAAGTTCCGCGCAACACCCCCATCGTGTTGAGAAGTTGTCCGGTTCCAGGGTCACTTTCCCCCTGGAGGTCTCTCCACTCGTAAATATACCAAAAATTCGCCTCGAGTCTAAAAATTACATCACATTTTCCCCGGTAGCGGACCACCGACCCGTCGGCGTCGTTGGTCACCACCAAATCGTAAATGATATCCTCAATGGTCATTTCATTGCCCGAAGCGGACGGAAATGTAAAACCGGACTGCACCATCTGGGCCACGATACTGACCCCGCTGTTGTAGAAATTGTTGATGTAAGTGACTTCCCGGGGGCGGTCCCAGCCGAAAAAGGTGTCCGGATCAAACAGGGCCCTGGTCTCGTCATCGGGAATATACCGAAACTCGAGCAGACTGATATTGTCCTCCCAGCCAGGGGCGTGGGAGGCCTGGAGCGATTTCTCCAGGTTGGCCCAAACGTTGGCCGGCGTACTCTTGGGGAGATAATCGATCTGGACCCCGGTGCCCGGCTTTTCCGGTTCCCGCGGGGTGAACAGGCACCCAGAGAACAGAACGGTGCCCGCCAGCAGCAGTGCTGCCAGACAGGGTTTCCCGCCGGCGCGGATCATTTTTTCTCGGATGGACAACCTCAACTCAAAACTCCCATTTTAACCACACATCGGCTTCCCAATAATCCGAACTGGTCTCGGTGACACTGGGTCCAAAGGCGTTATACTTCCTAACCATGGCGGAAAGTTCCAAAGGATTTTTTACGAACCACTTTCGGCGCACCTGGGCGCCCACCCACATCTCCCCGGAAAAGGTCGTCGTCGTCTTGTCCACGACACCGAATGTCTCCCGGTCGTCCCGGGTTCGATAGGTGGACGCCTCAAGCGAGACGCCGCGAACGGCGATGAATTTGAGGACCATTTCGATCTTGCTGATGGTCTGGTTGAGGTCCCGGTTGTAGAAAACACTCCCCGAAGCATCGGTGACGGTCTTGGTGGCGGAGAACCGTTTGTTGTAATCATGGCGCAGGGTGATCTTCAGGCGGCTGGTGGGATCGATGACGACCTTGGTGGCCAGGTTGCCCCTCTTGTTGTAATCATCCGACCGGTTGACCCCCTCAAATCCCGAGAAGGAATAGTTGGTGTACTGGATATACACGCGGTAACTCTGATCCAGGTTCAGCCAGGGAGAAATGGTCCAGGCATACCCGGGCGATACCTCGTAGGAATCCTTCACGTTGTTGTTGGATGAGCGGGATTCCCGGATATTGAAATCCTGGACCTGCTGGTAGGCGAAGACCATCGTGGCCCGGAATTTATTGAACCAGGTCCGGGCCAGGCGGGCACTCATATCGGACTGGTGGCGATCCTTGTCGTTTTCGTTGTGCCGGTTCTCCGCGACATCCTGGCCCAGGCCCTCGTGATACCTGAGGTTGAGATCCGTCTTCCGGAACAGATCACGAAAATAATTAATCTCGTAATCCCGTGCCTTGTTGTACTGGCGCCCCCTGTTCTCCGTCGCGTTCTTGTAGCGCTGGTCGTCCCACTTCCAGAGATAATCATAACTGATGGCAAGCGAATCACGACCCGAGGCATAGGTCAGGGAAAGATCCATCACGTCCTGTTCCCTCTGCCGCAGCCCCACGCCGCTCTGGGAGTAGTCGAGGTCGTCGGTCATGCGGGTCAGCCTGGTGTTGAATCCGAACCTGCCGAAGCTGAAATTGTTGTCGATCTCGTAGGAGATGGCATCGGTGGTCTCGAGTTCGGTGACCACCTTTTCATCCTCGTCCACCCCCACGGTATCGATCAGGCCGTTACTGTTCTTCTTGAAATCGAGGTATTTCTTCTGGAAATTGCTGCGGGTAATGGCCACCCGTCCATTGATGATGTTCCTGGTGTAGTAGACCCCGAAGCCGAGGGTGTCCCCGTTGGCCGAGGAAGGGCTGGTGGTACTACCCAGAGCCCGGTCACCCGCAACGGTCATACCGTAGACCCGCCCCGCGATTTCGACCCCCGAAGCGATGCTCATACCGGACTGGAGTCCGCCGTCGACTTTACCTTCCTGAAGGTCGTTCCGCTGATTCTGGTTGATGCTTTGCTGTTCATTCATCCCCGCGGACATCTTGGCGATATTAGTCAAAAATCCGATCTTGAAATTGGTCTTGTTGGCTCTTAAGCCGATGCGCTTCATGTCGCGTTTGGACAGGTTGGCGAAACCGGCGGTGTTGACGGTATTGTCTTCGCTCCAGGTCCAGGCGCCATCGAGGGAAAGGGTCACCGGCAGGTTGTTGCCCAGGCCGTAGGCAAAGGTGTTATCCCTTTTTTGAACGGTCTTGTCCTGCTTGCGATACTCCTCCCAGGACCATTTGAACGTATTCTTGAATACGGAATTGCCCCGGAATTTTATCGTGGTGACCAGATCCGAGTAATAGGTAAATTGCCGGACATTGGCCAAGGCCCCGGCCTTGGGCACGTTTTTCAGTTCCTTGAAAAACGGACCCTCATCTTTCGGCGCTTCCTGTTCCTGCTGGGATTTTTTGGTTTGCGCTGCCAGGTATCGGGAACGTTCCAGGGGAGACATTTGGGTGAGATCGACCTCGGGCGCACCGGAAACGGCGGTCGTATCGCTGGCGGCCAGCAGGCTGTCGGCGGACGCTCCTGAGCCGGATGATTCCGAGTCCTGGGCGGCAGCGGGAGAAACCCCACCGAAACCCTGAGCCAGGACCAACAGCAGCAGCAGGATCATGCCTCGCCCTGGTTTCAACCCTCGTCCTTTCGGATCAACGCCTCGGCCAATCGTCGAAATCCCTCGGGATCGATCTGCTCGGGCCTACTGTCCGGATCGACACCGACCCGGGCCGTGAGATCGTCCGCTTCCGCGGGGGACAGTGAAAAATGCCCGCGCAGCTGGGTCCGCAGTTTCTTCCGCCTCTGGCCGAATAGGGTTTTGACAACCCTGGTGAAATTTTTGAATTCGGTCTGCGGCCACTCACCGCGGGGAATCAGGCGGATGATGGCCGATTCCACTTCCGGTTTGGGCCAGAAAACCGAGGCGGAAACGCCGCGCATGATCTTGACCTCGAACACCGATCCGAGGACCACGGCCAGAATGCCGTAATCCCGGCCGCCCGGCGTTGCGGCCAGCCGCTCGGCCACCTCTTTCTGAACCATGAATACAGCGCCGCTGATTCCCTCTCGAAGATCGGCCAGGGCGAACAAGACCTTACTTGTCAATACGTAAGGGAGATTTCCCGCGACAACGGGACATTCCCCGGCTTCGGCCAGGGCCGCGGTCCAGTCCATTTTGGCCAGGTCGCCTTCGATGAGCCGGAATCCCTGGCGATCTCCGAATTCAGACCTCAAAAGCTCGCAGAGATGGCGGTCCACTTCGACGCAGGCCACCCGGGAAGCTCCCGCCAAAAGATGAACCGTAAGGGCACCGCCCCCGGCTCCCAGTTCGAGGACGTGGTCGCCGACAGCAAGGGTGTCGGTGGCGATGGCCCGGGCCAGGTTGCCGTCCACGAGAAAATTCTGGCCCCGCCGTTTGACCGGCTTGATCCCGTATTTGCGCAGAATGGAGTGTTGGCTTTCGCTCAAGGAAAACTCCGTGCGGGCCTGGGTGTGGATTCAGCCATCACAGGGCGCCTGGTTGGCCGAACATCCGGACAAATGATTCCGTCGTTTTGCGATCGACTTCGGCAATATCCATTTCCAGGATTTCCGCCACCTTTTCCAGGGTATGAGCCAAGTAGGCCGATTCGTTTCTCTTGCCCCGATAGGGCACCGGAGGCAGCCAGGGGGCGTCGGTTTCCAGCAGGATCATGTCCACTCCGGCCAGGGCCACCATTTCAGGCAACTTGCTGTTTTTATAGGTCACCGGGCCGCCTATGCCCAGCAAAAAACCACGTTCCCGGGCCCAGGCGACCGCTGTGGCGTCACCGCTGAAGGAATGGAGCACGCCCTTGCCGGCCGGGACGCCGCATTGATCGATCTGCTCCAGGGTTTCGGGCCAGGCATCGCGCACATGGAAGACCACCGGCAATTTCAGCCGGTCGGCCAGGGCGAGTTGGGCTTGCAGGGCCGCCTTTTGCGCGGGCCGGGGCGAAAGATCGCGGAAAAAGTCGAGGCCGATTTCGCCGATGGCTACCACCCGCTGGTCGGCGGCAAGTTCCTCCAGGGTCTGCAGGGCGCGTTTGCCGTCTTCGGTGATGAGGCCGTTTTCGTCCGCCAGCATCAGGGCGTCGTGGGGATGGATACCGACGGTGGCCAGGATGTCGGGGTTGGCCGTGGCCAGGGCGATGGACTCACGGCTGGTTTGCAGATCGTAGCCGACGTTCAGGAAGCCGGTGACGCCTGCGGTGCGGGCGCGGGTCAGGACCTCTTCCGCTTCGGCGCCGAATTCGGGGCGGTTCAGGTGGACGTGACTGTCGATCAATTCCGCTCCCTCCCACACGACCCGTTGTCACATTCACCGTCGTTGCAACCCTGATCATGCGAGTCGCGACGGGGTGGCCGGGGTGAAGGGAGATTGCGGGATTTATCCCACCGCAACCGATCGGCCGGCCATTCCCTCAGCCCTTCCTGGCCTGGAGAAGAAACACTCACCGATTCCTGCAACAGATTCAGTTTCCGAACAGTTCCCGATCCTTCCGGGGTTTCCACGCGCGATCCCACTCGGGGCAGGCTGCGGCGAGCCTGGCGGTACACTTCGTTTTCGTAGGTCAGACAACAGCGGAGCCGTCCACAGGGACCGGACAACTTGCCCGGATTCAGGGGCAGCGACTGCACCTTCGCCATCTTCAGGGTCACCGGAATAAACTCGTGCAGGAAGGTGGAACAGCAGAATTCACGCCCGCACACACCGATCCCGCCCTTGAGGCGCGCCTCGTCCCGGACGCCGATCTGCCTCAGTTCGATGCGGGTTCGGAAAATGCCGGCCAGATCCCGTACCAGTTCGCGGAAGTCGACCCGTTTTTCAGCGGTGAAGTAGAAGGTGATTTTCTTGTGGTCGAATTGCCGTTCGACGGTGACCAGATTCATGTTGAGTTTTCGGGCCAGGATTTTTTCCCGGCAGATGTCCCAGAATTCCCACTCGTCACCGCGGTTGTCGTGCAGACGGGCCAGGTCCTGGGCATCGGCCACCTGGACGACACCCTGATGGCCGGCCATCTGCCACCACTCGGCCTTGCCCGGGCCGACGTAATTGACCCGCCCCATGTCCCGGCCACGATCAGCTTCGACCAGACAGTACTGACCGGCGGCCAGCTTCAATCCACGGCGGTTGTGGTAGTAACCTTTACGGTGGCCCTTGAACTGGACAAGGACCAGGTTGACGTCAGGATCGAACCGACCCTGAGGACTTGTCTCGTTCGGCATGATCTATCAGCCCTTCGAACAAAACGGCCATGGAAAGACCGATGTTGATGTTCCTGTCGATTTCCCGGCGCGAGTCCTCGATGCGTTTCATGTCCTCGAGCAGGGAATGCGTTTGGCGGATCGAAGCCGCCCTGGCCGTCAATTCCTCGGCGCCGGGCAGGCGGGCGCGCCTGCCGTCGCCGAGTTCGCGCGACAGCACAGCGTCACTGTAATGGAGATTGAGCAATTCGCATAGCTGGATGGCGCGGTCCCGCCGCGGAGGTCCGCTGTCGGCCATGAGTTTTTTGGCGCCGATATCCTCCGGCACGCACATATGCCCCATGTGGCCGCGGTGAAGTTCGTCGGCCGCGATCGCGACCATGGCCCGGTCACACCGGTGGATCCCTTCGAACACGCGTCCCGCCCACTCCAGCAGGATGCCCGCTTCGGTTCCCAGCAGCGCCAGCCCCCGGCGCGCGTTGCCCTCGGCGGTGCGGGCGGCGGCGCGGGCCCGCTTGTCATCCACTGCTCCGATATCCACCAGCAACCCCACCAGTTCGTCCTCGGTCCAGGGTTCGAAACGGATCTTCTGGCAGCGGGACAAAATTGTGGGCAGCATGCCCTCGCTGCCCGTGGTCAGCAGAAAGATCACCGTGGCGGGCGGCGGTTCCTCGAGGGTTTTCAAAAAAGCGTTGGCGGCCGCGGGATTCATGCGGTGGCCGTCGGCGATGATCGCCACCTTGTAGGGACTCTGGAAGGCGCGGCGTCTCAGGAAATGGATCAGCGACCGGATGGTCATGGGTTCGGGTTTTTCAGGATCGCCGATCCGGACCATGGCAGTGGAAGCCGCGGGGTCCTGATGAAAGGGGTTGGCGATCTTTTTTTCCATCAGGCTGCGCACCCCGGTGTCGTCCAACGAAGCGGGCGCCGGTCCGATCCAGCGGATATCCGGATGCTGGAAGCTGAGAGCCTTGACGCAGCTTTCGCATAGTTTGCCGGGACCACAGGAATCAGGGGCGGAACAGTTCAGCAGGCGGGCGAATTCGAGGGCGGTGTTTTCCTTGCCCGACCCTTCGGGGCCGACCAACAGGAAGGGCTGGCCGAGTTTCCCGGCCGCGCGCGCCTTCAGCAGTTTATCGAGAACGGCCGTGCGGCCGAGAAAATGGCTTCTGCCCAAAGCGATGCTCCCATCCCGGTTGAATTGCACAACCTGGACCGATTGAGCAGGCCGTTCCATGGCCTCTCAACGGGATCGCAGCCAATCGGCGGGATCGAGGGGGGTTCGTCCCTGCCGTACTTCGAAGTACAGCTGGGGTTCATCGCCGGCGGCGGGACGCCCGACTTCAGCAATGACCTGACCCCTGGCTATCTTATCGCCCTTGGCTACGAAGACCCCATCCAGGTGTGCGTAAAGGGTATAATACCCCGCACCGTGGTCAAGGATAACGCATTGGCCGAACCCGGGCAACTGATCCGAGTATTCCACGGTGCCGTCCGCCACCGAGGCCACCGGCGCCCCCGAGGCGGCGGCGATGTTGTAGCCGTTATTGAGGGTGACAGTCTTGAATTTGGGGTGCACCGAACGCCCGAAGCCCCGGATAAGCTTACCCCGCACGGGCCAATCGAGATCGCCGGCCATCATGACGAGGGAATTGTCCCCGGTCTGCTGCCGTGCTGACCGTTCCACCCGCACCTGTTCCAGATCCGTCAGGACATAGGACAGTTTCTGTTCGTTGACACCCATCTGGAGCAGTTCGTTTTTGAGACCCTTGCGTTCGGTCTCCATGTCGCGCAGGGCGCCCATCTCTTCGGCCATCAGTTCTTCCAGCCGGCCGTTTTCCTGGTTCTGCTCCTCGCGGGTCTGCCAGATTTCCGCCAGGGCCGCGTTCAACTGGCGCTGCTCCCGACGGAGGATCTGCCCCTCGGTCTGCACCTCTTCGAGCATGCCTGCCTCCAGGCGGGCCAGGGTCCGGCCGACCTTGACGCCGGTCAGGAATTCGGAAAAGCTTCCCGAAGTCATGACCATCTCAAGATCGCTGCGCTGCGAACGGATGTACATGGCGCGCAGGCTCCTGCCCAGTGTCTGTTTGCGGGTGGCGAAGGTATCGCCCCTGATCTCCAGTTCCGACGTCAGCAGTCTGCTCCGCTCCAGAAGCACGAGTTCATGCTGGACCATGTCCCCGACCAGCTGGCGGCTCAATTCGATTTCCTTCTGGATTTCCTCGTGCCCGCGTCTGGCCGCGGCTTCCGCCTGGTCGAGGTCCTTGATGCGTTTGCGGTGATCATCGATCTTGCCGCGCAGCCCCTCGAGTTCCACGGAATTTTCCTTGATGCTCTTGCGCAAAAGGTCGCGGCCCTTGGCCTTCTTGGAGGTGATGATGACCGGCTTTTCCTCCGCCGGCTGGTTATCCACCGACCAGTCCTCCTGATTCGGCTCCTGGCCTACGGCCGCCGGGGCCCAGGGCAGGGCGGCCCCTGTCATCAGAATCGTCATGATCAATATGATCTTCAGCCGTTTCATCATATCTCACTCTGCATGGTCAGATATTTCCGCATGGCGGCAAAACTTCCGGTCAGACCCAGCACGACACAGAACAGGACGAAGCCAATGATCTGCTGTGGCGAAAAGAAGATCACCCCGCCCAGGCGGTCGTCCAGGAACCACCCGGCCAGCCCGAGCAGACCCATGGCCAGAATCCCCGCCAGCAGGCCCTGGATCATTCCCTCGCACAAGTACGGGATACGGATGAAGGTATTGGTCGCGCCGACAAGCTTCTGGATCTGGATGACCCGCGCGCTGGCGGCCATGGTCAGTTTGACGGTGTTGGAAATGACAAATACCGCCGCTATGAAAACCATCAGGCCGACCGCCAGACTGGCCATCTGGAAACGGAAGGTCCAGCTCTCGAGGGCGTCGATCCAGCCCTGGTTGTACAGGATCTCGGACACTTCGCCCCAGACGGCGATTTCAGCGTGAATGGCTTCCACCGCTTTGAGGTTGCGCGCCTCCGGCGTCAGGGTCAGGTGATAGGAAGCCGGCAGGGGGTTGGAGTCCAGCAGGTCCAGGATGGCGGCATCCTCGCCCAATCCCTCCTTGAACTGGGCCAGGGCGGTCTCGGGGGAGATCCAGGTGACGCTTTGCACTCCCGGTATTACCACCAGTCTCGGCTGGAGTTCGGCAATTCGCGCGTTATCCAGGCCGTCGTGCAGAAATACCCGCATATCGATACCGGCCCGGGCCTTTTCCAGCATGTTACCCATGTTCAGGGTGACCAGGGTCAGCATGGCCAGAACCAGCAGGGCCGAACCCATGATCAAAATGGTGACACCGGTGGTCAACTTCCGCCGGTGGAAACCGGCGAAGGACTCCCTGATCAGATAAACGACCTGGGCACTTTTAAACATTGAGGCGTTCCTTCCTTGCGGCGGCAATGTACATCTTGTCGGCCAGATTGGCTTTGCGATTCACGGGAACCCTCCGTTTTTCGTCCGATTCGATGCGGCCCTCGTTGATCACGATGACTCTTTGCCCAAAGGATTTGACGATTCCATGATCATGGGTACTGAACACGACGCTGGTTCCGGCATCGTTGATCCGGAACAGCAGATCGATGATTTCCTGGGCGTTGACGGGGTCGAGATTGCCGGTGGGTTCATCGGCCAGCAGGATCTTGGGACTGCTCACCATGGCCCGGGCAATGGCCACCCGCTGCTGCTCGCCACCGCTGAGCTGACGGGGCAGGCGGTGCCTCTTGTCGTAGAGGCCCACCTGGGTCAGCACTCTCATATTGTTTTTGACGATTTGCGCATGTGATATGCCCACAACAAGTTGGACAAATGAAATATTGTCCTGGACACTGCGGTCCTCCAGCAGCCGGAAATCCTGAAAGACAAAACCGATCTCCCGGCGCAGCTGGGGTACCTTGCGCCGGCTCATCTTCGAGGACAGCATGCCCCGCACCATGACTTCTCCCTTGGTGGGAAAAGCGTCCATGGCGATCAGCCGCAGAATGCTGCTCTTGCCGGCCCCGCTGGGCCCCGTGAGGCACAGGAATTCCCCGTTGGCCACGGTAAAACTGATATTGTCGATCGCCTTCTGGTCATCGTAGGCGAGGTCCACATGGTAGAATCCTATCACCGTCCGTGAATCCAGGGGACCCTCGGAGAATTGGTCCGGTCGGGTATTGGAGCTTTTCAATTCCGCCTCCAGACGGTAGTTAAGTCCGTTTTAATAACATTAATTCACCAGCCTGCCCTCAGGGGGACAATATTCCTTCAAATCCGTTTGCATGATCCATGCCCGGAATTGGCAAAAAAAAAGCCGCAGCCCCAGGGCCGCGACTTTATCAGAGTGAATTTTTTCAGTTCGGGGTCCCGGATTCGGGATCAACTCTTCTCGTCGATAAAAAACCTGGTTCGCAAACCCTGAACATATTCAGCCAGTTCTTTTTCGATTTTCTGACCTTCCACGACCTGGCGCAGATTGTCCTTCAACTCCTCGTAGGTATACATGTGCCCGGTGGTCCGCTCATTGAGCTGGAAGATGTACCAGCCTGCCGGAGTGAGAACCGGTTCGGTGACCTCGCCAACCTCCGCTTCCTTCAGGACGGCCTGGAACTGTTCCGACAAATCCTCCAGACGGAAGGTCCCCAGCAACCCGCCCTGGCTGGCCGAAACAGGGTCTCCGCTCACCTCGGCGGCCACCGTGGCGAACGACTCCCCGTTCAGCACCCTGGTCCGGGCCTCTTCGATGGCGACCTTGGCGGCGTCGATATCCTCCTGGGCCACCTCGATGGGCAGGAAAACCTGGCTGATGGCCCGGCGGCCGTCAGAAGTAACCGAATCCAGCCGCAACAGGTGGACACCACGGGTACTGACCACCGGATCACTGATTTCGGCGACCGAAAGGGCAAAAACCGCGCGGTCCAGGTTGGGATCGAACAGGTCCCCCGGAGCCACGACTCCCACTTCGCCGCCACGCTTGGCATTCGGGCCTTCGGAAAACTCCATGGCCACCTCCGCGAAGGAACGACCCGAGGTCAGGGCGGCCTTGATCTCGGCCACCTTGTCCTGAATCCGCTGCCGCACTTGAACCGAAGGCTGCACCGGGATCAGGATATTGGCGATGGTCAGGCTGTCCGGTTCGGCCGGCATGTCCTCCAGGTTGGCCAGGTAGTAGTCACGCACCTCGTTTTCCAGGACTTCGATATTGGGCCGGATGAATTTCCCGACCACCAGGCGCAGATACTGCTGGTCCCGCAACTGGGTCTTCATGCGGGCCCGGTAATCATCCAGGGTCATTCCACTACGGTTCAATTCCCTTTTCAAATTATCCAGGGATCCAAAATGTTCGACAAACTGGTCGATCTTCCCCTGAACGCTTTCCTCAATCGCCTCTTCATCCACCGCCATGTCCGCCTGTTTGGCCGCCGCGATGATCAGCTTGCTCTCGATCAGGCGGTCCAGCATCTCCCGGCGAACCTCGGGGGAATCGTCGGGAATGGTTTCACCGGCGTATTCCTTTTCAAGTTTGTACAGTTCGACTTCGCGGTCCAGATCGCTCTGAAGGATGACCTCCTCATCGACGATGGCCACGATTCTGTCGACCAGACGGGGTCCCGAGCCCTGGGCCCAGGCGGCTGAACCCGCCAGGATCATCAACAATACCAGGGCAAAGGACAGGCGGGAGACACTAAGTGTCCCGCCTGCCAACGACCCCGTATGGCGTTTATGGGTATACAATTCCATGGCCTTTCCCCGCGATTAGTTGCGCGGCACCAGATTCTCGGGCACGGCCGCGGTTCGCAGTTCTTCCCAGGAGGCCAGATCGGCCAGGCTATCCTCGAAGATCACCACCGGGATGTCTTCCTTCCACTTGGCCAGCATGGACTGGAACATCTCCTCTTTGCGGAGCTCGACCATTCGCTGGCCGACGGCTTCGCGGACTTCCGTCATTTCGACCGACCGCCGGGGTTCCACCGAATCCAGCAGAACGACACCGAAGCGGCCGTCGCCGAAGGGGAAGGGTTCACTCACTTCACCCGGTTGAAGCGCGAACAGTGCGAAGGAAAGGGGATCATCATCCTTGAGGACAATCTTTTCCAAAGTCCCGCCCTTGGCCTTGTTTTCATCGCTGGTGCCGAAAGATGCCAGAATTTCAGCCCAATCCGCCCCTTCGACGGCTTTGGCGCGGGCCTCGGCGGCCTGTCCGACATCCTTGCAGACCACCAGACGACCGGCCCGATTCTCCCTGGCATAATAATCCTCGGAATGTTCCGCCCAGAAAGCCTCGATTTGCTCGGGGGTGATCTGTTCGTCCACCACGACGACCTCTGAATAGAGCTTTCCGACCATCATTTCCTCGATCTTGATATTGACCTTGGCCATCACGTCGGGATCCTCGAACATTCCCCGGTCCTGGGCCTCGAAGTTGAGAAGGGTCTTCCCCAGTTCCGCCCTGATCTTGTTGCGCAGGCCGCCGAGCAATTCCGTATCCTTGGGCCGCTGAAAAACACTCATCTTGTCGAAATGGGTCTTGTAATCCAGAAGGGTGTAAATCTTCAGGCCATCACGCCCCATGTATTCGTATAAAGGCATATCCATGTCTTCGGTGGCGATGGCGAGGGGGGCCAGTTCGTCCTGTTTACGCGGATCCTGAGTGCCGTCGCGGAACAGGGTTTCGCCGACGGGCAGGCCCAGGTAACACTTCCAGAGAGCATCCTCATGGATCTTGAACTGGAACTTCTCCTCCACGGACTTGATGAAGTCTTCCTTCAAATGGGAAATCTTGCGCACGCGGGTCACATCCAGGATCTGGGCCTTGGCCTCTTCGAGGGGCGGCTTCTTGCCGGTTTTCTCCCCGATGACCTTGAGCACCCAGAAACCGTAAATGGAATTGATCGGCTCGGTGACTTCTCCAACTTCGACGCCGAAGACCCCCTTCTCGAATTCAGGATTGTAGCGTCCGAAAGGAACCTGGATTTCATAGATACCGGAAGGCGGATTGCCACCATCGTGGTATTGGTTGATGATGTCCTCCCAGTCGGCACCTTCGACGGCCATCTTCCTGGCAGCTTCGGCATCATCTTTGAAGTTGCAGATGACGTAGAGGCACTTCCGCGAGGAGCCCATCCTGGCGTAGAAGGCCTCCAGTTCCTCGGGACTGATGGTGTTGGCGGGTTCCTGGATCACCTTGTCCCACATCACCTGGCTGGCCTCGTAGGCGGAAAGGGCTTCTTGGGCATTGGCGATGCTGGGGTCATTCTCGAAACCCATGTTGGTTGCGGTCTGGACCATGATCTCCTTGTTGATCATGGTTTCCAGGAATTTTGCTTTCCCTTCCGGGAGGGACATGTCCATGACCGTTCCCCCCTCGGTGCGGGGAAGTTCGTTCTCTTCCAGCCGGGCCAGACGATCCTCGTAGTAGCTGGCCTTGATTTCCGTCTTTCCGACCGTAGCCAGTACGGCGTCTTTCTCCTGCCCGCCGCCGCAACCGGCCAGGACAGCAAGCAGGACCACCATTGCCGAAATGCTCAGCAGGATCATCGCGAGGGTGGACCGGTTTTTCCGGACGTTCCGGACGCTCCGAACAATCGGGGAATAAAGGGGACTCGGGGACATGATTACTCCTTGTTTCGCAGCTCGGCCAAACGCTCGAGCATGACGGACGCTACAACCAGATGTTCCTCACGGGCCGCAGGCACTTTCATGATGAATTGATCGACGGCCTTGAATTGAAGGCCTTTGGGTCCTGATTCCATTAAACCCTGAATTATAGTGGGATGGGGTTCCTGTCCGCCAGCGAAAAAGAAATCCAGTCCCTGACGCCCACCCTTGATTTCCTCGATCCCCAGTCCTCCGGCCATGATTCGCAATCTCTGGATGGCCAGGAGATTTACCACCGGGGGCGGCAGCAGGCCGTACCGATCCCGGAATTCGTCCCGCATCCGGTCGCAGGCGGCGGTCTTGCGGATCCGCGCGATACGGCGGTAAAGGTCCATCTTCTGCTGTGGGTCACCCACGTAATCGTCGGGGAGATAAGCGGAAACCCGAAACTCCGTCTTCACTTCCAGCGGTGCAACACCACCGCCTCCCTGGAGTTCCGCCACGGTTTCCTCCAGCAGCCGGCAATACAGGTCGAACCCGATGGCTTCCATGTGCCCGTGCTGCTGCTCGCCCAGAAGATTGCCCGCGCCCCGGATTTCCAGGTCCCGCATGGCGATGTGGTAACCCGAGCCCAGTGCCTGGAACTCCTCCAGGGCGGCCAGTCGGCGCCGGGCCTCGGTCGTCAACCGCTCTCCGGGAGGGGTCATCAGATAGGCGAAGGCCCGGTGGTTGCTGCGCCCGACCCGGCCGCGCAGCTGGTAGAGCTGGGCCAGACCGAACCGGTCGGCCCGGTCGATAATGATGGTATTGACCCGGGGCATGTCCAGACCGGACTCGATGATCGCGGTGGCCACCAGGACATCGAACTCCTGTTTCAGGAACCGGGACATGATGTTCTCGAGTTTATCCTCCTTCATCTGGCCGTGGGCCCAGGCCACTCTCACGTTGGGCAGCAGTTCGCGAATGAGTTTGGCGGTGCCTTCGATGGTCTGCACCCGGTTGTGGACAAAAAACACCTGCCCCCCGCGGTGGAGCTCGCGGAGGATGGCCTCGACCAGGATCTTCTTGTCGAAGGTGCACAACTCGGTGTGGATGGGCAGCCGGTCCCGCGGGGGTGTGTTGATCAGGGACATGTCCCGGGCGCCCATCAGGGCCAGGTACAGAGTGCGCGGGATGGGAGTGGCGCTCAAGGTCATGACATCGACCTGGCGTTTCAATTCCTTGATCCTCCCCTTGTGCCGTACACCGAACCGCTGTTCCTCATCGATGACAAGCAGCCCCAGGTTTTTGAACCGGACATCACGTGACAAAAGGCGGTGGGTGCCCACCAGAACATCCACCTCGCCGGCGGCGCAGCGGGCGAGCATCAATTTCTGTTCGGCGGCCGTGCGGAACCTGCTGATCGTTTCGACCCGGACGGGAAAATCCCGGAACCTTTCACCGAAGGTCTCCCCGTGTTGCTGGGCCAACAAGGTGGTCGGGCACAGGATCGCCACCTGTTTTCCGGCCGTGACCGCCTTGAAGGCCGCCCGGATGGCGACTTCGGTCTTGCCGAAGCCCACATCCCCGCACACCAACCGGTCCATGGGTTCGGAGTCCTCCATATCCCTTTTGATGTCGGCGATGGCGGTCAACTGGTCGGCGGTTTCCTCGAACAGGAAGGAGTCATCGAGCGCCTTCTGGATGGGTCTGTCCGCCGGAAAGGCGTAACCGGGGTTGGCTTTGCGCGCGGCGTAGAGTTCGATGAGTTCGGCCGCCATGGCGCGGATGGCTTTTCTGGCCCGGCCCTTGACCTTGAGCCAGCTGCCCGAGCCCAGTCTGGCCAACGGCGGATTGGCACCCTGGTCCGAGCTGTAGCGTTCGACCTGGTCGATGTTCTCCACCGGAACAAAGACCTTGCCTTCATCCGCGTACTCCAGCACCAGGCATTCGCGCTCCGCCCCCTGGACGGTGATCACTTCCATGCCCCGGTACCGGCTGAGACCGTATTCCAGATGCACCACGAATTCGCCCGGCAAAAGCGAAGCGCGCTCCTTGACCAACCCCGAACTGCGGCGACGGGTCCTGGTCGGCCGCTGGTAGCGTTCAAAGAATTCGTGGTCCGTAAAACAGGCCAGACCGGCATCGGGCCACAGGAAACCCGAGGACAGGGAACCCACGCGCGGACGGGTGGACGGGGGCGCATTATCGGTGTCGTCGAGAAGATCGGCCAGGCGGTCGGCCTGCCCCTTGTTATCGCACAGCAGCAGAACCGTCTGGCCCTGCTTTTCCCGGTCCAGCAGTTCTTCCCGCAGCGCGTCGACGTTGCCGCCCCGCAATTTCTGCCCGGTGGATTCAAAGACCAGGCTGGCGGCGGGATCCGCGTCCAGCCAACGGCCCTTGGCATCTCCCTTGATCCAGGAACCGGTCAGAAAGACATGCTGCAGACGGGGCGTGGCCAGATCCTGGACGGGCGCCACAAGTTCCCCGATTTCCGGCAGCGCCGGATCCTTTTCCAGCCGCCCCGAACGCAGGCGGGGAAGTTCGGCGTCCAGCAGATCGGATTGTTCGCGAAGCCGGGGCGGGTCGTTCCAGAAAACAGGAGTGCCCTCGGGTAGGTAATCGGCCACCGTGGAGACCGGCCCCAACCAGGGCAGGTAGGACTCCAGACCGTCATCGGTCAGACGGTCTTCGATGCGCCCTTCGAGATCATCGAGAAAATCGCCATCGAGATTTTCCGCGGCGATGGCCCTCTCCACCCGGTCCAGGCAGGAAATCACCGCGTCGTCATCCAGCAGCAGGTGGCTGACAGGCAATACGACCGCGGTTTCCTCCCGGGTGGTCGTGCGCTGGGTTTCAACGTTGAACCGGCGGATGGAGACAATTTCGTCATCAAAGAATTCGATACGCAGCGGTTCCTCGCGGGAGTGAAGATGTCCAGCAGGCCTCCCCTGCGGGCGTAGTCCCCCACCTTGGCGACCATGCCGGCGGGCCGGTAACCCCTTTGGGACAGCCGCAGGCAAAAATCATCAATATCCACCCGCTGGCCGCTTTCCAGGCGCAGGGCCGCGTGGGCCAGGACCTCTTTGGCCATCACCCGTTGCCGCAGAGCGTAGACCGAAGTGATCACCAGATGGGGTTTGCCCCCGCCCAGACGGTCAAGACCGGTGAGGAAATCACCGACCAGGGCGGGTTCGGGGGAATTGTGGTCGAAGGCCATGACTTCCTGCTGCGGCAGGTGGATCACCGCGGCGGGGCCCAGCCAGGTTTCCAGATCGTCGGCGAGTTGGTCGGCGGATTCCCGGTCCGGTGTCACGACCAGTCCGGTTTGCCCACGGTCCCGGAACCAGCCCGCCAGAAGCAGGGCCCGCGTCCCCCCGTGAAGGCCGGTCAGCAGGAGCGGCCCGTCCCGCGTTTCGTCCAGGGCGGACCTCACCCTCGCGACGGCCTTGGTGAGGCCCTCGCCGGACTCGGTTTCAGGAAAGGAGGCGCGCAGCAAACCAGCCGATTCGCTGCGCTCTTCTTCGCGGCTATCCATGGTGGACCTTGCACCCGGCTGTTCCGCTGGAACAGGTGGGCTGGCTAGAACGTGGCGCGTTGCTCGTTGAACGGGGTGATCATCCGCAGCCGTTCGATGATCGGAGGCAGCGCCTTGATCACGTAATCCACTTCATCCCGATTATTGTACCGGGACAGGGAGAAGCGGATCGATCCGTGGGTCAGGGTGAACGGCAGGCCCATGGCCCGCAAAACATGGGAAGGTTCGAGGCTGCCGCTGGTGCAGGCCGAACCGCTGCTGGCGGCCACCTTCACGCGGTCGAGCAAAAGCAGAATCCCTTCGCCCTCGATATACTTGAAACTGATGTTGGTCGTGTTGGGCAACCGGTGTGCCGGATCCCCGTTGGCGCAGGTGTCGGGAATAGCTTCCAACAGCCCCTTTTCGAGGCGGTCCCGCAACCCGCGGATAATGGTGTTCTCGTGTTCGATATTGGCGGCGGCCAGGTCACAGGCCACACCCATGCCCGCCACCGAAGCCACGTTTTCGGTCCCGGCCCGGCGGCCCCGCTCCTGGTGCCCACCCACGATCAGGGGGCGGATCTTGGTGCCCTTGCGCACGTAAAGGGCACCCACTCCCTTGGAGGCGTGAAGCTTGTGGCCGGAAATTGAAAAAAGATCGATGGTCGAGGATTTCAAGGTCAGCGGAAGTTTGCCCGCGGCCTGCACACCGTCCACGTGGAAGACCGAATTGTTTTCCTTGACGATTTCCCCGATGGCCTCGACATCGAAAACAACTCCGGTCTCGTTGTTGGCCATCATGATCGAAACGATGGCGGTATCCTCACGAAGGGATTGGCGGAGTTCTTCCAGGTCCAACCGGCCGCCTTCATCCACCGAGAGATAGGTTACTTCAAACCCATGACGTTTTTCGAGGTCCCGGCACAGCCCCAATACGGCCGGATGTTCGACCGCGGTGGTGATGAGATGCTTCTTGCGGGGGTTCGCGTGCAGGGTGCCCACGATGGCGAGATTGTCGCTTTCCGAACCACCTCCGGTCAGCACGATTTCGCTGGCCTGGGACGCCCCCAGCAGAGCCTGGATCCGGTCCCGCGCTTCGGCCACCTCGTCGCCGGCCCGGGCGCCGAAAGAGTGCATGCTGGAAGGGTTGCCAAAATGCTCGGTCAACAGGGGAACCATCTTGGCCACCACTTCGGGCGCCACCGGCGTGGTGGCGTTGTTGTCGAAGTAGATGCCCTTCTCCGGCGGCTCGGGCAGACCTTCCATCATGTTGAATCCTGATTTTCCGCTGCTCATGACTTGTCCACCTCGATCACTTCCAAATCCTCTTTGACGAATTCCCGCAACTGGGTCTCGACGTAACCCTTGATCGTGGCATCGGACTTTTTGCAGGCCGCGCAATTTCCCGTCAACCGGACGTAGACCTTGCCTTCGCGGTAACGCACGAATTCGATGTCGCCGCCGTCGTTGCGCAGGGCCACCGAAATGTCCTCGGCCAGCAGATCCTGGATCCGGGTAACCAGTTCCCCGTCGGCGGGGTCATGATCGACGGACGGGGCCGAAGGCATTTCTCCCAATTGGACCAGCCCCCCCTCCTTTAGCGGATCCGGCGCCACGCCGCGATCGATCTTGTCCCAGCAATCCCGCAACAGGTCGCCGATGTCGTGATGGCAGTCACCACAACCGCCACCGGCTTTGGTAAAGTTGGTGACGTCTTCGACATCCTCGAGACGATGGTTGAAGATGGCTTCCCGGACCGTATCCTTCGTCACTTTGAAACAATGGCACAACAGGCTTTCCTGTTGAATCAGGCTGCAGGGAACACCTCTTCCGAGGCGCTTGTAATGATCGATCATGGCCGCTTCGAGGGCTTCGCGACCCATGACCGAGCAGTGCATTTTTTCCCGGGGCAGGCCGTCCAGTTCCTCGGCTATGTCCTCGTTGGTGATCAGGGCGGCTTCCTCGAGGGTCTTGCCCTTGATCATTTCGGTCAGGATACTGCTGGAAGCAATGGCGCTGCCACAGCCAAAGGTCTGGAATTTGGCGTCGGCGATCCGGCCTTCGT
>Ga0164315_10000857_pt1 | contig 22161 bp, 18 predicted proteins | sample GuaBasSedimGuay6_FD_113737 | JGI IMG/M metagenome (GOLD analysis project Ga0164315, IMG submission 113737) | Subseafloor sediment microbial communities from Guaymas Basin, Gulf of California, Mexico - Guay6, Core 4569-2, 0-3 cm | ecosystem: Environmental > Aquatic > Marine > Hydrothermal vents... | reverse complement strand
TCCTCGCCCACACGTGTTATCCAGACCCGGGCACGTCCTATACCGGACCCGCCCCCAAGGGGCACGATGGTGCCGGCCAGCGTGCCGCGAGCCATCACCACCGACACCGCCACTTCGTGGACCAGGCGACCCGGCTTGAGTACCGCCGCCTGCACCAGACCCGGTCGCAGCGGCACGATCCGCGCGACGACCGTATCGCCCGTCGCCACCACCAGCGTGTCGACGCCGTTGCCCCGCAATCCCAGGGCGGCTCCGGGCTCACCCGCCCAGGCCCGCACCACGCCCGCGGTCCCGGGTGCCAGTGATCCGAACATGCCGACGGCAGGCGCCGCCGCCAGGACACCGGGATCCGCAAGGACGACCGCGCCGGTGACCGGCAACAGCTGGTGATGCAGTGGCTGTCCCGTGGTGGCATCCCGCACCCAGAGGGAGAGGTTCTCGCCGTAGACCGGGGTCACTCCCAGTTCCACTGAACCGCCTGGCGTCACCGTGCTGGTCACACCGGCGACACCCCAGCCCTCCACCGTCACCTCGACCTGGCCGGCTACGGATTCCGCGACGCCGGTGCCCACAATCAGGCTGGTGGTTTGGCCCACGGGCAATGCCAGCGGCGTGGCCGTCACCAGGAGGGGACGCACTATCGGCAGCATCGTCCGGTGCGGCAACAGGTCCGGGCCCGTCACCGTCAGCACCAGTTCGCCCGGCTCGGCAGGAGGATCGGACAGGTATATGGTCGCCCGACCCAGTTCGTCGGTTACAGCCGAACCCAGCAGGCGCCCCGGCGCCGTCAGGGTCACCGTGGCTCCCACCGTGTCCACCTGTACCGCGAAAACCGGTACGCCCACCGCCAGCGTTCCCGCGTGGGATACCTCCAGCGGTCGTGGCCGCCGCGTACGGACCTGCAGTGAGCAATCCCCCAGGATGTTGTACTGCTCCACCAACTGTCGGCCGATTTCGCCGGGATAGTTGTCGAGTACCTTCATGATGCCGTGCTGGCAGAGGGCACCGATCTCCAGGGCACGCCCGGATACCAGCAGGTCGGTGGTTTCCTCCTGCATCAGCGTAGGCGGTATCCAGGGCGTGGTGGTCGACGCGCTGTACATGGCGAGGGCGCCGCGGGGCGCCTCGGGGGTACCGGCGCGCAGCCAGGCTTCGGCGAAGCACTCGGGCGACGAGAACCGGCCGTTGGCACAACTCACATCGATGATCCAGGGCACACGGTGGTCGTTGGCCAGGTTTGCCACTTCACCCAGCCCGAAAGCCGGATTGGACCATGAGACGCCTGAACCGTGACCCAGGTAGTTCATGAAACTGCGGCCCTCATCCAGGGCGGCGATGATGGCCGCGGCGGTGGCCGACGGCTCGTAGAGACGATCAACCGCCGTGAAGTTGTAGCCCAGCAGGTCGTCGCGCAGCCAGTCGGCACGCTCGGCATCGGTGGGGTCACCCAGAATGGACGCGACGCCCACTGCGTGTGAGTACCAGGCGCCGTCAGGGTCGGGATCGCGCTCGTAGCGGACAAACTTGTTCAGCTGCACCAGCAGTTCGTCCCGATCCCGCGCCGACACCCGTGAAACGAACAGGTCGGGATAGAGGTCATCGCCCTGGACCATGGCATAGCGCGTATCGTTGTCCGCGCCCTCGAAAAGTCCGGCGTGGGTGGGCACCTGGTCGATATCCCCCACCAGCACCAGGTAGGTCAGGCCCGCGGGTTCACCGTAGCGGGTGGCGACCGCGGCGGAGATCGACTCGACCGTCCCACCCAATTGCACGGTGGTAGCCACCTCCACCGTCAGGCCCCGCTCGCGTTTCCATTGGACGAACTCCGTCAGGTCCAGCTCGAATTCCGGTGCCGTTACCACCAGCATGCGGCCGCCGGTGTTTACCTCGGCGTACTTGGTCACCGGTTTCCGGTCCGCGAAACGCCGCGTGGCCAGAATCTCGAATACCCGGTCCCGCCCCGTGGCCCGTCGCCGCTCATTGACGCCGCCACTGCCTTCGGTGACCACTTCCAGTTCGAGGCGCTCCAGCACCAGCAGGCGACCCCGGTCCGCGTCCCAGCGCAGGGGATGAACTGTCAGGCCCACACCCCGTTCGCCACGCAGCAGGTACGGCCGCTCCAGGTTATGGCCTGCGGCGGGGTAGACGCCGCTAGCGTACGACGGCCCGGTTGCCCGTGGTACTTGCAGCGGGTCCATGGTGCGCGGGATGTTGCCACGGGAAGGAAGCACGGGCGCGGAGGCCAACTCGCGCCAATACTCGGACACGATCCTCAGACGGGGAGTACCCGCGGACGGCAGGCGCAGTTGCAGGGTCAGCCGGGGCAGTTCGGGATGTCCTGCTTCCAGGGTGGGCCAGGTACCGGGTACGCCGACGCGGGCGAAAACACGTCCCTCGATTTCCTGTTCGGCGGTAAAGAACCCCGGTACATCCACCGTCACCCGCGTGCGGCCCGGCGCCTCCACCGACGTCTCGATGCGTGGCGGACCCGGCGGCAACCCCCGCGGCGATACCCAGTCGGCGGCGACGGCGGGAACAGCTCCCGCCAGCAGGATCAGCAATGCCAGGCAACGTGTCATGCAGGGCTCCGGAAACGACCAGGGAAGCTAGCAGGGGCACCATCATTCTACAGCATATGACAGTCCGGCGGCAACCGGACCGGGCCGGGTGGGATTAAAGCCAACGGGGAGCGGTCCCGCAGGAGCCGCTCCCCGTGGCTGCTTTCCGTCGGCGATCAGAACCTGACCGCGGACTCCGCTTCATCGTCACAAAGAGTGGTCCAGCGCCCGGTGAAGAATCCGCCGGGATACCCGTCCACCGGCTGTGCGGTGCCGCCGAGGATCCCCTCGACCCGTCCCGAGGCCAGAATCCAGTCGCCCCGGAAGGACGCCAGATCATCACCCGCGGCCGGTTCCCAGGTCCCCGCCAGCAGGGCGTGGAAACGGCCGCGCCGGTCGATGGCCTTGCCGCGGAAAACCCGCTGACCGTCAGCATCCACGCCGTAGCCACCCCGCAGGAAGCCCTTGATACGCCCGTCCAGCGAGTACCAGGCCCCGGCGAGGGACCCCATGCGCACACCGTGGTCCACCGTGTCGGTGACCGCCAGACTCGGGTCCCGGGTCAGCCGACGCCAGCGCCCCGACAGGAAACCCTTGGGACAGACGTCGATGTCCTGCAACTTGAAACCGGTCAGCTGGATCTGCGCGCCGGACTCGGTCACGTCCTCGATGAGATCCAGTTTGGCCAGGTCCGCCACGTCGAAGGTGGCCGTGTAGTGGGGCAGGTTGATGTGCAGCTGGTTGGGCTGCTCGGGTTCGACATCCGTGGCATCTTCGCCGACTTCGGGTCGTTCGATTATCTGCAGCACCAGGCCGTCGAAGTGGCAGCCGGTCCTGGACTGGAAAGCCACCGTGCGGGGATTGAGCCGCGGCCAGATGATGTGGTCGTAGGGCCGCTCGAAACGGATCACCCGCTTGACCACCACCAGGCCCCGGTCGGTATGGATCTCACCGGTCCAGTCCACCACGTCGCAGGGAGGCTCGATGGAGACGGAATCATCCGGTCCCCGCAGCATGCCCCAGCGCAGGCGCAGGTATGTGAATCGCGGACGATGGCGTTCGTGCATGCCACCCGTGCGCCGGCCGGCCTCCTCCAGGGCCAGGACTTCCGGATCCAGGGCCAGGGGATCATCGACAATCTCCCCGTCCTCGGCCAACAGCATGGCCTTGAGGGACGGGTCGCCGAAGGCTTCCTCCTCGTCACTGGCCGTGAGCCCGCCGTGGGGATCGTTGAAGTCCAGGGATTCATAGTCGTCGCCGCCGCTGGGATCGGCGGCCAGGGGGCTGTCGGCGTCATTGCTGCAGCCGATCATCAGCAGCAGTCCCAGCAGCAGCGCCAGCAAGGTCATCAGGCGAGTGGGCGTCATATCATGCTCCTCGGTTCGCAGGGTACAGGTCATACGGTTCGGTTCCGCACCCGACCCCTGTGCATCTCCGGTACCAAAGAGTCACGACATCCATAAGATGCCGATTGACATAATGTTGAGATGGAATTGCCGAAGGACGGGATGACCCTGGGGTGTACCGTGAGGAACACTCGCGAACCGTCGCGGGACACCTGTGCGCTGCTCAGTCCAGCGTCCGCTTGACCTTCAGCTTCACCGCGATGAGTTCCTCGTGCCGGATACCCAGCACGCGACCCATACGGTGCATCAGGGCGTCCTCGTGACTTTCGAGCACGCCGTCGCTGTAGACCACCTGCCACAGCAGCTCGAGGATGGCCAGCTTGCGCGGTCGGGGAAAGGTGTCGTTGATCAGGCGGGCGAACTGGTAAAGGTCCCCGGCAGCCTTACGTTCGGCTTCGGCAATCTCCACCAACTCGGCTGCTTCGGCTTCATCCAGCTCGAATCGCGCCGCAACCATGCCACCGATGGCCTCGCGCTCCTGCTTACTGAAATCGTCGTCGGCGTGGGCCGCTTCCAGCAACAGGGCGCAGGTAGCCACCCGCAGCCGGTGTTCCCCATCCACGTCGTCCTCGGGAGCTATGCGGTTGTTGAAAAAACCATGTAGACGTTCCAGCACGGCGGCCTCCGGTGATATCAGGTTCAGCGCCGGGTCCAGGTGGGACCCGGCAGGGTGAGTACTTCGTAGGCGATCGTGCCCAGCTGGTCGGCCAGCATCTCGGCGGTGATGATCTCGTCCCCCTGGCGACCCAGCAGTACGGCCTGGTCGCCCGCCGCGGTTTGCGGCACGTTGGTCACGTCCACCATGCACAGGTTCATGCAGATCCGGCCCACCAGCGGTGCGCGCCGACCGTGCAACAGGACATGGCCCCGCCCGCCCAGGGCCCGCGGCAGACCATCCGCATAGCCCACGGGCAATACGGCGATGCGGCTGTCGGTCATGGCTTTCCAGGTACGTCCGTAGCCGACGGTTTCGCCGGCGGCCACTTGACGCACCTGGCTGACACGCACGCGCCAGGTCAGCGCCGGCGTAAGGGTCAACTCGCTCCGCCCGCGCTGGTGTACCGCCACCCGGGTCTCGCGCGACGGCCAGATGCCGTAGGCAGCCACGCCCACCCGCGCCAGATCCCCGTGGGTGCGGTCCCATACCAGCACCGCGGCGCTGCAACTCATGTGGGCCGCCAGATCAGCATACCCGAGGGCGGCCACAGCCTCGCGCCAGGCGGCGAAGCGGGCCATCTGGGCCTCGGCATACCCATGATCAGTGGTGTCCTCCACGTCGGCAAAATGGCTCGAGATTCCCACCAGCCGGCAGGTTGGCGCCGCCTCGAGGATACGCCGGCACGACTCCAGTTCGTCCTCGACGATACCCTGACGGTTCACGCCGGTCTCGACCTTGAGGTGGATTCGGCAAGCCGCGCCACTGGCAACGGCCGCGCTCAAGGCCGCCACCGAGGCCACCGTTATCTCGGCGTCCAGGTGTACGGCGACCGACACCTCGTCCGCGATCAACGGACCCAGCACCAGTACCGGCGCCTGCACACCGCCTTCGCGCAGGGCCCTGGCTTCGGCCAGGCTGTGTACGCCGAGCATATCCGCCCCCCCGGCCAGGAAGGCGGTAGCGGCAAGCAGAAGGCCGTGGCCATAGGCGTCAGCCTTGACCACGGCCATCAATCGGTGCTGCGGCCCCACCAGGGACCGGAACGCCTGCATGTTCGCGGTAAGAGCGGCCCGATCCACATCGATCGTCAGCCACGCCCCCGCACCGTCAGGCGCTGGCAGCTGCTTTCTTGCGCTTGCGGGACTCACAGGCCTTGGTGTCCTTGCATGCACCGTAGAGCTCCAGCCGGTGACGGTAGATCTTGAAATTGTTCTCTTCCGCGAGTTTTTCCTGCAGGCTCTCCAGACGCGGATTGAAGAACTCGAAGATCTCTCCGCACTCCAGACAGATCATATGGTCGTGGTGCTCCACGTCCGAGTGCCCTTCGTACCTGGCCAGGCCGTCGCCGAAGCGACGCTCTTCCACCAGATTGCTTGCCACCAGCAGATGCAGGGTCCGGTAGACCGTTGCATAGCCGATACGGGGATTGACCTTCTTCACCTCGTTGAGGAGTTCCTCGACGGAGATATGACCGCGCAGGCGGAAGAACGTCGAGACGATGGTGTTGCGTTGCCGCGTCGTCTTGAGGCCCTTGCGTTGGATGAACTCCGCAAAGCCCATCTCCTTTTCCTTTACGTAATTCTCGTCTACTTCCTTGGTACGTTGAACGGGAGTCATCACTGACCTCTTCGTTGGCGTGTGTACTTCTGCCGAAAATGAAAACAATTTTCGATAGATTAATCACACCACCACTCCGTGTCAAGGTCCCGGCCCTCACTCGAAATCCATACGCACAGCCAAACGGCCACCAGATGGCAGATACCGCAGATTCTCGCCATCGTGGAACAGTCGGATATCCTGGCCACGGGCCAGGAAGACGTCCGGTGCCACACTTCCGGTCCAGCGCAGTCGCGAGCCGTTCAGGCGATAAAGACGGCCCGTGCCGCTGTCGGACAACCACATGGCCGATCCGTCGTAGGCCAGCCCGAAGGGCGAAAAACCCGGGGCCGTCACCGTGCGGGTGAATTCCTCCACTTCCGGGTCGAAACGGTCGATGCGCGCCGAATCGCGGTCGGTCAACCACAGGTACCTGCCGTCGTAGGCCAGGCTCGAGGGGCGATGTCCCGGCGCAGTGATGGCATCGTCGATCACCAGCACTCCGAGGGTGTCAGTGGCTATCTTGTAGATGATGGAAGAACCGTCCTTCGCATCGCCGCAGGACCAGAAGAACTCGCCGTCCCAGGCCAGGGCACGATCCAGCACGCCCGAGAAATCAGCCTGATTGAAGATCTCGCCCTCGCCGTTCTGCAGGACCAGGGTAATGGTGCGTTCGCCGGTGACCGACAGGCTGTCCGGAATCTCGTTGAGCAGGGCGAAAGTGTCCGCGCCTGCCATGGACAGACCTACCAGCAGGCCCTCCCCCGCTATGGCCAGCGAGTCCCCTCGCGTGAATACCAGATCGGTGACCGCCGTGGCCGGCGCCAGGGAACCGCTGCCGGCCAGACCCAGGATGAGCAGCGCCACGGCCCACAGGCGGGATGGTCGCGGGAATCGTCGTACCGGTATCATTTCTTCTCCTTGCCCGGCTGACCGCCGGTAGCGCCACGATCGGCGGTCAGGGCCGCCGCCAGTCCGAGTGTCCGTCGCAGATCGTCCAGGTCCAGGGGCTTGACCAGGGTGAAATCCACTGCCGGTCCCACCGCTCCGGTCAGATCACGCTCCCGGTCCAGGCCGGTGGTGAGGATAATCGCCAGGGCCGGGTCCGTATCCCGCAGCCCCTGCGCCAATTCCAATCCGGTCTCACCCGGCAGACCCAGGTCCACCAGCGCCACCTGGTACCGCCCGGCAGCGAACAAATCCCGGGCCGTGGCGGCATCGGCCGCGGTATCGACGACGCAGTCCCAGGACCGCAACACATCGCCGAAGACATCCCGTACCGCCGGCTCGTCGTCGACCACCAGAATCGTCAGCGCCAGCGGACCGTCATCCACGCGAGCCTCCGCCAACGCCTGCCCTGCCGTGCCGCCTCCAGGCAGATCCAGCCTGAAGACGGCTCCCGAGCCGGATTCCGGTGGCGCCAGTTCCAGATGCGCGCCATGTCGGGCCAGTAGTTGCCGGCACGCTGCCAGACCCACACCACGGGAACTGCTGCCGCTGGTGGAATACCCGGCATTGAAAATATCCTCCCGGGCCGTCGCGTCCACGCCCGGCCCCGTATCGGCAACCTGCAGACGAATCCGGTCCGCCGGGGAACCTTCGTCCACCGTCTCACCGGTAACTTCTATGCCACCGCCGCTCGGCATGGCTGCCAGGGCGTTCAGCAGGAGGTTCTGCAACACCTCGCGCACCTCCGCCGCAGGCACCGCAGCGCCGAATCCCGACGGGATCCGGTTCACGGCATGCCAGGCTCCCTCGACCGGAGTCGCATACCACGATGACTGGCCGGGGGGCAGGATTGCGGCCAGCGCCTCGTCCACACGGGTACGCAGGTCCCCGCTCTCGCCGGCGATCGGCGATGACGACTTCCATCGTTTGAGAATCACCGCGGCGTCGCCGGCCGCCGTCAGGATGCTGTCCAGACCGTTGCGCAGTTCCTCGTCCGTGTGGTTCCCCTGCAGGAATGCGGCACGCCCGACGATGACCGTGAGCATCTGGTTCACGTCATGGACCACGCCTGCAAGGCGCAGGTCGTCTTCATTGCGAGGTACGATACCGGGTGTTTCCGCGGAGGACATGGGCCACCCCTGGTTACGAGGGACAACGGTCGCGCACCGTGCATGATACACGGCAACGTCAGGCTTGCAACCTCGAGGCCGCAGTCCGGATTGTCCGCTGGAATCAGGCCAGGATCGGGGTCGCGACCACCGGCAGGCGGATCTCGAGCACGCCCGCACCGGCGCCGCTCAGATCGAGTCGGGCACCCACACTGTCGAGGGCGGCTACCGGCACCAGCATCGAAGCCAGTTCCGCCAACTCGTCACTGGTCCCGGTTTCGCCTGGACGAGCCAACCCGATCCGGGCCACTCGAGGCGTCAGGTCGGCAATAGCCGGTGCTTCGACACGAATAGTACAGCCTGCCGCGCCGGCTGCCAGCGTGAGGTGGATCTGCAGATCCGGTGAGAGGCAGTCGCAGGCCCTTACCAGTTGCTGCACCATGGCGGCCAGCAGGTCCGGGTCGGTCTCCACGACCTGCTCGCCATCGGTATGCGCCGCCGGCGTCACACCCAGGTGGTCCAGCCGCTCGGCCAGTTCGTCCGCACTCAGGGCCTGCAGGGTCCTTACCGGCGGGATATCCGTGAGCATCAGGGTGCGCTGGCTCCAGTCCACGGTTCGTTCTAGGCGCTGCACGTTGCGCAGGGCACGGACAATCAGGTCGCGCTCATCCGCCGACCCTCCCCGCGTCACCAGGGTTTCGTCCAGGGCCCGCAGGGTGGTAGCCACCACTGACAGGGGACTGCGCAGCTCGTGGGACAGGAAATCGCGGTACCGTTCGGGTGGCGATTCGGGCGAGGGCCGACGCCGCAAGTCCCAGGCGCGGTCCACACAGCTTCTGACCGCCGCCGCGAACAACCCGTGGTCCAGCTCCCGTGCAGGCACCGATTCCCAGGCAGAAGACCGGGGGGCGCCCAGGCACAACAGCGGTGCCTGGGGCAGTTCCCCGGTTGGCCGGTGGGGCACGTCACTATGGCGCGCGGTCGCGACGTGCACCACCAGGTCACAATCGCCGACGGAAGACATCGCCGGCAATTCGGTCTCGGCGACCGTCAGACCCAGCATCTCCAGCCGGATACGCACCCGGTCGGCCTGCTGTGGATCTCCTGTGATGATGGCGTGGGCCATGGTCTCCCGTTTCGCATTGGTTCCATGTCGGTCCTACGAAACCGCAAGTCATATGCCCGGGACCGAAAAGCTGGTCATAGTATCCTGCGGCGGGTAATGGCGGGACCGAAGCGGGAAACCGGAACCACGGAGGGGAACAACGGGGAAGGATGAGCACAGGCACGACGCCACTGCCCGTTGCCGGATGGTGTCCGGTCGCGCAGGGCATCCTGCAACCACGAAGCGTCCGCCGGGGGCAAATCAGTCGGTATCCAGACCGAGGGCCGAAGCGTCGGTGGAACCGTCGAAACGAAAGGAAACCGTGAAGAACCAGGCTGCCGGCCGGTGTTCGGTCCCCCGCAATTCGTGGCGCACGCGCAGGCCCACACTGCCCGACCGGGTCCAGGGGAACCAGGCCGCCGCCCCCACCATGTGGCCTATGCGCCCATCGCGATCCTCCCAGTCCCAGGTCAGCAACCAGCGTCGCCCCCGACCGCGGTACCAGGCGTATTCGGCACCGACCTGGATGCCGTTGGGAAAAGCCTCCGGCGTAAGGGTTTCGCGACTGGCATCCAGGTGCATGAGGTAACTCCCCTGCAGCCAGAGATGGCGTCCGCCACCCAGATCGAAACCGGGACGCAGTTGCAACCGCACGGGCATACCTCCCGCCGACCAGGGATACAGGTCATTGCCCGCCGTCGGCAGTCCCATCCCGAAGCCGTAGCGCCATTTCTCGAGGATCCCGAAACCCACCGGTCCGGTGACTCCCACTTCGAGCTGGCCGATACCGCTGCCCGAGGTTTCGTGGGGCCAACCGGGAGCCTCATCCTCGCCGATCACTCCGGGCCAGCGTTGCGCCACCGTCAGGTCTTCCCGGCCGAAGGTCATCACCGGCAGGCGCAGATACCAGGCGGCCCGCCCTCCCGCCGGCAGGACCACCGTGACCAGGAGTCGGTTCAACGACCAGCCGGTGGCCGAATCCTCGTTCCTGTCGATGTCGAATATCGCGGCCTTGCGCGAGGTGGAATCGGCGGCGGTGAAATGGGGAAGAGGGTCGAGGTACGGTAACTGGGCCAGGGCGGGTTGCGCGGTCACGACCAGGACCAGCGTCAGCAATACGGCCGCCAGGCCGCGGCTCACCGTGCTGCCTGTTCGATCAGGCGCACTACGCCGGCTGCCTCGAAATAGCACTTGATGATGTGGCGACCACCGGGGATCTCCTCCTTGGCCACCACGACTCCGCAGTCCTCCCAGGCCAGGTGGTGTACGCACTGGCCCACTTCGTAGGTTTCCCAGGGGCGATAGGGCACAGCAGCGGCGGCATCCTGCTCCGCCAGCAGCGCCGCATATTCGGCGATGGGCTCGGGTGATGGAGGCTGGTCCTTGTCCCCGCTCTGAGCGGTGAGAACACGCGGGGCGGGTGTGTCGGCTTCGTCCTTGGACTCTGCTGGTGGGGCATCGCCGCCGGCACCGTCCAGCCCGGCGGCCCGGGCCGCCAGCATATCGGCGGGACTGTCCCAGGGCATGTCGCTGCCCTCTGCCGTCGTCGTGGTGGTATCGGCAGTCGTGGTGGTATCGGCGGTAGCAGCTTCATCCGTATGCGTATCCGTGCCCTCAGGTTCATCGGTAGTCCCGGCTGCCGCCTCCGTATCAGACCCGGGCTGGTCTTCCAGGGCGGAACTCAGCTTGGGCAGGAATCCCTGGCAGCTGGGACAACGGAACCAGACGACGCCGTCGTCGTCATCGCCGTCAGTGGGCACGACTTCCATGTCGAGCCACTGCTTGCATACAGAGCAGAATTGTTTGGACTTCACGATGGTCTCCGTGACCTGCCCCGCGTGTGCTCCGAGGTCAGGGTACGGAACGACAGCAGTTGTCGGCTTCCTGCTTGTTGAGATAACGCATGCCGCAAACCAGGCACTTGCGTGGACCGTCGATCCGGCCCTCGCCTTCCGCCTTGCTCAACAGCCGTTCGTACTTCACGAAGCTCTCGTCGCGCACGAGGATGTCATCTTCCTTGACGGTGGTCATGGGCTCCTCCTTGGCTTTGACCGTGCCGCTACGGGCCGTTCCGGAGGCAACGTATCTAAAACCCGCGCACGATCAACGCCGCATACTATCGAATCCCGATAGTAGAGTCAACCGGCCCGGCATGTTTTTCTTCAGGGAAGAGGAATCAGGATTCGGCCACACGGGCCGGAAGTTCGCCGTCACCGCGTGCTGCGAGGATCTCCGCGATGCGCAGCAGGTCACCCAGATCGGCCAACCCCAGGGAATGGGCGGCGGATATGACCTCGTTCAACACACCTGCGGTGGCGGTGGCGTCGGCTGCCGCACGGTGGGGCGTATCGTGCAGGACGCCGAAATGGCGGGCCAGGTCCCCGAGGCTGCGGCTGGTCAGGCCGGGCCAGAGCTGGCGGGACAACTGCAGCGTACAGAGCCCTGTTACCGCCGGCGCCGTCAATCCGCGCCGCGCGAATTCCCAGCGCAGGAAAGGCAGGTCGAAGCGGATGTCGTGCGCCACGAAGACCCTGCCTTCCAACCGGTGGTGGAGATCCAACGCCACATCCGAGAAAGTGGGTGCCCCTGCCAGGTCGGCATTGCAGATGCCAGTCAACCGGGCCACCCAGGAAGGAATCGTGCGATCGGTCCAGACGAGGGTTTCGAAAGTGTCGATGATCTCACCGCCGCGCATGACCACGGCCCCGATCTCGATGATCTCATCCACACCTATGACACTGCCGGTGGTTTCCAGGTCCACCACCGCGAATTCCACGCCGTCCAGATCATGGTGCAGGTGTTCGGCGCCGAGAACAGTCCATCTGTCGTCGTGGGAGCGCACGAAGCGCGGATCTCCGTCGAGCAGAGCACGCACCACGACCTGGGTCTCGGGCATCTCGTGCCGACGGGCACCAAAAAGACGGCGCGCCACCAGCTGGGTCGGCAGAGGGTGACTCTGCCGAATCAGGTAGTCATGTGCCTGATCGCGCAATTTCTGCAAATCGTGCGTTTTCATGGGATGATTATATCACGGGTCAGTATGAAGGGTCAATTGGGGGCGGGGAAGGTCGGTGTCGCACCGCTGCCGAACCCCACCAGTTCCATGATTTCCACGCGTACCTGGGGTGCCGGCGGGCTGAAGCGACCACTGGGCGGGTCCAGGCGTGATTCGGCCCGGACCCTCTCCGCCACATAGACCAGCCCCAGGAACGGCACCTCCGGGTGGATAGCCACGGATATCTCCCGCAGTGTTTCCTGGATCATGCGCCCTGCCGGCAGATCCGCCACCGACGTGTCGGCGGCCGTCAGGACCATTTGTCGGCACAGCAGTTCCCGCTTCTGCACCACCCGCGTGGTGGGCCCCTGTTCCTGGACGTCGCCGGCCAGGAAGGAATCCTCCAGCGAGGCCGACACCAGGGGGTGCTCCCGCAGCTCCTGCCGGGTCAGGACCGTGACCTGACCATCCTGCCAGTGGCGGGCCTCGCGCACCGCGTCCAGCAGGCTGCCCTGCCTGGCAGCCAGATTGCGGTCCACACGCAGCCGCACACCTTCTCCCGGTACGGGGGTGCGGGTACCGTCGGGATGCTCCTCCAGGGGCAGGATCTCCAGAACCCAGGTCTCATTGTCGGTTCCGGCCGCACGGTCCAGACAGGCCAGGCGCGTAATACCGTGTTCCCGGCGGCCCGCCGCCATGACCTGGGTGCGGTAGTCCACCCAGTCCCCCTCGCTGATGGCCAGGGGGATACCGGGCTGCCGCCACAAGGTGAACACGTCCAGTGCCGACACCGGCGGCGCTCCCAGCAGGAGCGCCGCCAGCAACAGGAGGATCGGGCCCCGGGCCAGGCTAGTGTTTGATCTTTTCCCAGTAGGTCGCATAGTCGAAATCCGGACTGTTCTTTGCATCGTGACAGGTTGCGCAGGACTCCCGGGCCTGGGTGATCCAACTGCCGTCGCGGGCGTGTTCCGTGCCGTAGCCATGGCAGGCCTCGCACTGGACATTGACCAGCCGGTTGTAGGGACTCTCGTCCGCATAGCCGTTGTGGTACTGGTACCCCGTGGTGTGGCACGACAGACACTCCGGCTCTGCGAACTGTCCCTTGCGCCGCAGGGTCATGTAGGCCTGCCGGTGCTGCGATGAGGAGTACGCGGTCCAAGCATCCTCGTGGCACGACTTGCAGGACCGGTCACCGAGGAAATTCTCGCTCTTGGCACCCCGATCACGGGGATAGGCGGCCCGCTTGGCTTCCTTGAAGGCCACCAGACTGGCCTTGTACTCCTCGATTCGCGCCAGCATGTCCGGGTCGTCCTCGACCTTGTCGTTCAATTGCGTGGTCATGACGTCGACGGCCATCACCCGGCCATCTTTCTTGCGGAAGAACATGTTCGCCCGCCCGATGTAACGACCTTCGTACGCCGAATTCAGCAGGATCGTATCGCCGACCAGGCGCTCGGTGTCCACGTTGCGGCGACTGTGCCCCACCACCGCCACGTCGATACCGTTCACTTCGCCCAGGACCGCTTCGGTGCGGGTGTCACCCAGGTGCCCCAGCAGGACGATGGTGTCGGCTTTTTCGCGCACCCGCGGCAACAGTTCCCTCAGCGTCGCCACGGGATCCGCCACCTCGAATTCCTCTTCCTGCGTGGTCATGGTGAAGATGTGGTGCGACGGGTCCAGGACGCTGACGATACCGAAGCGGATACCGCCCCTTTCTACCACCAGGTACTCGGGGCAGACCAGCTCGCCGGTACTCACCGCCCGCACGTTGGCATTGGTATAGGGCAGGCCCGGGTCCTCCATGACGGCCTGCAGGTACGCCAGGCCGTAGTTCAGATCCCGCTCCCCGAGACCGATGGCATCGGTTCCGAAGTCGGCGGTGACCTCGCACAGGAAGGCCGTCTGGTGTTTCTCGTTCTGGTTGCGCGGACCGAATAGATCGCCTCCGTCCAGCATCAGGACCGGGGCGCCTTCGTTCCAGATCGACTCGAGATAGGTGGCCCTCCGGGCCAACCCGCCGCGGCGATTGGTTTTTCAGCCGCAGGGTTCGATCTTGCCCTTCACGTCGGACATGTACAACACCGTTACCTGTTTCCAGTCGGCGTTTTCGTCCTTGTCCTGGGCCACGGCCGGCGCCACCGCCGCCGTCAGTATCAGTGCCAGGACGAACAGCAGGGCCATCCGTCCGGTGCGCGTTTCACGCTCGGTCATCACGGGAGTCCTTTCGGGCGTTGTCGGGATTCAAGAACCTGCCGTCGCCGCCAGTAAACATGGGCGCCGCGGCAGAGGTCGCCAACACCGTCACCCGGCGCTGGTTCCCACCCGCATGATAGGGTGACGGCGGGCGGCGGGCAAGAGTGCAGCAAGGTCAGGGCGTAACAATGTCAGGGTGGAGCAATGTCGCCGTGGAGCGGGCCCACGGTCTTGAAGTCACCGAACCGGAGTCCACGACGCAACAGGGGCGGCCGCAAAGCCGCCCCCGTCATCAACCGGTGATACCGGTGCTACTTCTGAACTCGATCCTTGAGGCTCTTGCCCGCGACGAAGGCGGGATACTTGGCGGCCGGGATCGTCAGCGAGGCACCCGTCTGCGGGTTACGCCCCATCCTCTTCTTGCGGTTGCGTCGCTCGAAAGTACCGAAGCCAGTGATCTGAACCCGGTCCCCCTTGGACACGGCGGTCGCGATGATCCCCTCCCGCGGTGCGGTGGAAAACAGCGCGTCGACCGCCCGCTTGGCGGCGGCCTTGCTCATTCCCGTTTTGGCAGCGAGATGGTCGGTGAGTTGGGTCTTGTTCATGCGCTCACCTCCTTTCGGACCCATCAAACCGCGGCCCCGCGCAAAGTGTCAACAATTAAAACGCGTGTATTGCCAGAGCGGACGCGGGGTTTCGGCGGGTTGGACAATGCGGGCTAGTAGAAGCCACCACCTGCGGTACTCATGTAGTCCTCGCGACCGCGGGCGAACTTCAGGTCGGGGATGCTGTTCAGATAAAGGCGGAAACCGAACTGGGAGTCATTGGTGCTGATGGTGCGCGTGAACTCCAGGCGCCAGCAGTGCAGATCCCGATGCAGGCGATACTGCTGGCGGATGGGGATACTCTCCGTAAGGTCGAACTGGGCGGTGTACCCCAATTGCCACTTCTGGGTCACGTTGATCTTGAAATTGACGCCGGCGCTGGCGCGTTTGGTGCCCTCGCGCGTAGCCGTGGCGTTGGTGTAGTTGTAGGTCAGGTTGGTGCCGAAATCGAAGGGGATGTAACGCCCGCCCTCGGTGGGATCCTTGGTATCGCGCGGTCCCTGTTGCCGCCCCTGGCGTTCATAGAACTCGTCGAATGAGTTCTCCTCGCCGTTGAAAAGCGCATCCTCGTCCGCAGCCAGGAAGGGGTCCTCATCGAAGGCCGCGGTATCGACGGCGGCCTTGTCGGGCAGGCCGAGACGATCGATGGCCGCATTGCGTTCCTGTTCCGGAGCCGCCTCCACATCCCCCAGATCCATCTTGCCGCCGAAGTTCAGCCCATAGGTGAAACCGGTGGTCTTCAGCGCCAGATTGTTGGGGTCGATGGTGTTGTTCACCCGCAGGTGCAGATATCGCGCCTGGCCGGGTTTGATCTGCAGGGTGCTGCGGATATCGGACCACCGCCGGCCCGGCTCGGCTTTGGGGTTGTAGGCCGTGGAGAGGTCCCAGTCCAGCATGCCGTCCAGCTTCTTCTCCGTCAGCGTCGAATCGGCCCCCTGGGCCAGGTACTTCACGTCGAAGGTATTACCCAGGCTGAACGAATAGCTGGTGCTGTGGGCCTGGTGTCCCGAGAGGCCCGGACGCAGGGTCAAACCGGTACGCAGCTCGAGAGTGTGGCGTACCGTACGCACCACCCCCAGATTCACGGGGAACAAGCCGTAGAGCTTGGTGCCCAGGCTGGCCCCTACGTTCACGCTGGGCGTGGTCACTTCCATGAACTCGTCCACCGGCGAATAGCTGCTGTCCGACGGATCGTAGACGAACCCGCTGTTCTCGTCCCGTTGCCAACGCTGGCCGGCGCTGGCGTTGCCCCTGATATCGAAGATACTGAAGCGCGGAACCTGCACACCCAGTTTCCAACTGCCCGAAGCCTGATACTGGCGGACCGTACGCCGCTCATAGCCCTGTTCATTGGCGCGCATCGTATACTGGTGGCTGAAAGTGGTGGCCCGGCCCAGGTTACCCAGGAAACTGCCCTGTCCCCCACCACGTTTTTCCGGTAGCAACGAGAACTGGCGAAAGCCCAGGGACATCGACGGGGCCGTCATGTTGTACTGCTGCTTGCCCACCTCGGCGTTGGGAAACTCGTCCCGGTTGGCGTTGAGGTTGATGTTTCCCCAGGAAAAAGTGCGGGCTACGGAGACGTTGGACTTGAGTTGGCCACTGACCACATCCCGGTCATTGCTGCCGGCGAGATCGTTGCTCGAAAGGGTGGTACTGGCCAGTTTCACCTCGGCCCGAAAACTGTAATCGTCGAACAGGGTGGGCTGGGTGTGGTTCCAGCGCAGCTGCCAGTCGCTCAGGGTGCTGCCATCGCCCAGTCCTATCTTGCGGCTGTAGTCGATACCGCCGTTGAAGGCGTAACGCTTGCGGTAGCGGTTGCTGATGCGCATACCCAGATCCTGCCGCTCGTTGTAGTCCCCCTCGAAGATGAAATCCATGTAGTCGTTGGTAGCCCAGTAGTAGCCGAAATCCCGGATATAGCGGCCCTCGCGACTGGACCAGCCGAAATCGAAGGAAGGGAAGAGGATGCCCGACTGGCGACCCGTCTTGAGGGCCTTGTAGTAGAAGGGCAGGGCGAAGACCGGGACCCGGCCCACGCGTATCACCACCGGTGCCGCCACCACCTTGTCCCCCATGCGCATCTTCATCTTGCCGGACCAGAAGTGGTAGTGGGGATCCTCCAGGTCGCACGAAGTCATGCGGCCCGAACAGATCTTCATGGTTGTGTCCTCGAAGCGCCTGATCTCGTCGCCCACGTAGTAGTACTCCTCCATGGCGGTGACACCGTTCTCCACCGCGCCGGTCTTGTGACCGAAGTTGTAGCCCATGCGGGTACCGGTGATGGTCTCGCTGTCCTCCACCAGGGGATCACCCTCGGCGTACAGTTCGCGTTCGTCCGTATCCATCTTGATGTGTGCGGCCGTCAGCACCATGGTGTCGTACTCGAGCCTGCCGTCACCCCTGATGTCCATCTTGCGGTCCCGCATGGCGAAGACGGCGCTGTCACCGCTGTAACGGACAATCTGTGCCGCTGCATCGAAATCCAGGTCCGAGCGGCTGGTATCCAGACCGGCGCTGGCCAGGGAATCCAGGGCCGCGGTGAGCAGCGAGTCCACCAGGGTGCCGCGGGTGGCCATGGTGTCCGCGTCCACCAGGGCCAGGCCGATCTCGCGGGCCACCGCATCCACGTCTGTCAACGGCAACATGTCACCGGCCTCGCTGGAGATCGTATCACCGTCCGCGACGCCACTGCTATCCACGCGCGAGCGTGCCAGCAGGTCGGCCAGGCGACGCGATCGACCCAGGGTCTCCTCCATTTCGGTTACGCGGGCAAAACGGTAGGTACCGGACATGTGTCCGCGCACGTCCACGCGCTGGGCCTGTTCGTCACGGAAATAGATGATGATGGTGTCACCGACCATGTCGTTGGTGGCCACCTCGTCCGTGAGGTCCAGTGGCGTGTAGCGGCTCGAGGCATCGCCGATCACGACGCTGCGCCGTATCTTCTCGTCCTCGAACTCGATGGAGATGGAGTCGCCCTCGAGAACGTCCATTCCGGGCAGGCCGCCGTAGATGGCCGCCAGGCTGTCGGGGGCCGTATCCTCCATGCGCGCATCGCCCACCAGGATCACCCGGTGCAACTGCCCTCCGGCGTAGCGGAATTCGATTTCGTCACCGGTCATGATATTGGTACCGCCGCGGCTCACTTCCGGCTCTCCGGTCAACACCATGCGATCGCGGCCGTAGGCCACCACCGTGTCTCCCCGGGCCCGCACCGCACCCTGGCGAATACGCACCGAGTCGAGCATGACCACGCGATTCTCGGTGCGATAGAAGAGCATCCTGCCGGCGGTACTCTCGAGCGGGCCACCGGTCTGCTCGCGACTGATCAGGATGGGATTGCGGTCCACCTCGGCCAGATCATCGTCCGCATGGAACAGGGCATGGTCCCCCGTGACCAGGTTGCGGCCCCCGGGCTCGATGATCTGTACGTGACCGAAGGCCTCGCCCCGGCCGGTCAGGCGATCGCGAAAGATGGTGTCGGCTCGCACTGTGTATTCCGGACTCACCAGCAGGGCGTCGCCGATCAGGCTCAGGTCCTGTCCGGCACGGCGCAACTCACCTCGCCGGCCCGTACCCACCACATCACCCTCCACGATACGCACGTCGCCGAAGAAATCCCCCTTGCCTGCGGCCCGGTCGTAGATGGCGCGACGGCAGGTCACCACCGCTTCATGGCTGGTCAGACGCACGTTTCCGAAGAGTTCGAAGACATCACGATCGCGGTAGACGATGCCAGTGTCGGCCTTGGCCGTGACCGTATCACGGTCGATGAACACGTTGCCGAACAACCAGGATACGCGTTCCTCACCCACGAAACGGTCCTCGAAACGATCCGCCGAACCGCGGGAGGCCGTGCGGCGATGGTCGTCGGCAGCGGCATCCTCCTGTGCCCTGGCATCCGGCTGCGAGACCAGAAAGACCAGCAGCACACCCAGGGCCCCCGCCAGGGCAGCCAGGATGTCGGCGTTGCCGCGCCGCGCCGACGGGTAGGTGTGCCGTATCCGGGCCATCAGCCGGCAGCACCCTGTTCGCGGGCCAGCCAGGCCGCACCCACCGCGGCGGCCGTCGGGCCCAACTCCGCGGGCACGACCGGTATACGTGACGAGGCTTCACAGAGAACGAGTGGCGGATAAGTGGCTCGCAGGGGTCCGAAGACCAGGTCGCCGGCCCGGGCCACACCTCCGCCCAGGATCACCCGGTCCGGATCGAGGGTGTTGATGAGATTGCCCACCGCCTGGCCCAGTCGGCGGCCCGCCTCGGCGAAGATATCCAGGGTGTCCTGATCACCGGCGTCGGCAAGTCGGGCCAGGTCGCGGGTCTCCAGGTCTTCACCGCGCTCGGCTACGAGTTGCGCCAGCACCGGGTGATGTTCCCCGTCGGCAGCCAGGGCGCGGGCCCGTTTCAGCAGGGCCACGCTGCCGGCCCAGGCCTCCAGGCAGCCGCGGTTGCCGCAGGTACAGGTGGGACCGTGCGGATCCAGGACCATGTGTCCCAGTTCGGCGGCGCCACCGCGACGGCCCTCCAGCAGGCGCCCGCCCTGGATGATGCCTCCGCCCACCCCGGTGCCCAACGCCAACATGACCAGGTCCCTGCAGCCGCGACCGGCGCCGGCCCGGTACTCCCCGTAGATCGCGCTGTTCACGTCGTTCACCAAGGTCACGGGCACCGGTCCGAAAGCGGCGACCAGCGGCGCCACCAGATCACTGTTTTCCCAGCCCGGCAGATTGGGCGAGCGTCCCAGGCGACCCGAGCCGGGAGTCACGATGCCGGCGCAGGCCAGGCCGACACCGACCAGTGATCCGCGGTCACCGGCACCCACCGCCGCCGCCACCCGGTCCAGGGTAATCGCGGCGTGGACGGAATCCGTAGGCACCTCGCCTTCCACGACCACGGTGCCGTCTGCCGCGGTGAGTACGAACTTGGCCGCGGTGCCGCCGGTATCGATGCCCAGATAAAGGTCGGCTGCCACGTCGTCTCCTTCCGCATCAGGTTCAGGTTCGGGTCACCGCTTCCAGCACCGCCGTTGCGGGTTGCGCCTCCCGGGTCATGTCCAGCTCGCTGAAGCCGAGGTGCCAGAGGACTTCCGCCACCGTGAAACAGCTGCCTGTCACCAGCACCAGGTCGTCGGGGTTACACTCGCCGGCCAACAGTGCCAGGGCTTCGGACAATGAGGGCGCCACGGTGGCGCCGGTCCGCGGCAGGACCGGCCACGGCTGCAAGTCCAGTTTCCAGTTGCCCAGGGCGACGGCCAGCTCCTCCCGGGTCCGGGACCGGGGCAGATTCACCGGGGCCGCCACCACGGCGTCGAAACCCGCGGCTAACGGTGCCAGCTCGGCAGCGAGTTCCTTGTCGTGCATGGTACCCAGCAGCATCAGCCGGCGCCCGGTGCAGGGTCGGGCCAACACCGCCGCCATCACGCCGGCAAAGGCCTGGGTGTTGTGGGCCACATCGAAAATCCAGTCGGGCCGGGTGAGCACGCGCTGATACCGGCCGGGCAGGAAAAGATTCCCCAGGGCCGCCGCCGGATCTTCCGGCAGCAGGCGGCCACCGCCAGGGCTCTCGAGGTCGGACAGGGCCAGCACCGCCAGGGCGATGTTGCGACGCAGAGCCACCGTACCGGGATCGGGCAGGTCCACCACCACACGGTCCCTCAACTGCAGATCCCAGGTACCGGGCGCGTCGGACCACCGGGCCAGTTCGTCGAGAAAACAGACCGGAGCCCGGGCCTCCACCGCCGCCGTGAAGACCTGCGGGCGCAAACCCTCATTCACACCGCAATAGAGCGGCACGCCGGACTTCAACAGGCCCAGCTTCTCGGCCAGGATTTCCGGCAGGGTTTCACCCAGGATGCGTTGATGGTCCAGGCTCACGGTGGTCAGCAACAGACCCTCCAGGGGGAGGACATTGGTAGCGTCGAGGCGGCCGCCCAGACCCGTCTCGCAACACACCATGTCGACGCCGTGATCCCGGGCCGCCAGCACCGACAGGGCCGTAAGGGTCTCGAACCAGCTGGCTTCGTGCTTCTCCACCAGGGGACGAATATGGGCCACCCGGCGACGGAACTCGTCCTCCTCCAGGGGTTGGTCGTCGATCCGGATCCGCTCGCGGACATCCAGCAGATGGGGGCTGGTGTAGGTGGCGGTGCGCAGACCGGCGGCCTGCAGCAGGTGGGCCAGAACGCGGGTGGTGCTGCCCTTGCCGTTGGTACCGGCGGTAACCAGCACCCGCAGTCCGGATTCGGGATGGCCCAGGTCCTTCAGCAATCCCTCGATGCGCGACAACCCGGGACGGATACCGAAACGGTTCAGGGCGAAGAGCCAGCGGGTCTCAGGATCGGCGGCGGCAAAAGGTGGTGCCAGATCGACCCCCACTCCCGGTTCGCCCGGTAGCACGGCCTCCCCGTCACGGGATCGCCCCAGGCCCATACCGCCTAGCCCCGCGGCGGGCGGCGGACCGAAATGTCCCGACCGTCCACGAACCAGTGGAGCGTCGTCTCCAGCGTCTGCTTCAGGTCCTTGCGCTCGCTGATCAGATCAACCTGCCCATGGGTGACCAGGAACTCGGAGGACTGGAAGCCCTCGGGCAGGTCACCGCCGATGGTCTGCTTGATCACTCGCGGTCCCGCAAAGCCGATGAGCGCTCCCGGCTCGGCCACGTTGATGTCCCCCAGCATGGCATAGCTGGCGGTGACACCGCCGGTGGTGGGGTGGGTAAGCACCGAGATGAACGGAATGCCCTCGGCCCGCAGGCGGGCCAGCACGGCGCTCGTCTTGGCCATCTGCATCAGCGACAGCAGGGATTCCTGCATGCGCGCCCCGCCGCTGCGGCTGAGGATTATGGCCGCCTCGCGGTGGCGCAGGCTGTCCAGCAGGGCCCGGGCGATCTTCTCGCCCACCACCGAGCCCATGCTGCCCCCCATGAAGGAAAACTCCATGATGGAGGCCGACACGGGAATGCGACCGATCTGGGCCCGGCCCGTGAT
>Ga0164315_10000856_pt1 | contig 22170 bp, 19 predicted proteins | sample GuaBasSedimGuay6_FD_113737 | JGI IMG/M metagenome (GOLD analysis project Ga0164315, IMG submission 113737) | Subseafloor sediment microbial communities from Guaymas Basin, Gulf of California, Mexico - Guay6, Core 4569-2, 0-3 cm | ecosystem: Environmental > Aquatic > Marine > Hydrothermal vents... | reverse complement strand
GTATTTATTGATGGTCCCAGATTCTTTGCTTTGCCCCAACTTCCATCCTCTAATTTTTCTGATACATATAAATCAAGTCCACCGTATCCACCCGGACGGTCACTGGTAAAATACAAATATCTTCCATTAGCAGACATGGATGCATGTGTTTCACGGAAACGTGTATTAATTGAAGGGCCAAGAATTTCCGGTTCGGACCATTCATCGCCAATTAAATAACTGGTTAATATTGTGCCACCATTAGCCCCGCTATATATGAATAGTTGTTGTCCGTCCGGGGACAAGCCAATTGATGCTTCATGGGCTTCAGTATTTATATTAGGGCTTATCCCTTTCGGTTTTTGCCAGGAATTGTTTTTATTGTACGAAATATAAATATCTTCATTGTATTGCCCGTCGGCATTTAGTTTTTCTCCTTCAAAACGTTTTCTCCTTGAGGTAAATATAATCACTTCTTCATCTGCTGTTATTACCGGGCTATGATCTGAATAAGGAGAATTGATATTTGCACTCAAATTATTGATTTGCATTTTTATGGGAGTTTTCATTAGCTTAATACCAACATTACATTGATTTATTTTCTTATCAATTGCTATCAAGAGTTCATTATTTTTCGTAGTTTCTCTTAATTTAGTGTACAGTTCAATTGCTTTTTCAAACTCATAATTGTTATGATAAGCTTTGCCAAGGTAAAATTTCGCTTCAAATGTTAAGTTCGTTTTTGATTCTTTTTCATTTAAAAGTTCAACTGTTTTTTCAAGATAAGGAATTGATTTTGCTTTACGCAGAGCAGTATTAAGATATGAATAACCAACTTTAAAGTTCAATTCCGGAATATTAGGGTCATCAGAAAGCAGACTTGTCCCAATTTGAATTGCTTCATCAAAATTTCCTTCTTCAATTAATTCATCAATTCGTGTATTTTCTGTTTGGGCAGATAAATTAGGCTGATGTAGTGTAATTACTATGAATAGTATTAAAATAAAATTAATTTTACTAAAATCAAAGGTGTTCATCACGCTCATAAGTTAAGGTTTAACAGGTTATTTGTTGCCTGTCAAATTTACTTAAAAAATATTTAAGTTATATATGAAAACAGAAAATTGCATGAAGAAAACTTGAAAAAGACACTTTTCTTTTATAAAAGAAAGGATTTGGAGGATATTCACCGGTAATATTAACAAGTGTTATTCTGTTTGGGATAGCAATTGTAAGAAGTATACATTTTTCATACTTAGTCCTTTTTTTACCCAGTTTTCTTTTTTACCTGTTATTTTGAATCCTGATTTTTGAAATAATTTGAGACTGTTTTTATTATCTTCATTAATATTGCAGTAAAGCTGGTATAGGCCCAGATGTTGAAATGCATAGTTAGTAATTAATTCAAGGGATTCTCCTGCATAACCTTTGTTTCTTTGTTTTTCATTTGCAATAAGAATCCCTACGCCGGCTCTGGAGTTATAGAAATCAATATCAAATAAATCTATGGTCCCAATGGCTAATTTTGTAGTAATAATTTCGATTATAAAACGAACTTGTTTTACTTCAAAAATATCTTTGTGGGCGTTTTCCAAATAATTTCGGAGGACAAATTTTGAATATGGTTTTAGTGTGTTACTGTGTTCCCAAATAGAAGAGTTATTTTCCCAATTGTATAATAATTCCAGATCTTCCGGTTCTAACGCTCTTAGTTTCAAAGTTTCATTTTGTAGTAGTTGGGACATATGAAATTAGAAATAATTTACTCGTTAATCACCTGTAATACCCATGGATGAATTACTAATTAGTGTTTGTCCATAAAGTCCGATATTTTCGTTATACTTACCTTCAAAATGGTCGTTTACAGTAGTAAACTCACATTTTTCAGGCTTCGAAAGCCTCAATCTCGAACTTTTTGAACCAAACACTGACATTATAAACAGACTAATTAGAGGCTATTACTCTTTGGTCTCTATATTATTTGACTTTGCTTTTTTATAATACTTATCGTATTTTTTGTTTTTATATTCTTTTGGGATATTGGTTAAGGGTTTAATTAAAAGTGAGTCTTTACCTTGTGATATTATCCGGAACTCAATTCTACGGTTAAACTTCATGGATTCTTTGTTCCATGTTCCTTTACTGTTCCTATTAATCGTAATCGGATTTTCTTCCCCGTATCCCTGAACAATTACTTGATCTGATTTTACTTTATCTCTAATTAAATACGTTTTAACTGCATTTCCCCTTTTAACTGAAAGTGTATAATTGTATATAGCTCTTCCACTTGCATCAGCATAAGCTCCAACTTCAATAATAGCTTCTTTGTTACTGTTGAGGTATTTTGAAAGTTTATCCAGGCTTTCGTTCTTGGGTATATCAACTGCACTATTATAAGGGAAAAGGATATTTTCAATCTTTATATTTTTATCATATACAATACCATTCTCATCAATATTATCAATATTGACACCGCCTGCAAATTCCTGTTCCTGCATAAGAGCAAGTTCTTCGTCATTACAAGGGGGCGTAACCGGGATTTGTATCACTTTATATAATTGTTGATAAGCTGCACTTTCAGGTACAAATAATTCTTCAGATAAAATTATCTCACCATTTGCTTCAAAAATTACATTGTATCTACCTCCTTTGTTTAAAACAAAAAGGAATTTACCAGTTTTTGAGTTGGGAGTATAAATGCCTACTACTTCATCAGTTAAAGCATCCATTACCGTTATAGAAACTTCAGGTAAATTTCCACGGCAGATATGAACTTTACCCGTCATAATGGTAATTTTTGCCCTTTCAGCTTCTTTCAGGCCAATTAGATAAATATCAGACCTTCCAAAACCATCTTTTTTCTCAGAAGCGTAGTATGCTCTTTGGCCATCAGCGGAGGGCACATAAAATACGTCATCAGAAGCTGAATTTATCGGATAACCTAAATTTTTTGGTTTGGTCCAGGTATCAAATTCATTAATTTGGCTGGTAAAAATGTCAAAGCCACCCAGCCCACCATATCCTTTTGTACTATAAAATAGTGTTATTCCATCAGGGTGAATATAAGGAGCCCTTTCATCAGAAGCTGCATTGATAGTAGGACCCAGGTTTTTTGGCTCAGACCATTTTCCACCTAGTTTCCTGTGAGAAATATAAATATCCAGTCCACCATAACCACCTTTCCTGTCACTGGTAAAATACAAATTGTTTCCATCAGCTGACAGGGAGGCATGTGTTTCCCTGGATTTTGTATTAATAGAAGAACCTAATTTTTGAGGTTTTGACCAAACATCACCTTCCAGATTACTTAAATAGATACTGCCTTCATCGTCTGATTTATATATAAAAAGCTTTTGTCCATCAACAGAAAGACCTATTGATGCTTCATGGTTTGATGTATTAATGTTTTCACCAATACTCTCAGGTTTGGTCCACATATCATCAATAAAATAACTGATATAAATATTTTCATCAAATTCGCCATCAGAATTTATTTCTCCACCATTATTATTTTCCCTGCGAGAAGTGAAAATTAAAACTGCCTCATCAGCAGAAACAACCGGACTATGATCTGAAAATTCAGAGTTTATTAAATCACCCATGTTGTTTATCGTAATTTCAACTGGATTATCTATTAAACCTTTACCAATCTTACATTTTTCTATTTCACCATCAACAACTGTATTCAATTTTTTATTTTTTGTCATATCTTTTAACTCAAGATATTTTTCCAGTGCTTCCTCAAACCGGTAGTTTGATTGGTAGGCTTTAGCAAGATAAAATTTGGCTTCAATAACTTCGTTTGAGTTCTTTTTTTTCTTTTTTAAAAGCTGAAGGGACTTCTCAATATATTCTATGGCCTTATCTTTTTCATCAGCAGTATTTAAATAACAAAATCCCAATTTAAAATTTAATTCTGGATTTTTGGGATCATCCATCAACATTCTATGGTAAAGATTTATCGCACCTGTAAAGTTTTCATTGTCAACATAATCATCTGCAATATAAAAAATTTCATCGCCATCATCCTGTGAAATAACAAACTGAGGGGAGATTAATAAAAGAATCGTATTTATAAGTAAAATTCTCAGAATCATAGAGATATGTTTTTTATCCAATACAATGTTTAAATCTATTTTAGTTATTGAAATCATTCTTATTGATATTTTTTAACATTATCCTGAAAAATGGAACAAAAATATTTTGAGTTTAACAAAAATAAGCAAGTTTTAGCAGTTAAGCATAATTTTATTACTGACTATTTGATTAAACAACAAAATTTGTTTTTGAACGTAATTTCAAAGATTATAAAAAATCTTTATATGATAAAGGTGCTTGCAAAAACCATGCATTAAATATAAGGTATGTAGTCTATTGTAATTTAATTAGGAATTAAATAGTTATTAATCAGTAGATTAATCTAAGTTATTATTTGACAAAATAATTTAGCTGATGTAATTTCTGTGAAATAACGTTTAATTTGTTAATCCCAGTAAATTGATACTTCAGATGCTTTTGTTTGGGTCAAAACTTTCTAGAATATCAGCTATTCTTTTTAAAAACATTCCACCTAACGCACCATCTACTACCCTATGGTCATATGACATGGATAGTATCATCAAGTGGCGTATGCCAATGGAATCACCTTGAGGAGTTTCAATAACCGCTGGTTTCTTTTTTATTGCTCCAACAGCAAGAATAGCAACTTCCGGTTGATTAATAATAGGGGTTCCAGTAATATTTCCAAAAGTGCCAAGGTTTGTAATAGTAAAAGTACCTCCCTGAATTTCATCAGGTTTAAGTTTATTGTTACGTGCACGATTAGCCAGATCGTTAACCGATTTTGTAAGACCAAGTGTATCTAGTTCACCTGCGGATTTTATTACAGGAACAATTAAATTTCCTGAAGGTAAGGCAGTAGCCATACCAATATTAATATTTTTTTTAAGAAAAATTTTATTTTCATCAACTGAAATATTAATCATAGGGTAATCTCGAATAGCTTGAACTGTAGCTTCAATAAAAATAGGAGTAAAGGTGATTTTTTCATTATGCATTTTTAAAAAACTATCCTTGACTTTATTTCTCCACTGGACAATATTTGTTACATCAACTTCAATAAATGAAGTTACATGAGCAGATGTTTTTTTTGAGTTAATCATATGGTCTGCAATTAGTTTTCGCATTCTGTCCATTTCAATGATCTCAAAACTGTTCACTTGTGATGTATTATTTTTATCCGAATTAACTGAAGATTTTTGTTTAATAAATGTCAGTAAATCACTTTTAGTTATACGATTGTCAAGTCCTGTTCCATTAACTTTTTCTAATTCTGCAACAGAAACCCCTTCTTTGTTGGCTATACTTCGAACAAGTGGTGATAAAAATTTCCCTTCCGGAGTTCTATTAATGAATAAGGAATTTGATGAACTTGTTTTTTCTTTAGAAGTTACTTTCTTTTTCTCAACAATAATTTTATCTGTTTTAATGGGGGCAGTTATTATTTCTTCAATTTTGCTATTATCAGTTGATGTGTTAAATATTGCCACTACTTCACCTACTGCAACTTCATCTCCTTCATTATAGAGAAATTTTTCAAGAATACCATTTTCAGGTGCCGTTATTTCAGAGTCTACTTTATCTGTAGCAATTTCAATAATTGCTTCATCTTCTTCTACACTTTCACCGATTTTTTTCAAAAACTTGGTAATAATTGCTTCCGTTATACCTTCGCCCATGGCCGGTATTAATATTTCTAATTTTGCCATTTATTTTCACTATTTAATGCGTATCTTTCGGATATTTAGTTGTTTAAATATTCCTTACAAGATTTTAAAAGGATTTAAAGATAGTAAATAATTTTTTTCTTAATTTGTTTTCGGTTTTGTCATTCAATTTTGATTTTATTTTAGGATGCTCTCCTACATCAATAATAAGAAAGTCATCTTTGGTCATATTTTTTGCAGGTAAAACAATCTTAAAGTCAATATTCTTTTTATTAACACCCAGCATACTATTAATTATTTCTGTTGGACTGATATCCTTTAATAAATATATAACCCTTGATATTTTATAAAAATCAATTATTTCTGATAAACGGGAAATATCACCCAAATAGTTTTCTCTATGATTTGGTTTTTTTGACAGATACCCTACAATGTTAAACTTATCTTCAAAAGCTTCAAATAAATTATCTTTATAATCATTTGTTGCAAATACAATTGCTGTTTTTTGTTTTTTCTTTGACATGAAATCAATGATATTAACTTTTAAGAGGCTGGTAATTATTCGGTTGAAAAATATACCAGCAAAAGTAATAACTGTTCCTATTAGTATTATTGCCCTTGAAAACCTGTAATTCTCAGGAAGTAGAGAATAAAAAATCAAAATTGCAATGCTGCCATAGATAACCGAGGAAAATAATTTTTTTGAAAAGATGAATTTACGATAGCCACCTCTTATTAAAACAAAAAATAACCAAATGAAAATATAGGCAGGAATGAATATATGAATAAATTCAGATGGATAATAGTCAGAGTTGCCAAATTTATAATTACCCCATGTTGGCAGAGCAATTCGAAGCATGAAAAATATGAGAATGAAATCTAATACTGGTAATAGGACTCGATAGAACAACCTTTTCACAACAGATGCACCTGCCCTTAGATAAATAGCCAATTGTATAAAGAACAGGAACCATTTAAGATTTTTATTTGAGAAATGCTTCTTTGCAAAAATGCTCATAGCCTGGTAAAAAATCCGTACATAATTTAGGCTCCCTTTTTTGGTACTTTCACCTTTATAATGAATAATCGTTGTTTTGGGGAAATAATAATTTTTATAACCGGATTTAGTAATCCTATATGATAGGTCAATATCTTCACCATACATAAAAAACTGCTCATCAAGAAAACCTGTTTTTCGTATAGTTTTCATTCGAAGAAACATGTAGGCTCCTGAAAGTACCTCTACTTCAGTAATTTCATTTTCATCTATATATTTTAATTGATATTTCCCAAATGTCTTAGAATTAGGAAATAATGCTGAAAGACCAAAAATTTTATAAAAAGAAATCCAGGGTGTTGGCAAAGATCTTTTCGATTCAGGTAGAAACTTTCCTTTTCCATTAATCATTTTAACACCCAAAGCACCGGCATCCGGATGGCTTTCCATGAATTGTAAGCATGAACTAAAACTATTTTCAGCAACAATAGTGTCGGGGTTTAGCAATAGTGCGTATTTACTTTTAGTTACAGATAATGCTTGATTACAGGCTGTTGCAAATCCTTTATTATCTTTATTGGTAATTAGTTTAATTTTAGGGAAAGAATTTTTTATTAGTTCAACGGAACCATCAACTGAGTTATTGTCAACTACATATACTTCTGTTTCAATACCTTCAGAAGCTTTTTGTACTGAATATAAACACTGTTCAAGGTGTTTTTTTACATTATAGCTTACTATAATTACTGTAAGAGTCACTGTAGATTTGTAATTAGATAACTAGTAACTAGTTGATTAGTGATGAAAATTAACGTTTTATGTTTTAATTTGCAAATATTTGTTTTACTGTGTTTAAAATATCTGTGTTTTTTTCTTCCTGAACCTTGTTTGCTTGAAAACTTTAAACTTAGACGAAACTATCCTGAATAATTCATGCGTTTTTTCTTTATTGGAATTGAGGCGTTGAACCTTGAAACTGTATGCTTATACTGCAAAAGGTTTGCAACGATAAGTCCGGCAAAGAAAAAATGCACCTTTGGTAAACTTATATTTTTAAAATAGTTTTGCATAAATCATGTAACCTGTTCATTTATTGAAAATTAACATGTAAATCAATAAGTTTATGAATTAATCAGGCTATATTGTTATATTCAGTATGTCTCTGATAATTGGTTTTAATCCACTAAAGAAAAATTCAACGGCAATAACCATTACGATTAGTCCCATAAGCCTCATCATTACTTTGTTACCTGTTTCTCCCAAAAAATCAATTATTTTTGTTGAACTCAGTAATATTAAATACGTTACGAGCATAATAGTAAAAATGGTTCCTAGTAAAATAGCTTTGAGTGTAAGAGTATTTGAATCTTCCATAAGTACAATTGCATTTGTTATGGCTCCCGGGCCACAAATCATTGGAATTGCAAGAGGAGTTATTGAAATATCATCAACATAAGTTTTGATATCGCTTTCGTCAATTTTTGTTTTCCCCAATCTTGCCTGCAACATATCATAGCCAACTACAAAGAAAATTACTCCACCTACTATCCGAAAACTGTCAACGGAAATCCCAAAGAAATTAAAAAGGATATGACCTGAAAAAGCAAAGGCAACAAGTGTGAAAAATGCTATAATTACTGCTTTTCTAGCTGTATTCTTTCTTTCTCTTTCACTAAGTGTTGATGTCATGGTCATAAAAACAGGCATCACACCTAAGGGGTTGATTAGTGTGAAAAATGAAGTAAAAAATAATACAGCAGTTGTAAAATATTCTGTCATTTTATTAAGTTTAATCAATATAATTACTAGATGACAAATTTATGTTTATTCTATATCTCAACCAACTTTGAGTAGCAGTAAATTTGTATAAAAGTAATTGTAATCCACTGGGCTTTATGGACAAATACTAATTAGCAAAAAAAAACAGCAAGAAGCTGTTTTAAGGTATTTTTACAACCCGAAAGCCGTAATTGTAATTTGTGTAATGGGGGTAAGGGCCATCTCTTGAGGTTATCCTGCACATATCATCAACATAATACCAGGAGCCACCCCTTATCACACGAAATATTCCTCTGTCCACACCTTTAGGGTTTTTGCTATTTGATGCCTTGTATCTACCGTATTTGTCGTAGCACCATTCCCATGCATTTCCACTCATATCAAAAATACCCAATTCATTAGGTTTTAATGTACCAACAGGTCTTGGACCTTTTTCATAAGTGGTTTCATCATACCAGGCAACCTTATTAATATTGTTTGAACCGCTAAATTTATAGTTTTTTGATTTTTGTCCTCCTTTTGCAGCATACTCCCATTGTGCTTCAGTTGGCAATGTATAATTCTTCCCTGTTTTTCCCGAAAGCCATTTGCAATAGGCCATGGCATTGTTCCAACTTACATGTAGCATTGGATTTTTACTTTTCCAAGCCCATTTTTTTGAATCTGGATGTTCTTCATACCATTCAGCTTTGGGCATTGCGGGCATTTTTTTACCTGTAGCTTTGCAAAAATCCTGATATTCCTGAACTGTTACTTCGTATTTGCCAATATAAAAATCACTTAGAATAACAGTATGTACCGGCTTTTCATCAGGATCACCTCCATTATTACCCATTTGGAATGCACCACCTTTAACAAATATTAGCTTTGGTGAAACCTGGGAAAAAGTAAGTTGAGCACTTAAGCTTACTAAAAAGATACTAATTAATAATTTGAGTTTAATCGTCATTTTCACTTAAAATAATTCTTAATTTATTTTACTTATTTTTTATAACACGAAAACCATGATTAAAACTCGTAAATCCTGGTATAGGACCATCCCGGTCAGGTGTTCTTGCTAATTCTGCCCTATAATGCCATGAACCACCTCTTACAACCCTGTAGATTGTGTGTGCTGGTCCTTTAGGGTTATCTTTGGGGCTGTTTGCATAATAATTTCCAGAATAACAATCCCAACACCATTCCCATACATTACCACTGAGGTCATATATTCCTAGTTCATTGGGACTCTTAGTTCCTACTTTTGCTGGTCCTTTTAATGCTGAGGATTCGTCGTACCATGCTACCGGATTAGGATTATCACCTCCGGCATAAATATATCCTTTTGATTTTTGCCCTCCACGTGCTGCATATTCCCATTCTGCTTCAGTAGGTAATCTGTATCCGTTTTTGCTAAAATCACAAGTTGTTGATTCACCTTTTATATTATAGCATTTTTGAAGCCCCTCTTTTGTACTTAACCAATTACAATATTCAAGTGCATCATACCAACTTATATTTTGCATTGGGAAGGCATCTTTCCAACCCCACCATTGGGTTTTTGAAAGTGGATAGTATATTTTTGTGTCAGGATGTTCTGCAAACCATGCAGAATCAGGTTGTAGAGGCATTTTTTTCCCTTTAGCCTTAAAAAAAGCTTTGTATTCTTTAACGGTCACTTCATACTTTCCCATATAAAAACTATTCAGGTTTACTTCATGCCTGGGTAGTTCATCCTTAAATTCCATTGAATTGATTTTATCTTTTGAAGCATCTCTACCCATCATAAAAGTACCCCCTTCAACAAGAATCATATTTGTTTGGGCATTTGAATTTAAACTTATGGAAAAAATTAAAACAAAAATATACAAAATTGGATTGTAAAAGCCTTTTTTTCTCATTATCAGATAATTTAAACGAAAGTTCGATTAAAAGCATAAAAATAACAAAAAAATCTAATTATTTTTATCAAATTTAATGTCTATTTAAAATTTAATAATTACTTGGAAAAATTAATAATTGAAGGCAACTTCTGAAATGCTAAATTATTTTGTCAAACTAATTTTTCAAAGTCCTCATTTACAGCCTTAAGCTTAGCTTAAGGCCTCAAGTCTGCTGATAACAATATTGAATATTTAGAAGATATCTCTATTTAAATTGTCCATCAACTATTTATCTGTTTTCTTTAACGGTGATTAATCAATCTTATTATTTTTTTTTTTTAATTTTTTAAATTTATTCATCTGATAGAATTTTGAATGCTGTTCTTCGGTTTTTTGCTCTGCCTTCTTCTGTATTATTATTTGCAATTGGTTGGGTAGCAGCATAACCTTTATGTTTTAATCTTGATTTATTTATATTGTTATTAATCAGATGGTTGTAAACTGATTTTGCTCTATTGACAGATAATGATTTATTATGTGCTGCGGTACCAGTATTATCAGTGTGACCTTGAATTTCGACTTTAAGCGTCTTATTTTTTTGTAAGAAACTGATTAAACGATTGAGTTCAGCAAATGATTCCTGCTTCAGGTCATATTTATCAATATCAAAAAAAATATTTTTTAAAATAAAAACTTTATCTTTTTCTATGGGTTGTAGAGGAATTTTAATAAAGATATTGCTATCTGGTAAATGAATATTATCTGAATAGGGCAAAAAACCTTTTTTATCAATGTTTAAGGCATAATTTTTTCCTGGTGGTAAACATAATAAAAAGCTACCATTTATTTTGTCTGATTTAGTACTGAAAATATTTGTATCGGACAAACCACTTATTTCAATTTTAGATTCTAAAGGGGAATTTGTAATAGCATGATAGACAATTCCTTTAACAAAAATAGTTTTGTTGGCTTGAATTTCTTTATAGAGTTCAAAACTATAGATGTCTTTTTGGCCAAATCCTCCATCCATGTCAGAAGAAAATAGGCCTAATGTCCCATCAGTTGTAACAATTAGACTTTCCTCATTAAAATAGGTATTAATTGGATAACCAAGATTTTTTGGTGAAGACCAATTTCCGTTTTCTCTTTTTCGACTGATAAATAGGTCGCTACCACCCATACCAGCATGTCCCTTTGAAGAAAAATAAAGTGTCTCATTATCATAATGGATAAATGGGGCTAATTCATCTTCTTTCGTATTAATGCTATCACCAGGATTTATTGGTACAGTCCATTTTCCATCTCCCTGTAATTTACTTAGCCAGATATCAAATTTCCCTTTCCCGCCTGGTCTTGTACTAACAAAATAAATAGTTTTCCCATCAGAGGATAATGATGGTTGGGTTTCTTTGTATTGAGAGTTGATAGGTTGACCAATATTCTGTGGCTTTGTCCATTTACTGCCTACTTTTTGGGAAATATAAATATCACAACTTCCATAGCCATCTTTTCTGAGACAGGCTGTAAAAACCATTGTTTTTCCATCAGCAGAAACAGATTGTGCCCCTTCACTTCTGTCAGTATTTATTGGTACACCAATATTTTTGGCCATTTGCCATTGACTTTTTACTCTTGTAGAATAAAACAGGTCTTCAGGTGAATTTTTTTTACGATCACTTCCTGTAAATGTTAATATTTTGTTATCAGCTGTTAAACTTGGACAGTATTCACTAATGGGACTATTAATATTAACTCCCAGGTTCCTGGGATTAAATGGGACTTTATTTTTTATCTCTGTTAAAGCAAATTCACAATGGTCTAATTTTGTTCTTATATAATCAAGGTATTTTTTTGATTCTTTTATAAAAGATAAGAATTTATTGTAATCTGTTTTTGCTTTTTCATATTGCCCTGTTTCTAATTCAAGATCAGCTTTTCTTAGGTAGATTAAAGGGTGATAGTTATGGTTAATGGCCAGGGCTTCTTCAAAATTTTGGATGGCTTCTTCTTTATTACCCTCTTCGTGACTTATTTCAGCTAACAGAATATATACATCAAGAAAATTATTGTCAATTTTTAAGGCTTCATGAAGTTCTTGTTTAGCCAGGGCATAATATTGAAGGTTATAATTCCTTAAAGCACTTTCAAATTTTTTAACCGCTTTTTTTTTATGAGAGTAGTATTTATTTTGGGCAGGTATTGTTTGAAATGATATAATTGTCAGTAGTATTAGAACAAGTGTTTTCATTATGCAAAGATATAGAAATTAGTTAATTAGTCATTAGATAATTACTCATTTCCAGTTTCTAATGACCAAATTTATGGTATTCTCATAAATTTATGTGCTTGAAGTGAAATTTGCCATTTTTTATTCCTTTTCACATATTCAACGATTTCAGGTATTAAAGAATTGTACCTGCTCCATTCTGGTTGAAGGAATAATTTACAATTTTTATTTACTTTCTTTGCTGTTTCTTCAGCCCATTTATAATCTTCAGGTTCGTAAATAATTACTTTTAATTCGCTTGCTTTTTCATAAATTTCTTCTAATGGTGGGTTTTGCCTTTTAGGCGATAGACATATCCAGTCCCATTCACCAGTTAGCTTATAGGCTCCAGAAGTTTCAACATGCGTTTGGATGGAATTTTCTTTCAGTATTTTACATAAAGGAGCCAATTCGTAGATTGATGGTTCACCCCCTGTAACAACAATAGTGTCGGCTTCATTTTTTATTACATTAGCAACAACATCTTGTATATCAATTAGCTTATGTGTGTTGAAATCCCAGGAAATTTTTGTGTCGCACCAACGGCAACCTATATCACAACCGCCAATTCGTATAAAATAGGCAGCTTTCCCCATATGAAAGGCCTCGCCCTGTACTGTATAAAATTCATCAATCAAAGGTAGTTTTTGTCCACTTTGAAAAAATTCTTTATCTGCTTTTTTCAATTTTTCAATTTTTAAAGAGTAGACAAAGGTAATATAAGCTGAATGAAAAGACAAAACTTGCTATATGTAAGTTAGCATATTATGCGTCATTGTTTGGATCTGGAACAAAGCAATCTCATGTAATTATGAAATAGGCCATTTCCTTTTAACGGGCAGTTGTACTATTTGTTTGGGATTGTTTGTGGGAGGGATTTTTCACTACTATATGGAGCTGTGATTATGCATAAACAGCTTTGAAAGTCTGTTGTACAAAACTAAAAAGTTAAAGTGAAGCAGGTTTCTACAAAAGGTTCAGAGGTTACTTTTATATTGCCACCATGTAGTCGCATAATTTGTTTTGAAAGGCTTAACCCGATACCAGAACCACTTGATTTTGTAGTGAAAAACGGTATGAATATCTTGTCACCTACTTCTTTAATAATGCCCTGACCATTATCATAAATTTGCATTACTCTTTTTCCACTGTTGTTAATGTAGGCATTTAATTTAATCTCAGCTTTTTCCACATTTTCCAAGGCATGTATTGAGTTTTTCACTAAGTTTATCAGCACTTGTTCAATTAATTGTTCATCAGCTGTAACTTCGAGCATTTCAGGAACTACAATTATTGAAATTTTAATTTCCTTTTCCAGAATCTCTTTTTTTAATAAATTGTAGATATTTTCAAACTGATCTTTAATTTTATATACAGAAAAATTCGGGTTTGGAATTTTTGTAAGGTTACGGTATTTTTCTACAAAATGGATTAATCCCGTACTACGTTTATGAATGGTATCTAAAGCTTCAATAATGTCATCAAAAGTTTCCTGATCAAAATCACCTGTAATATGCGGACCTATTTCTTTGGCGGTTTCTTTTACCATTACATTTACAGTTGAAGTTAAAGAAGCAATTGGGGCAATAGAGTTCATAATTTCATGGGTAAGCACCCTGATTAGCTTTTGCCACGCTTTCATTTCCTGCTCTTCAAGCTCAGATTGAATGTTTTTTATTGAAACAAGTATTATTTCACGCTCGTTAATTTTAAACTGGGTTGCATAAATAGATAATTGTAGTATATCGTCACCTTTTCTTACCTTAATTAGTTCATTATCACCTGGTTTTATATCAAAAAACACAGATTCGAAACCTGGACTCCAAGTTTCAAGTAATTGAATATTTTTTAGACTCTGTATATTAAAAAGCTTCTTTGCCGAGTTATTGATCATTTCAACCGTTCCATCTTTTTGGTAAGCCAATATTCCTATTTCTACATGCGAAATTATTTGTTGCAGATAAAAATAATGTTCTTCTTTTTCGGTTCTGATTCTTTGAAAATCTTCAATAACTTTGTTAAATGCCCTTTTCAAATTATCAAATGATGAACCCAGACCCTCAACCTGAAATGTTCGGCTAAAATCAGAAAATCGGATCGATTCTAAAAAACTGGCAACAATACGGTTCGTTTTTTCAATATAGTTGATCAGTGAAAAAACCTGCAACAATATAAGTAGTCCAAACAGGAAAGGAGTCATGTAGTATTCACCGCTATGGACAACATAAACTAAAATAAATGTTGTTATTACCAGTAGTAAAACCCTGAAAATTATATTTAAACGAAAATTTTTATAGGTCATATTTTTCCATTCTCCTGTATAAAGAAGTTCTTGTCAGCCCTAACTCTTTAGCTGCATTACTTATATTTCCCCGGTGCTTTTTAAGAACTTTTAGAATAATTATTTTTTCTACTTCCTCAAGATTATAGTTTTCCAGCTCTACTTCATCTACTTTTCCACTTCCACTTGAAAGGTGAAAATCAAATGGCTGTAGCACATTTGTGTCAGCCATTATAACCGCCCGTTCAATAGCATGTTGTAATTCACGTACATTACCCGGCCAATTGTATTGCTGAAGTTTTTTATAGGTTGGTGAGCTTATTTCTTTAATATTCTTTTTGTATTTTTTTGAATACATTTTCAAAAAATGGTTTGCCAGTAGTGGGATATCTTCTAATCTTTCCCTTAGTGGGGGAATATGAATCTCAACGGTATTTATCCTATAAAGTAAATCTTCGCGAAACTTATCTTCTTTAATCATTTGCTGAACAGGCATATTTGTTGCACAAATCAGTCGAATATCAATGGAACGGGTTTTGTTTGAACCAAGCCGAATAACTTCCCTGCGCTCTATAACCGTGAGTAATTTTGATTGTAAAGGAATAGAAAGGTTTCCAATTTCATCAAGAAACAGGGTTCCACCAGATGCGATTTCAAATCTGCCAGGGCGTTCACCTTTTGCATCAGTATATGCACCTTTGACATGACCAAAAAGCTCACTTTCAAATAGAGTTTCTGTAATCGCACCAAGATCCACATTAATCAGTACTTCATCTTTTCTTTGGGAGTGCTTATGTAATGATCTGGCAACAAGCTCCTTACCTGTCCCATTTTCTCCAAGGATTAAAACACTTGCATCGGTTTCAGCTACTTTTTTAATGGTTTCAAAAACCTTTAACATGCTTGGTGAAACCCCAATAAAGTCACCAAAAGGCTGGTCGAGTATTGCTTTAAAACCAGATTGTTTTTCTCTCAAGGAATCTACTTCAAGACGTGATTGCCTCAACTTCATACCTGAAGAAATAGTGGCTATTAGTTTTTCATTTTGCCAGGGTTTATTAACAAAGTCAATGGCACCCATTTTTATTGCCTGCACTGCATTTTCAACATCACCATATGCTGTAATAAAAATGACTATTGCTGAAGGGTCAATCTCCAGGATTTTTTCAAGCCAATAAAATCCCTCTTTACCGCTAATTGCATCTTTTGTGAAATTCATATCAAGTAGAATTACATCAAAATTACCATCGGGTACTATTTCTGGTATTTTTTCAGGATTTTCTTCAGTTACAATTTCACCAAAATTTTGTTTGAGCAGAAGTTTTAATGCAAAAAGTACATCTACATTATCATCAATAGCAAGAATTTTACCTTGTTTTTTACCCATTATTTTAAGGATTAATTATGTTTGGTTAAACTATTTTTCTAACTGAGAGTTAAAAATCATGCCAAATAAAAATTAATAATAATGTTTTAGAATTGAATTTTAAATGTCTTTTTAATTCATTGTAAATTAATGAAATAGAACAATAGAAATAAGAATGCTTTTTAAATAAACAAATTAGGAAAAAGCAACAAAATGCACGATATCGTACACCAGTGTACGATATCGTGCACTTCATAGTCATTGTGTTCGACTTATTATTATTCTATTTTGTTCAAATTTGAATTGATAATTGTGTAAACATTTGAAATTATTTCTTTTCTAAGCTTAGTAAGTTTAATAAGTTTTTCTTTTTTTCTATTAAGTAAAAATACCCATTGAGCACGCAGTTTGATAAAATATCGGTGTAAACTAAATGCCAATAGACCAGTTATTGGCAGGCTAATAAGATAAATCAAAGTCAACCAGTTGGGTTCAATAAAAACCCAAAATAAAACGGATTGTATTATAAAAAATATCGGGAAAAAAATAAAACCAAAAACTAATACTATTGAACTGGTAAACTGCTTGTCTTTTATTTTATTTGTAAGTAATGAAGGCAATAGATATGGTATAATATTATTAATTGTTCCATAAATAAAAATTGGTGAAAGAATTAAAAATAAAATCGATTTTAAAATAACTGAAAACCATGTATCGTTTTTTCTAAGTACCCAATCTCTTAAATTATAATGTTTAATACCTGAATTATATTCCTTTACTTTAGTATCTAATTCCTTAATATTTCCCGGATTATTTTCAAGTTCTATATCTAAAGCTTCAATTAATTTTTTGTCTGCAATAAATTTGTTTTTTTCGTTAACAGGTAATTCTAGAGTTTTTAACATATCCGCATGATATATTTCTCTTAACAGTTCATATAAATCATAGAACTCTTCTGTTTTGATATGGATCATTAATGGCAAAAGGCCTTTTGTCATATCATCCCGAAGAGTCAACATGGCTTTTTGTGGATTTTCAAGATATAAATCTTTGTATTTAGCAACAGGTATTGGCTTACCATAATTTATTAATATTTTACTTTTAAAATTCCAGTAATTTGAATAATTTATTCCTATAGGAACTACATGTGTGCCTAAATTAAAATCATGGGCTTCTTCTGTTTGAAAAACAATTCTTTGAACCCCTTTTTTTAATATCCGTAGCCGGTGTTTGTCAGTGTGTATAGTTTCGGGAAAAAGGCCTATAATATTTTTATTCTCCAGAATTTTAACAGAAGTATTAAACACTTCTTCATTTTTTTTGAGGTTTTCTTTACCATCACGAATCCTATAAGCTGGTAATACCTTAAAAAGTATTAAAATATTTGCCACAAACGGATTTTTAAATACATCGGAACGCGCAACAAAAACCGGTCGTTTTTTTGTGGTTGCTATTACAATGAAAGGATCCATTAACGCATTTTGGTGGTTAGGTGCAAAAAACAAAGGTTTATCTCTTGGTATATTTTCCAGACCGGTTATGGATATTTTTTTATAAAAGATTGTATGTGCAGTTTTCACATAATATCTCATAATTTCATACCTAAGGGACCATCTATCAATATTCTTAAAATTCATTTATTTTATTTTCTAAATTAATTATGCTGCTAAAATAAAAAGAATTTTATGAAATGGAAGTTCCTTCAATAATTGATTCTACAGGTTTAGAACCCCAGAAGAAACCAATAGCAAGTCCGGAAATAATATGCCAAATGCCCCACCATGCAGCAATAAATGCCATCCCGCCAAGACCATTAAATAAGTTAGGATTAAATATCAGTACTAAACCAAGCCCTGAATTCTGAATACCTGTTTCAATGGTTATGGTTCTTGTATTAGGATCTGAAAGCCTGAACAATTTTGCCATGGTAAAGCCTGTAGTTAAAGCAAGTGCATTGTGAATAAGAACAATAAGAACAATAAGGTGTATGTATTCTAAAAAATAATCAATATTCAGGCTTAAAGCGCCCACAATATATCCCAGAAATATAATAATAGACATTATTTTAATTGGTTTGATAACTACCTTAGTGATTTTAGGGAAATAATAGGAGAAAAACATTCCTATGGTAATTGGTAAAGCCAAAAGAAGCATCATTGTTTTGAACATTTCATAAATGTCAATTTGTATTGGGATTACCATATCAGATGTTAGACTGTAAAGTCCTGCCCAAAAAGCAAAATTAAAAGGGGTCATTATTATTGCTGATAAATCAGCAATTCCTGTTAAGCTTACTGATAATTCAACATTACCTTTGGCAAGTGAAGTGATGAAATTTGATATATTTCCACCCGGACAGGCAGCCACCAATATCATCCCCATGGCAACACTTGTACCCGGGTTAATAATGATTACCAATAAAAATGTCATTGCCGGCATTAAAACAAATTGTGAAAAGACACCAATAACAGCTGATTTAGGATTAAAAATAACCCGTTTAAAATTATCAACTTTTAAACCTAGTGCAACCCCAAACATTATAAAAGCCAAGGTTAAATTTAATACAAATAAACCTGCCTCGTTAAAATTTAAATGAATTTCATCCAGTACTTTTAAACTTTCACCCATGGTTAAATAGTTTTAGTTAAGAATTTCAAATATATAAAAAAATAGATAAATAAATTTTTGGCTGATTATACAGAACTAAGTCGTTGAATTTATCTATTCATTATATTTATAATATCTTTGAAAAAAATACTTGTTTTGGAAAGTTTTATAGAGGATTTACCAGATAAAAGAACTAGTAAATTTCTCAAATACACATATTTGTATATTTATGCAAGATAGAAAAAAAGATCATATAGACTTAGCTTTTAAGTCACTTTTAAAAAGTGTTGAAAACGATGATCGGTTTTATTATGAACCATTTTTAAGTGCTCACCCAACGGCTTTGAAGCCGATAGATTTTCTTGGGAAGACATTAAAAGCACCTATTTGGATTTCAAGTATGACCGGTGGAACTAAAATGGCTGGTAAAATCAACAGAAATTTGGCACAAGTGGCTTCTGAATTTGGTTTGGGAATGGGCTTAGGTTCATGTAGATGTTTGCTTGAAAGTGATGATTGTTTTGATGATTTTAATATCAGATCAATTATTGGGAATGAAAACCCTTTATATGCGAATCTTGGTATTGGGCAAATTGAACAATTATTGGTTTCAAATAAAACTCATTTGGCTGAAGAATTGGTAAACAAATTGGAAGCAGATGGGTTAATTATTCATGTTAATCCTTTACAGGAGTTTTTTCAACCAGAAGGTGATCGTTTCAAATTTGCCCCAGTTGACACTATTGAAAAGTTTTTGGCAAAAACTAAAACAAAAATAATTGTTAAAGAGGTTGGACAGGGAATGGGTAAAGAAAGTTTAAGGGAGTTATTAAAATTACCTCTACAGGCTATTGAGTTTGGCGCTTTTGGTGGCACTAACTTTTCAAAGCTTGAATTGTTGAGAAATGAAAATTCAGATATTAAAGAATTGGCTCCTTTAAAAAATGTTGGGCATACGGCTCCAGAAATGCTTGAACTGCTAAATGAATTAATTAAAGAGTATCCAGGGAGTAAACCAAAAAATATCATTATATCCGGGGGAATAAGTTCATTTTTAGATGGCTATTACCTAATTAATAAATGCGAACTCTCTGCAGTTTATGGTCAAGGTTCAGCATTTCTTAAATATGCCATGCAGGATTACGAAAGTTTACAAAAATTTGTTCAATTGCAAATAAATGGGCTTGAAATGGCATATTCTTTTTTAAGGATAAAACATTAGGTTGCTGTAATGTTTGGTTTTGAGTATATTGAACTTATTTTGAAAAATATAGTAGTTGGCAGTAGACAGCCTCCAGTAGGCGGCGACTTTGTAAAGTTTGCTTACTGAGAGCTGAAGACTGTTCTTGTTTCAAAATAGTAAATAGGATAAAAAAAGTATTACACTCACTTTACGGATTTACTTTAATTAAGCGATAATTACTTGTTCCAGCTTTTGTGCTATAATTTCTGTAATATAACGATCCTGGCCTTGTTTATCTGTATATTTTCGGGTATTGAGTTTCCCAGAGATTGCAATCATTTCTCCTTTTTTTAGGAAATCTATGATTTCGTCTTTTTTATTTTTCCAATAAGTAACATTATGCCATGCTGTGTTTGTAACCCACTCGTCTTGTTTGTTTTTGTAGCTTTCATTAGTTGCTACGCTCATACTCATAAGTGTACGTCCGCTTTCAAAAGTTTTAATTACTGCATCTTTACCTAAAAATCCTTGAATCTCTACTTTGTTAATTGATTTTTTTTCCATTGTATTGAATTTTAAAAGTGAATAAATAATTATACTGCAAAACTATATCAGCATTCATGGGTGATTCGGTTATTAATTAAGTATAGTTGCTTAACATTCGTTTGTAATCGTTTGTAATTGATTGAAATTAAATATATATTTGGAGCACAGTTAGTAGGCACTTATGGCATCAAACTAACTAATCCCGAAGAAAAATCGGGACAGAAGCTAAATTGTTTAAGTTGATGTTGTCAATCTTAGAACATTTTGTTGCATGTTACGTGATACGAGTTACAGGTTGGACGTACGAGGCGTCCTGACAACTTGCAACCCGTAACTCGCATCAGTTGCCAAAAGTTACCCTGTTTTACCAATGTCAATCGGTTTATTTTATGTTGAAAATAACTAGAATCTTTAATATATGGAAAAATCAGATAGTAGAAATTGTCCTGAATGTGGTGACAAAATTATTGGTCGATCGGATAAAAAGTTTTGTTCCGATCAATGTAGAAATACATATAATAATAAGCTAAACAGCGATGCCAGTAATACAGTTAGGAATATCAATAACATACTTAGAAAAAACCGGCGTATATTGCAGAGCCTTACTAAACAATCAGGTAAGACTATGGTATCCAAGGATGTACTTTTATCAAAAGGATTTAACTTCACTTACCATACGCATACCTATATCACAAAAAAAGGTGTGAATTACCAATTTTGTTATGAGCATGGTTATCTGTTTCTTAAAGATAAAAATCTTTACTTATTGGTGATAAGTAAGGGGAAAGAGGAGTGAAGAGTGTATTGATTTTATGGCTAAATTGAAATACTGAAAAATAATATAGGTTATCAGGTTTAGCTTAAAAGATTATATTTGAATTAACATCAGGTATATTATTCAGACATATTTTATATAATTTTGCAGCGTTTTTAAAAATGAACAAATGAAATTAAGATTAGTTAATGGGTTTTCAAAACTGAATAAAGAAGAGAAATTAGATAAGCTGGTAAATTTGTTTGAAGATTCAAGAACAGCTAAAAAAGAATTTAAATCTTTTTGGCATGAAGATGTAAAAAAACAACAATTATTTGATGAGTTTAGTGAGAATACTTTATCAAACTTTTACCTTCCTTTTAGTGTAGCTCCTAATTTTGTGATAAACCATAAAATATATCATATACCAATGGTTATCGAAGAAAGTTCGGTTATTGCAGCTGCTTCTAAAGCAGCTAAGTTTTGGTCAGATAAAGGGGGATTCAGAGCAAATGTTATTTCAACAATCAAAGTAGGGCAGGTTCATTTTAGCTGGCAGGGCGATATTAAAAAACTTCAAGCGGAAATGCCAATATTAAAGGAAATTTTCCTGAGAAGTACTGAGAATATAACAAAGAATATGCGTTCAAGAGGTGGCGGTATATCTGATATTGAACTTGTTGATAAATCATTTGAAATTGAACATTATTTTCAAATTCGGGTAAAGTTTGATACAGTTGATTCTATGGGTGCAAATTTTATTAATTCTTGTTTAGAAGAATTTGCCGCTCAGTTAAAACTTTATATCTCGAATAAATCAGAAT
>Ga0164315_10000855_pt1 | contig 22186 bp, 12 predicted proteins | sample GuaBasSedimGuay6_FD_113737 | JGI IMG/M metagenome (GOLD analysis project Ga0164315, IMG submission 113737) | Subseafloor sediment microbial communities from Guaymas Basin, Gulf of California, Mexico - Guay6, Core 4569-2, 0-3 cm | ecosystem: Environmental > Aquatic > Marine > Hydrothermal vents... | reverse complement strand
TCTGGTTTTAAAGCGATGGTATTTCTAATGGTTTACCTTATATAGAGGGCAATTCTTAGGTTGCCCTGAAAATGACTGTTTTCAATTCCAAGACTTTTCACAAAATTTTCCTTTCAACTGGATACCTATTCTACAGCAAATAAAAATTAAGTCAAACAATTTTTGCGTAATTTTTACTTTTTTTACTTTTTGATGAAATAAACATCTATTTTAACAAAGATTTAATTGCTATAAAATGGCTATTTATATAGGATAACAAACTACTTATCATTTTAATTAGGACTTAAATAGTGTGACTTGTCTGCATACAGGTCTGCCCTTACAAAACTCCACGTATTTAGCTTCTACGCTTCTGGTTTCAACGCGCGTCACACCATTTTTCGCCAATATTTTTTCATAATCACATATTAATATGCTTTTTAGGCTGTTTTAGTGTATAATAATTAGCTGCTTGATTAAGTGTTCAAAAAGTTAAATTTTTCAGGTAAGCCCTACCACTTAAACAAACAGGATTCAAGTTTTTGGGTTGATTAAAATTTAAAAAACAATTGTACTTAAAGTTTGGTTTAAATCACAAACGATGGAGGTTCCAACTGATGTCGAAAAAATGGTTGTTAATGCTATGTGGATTAGCTTTGCTTGTCAATAGTGCCCTGGCTCAATTACCTTTTTCAGAAACAAATGCTGAATTAACACTGAAGTTCATGGTAAATGACAAGCCAGCAACGTCAGAACAAACATTTTCTGCTTCCGATAAAATCAATTTATTCGCAGAGATTAAAGTCGATGCGAGTGAAGTCGGTCAGGAAACGTCCCTTTATGCCGTGATGATGTGGAATAGCGTCTTCTTTTTCATGAAAAATGAGCTGGGCGCGTGGCAACCGTGGAGTGGTGAGTTGAACGAGTTAATCGCTCGCTCTACCAAAATCCTGTCAGAAACGGAGGCACTTGAAATCATCAGTGGTTTGAAGGGCATGACGGGTGATTTTGTGGTATTCGTTGGCTATAAAGCACCCCAAACAGGGGAGATTATTTATAATGCCAAGCCGGTGACTTTTTCTGTGCAGAGTGTTCAGCAGATAATGTCAAATTCTCTTCATGGGACCACACGAGGCATGGCATATTTTTATGCCAAAGAACAAGGTGGATTTGAGCAATTTACCGGTCAGCATTATGACGAACTCCCTTGTTCGGATTGCCATATTGAACAAACCGCCTGTACGACTTGCCATGAAGTGCCGGGTGATAGTCCGGATAACGATAAATGTCTTGAATCCTGCCATAAAAGACAGAATACTGAGCAGCAATTTCATCCTGATATCCATCTAATGGATAAGGCTGCCGGTGGTGCAGGTTTGAAATGTGCCAGTTGCCATTCAGCTAAACAAGTACATGGTGATGGTACGCCCTATAATTCACTACATGAAAACCTCAACAATGTCGATTGTGAACAATCTGGTTGTCATAAGGACATTACCATTGCGGGTAAACCGATGCATGAAACGCATGTTAATGATCTTGAATGTGCGGCTTGCCATGTTAAAGCAACTATGACGTGTTACACTTGTCATTTTGCTGATGGTTCCGACTTCCAACCCCCTATTGCTGATTGGAAAATCTTAGTCAAGAGCAAAGTGAGTGGTAAAGTGACAACGGGTAATATACAAACCATGGCATCGGGCGGAAATAGCTTATTGGTTGTTGCACCATATTATGGGCATACTATTTCAAAGGGCAGTGAAACAACTTGTTCTAGCTGCCATGATAGTGATGCAGTCAAGGAATACAAGGAAACGGGTACAATGACATTGGCAACTTGGCATGATGCTGATAAAACTATCAGTAATATAAAAGGGGTTGTTCCAATTCCAAGTGATTGGCAAACGGCTTTAAAAATGGACTTTATTGCGAAAGATGAAAATGGGGAGTGGGCATATGAAAAAGATGAAGCGGACGCAACTCAGATGCTTTTTGCAGAGCCGATTGATGTGAATAAGATGCCTAAATTTTAAGCTATAGAAATCCGATTTTTTCAAAAATCGGATTTCTTGACTCCATTTAAAAATTTTCAGAAAGTGCTTGGTAAAAACCATTACCATCCCAAAAGTTTGGCTGACTACAACCCAAACAACCATGTCCTGATTCAATGGGAAAACTCGTCCCTTCATTCCACTTAGTTGTCGCACAAGCGTTGAAGGTGAAAGGGCCTTTGCAACCTAATTTGTATAAACACCAGCCTTTTTTAGCCTTTTGATCATCAAAACTTTCGGCAAACAATTCCTTTTCATAAAAGGCGCGGCGGGAGCAACGATCATGAATGCTGCGTCCAAAAAACAGCAAAGGTCGTTTTAATGCATCCAACGCCGGCCATTGACCAAAAGTTAGGAAATGGGCAATCACACCACTTATCACTACTGGCACAGGTGGACAACCAGGGACATTGATAAGAGGTTTATCAGTAATAATTTCTTCAACGGACACTGCCCCCGTCGGATTGGGAGAAGCATGGGGAAGACCGCCATAAGCGGCGCAAGTACCAACAGCAATAATCGCTTGCGCCCCCTCAGCTACTTCTATTAGCATATCTTTATTACTCATCCCTGAAATCGTAGAATAACCTGGATTGCCAATAGGGATTGAGCCATCAACTATTAATAAGTAATTGCCATAATTATCTTCCATCGCTTTTTGACGAGCAAGCTCGGCAGCTTCACCGGCAGTAGCTTGCAAAGTATGATGATAATCAAGCGAAATCAGATCAAAAATCAGTCCTTCTAACGTTGGCGCATGGGAGCGAGTAAATGACTCGGTGCAACCAGTACATTCTTGAAAAGATAACCATAGAACTGAAGGCCTAGGTGTTTTTTCTAAAGCTTCGGCAATACGAGGTATCATAGAGGTAGGCAATGCCATTATAGAGGCGGTCGTCGCACAGAATTTCATAAAGTCGCGCCGACTGAGTCCTTGACTATGTAATCTTTCGGCAATTGTTTGATGGGTTGACATATTTTTTGCCCTTTAGTATTTTGAGGGGGTTGGTAGAGGGCAGACACACAGATCTGCCCTGACGATATCTTGCCGAACCTACGTGTTCGTCCCAAAATCCCTAATTTTTCACATCAATCGTTTCAGTGAAATATAACAGTATATCACCTATACGAAATCCTAAATAGATTGCCGTAGCCCCAGTGACAGGATTACCATCAATGCTCATTTTCCCACTCAAGATATTAACCTTTTGAGTTGGTACTAAGGTTATCCCTTCTGGAAAAGCACTTAAAGTATCCATTTTTCCATCCCAAGCTGACAGTTGACCATTGCTATCTGACATCGTATAAAGCTTATCTGATGAAACAACAACGACTATCATCTTGACCGTTTGACCAATGAGCTGACTACCCACTAAAGGTAATTCATTCGTATCAAGCACCGTGAATGGTCCGCCAATTTCTAAACCAGATTCAATTTCAGTGACAGTCGGTTGGAATCTGACACGCTTAACCAATTCTTGACTTTGGTTATTTTGCAAGTTGACAACAACGATATTCTCCATACGGGGGCGTATCGCATTGAAAAACCAATCGTGATCATCAAGCGGTTTAAAGTATTGGGTTAACAAACGATCAGATTCTGCTTGCCCTGCAACTTCTTCTAATTCAGGAATAAATTCCATATAAACTCGTTTAGCGACATCATAAATGCCATGCCACCATGCGTAATCTGGACCACCCATAGCGGCACCGCTACGAGCACGACGACCTTCATGATGCCAAGTTTCCCACCAAAGCCACTCAATCCACTCATCGAATGGAGTCGGCGTGATTAAACCACTATCAGCGAGTTCTGCCATCACGCCTGAAACCGGTTTCGCGAATTTTTCATTATACAAAACCACCAGATCATCTAAGATCCGATAATGTCCATCCACAACACCACGAGTATGACATGCCTTGCACACATTTTGCATTTTGTCACGTCGGTCTTTCCAAGTCAGGACTTCGATAACTTCAGCCTGGGGTTTTGGATCGGCTTTGGAAATGGGATCATCGACTGTATCGCCTACCTTAGGTAAGGTACTGGTATTTTCACCATGAACATCATATTGGTGACCATTATCCAATCGTACCAAATTCTTTTTATCAGAAATTTTGGCACGTAAATTCCATGACAGGCGTTCACCTATATCATGGGTTGCCGGTTGCGTTAAGGTCGCACTCTGATGACAAGTCGCACAAGTGGGCGCGGCGCTATAATCAACCCCAGCAATCCAGGGTTTTGAGTCAAGATTCATTTCATTGATCTTGGCACGATAAATGATGCCGTGCATAGATTCATTGTAAACCTCAACTTGAGGATGATCGGGTCCGATATGGCATTTAGCACAAGCTTCTGGAGTACGGGCTTGCGCGACAGAAAAGCTGTGACGACCATGACAGGCTGTACAGGCACCTAATGAACCATCTGGATTAATACGACCAATACCGGTATTGGGCCAACCTTTATCTGGCCTGCCATTGCTAATTTCGATCATGGAACCATGACAGCCTTCGCATCCAGCTACTACGGCAGCATGACCACCAACCGTTTGTCCCAAGACACTGTTTTTTTCCGGCGGTATGTACGATCCCGCTCGGGAATGATGTGAGCCTTCAAACTCTTTTGCCTCTGTTTCATGGCAACGGGCACAGTCTTTGGGAGAAACAATAATAGAAATCGTTTCCCCTTGATGAAGATAGGCATCTACGTCAGTAGATTCCGCCTGATGGCAATCAAGACAACTCACATTGTTTTGACCGTGCTGGCTCTGATTCCATTCTTTATAAAGTCCAGGTGTCTCACTCGTTTCATTATGGCAACTAATACAATCTGCCGCGTTGCTTATACCCGGTATTAGCAGTAATAAAAAACCTGCCAGGGTAATACCACTCATTAGAGTGAAATTTGGGTTTCGGATTTTCATTTCTCATTAATCTCCTTTTCAAAAAGTTAAGCTAAAAGAACATAATAACAAAAATAATAAAATATAGCTATTGTTTATGAACCGAAAAATCGGTTTTTTAATGTGTTCAAAAAATGTTTTTTTGAAGCCTTTTTCGACTCGGCGACTCGAACCTGAAATCCGCCAATAAGTTTTTTTATAAGCCCAGTGGGAGATGTTAACTAACTTATTGTTTTTTATCATTTTATTTTTTTTACGATTTCAAAGAAAATGGAGTGAAAAATTCAAAAAAATGGCTATTTGAAAAAAGATTTCTTATTTTTTTGAAGCTTTTAAATGAAAAATGGTATAAAACCGTCTTTTTATACAATTTGAAGTTATAAATTTCGGGCAAAATAAGGGGGATCCGCTCGGTGAGAGATGTTAATTAACTTGTTGATTATTAAGGAAAAATTTTTTTGCTGAAAATGCGCCGGTTTCATCGTTAAAAGTCGGTCAAAAATACCAAAATGTCGCCTTCGATAATAAGTGAAATATAACTATAATGATTATAGGGTTAATTCTTAACTGGTATATCATTTTGGGTGAGTTATTTAAAAACTAATACTTAGCACGGGAATATAGCCTTTTCCGATTGAGTCAAGTACAGATATATATAGATGTTCAGATAAATAATTTTTTTGATCAAACCTGCCATGTTTTGGAAACCTGGCAGGTTTTGTGAAGTTATTTATGTGAAAAACTATATTATTTTTAGATATTTTATAAATTAGGAGGCTTTTAGTTGAATATTATTTTTGTACTCAACCTAATCGGGAAACGCTATAGTTAAAAACCAAATGATCCTACGCTTGCTCAAGACCTGTCAGGTCTCGGTTGGAGCTTATCTGGACATTTATCCACTCCACGCTAACTTGATTGTGTTACTTATGCAAAACAACCGTTTTGCTGACTGCCCTTACCAATAGTCGCAGCACTCTTAAAAGTGATATTGTCTTTAGGCAAGTTTAACTGTTTACCACTGAAAAATTCTGCTAAAGTCATTATCTGAATCTTTGGGTATTTGTAACCATAAACGGCTTCAAATTGTCCAAATTGTGTTGCACTGTTCAGCATGGGTTTGGTTGGATTGTAACGGGTTAAGAGTACGCCCATATTATACTTATGTTTAGTGATTGCACCAAATAGAGCATCAATATCTTTAGATTGTACCTTGCCACCTTTAACTTGAAAACCAACTTTCACCGACTCATCAAATTTAGGAATTGAATATTGACCAATACCATCAATACCTTTATCAGCACCCTTTTTGCCATAAGTTGTGGCAAACACTTCCAATTCAGTTAGCCACCAGTCCTCAAAAGCAAACGGATTTTGTTCCCATAATTTAATTGCACTGAGTTCATCGGTTGGCGTGCCTCTGACTTCAAACTGGCTTAAATCATTTCCATAAGTATCTTGTAAACGGCGTTTAATCAAAGAAATCGCAAAGGGCGCGATATCAATACCTATCCATTTACGGTTTAAACCTTCGGCAGTATCAACTGTTGTACCGCAACCACAAAAGGCATCTAAGACAATATCACCTTCATTGGAACAGGCTTTGATGATACGTTCTAAAAGGGCTTTGGGTTTTTGGGTGGGATAGCCCAGGCGTTCTTTTGATTGTCTGTTTAGAGCAGATAAAAACCACCAATCTTCTGGGATTTTTCCTAAAGGATTGACTTCATAAACTTTTCCTTTTACAATTTTTCTACCCGTTTTTACATAGCCACCATCACTTTCATAAGGAACCCTAATTGTATCATCAAAAAAATGAAATTCATCACTTTTGGAATAAAATAGGATTATGTCATGTTTTTTTGGAAATCCTTTTTGTGGTCTGCCACCTAATTTGTAACACCAAATAATCTCATTTCTAAAATTCTTCACCCCGAACACCGCATCACAAACCGTTTTTAAATAATGACTAGCCGTTGGATCACAATGCAAGTAAAAACTACCGGTTGGTTTCAACACTTTGTGCAGTTCAATAATCCTAAGTGTCATCATGACCAAATAAGGGAATACTTGAGGGGCTATGTTTTGATAGGCATTGAGTAAAGCAAGTAACTTGTCATGGTGTATTGTGTCCAGTTCAGTTAATGAATCCCCCACACTATGCAGTGACCAAGTATCTTCAAAAGCCATGCGTTGCGTTTGGAGTTCTTTATCATCAAAGAAGACGCTGTAATTGCGTTTAGAATTAAAAGGTGGATCAATGTAGATTAAATCAATTGACTCCGGCTTAATTTCCAGTTCATTACGTAGAACGTCTAAGCAATCGCCTAAATATAGTTTGTTCATTTTTTTATAATTCACATACGAAGTAACGGAACTTCACTCTAAATCTATTTGATGTTTCAGAAATCCGATTTTTTCAAAAATCGGATTTCTAAGTGAAAAAAGCGAGTTTTGCAAGAGCCTCCTTAATTAATTAGAAATTAATCCAAAAAATTTCATCCTACTATCAAATTATAACATAAGGTACAAAAAACCATCAAATTACCATTAACACCTCTTGAATAAAACTTTAAAAAAGTTTGAAATATGGGCAAAACATATATATTATTCGTAAGGGAAAAAGGAAAGAAGCCGATAATTAAGATGTAAAAATATTCTTTGCAAACACATTGTGAACTGATAACTGAGGAAAAACTGATGGCAAAACAACTGAATAAAATCAGTTCAAAAATTACACAACCCAAATCACAAGGGGCTTCTCAAGCTATGCTTTATGGTACCGGCTTGACTGAAGAAGATATGAATAAAGCACAGGTGGGCATTGCCAGTGTTTGGTATGATGGTAATACTTGTAATATGCACCTGATGGATTTTGCTAATAAGGTGAAAGAAGGTGTCATTCATGCTGGCATGGTGGGTATGCGTTTTAATACTATCGGGGTGAGTGATGGTATATCAATGGGAACAAGCGGTATGAGTTTTTCGCTGCAATCGCGTGATTTAATTGCTGATTCCGTTGAAACGATGATGGAGGCGCAATGGTATGATGCTAATATTTCCCTCCCTGGTTGTGATAAGAATATGCCTGGGTGTATCATAGCAATGGGGCGGCTTAATCGCCCTGCCCTTATGATTTATGGGGGTACGATTAAACCTGGACATGATAAACATGATAATACTTTAGATATTGTTTCTGCTTTTCAATCTTATGGACAATGTCTCGCGGGGACGTTAAGTGAAGAAGATCGTCAGGATGTGGTGAAACATGCTTGTCCTGGGGCAGGTGCTTGTGGGGGCATGTATACGGCTAATACGATGGCATGTGCCATTGAAGCTTTGGGTATGAGTTTGCCCTATAGTTCATCTATTCCTGCTGAAGAGCCTGGTAAATTTGACGAATGTTTTCGGGCAGGGGCGGCAATTCGCCATTTGCTGGAAAATGATATTAAGCCTCGTGACATTATGACTCGTGCCGCTTTTGAAAATGCGATGGTTATTGTGATGGCACTTGGTGGCTCTACCAATGCGGTGCTACATCTTATTGCGATGGCTAGGGCAGTCGATGTGGAATTAACGATAGATGACTTCCAGAAAGTCAGTGATCGGATCCCGTTTTTGGCTGATCTTAAACCGAGTGGGCAATATGTAATGGAAGATATCCATAATATTGGTGGTACGCCGGCGGTGATGAAATATCTATTAGAAAAGGGCTTACTCAATGGTGACTGTTTGACGGTAACGGGTAAAACGGTGGCAGACAATTTAGCTAGTTTACCTGGATTAACTGAAGATCAACAAGTTATTCGCCCCCTAGAAAATCCCATTAAAGCCACGGGACATATTCAAATACTGAAGGGCAATCTTGCCACTGAAGGTGCGGTGGCAAAAATCACCGGCAAAGAAGGTTTCAGTTTCACAGGACCTGCAAAAGTTTATGATAGTGAAGAAGATATGCTCAGTGCGCTTGAGCGCAAAGAGATTATCAAAGGTGACGTGGTCGTGATTCGTTATGAAGGACCTAAAGGTGGTCCTGGGATGCCGGAAATGTTGACACCGACTTCGGCGATTGTGGGGGCAGGTTTAGCTAAAGAGGTTGCCCTACTCACTGATGGGCGGTTTTCCGGTGGTTCACATGGCTTTATTGTTGGGCATATAGTTCCTGAAGCGCAAGAAGGGGGTGCCATTGCCCTCATTAAAAATGGTGATGTCATTACAATTGATGCCGAAAATAACACTTTAAGTGTGGCTATTAGTGATGATGAGATGACACAACGTCGTACCCAATGGACAATGCCACCTTATAAAGCGACACGAGGGACACTTTATAAATACATCAAAAATGTGAAAAATGCTTCAGAAGGTTGTGTGACGGACGAATAGGATTCAGGGCAGACACGCAGGTCTGCCCCTACAAAAACTATTAACCATTAATTAACCATTAACCATTAATTATGAGCGATTTTCCCTATCCTGGTTTACGTTCTTATAAACGTGATGAAACTGACATTTTTTTTGGGCGCGAAGAACATACAGATATACTGATCAAACATTTAAAGGATACCCATTTTCTAGCTGTAGTAGGACCTTCCGGTTGTGGCAAATCTTCGTTAGTACGTACCGGTTTGCTGGCAGCTTTGGAAACTGGTTTTATGGCAAGTGCTGGTGGCAGTTGGCGAATAGCAGAACTGCGTCCCGGTAATTGCCCATTCGCACGTTTAGCGGAAGCCTTTTTGGTGGATGGGCTTATGTTAGATAATAATACAGCTACGATAGAATTTACCCAATCCATTGCCTTATTGCAAGCCAGTTTACGGCGCGGTCCTCATAGTGTGCATGAACTCTTAGCTGCTACGCCCTTACCAGATAATACGACTTTATTATTATTAATTGATCAATTTGAAGAAATTTTTCGTTATTATCAGCACGGTGATAAAAATGAAGCGGCAGCATTTGTCAAATTATTATTAACCAGCAGCACTCATCCCGCAGTTTATGTCGTTATTACCATGCGTTCCGATTTTATCGGTGATGGTGCCACCTTTTATGGTTTGCCTGAGGCGATTAATCAAGGATTATTTCTAACGCCCCGCTTAACTCGTACTCAATTGCGTGAGGCTATTGAATTGCCAGCAGCTGTGTTTGGTGGTGAGGTTGAAGCCAATTTAGTGAACCATTTATTGAATGAGGTGGGAACTGATCCTGATAAATTGCCCCAATTGCAACATGCGTTAATGCGGATATGGCAATTAGCCCATTTTGAAAACCCTAATAGAGCTATTTTAACTTTAACCCATTATAAACAAATAGGGGGACTAGAAAATGCTTTATCTCAACATGCTGATAAAGCTTATGCTGAACTTGAGCCTGAACAACAACAAATCGCCGAAATTTTATTTCGCAGTCTCAGTGAAAGAAGTCAAAAATATCGTGATACACGTCGTCCAGTCGAATTATCAGAAGTCGCTAAGTTAGCCAATGTCTCTTGGCAACAAGTGGCTACTTGTACAGAAGTCTTTCGTAAAGCAGGGCGAAGTTTTTTAATGCCTCCGCTAGATCAAGCATTAACACCTGATACCGTATTAGATATTAGTCATGAAAGTCTTATTCAACGCTGGCATCGTTTAAAAAAATGGACCGGGGCAGAAGCTAAATCAGCTAATATGTACCATCGTTTAGAAGAAACTGCCCTTTTAAACGCTAAAGGAAAAGCAGAATTATGGAAAGGATTAGATTTAGAAAATGCGTTAGATTGGTTGAGGCGCGAAAACCCAACGCCAATTTGGGCAAAACGCTATGGCAAAAATGAAGATCAATATTTTGACCAATCCATGCGTTTTTTAACCCAAAGTGAAAAAAGACAACAACATGAGAAACAAGAAAAAGAGGCAACACGGCAACGTCAATTACAACGTGCTCGTCAACAGGTTATTATTGCCGTCTTTGGATTAATTATCATGTTTGGATTGTCAATATGGGGATTGATTGAACGCCATACCGCTTTGGAACAAAAAAAGCTTGCACAATTAGCGACACAACAAGTTGATGCTATCAAAAAAGACCGTACCAAACATTTATTTGAATCAACATTGAATGAAGCCGTATTACTCACAAAAAATGAAAATTACGCGGCTGCCAAAAAAGTATTGAAAGAAACTTATGAATTAGATAAAGAAGTTCCAATACCTCGTCATCATGCCCGTAATTTATTAGTTTGGTTTAGTAAAGTCATGGGCGGTGCACCGTTTAAAAAATATAGTGCAGGTGCGACATTGTTTGAGGTTGCGGTGAGTGCCGATGGTCATTTTTTAGCGGCAGCCGGGGAAAAAGGCACATTGATATTATTTGATATAGATAATGATCAGTTGTTACAACAACAAATTTTATCTGGACATCAGGGATATGTTTTAACCGTCGCTTTTCATCCACAAAATCAATGGTTAGCCAGTGCTGGCAGTGATGATAAGCAAATTATCCTTTGGTCATTATCGACTAGTCAACCTATTCATCAATGGACAGCACCCGATAAAGTATATGCGCTCGCCGTCAGTCCAAATGGTGCTTATTTAGCCAGCGGAGGTGAAGATAATCAGATTACTTTATGGGAAGTCGAAACAGGTAGAACACTGTGTACTTTCAAAGGACATACTAATAGAATATCAGATGGAGGGCTTGCCTTTCATCCAAAAGGCGAACTGTTAGCCAGTAGTTCTTGGGATAAGACCGCACGTCTCTGGCTGGTTTCAACTTGTGGCGAATATAAAACGTTATCTGGACATGCAGATTATGTTGAAAAGCTGACGTTTGCTCCAGATGGAAAGACTTTGGCAACCAGTAGCAGTGATAAAAATATCCGTTTATGGGATGTGAAGTCGGGTAATACTTTGCGTGTCTTGCAAGGACATAAAGGTGAAGTGTATGGATTAAGCTTTCTCAAAAACGGTACCCATCTTGTTTCCAGCAGCTTTGATCGTACTTTGCGCCTCTGGGATTTAGAAAGTGGCGTGACTTTACGAGTATTACAGGGACATATTGCAGCCGTTAATGCTGTCACCAGCTATGCAGACGATATTTTAAGTGCCAGTAGTAATAGTACAATAATGCTTTGGGATACCACTTTGCCCTATCAGCAGTTGGTCGATTTATCTGAAGAAAAACCGGCTTCCACTGCAATAGCACCTTCTGGTAAAAGTGTGGCAGTTGGCTTTGCAAATGGTACCTTGCATCTCTATTCTTTACCTTCGCTCCGTCTATTGTGGCAAGTAGAAAGCGCCCATGATAGACGGATACACGATATTGCTTTTAATGCGGATAGCACTTTGCTAGCCACCGCCGGTTTTGATCGCGAAGCGAAATTATGGCAAGTAAAAAAGGGAACACTCAAACAAGTTTTCAGTGGTCATCAAGATGTTCTCAGTGCTGTCGCTTTCTCTCCTGACAGTCAACATCTGGCAACAGCAAGTTATGATGGGCAGATTGGCTTATTCAGTGTGGGTGAAGAACAAAAACGCTTTTATCAAATCGCACAAGATGGATTGATTTTATCAATTGACTTTGATTCAAGTGGCACACGTTTATTGAGCAGTGGAGGAGATGGCTATACACAGTTGTGGCATTTTAAGGATTCACAATTAACCCTATTAAAAAAATTTCCGAAAGCACAAGACAAAATAATGTGGGCGAGTTTTAGTCCAGATGATCAACTAATAGCGATAGTTGGACGCGAACAATTAATACGCATTTATTCAAGCCATGATTTTCAAGAACAACACCGTTTGGAAGGGCACCGTAGTACTATCTATCGCGTTATTTTTAGTCCAGACAATCAGCAAGTTGTCACTGCAAGTGCCGATGCGACGATACGTTTTTGGGATTTAAGTAACGATAGCGAATTGTTTGCCTTAAATTTGCCAGCCCAAAGTGCTTATTCTGTTCCACTGCGAGATTTTGATTTTCGTTGTACACCTTCTGGCTGTTGGATAGCAGTGCCACTTACCCGGGGTAAGTTGGCACTTTATGAATTAGGAATGGTTTACTAGGGATTGGGCAATATCCAGACAAATTTTGGATTCATCACAAATACTATTTCTTATCGAACTATAGTTTTCAGGTAAATAACTTCACACTCTAAACCTGTCAGGTTTTTGGAAGCTCGCGTAGGGTGGGTAGAAAACCCACCTTTTTCTAATGAAGATGATCATTTTGATTGTTGTGGGTTTATCTACCCACACTACGCTTGCTTTTTCATTATCTTTATTAACGAAACGGGTAATTTCTCTAAATATATATCTTTTATCTTCAAATTAGCCTCTTTGAATAAAGCAATGAATTCAGGCAAGGTGCGTTCTCTACCGCCTAATACATTTAAAAGATGAAAACTGACGCTAACACCTTTATCAATCAAATTTTCTTCACTAACAATAGTCTCAAAAATATAAAATATTGTTTTTGAGTCCATATTGTTTGCAATATTTTTAAGTATTTGGATAACTTGTTTATCATTCCAATCATGTAAAATACGACTTATCAAGTACACATCTGATTTTACATTCCATTTTTCAAAAAAATCTATTTTTATAAATTCAATATCCCGATAACTATCATAAGTAAATTTATCCAAAACAATAGGCTTTATTTTTGGATAGTGTTGTTTTAATTTGCTTAATAATGCTCCATTACCACCGCCAATATCACATACAGATTCATTAGACAGATTTAAGTAGGATAAATGCGTATTATAGTCAACAGCATAAAAACTCATTATCTTATCTAAGTCTTTAGCTAGTTTTGTATCTTTTTGTATGTATTCAAAGAATGGAGCTTGATGTAGCTTGTTAAAATCGTTTTTATGGTTTTTAAGTGAATTAACAAGTTCAAGGGATGTTTTAACAAAAACCTTATTTTGCCAGTATGAATAAACCGGTTTTAGCTGATGAAGAATTGTTTTTCCTGCTAATGTTAACGAATAATTACCTTGCTTTAGTATTGATACTTGATAAACAGTCAGCCAACGTAATATCATATCAATTGACTTTTTTGGTAAATTAGTTTGCTGATATAATTTTTCAAGTGTCGTACCGTTTTCTAATTGATCCAAAACACCTAGCTCTAAAATACTGGTTAATATCCTGCTATGCCAGTAAGAGAATGCCTGTAGAGAATAATATTGTTCTATTTTTTGAATTTCTGCATTGTTGTTATCAATCTTTTGAATTGTCTCCCCTTCTGTTGAAATAATTAGTTTTACCCCATATTGATCAACAGCGACCGCTCTACCATTATAGAAAGGTTCCAATTTTAAATAACGATTGTTATAAAGAGCTTTACCTGCTTTATTAATATGAAAATATCCTCTTTCATCTTTAGCGATTGCATATCCTTTATGATAGACATCAAGCTCTAAAAAATATTTTTTATGCCGTAATTTTCCGTGTGTATCAATATGGGTACAAAGTCCATCGTTGTTCATGATAACAGCTATACCATAACGATAATCACCCACATATGCATATTTTTTGGTATAAATTGGCTTACCATTTTTATCAATGTGAAAAAATTGCTTGCTTTTTATATCCTTAACCACACAAAGACTTTCTTGGAAATTTCCTGCCCAAGCAAAACGTTGCGAATGAATATCATGCCCTTGTGTATCAATATGGAAAAAACCATTTTCGTCAACAACCGTAGCAATGTTGTCATAAAAGCCAAAGGCATCTTTAAAAGCTCGCTCAAAAACTGTCTTGCCCTCTGTATTGATAAAAAAGGCATGTTGCCTTTTTTTGACGGGAGCATAGCCTAATGGAAAATGGAAGCTTTGTACTTTATCAAAGCGATAGGGATACAAAGGTTTTCCATTTTTAAGATGATGGGTTTCATCAAATGAAATTATTATTTCATTCATTGTGTGGTTTCCTTAATAAACATTTTTGGCAAAGCGGATGACTTTTATATGTTTCAATTAAAGTTTTATAGTTTGTTGTTTGAAACAAATTTTCAATAGATATATTGCTAACATTGCCAAAATCCCCTAGTTTTTGCCTTTTATCTGAAGGGGCGCAACAAACATTATAATTCCCACTGCAATCAATCCATAATTCTTTACCTAAAAATGGGCAATCATATTGTTCTGGAATATAAGAATCTTTTGAAAGTCTCGTAAAATTTTCTAACTTTATTTGTGTTTTATAAGGCGCAATCTCATTGAGATAATCATTCCAAACACCTTCATGAATAGGATGACGCAAATCTTCTTTTTCCAATTCTGGATGGGTCACCCATAAATGATGTCCTTTGACTCTATCAATACCCTGTTCTATGGCATATTTGATCACTTCTGTCATTCCGGCTAAATTTGAATACATAAAAGTAACTTGCAAGGTTACAGTTAGTTGATGATTATTTGTTTCTTTTCTTATTTGATCTCTGACTTTTAAATAGGTGTTGATATTTTTTAATACATCATGGGTATTTGATTGAATCATCACTTTTTCATTAATGTCAGGAGAAATACCATTAATCGAAATTTTGGTATCAGAAGTGATAGGCAATAACAATCTTGCCCATGTTTCAGCTCCTTTTTTTGGAAAGCTTCCGTTTGTAGTCAGGTTCAACTTTGTTGATGATGGTATTAGTGCATTAATAAATTTATCAAAGTAAGGATATAATAATGGTTCGCCCATTGTACTTGGAATAATTTCTTTAACCCCGACATTAATCGCTTGGTGCAAAATTTTATCTAATAATTCTGGTGACATACGCTCCCTTTTAATGCGACTTTTGTTATAAATACTATGCGTATCACACATAACGCATTTTAAATTGCATTGATCAGGGTTTGTATCAATGGTAAGTCTCCATGGTGTATAATTCATTGATTATCTCCTAACACTATGAAATCATTTAGTACCAAAACATCAACACAATTTTGCTGTAAAATTTTAATAGCATCTTGTGGACTATTAACTATTGGTTCTTCATGAATATTGAAACTTGTATTAATTATAATCGGTATTCCTGTTAATTCATAATAATTTTTGATAATATTATAGAATCGTAGGTTGTCAGAACTATTTACAACTTGTGGTCTTGCTGTTTCGTCTATGTGAACAGTTGCAGGTGCTATTTTTTTATGCTTATTGGTAACATTAAAACTCATTGTCATAAATTTACTTGGAATATTATTTATATTCCAATTTTTATACATATCTTTTGCATACTCCTCCAATATTGCAGGTGCAAACGGCATAAATTCAGTTCTGTTCAATCTATTGTTGAGAGTTTTATTGATTTTCACATCTATTGCGGCTGCCAATATTGACCTATTTCCTAATGCCCTTGGTCCATATTCCATTCTATCATTGAAATGAGCAATAATTTTTCCTTCGGATATAAATTTTGCAATTTCTTTTTCAATATTACTTGATTTTGTGTATTCAATATTTTTTTTGTCTAGAACCTGTTGTATTTCAAAATTTGTATATTTTTTTCCAAGATTTACTGTTTTCAGAGGTTTTGGAGTGAATTTGTTTTTTAAAATATTATAGTTGGTATAGAGTGCAGCACCAACAGAAATCCCGCTATCATTCATTGCAGGAAATATATAAACATTATCAACACAATCTAATCCTTGTATTTTTTGATTAAGTTTCACATTTGCAAATACACCACCAGATAAAACAATATTTTTTATATTTGTTTGTTTCACTGTGTTAATAACATGCTCTAAGACAATATCTTCTAATCGTTTTTGAGCGGCAAAAGCAATATCTTCTTTTGAAAACTCTTTTAATGGTTTTCTAAAACTTAATAATTGTTTTTCTTTTTGTGCTAAATATATTTTTTCATCTGAATTTGTTCCAATATTTGGATTAAAACCATTCACCCACTTTTTTGAAATGTAATCGTTAATTTCAAACGCTACATTCTTTGAAAAGAAGTCTGCTTTTTTAGCATCGTATTTTATAAATTCTTTAAATATTGCATCTAATTTTTCGTTAAACTTGCCATAAGCTGCTAAACCTGTTACTTTCCCTTCATGCCTACCGCTAATAAATCCAAGAATTTCGGTAATTATCATGTAAAATAAACCGGGTGAGTAAAATCCGTTTAATCGTTTTAGTACTTTTATTTTTCCTAACTTTCCAACTGCTGTAATACCAGACATTGAAAAATCGCCCATACCGTCAATAGTAATTATTGTTGCATTTTCCCAAGGGGAAGTATGATATGCAGATGAAGCATGTGCAATATGATGCTCTACGAATATTTTTTTTGCATGTTTTAAATTACTCGGCAAATGCCTTTTTAATTTCTTAAGACGATACATTTCTAGCAGATAATTATTTAAAAATATTTTACTATCAAAAAAAGTTTTTATTGCATATTTTGTAACTGATTTCATTTGCCACAGAGGACTTTTATCAGGCATTGCTACAATATCAATGTTTTCAGGTTTTATATTACAAATTTTAAAAATATCATCAAGAGCTTTGAAGGGAAACCGACCTTCATTCTTTTTTCGAGAATATCTTTCTTCATCAATTGCTGCAAGAATTTCACCATTCCTTGATATGCATACACCTGAATTATGCATTGTTCTTTCACTTTTACATGAAAAACCGTGAAGCCCTAATATATATTTATCTTTCATTGTTTGACAACCTTCCGGTAAACGCCATGTTGATGACTGAATTCATTATCTTGTTTCCTTCAGTCTATAAATTTTTGTTTTAATCTTCCAACCTGCATCATGCTTAATTTACAGCTTTCCAAATATTTTTCAATTCCCCCTGTTTTTTCTACAATATTAAGTAAAATTTTTAAATAAGATTTATTACTGTCCATCTCACTTGCTAAATAATCTAAAAATATTTCATCCTCGCTTGCACCTGAAAGCAAATGAAATAAAGTGACTACGATCCCCGTTCTGTCCTTTCCTGCATGACAATGAATATTTACGGCTTCTTTTGAGTCAATAACCGTTTCCACAACTTTTTTAATGCTTTTTTTGCATTCTATTGAAAAGAATTGATAAGCAATTTCTATATGGGTGCCAGTATTATAGGTATTTTGAAATTCAATACTTTGACTCCAAGGGTCCATTGGCGCATGAATAATTTTAAAACAAGATTTTAGTCTGTGGCTATAATCCCATTTTTCTAATTCTCTATTTGCCCTTAAATCAATTATATTTGCTATATTGTGTTTTTTTAATTTTTTGTTTAAGTGCGGCTCTTCATAGGAGCATAAAGCGGAACTACGATAAATAATGCCCTTTTGAATTTTTGAATTAAATTTGGCTATATCTCTAAAATTCCAAAAAAAATCACGAGCAAAAACACCTTCAAGGAAATTGATAATTGAGTGTTTATCAATCTTAATTTCAAATTTTTGAATAGCACAAGGTAGATATTCTAAAAACAAATCAAGTAGTTTGCGTTTATTTGAATTCGCTAACCTCAAATCCATCGTTCCTAATTTTTCTATTCCTAAATTAAGTTTATAGCCATAATTAGTTAAAAAATTAGGAGGCATATAGTCATACTCACTTTCTCCCTGACATAAATATATCAAGCGAATAGTCACATTAAGAGCGTGAGAAAACAGAACGCTAAACTTATAGCCATCACTTTTTGCATGTGCATTTGAACAAGATTCAAAACGATTTTGAAAATCAATTATTAAATCCTCAACTTTAGTCTTTTGTGATTTGCTAAATTGTTCTTTTTTATGGTGAAGAATTTTTTGGAAATATTGAAAAACACTATTTGTTTTATCAAAAATTATCGCATTTTCTGGTTTAAAAATTTCAGAACCCAGAAAATACTTATCTAATTCAATAAGTTCTTTGCAGACAAACACTTCTATTACGATATAATCGTCAGATAAATAGAAGCACCACTTATTTTTGTTTTTTAAAAAAATAGAATGTTTTAATTCTTCTTTAAAAACTGATTGAATTTCTTTATAAAAAATATCATTGTCAAAAGCGTCATTAACAAAAATTTGATAATCTATATCACTATTACCTCTTTGTGTTCCACGACCAAAGCTACCAATAATGATAGCGGCTTGTATGTTATTAATCTCACTAAATAGATTATTAAATTTTTCTATTAATCGTTTTTGTATCATCATAATCTTTCAAACTTTAATGTAATGTTTTGCTTAATATGACGAAACCCTTTTATAAATGCCATAAACAAAATTAGCATCATCTTCTATAGTGCGTACATCTTTTTTTAAGACAGATAAGTCATTTAATATGCTGGGATTGTGAATAATTTTAATAATACACTCTTGCAATGATTGAGCATTACCAACATCAAACAAAAAACCATTGACACCATCTGTTACTAATTCTTTCATTCCGCCAATATTTGAAGTAATCACTGGAATACCTGCTAAAAAAGCTTCTTGTATCACTAAGGGAGAATTTTCCAACCAGATAGAAGGTACAATCAGTACATCTATTTCAGATAGCACTTGATTAATACTATTATTGTCGTAGCCACCTTTAAACTGAATATTATGTTGTTGTAAAAAACGCTTTTGGCTACCTATATTACCATAAATTGATAATTGGGCATCAATATTTTTCAAAGCATCTATCAAGACGCGAATCCCTTTAGTTGGAATAACACGCCCCATGAAGCCAAAATTAATAGAACTTGTCACATCATAATAACGCTTTTTGTATGTTATTTTGTTTGTATTAAATCCATATTTTGAATAAATCAATTTTTTTTCAGAAACGCCCTGTTTAATAAAGTAATTTCTTAGCGTATGAGATGGCACAAGAAATATATTAATAAAATCAATGATTCCCCTCATGTAATCAAGTTTTTCTTGAACCCGTTTTATAGTGGTTTGATAAGGCGAACAGTCATGACATTTTTCAGCCGTTGCGCCACGACAAATATCAAAGTTTTGATTAATAAGTTGCCCTTTTACGCAGAATAACCAAAAATCATGCACCGTAAAAATAATAGGCAATTTATATTCTTTAGCAACGATACTTAATAAGCCTGTTGACAGATGAGACAGATGTCCAAAATGAACAATGTCTGGTTTGACTCTAGTTAAATATCGCCTAAAATCGGATTCAATATTTTCATCGTGAAACTTTTCCTCAAAAGCATAATCACGCCTGAATTTATTAATTCGATGAATATTAATTTCATCGTACACCTCATCGTATACTTCATATTTTTTGGCGAACTCATTTTCAACAGTCGTAAAAACGTTTATTTCTTCTACTTGTTTTGATAGGGCTTTTACTAAGTTATAAGAATATACCTCAGAACCTGCCATATAATCAGGCGGAAAACCGTGAATGACTTTTAGAATTTTCATATAGTCGCTTCCATTTGCAAATCAATACAATATTCATTAATACATTGATTAATCCCACTTTCTAACGAGATAAAATCTTTCAAACCAAGCGTTTTTTTTATTTTACGAGTATCACCAACAAATTTGACAACATCATAATTTCGTTTTAAGTTTATTTTAGTCTTTGCTTTTTTTCCTGTCGCTTTTTCAATAAACTTAATAACATCATAAAGAGACCAGCCTATTCCAGGGCATAAATGAAAATCTTCATGAACATTATCTTGCTTGTCCAAATAATTAATAATTTTTACAATTCCATTTACGTTATCATCAATATGCGTAAAATCAATCAGTTGCTCTCCTCCTTCAATCGTCAATGTTCTTTCACTAACAATCGCACGAATAAAACGAGGTATGACACGATCAAAAATATCGTAACGATTACCATAGACATTTGAAAATCGGGTAATTGCACAATTAAGATTATATTTCTTTGAAAATTCTAAAAATAAAGTTTCACCCTTAATTTTTGTTTCACCATAAATATTAACAGCCATTTTTTGTGCATTTTCTTTTACGGGCAAATTAATGGCTTCACCATAAACTTCACGGCTGCTACCAAATATTAACCAAGGTTTTTGCCCTGATCTTTCGATACTGTTTAATAATGAATAGACACCACCAATATTTACTCTTTCGCATTCTTGTGGATTATTTTCAGCTTCAACAACCCTGGATACAGCCGCCAAATGGATAACTCCGTCAAATTGATATGACTCAAATATTGATAATGTTTTTTCTTGATAACAAATATCTGATTGAATATAAGCAGCCAGTCCGGATTTTATAGAAAATGGTTCCTTTTTATCAAGTATTGTTATTCGATTACCTAGTTCGCATAATTTTTCTTGCAAGGTTCTGCCAATAAACCCTGCTCCGCCTGTAATTAAAATATTCACTAAGTATCTATCCTTGTATTACATAACACCCATCTTCACCTGAGAATAATTGGAGTTATGGTAAAATTAATTGATTTATAAAATAGCCACCTGTAAATAAATGATAACTATTGATAATAGATGTGCTTTGGTAGCGGGTCCTTTAGTTAGATACCAAAGTGCTCCCGTCAATTATTAATCGTCATAAATGATTTTTAATGAAGTACCAATGCTACCATGTATTCAAAAAAAGGTCAACCCCTTGGCTAAAATAATTTGAGTAGGTCAAAATAATTTTTGTTCGCTTATAGCGATTTTAAAAGCTAGAACCTACATAAAATATTTTTTCAAGGTTAATAATTTTTGCAAATTGTTAATTCCTAATTGATAAAGAATTAACGCTTTTGCTCTACCGAGTAAATAATTCGAGCCAGCCTCTTTTTACTATGAAGTGCTTCCGATAAACCTAACAGGTTTAGATGTTCAATTTTTTTTTGCTCTAAATTAGTAGGCAAAATGATGTGTTACACACGCCCTTCGGAAAAAGTCTCTTGTCATGATTAGAATTGGGGAGGAGATGGCTATACACAGTTGTGGCATATTAAGGATTCACAATTAACCCTGTTAAAAAATTTCCGAAAGCACAAGACAAAATAATGTGGGCGAGTTTTAGTCCAGATGATCAACTAATAGCAACAGTTGGACGCGAACAATTAATACGCATTTATTCAAGCCATGATTTTCAAGAACAACACCGTTTGGAAGGGCACCGTAGTACTATCTATCGCGTTATTTTTAGTCCAGATAATCAGCAAGTTGTCACTGCAAGTGCCGATGCGACGATACGTTTTTGGGATTTAAGTAGGTGTACAAAAGTATCTTAACATTTTATTTCCGATCCTGTCATAGTCAATTCATAGTCAAATTGATTATCAAAATGTTTTTTTGACTCAAGATTTAAATTAGACTTTTGGGT
>Ga0164315_10000854_pt1 | contig 22188 bp, 21 predicted proteins | sample GuaBasSedimGuay6_FD_113737 | JGI IMG/M metagenome (GOLD analysis project Ga0164315, IMG submission 113737) | Subseafloor sediment microbial communities from Guaymas Basin, Gulf of California, Mexico - Guay6, Core 4569-2, 0-3 cm | ecosystem: Environmental > Aquatic > Marine > Hydrothermal vents... | reverse complement strand
TTCGGTCTTAAGTTCTTGCATACGGGGTCAGGCTTGTTTTATTGTGTTTTTATCAATAAATCTATATCAAAAATGCAATAATGCAAGCCTGACCCCACCCAAATCTGCCAATTCCGAAAGTTGAGTAAAATAATATGTAATCCTTTTTTTATACGTATATATTTTTTATATGCGCGTCAAGTTTTATTTTTTATCTTTATTAATGGAATACAATAAATATGAATTATAGCCGTCAGAAACTTGAATTTTAGACCGATAAAGAGTATACATCATACCATGCTGATTAAATTCATTGAAAAATTTGGAAAAAAAATTTTAACTATGGCGGAATCCCTTGGAAGGATAATTCTTTTTTTCCTTAACGGGGTGATGCATATTTTTACCCTGCCGATTCAATTTGCTAAAATTATTGACCAAACCTGGTTTATTGGATCCAAATCTATTTTTGTTATTATTTTGACCGGACTTTTTACCGGCATGGTACTAGGGCTTCAAGGATATTATTCCCTGGTCAAAGTTGGCTCAGAAGCAGCCCTTGGCGCTGCCGTCGCTTTAACCTTGATTTGTGAACTGGGTCCTGTTTTTACTGCGATTATGGTCACGGCAAGGGCAGGCTCATCCATGACTGCAGAAATCGGTGTCATGAGAATTTCAGAACAGATTGATGCGCTTAAAACCATGCATATAAATCCTGTCAGATTTTTGTTTTCACCACGGATTATTGCCGCTGTTATCAGTTTCCCATTGCTCACAGCACTTTTTGATGTTGTAGGTATCATCGGCGGGTTTATTTCCGGTTCCATCATGCTTGGCATTAATCGACATGTATACATGGACACTATTATTCAAAGCATTAAAGTACATGACATTAATGGAGGATTTTACAAGTCCTTTGCTTTTGCTGTAGTGACCACCACAATATGCTGTTATCGAGGTTATTATACCCATTTATACAGTGGTTTCGGCGCAAGAGGGGTCAGTTTATCAACAACCAACGCAGTGGTTCAATCCTGCATTGCTGTTTTTGTTTTTGATTATATTATTACCTTTTTTCTGGTTTAAATGATGACTATCCCTTTAGTACAATTTATAGATGTGAATAAAAGTTTTGGCGGATCACCTGTTTTAAAAGGGGTCAACTTATCAATTTATCAAGGTGAAATTATAGTCGTCATCGGGAAAAGCGGAACTGGCAAGTCTGTATTGTTAAAACATATTACCGGACTTGTCCACCAGGATTCAGGTCAGATACTTATTGAGGGCAGACCTCTTAATCACTTATCAGCACCGGACAGAAAATCTTTTTATAAAAAACTGAGCTATATGTTTCAGGATAATGCTTTGTTTGATTTTATGAACATATATGATAATATTGCCTTACCTTTAGTTGAAAATTCAAAATTTCCAAAAGACCAGGTAAAAGAAAAAGTTTTAGAACGAATGGAGCAACTGGGGTTGAGTGGTATAGAAGAAAAATTTCCAGCACAACTTTCCGGAGGTATGCGAAAAAGGGTGGCACTTGCAAGGGCCCTGGTGATAGATCCGAAAATTGTTCTTTTTGATGAACCCACAACCGGTCTTGATCCCATAAGAAAGAAAAAAATACATTCAATGATTCAGGAGTATCAGAAAAAATTTGAATTTACAGCTATTATTGTGAGCCATGATATCCCTGAAATTTTTAATGTGGCGCAACGAATTGCCTTGCTGGATGATGGCATTATAAAATTTGAGGGCTCAAAAAAAGACATCCTGGATTCACACGGCAAAATTATAAATGACTTTATTCAAGGTAAAGATATATAATCAGTGCCTGAACGGAAAGCCAGAAATATAGTTTTTCAATTTCGGTTAGAGACTTGCAGCTATCCGAAATTGTTTTAGAATTTAGGTTTTAGGTTAAAACTTAAAACCTAAAACCGTGCCTTAACAAGATTTTCGTTAAGGCTCTAATTAACCAAAAGGGAGTATCCATTTAAAGGAAACCCATGAATAAACGGAAGATTGAATTTTATGTAGGGGTATTTGCCATTATTGGCATATTGTGCACTGGATACCTTTTTATTGTTCTTGGTGAAATAAGTCTTGTCGGGGACAAGCAATATTCTGTATATGGTTTTTTTAGTTCTGTATCCGGGCTTAAAACAGGAGCAAAGATTGAAATGGTAGGGGTGCAAATTGGTAGTGTTTCTACCGTCAGCATTGATAAGGAACGCTTACTTGCACGAGTAGAGTTTCGTATTGATAAAAATATAAAACTTTCCGAAGATGTTATAGCCTCTGTTAAGACCTCTGGTATAATAGGGCAAAAATTCATTGACATTCTACCCGGAGGTTCTGATACGATGCTTGAACCTGGAGATGAAATATTCAATACTGAGTCCTCCCTTGATATTGAATCTCTTATCAGGAAATTCATTTTTAATAAAGATAATAATTAGGTATTTGGTTTGATTACAATTTTGTTTTGAATGATTTTCGATGAAATATAAGGAAATGTCCAATCATGGATAAAAAAAAATTTTTTTTCATTTTAACAATCGTTTTTATCATGGTGTCAACTGGTTTTGCTCAGGATAATAATCCCACTCATATCCCGATTTTATCAGATGAATCCTTTTCCAGATCTTTTTATCCCATGAATAATCCCAATGGTATATTAATGGTTGAAAATATGCATTCCACTGCTGAAGATGATGAACTGGACAAAGCACTTCTTGAAGATTTTGATGATAGCCCTGGATCTGAGTCTGTTTTTGATCCCTTATATTATTTTAATTATTTAATGTATTCTGTTAACGATTTTTTATACTTTCAAGCTATAAAACCTGTTGCTACCGGTTATAAAGCCATTATGCCCGATGATGTGCGAAAAGGGATCGGTAATTTTTTTCATAATATTGTTTTTCCTGTCCGGTTTGTTAACAATATTTTACAGGGTGAACTTAAGGATGCAGGAACTGAAATACAAATTTTCCTTATCAATTCAACTATTGGGGGCCTTGGATTTGCCCAGGTTGCTCAAAACAAATTTAATCTTCATACAGCCAATGAGGATCTGGGTCAAACCCTTGGTTCCTATAGCATTGGAAATGGATTTTATCTGGTATTACCTCTATTTGGACCATCAACGTTCAGAGATCTTATTGGCCGTGTTGGCGATTATTTTTTAACCTCGGTCAATTATGTGGAGCCATGGGCATATTCAGCCGGAATTAAAGCTGTTGATACGATAAACAGCACTTCATTTCACATCGGTGATTATGAGGCATTAAAGAAAGCAGCCCTGGATCCTTATATAGCGATACGAAATGCCTATATCCAAAACCGCAGGGAAAAAATAAAAAAATAAATTTAAAAATTAAACAAATCACATCGTCGGTGGGGCAGAAAATATTTCATTTTATGGGATCGTATTTTATTCAATATTGTTTTTTCTATATTGATAATATGAATTCCCTGGGTTTCATCGAGTGAGTTGTATAGTACATTCCCATCCGGCCCTATAAATATGCTTATTCCTGGAAAAAAAAGACCTTTGGTATTATCCCCGGTTTGATTGCAGGCAGCAATATAAATACCATTGTCAAATGCCCTTGCTCTCAGGTGGCGAATCCAGGAATCGTATTTCTCCTGTGAAGTTCCCCGGGGTGAAGCATGGGGCATGAAAATTACATCAATTCCTTTTAAGGCCATGGTCAGCGATAATTCTGGAAAATGGGCGTCATAGCAAAGCTGGATACCAAATTTTAGTCCTTGTGATTTAAAAATATTTATTTTACTTCCCGGGGTAAAGTATTTTTTTTCAAAGGGTGCGGTATGAATTTTTCTATATATTTCATATGATTTGTCCGGCTTAAAAACCAGGTGTGACGCATATATATTTTGCCGGGGTGTTTTTTCTGCCATTCCAACCAGTATGGTTAGACTCAAATTTTTAGCCAGGTTTGAAAAAATGCTCACCATATCCTTAGTAATGGGTCTTGAAATGCTTTTTATATATGAACCGGAAACATAACCGGTAAGGTTCATTTCAGGAAAAATAATGAATTTTGCACCTTTTTGGCCGGCTTTTGTTATAAAAATAAGGGTGGACTCAAGATTTTTTTCAAAATTTCCAGCAATGCAATTTTGAACTATGAGAGCTGTTTTAATTGTTTTCATACTTTAAAATTGGCAGAAATTTTAAAAACCCTGGTTGCCGGCAGATTCAGTATTGTCTCAACACTGGTTATCTTCTGTATTTTTTCAAGATTGGTTTTTATGATTTCAACAGAAGGGGCAATAAATGTAAACCAAATATTAAATTCATGATTCCTTTTGTAATTGTGTGTAACCCCTGAAAATGAATTCACTGTTTTTGTAAATAATGCTATTTTATCATCAGGTACTTTGGCTGCACAAAGAGTTGAATGATACCCAAGCCTGTCAGGACTGAAATTCCCACCAATTCGCCTGATAAGCAGATTATCTTTCATCTGACGTATCCTTTTAATCAATTCATCTTCATGAAGATCCAGTTTTTGTGCAAGAATTTTATATGGTCTTGAATCAATAGGAAAATCAACCTGGATCTGATTAAGAATTTTTCTGTCTTCATCAGCTATTACAGACATAGCTTAACTCCTATAGCAAAAATATAAAAAGGCTCTGCACTTATCGTGCAGAGCCTTTTAAAACAAATATAAATATCAATTCGAAATTTATTAAACACATCCGGTTGGTTTTGGAAGACCAGCCATTTTACATGCACCTTTTCCAGGTCCTGAAGGAAAAAGTTCATAAATATGTTTTAGTTTAAATTTTGTAAGTTTGGAAAGAACTCTGACCATTGGAGCGATACCATTTTTTTCATAATAATCCTGAAGAACTTTTACAAGAGCCCAGTGTTCGTCAGTAAGTTCTTCAATACCTTCCTGGCCTTTTACATATTCAACCCATTCTTCACAATACGTATTGTAATCAAGAAGAAATCCATCTTCATCTATTTCGAAAGGTTTTCCGCTAAACTCAATTGTTGCCATTTAAAATTACCTCCTATAAAAAGTTTTTTTTATTGTTCTTTTAAGGCATACCGCCTTGGTTTTAATAATCAAGTTCTAAACATATCTTAAGCAATGGTTCTTTGTCAATATAAAATCAATCCAATCTAATATTCTTTAGGGGTTTGATTTATCTGTTCAAGAGTAAAAACCGGGCCGTCTTTACAAACAAGCTCTTTTCCAATATTGCATCTGCCGCACATGCCGATTCCGCATTTCATTCTATTTTCAAGTGACATTATAATTTGATGCTCCTTGTACCCAAGTTTAACCAGGGAAGGCTGGGTGAATTTAATCATGATGGGCGGCCCGCAAATGATTGCATAGGTATCTTCATCAGCTTTTGGTGCATTCTGTTCAACAATCTGTGGCACAAATCCTTTATGGTATTGCCAGTCTGGATCATCTGTTCCATCAACTGTTATATGCATATTGATATCACTTCGTTTTTCCCATTCAAAAAGTTCTTCCCTATAGAGCAACATACCAGGAGACCTTGCACCATAGACCACATCAATCGTCTTGAATTTACTCCTGTTACCGGGATCAAGCATATATATAATGGATGATCTTAAAGTTGTAAATGCAAATCCTCCGCCAATGATGACAACATTTTTATTTTCCAGTTTGTCCCAGGGATACCAATTCCCCAGAGGTCCCCTGATTCCCATAATATCTCCAACCTTCATATTATGAAGATAGGATGTAACAACACCTGTTCTAAAAACAGTGAATTTAACAAATCCTTTTTCAACCGGGGAGGATGCAATCCCAATGGGGATTTCTCCAATTCCTGGAATGGATAATTCTGCAAACTGACCCGCGTGGTAGGAAAATTTTTCTTCATCTTCCTTGTTTAAAAAAACAAATTTAAATGTTTTTAAAGATTTATCCTCAGTTGCAATTTCGATATCATCAATGCGAACCGGATACGGTATATAGGGATTTTCCATGGTTTCTCCTTTGTTCGCTAATCTTGTTTCTCATATGAATTCATCATATGACACACTTCACGAATATCAATGTTGACCGGACAGCTTTTAACACATCTGCCGCATCCGACACACATGATTCCCTGGTCATATTTATCAAGAAAATATTTCAGTTTATGCATGAATCTTTGCCTGACTCGCTGAACCTTGGTTCCCCTTGGGTTATGACCTGTGGCATGGCGGGTAAACAAAGGTGACATACACGTATCCCAGTTGCGGAATCGGGTGGCTTGTTTTTGTTTGGTCTCATCCTGGATATCAAAGCACCAGCATGTAGGACAGACATAAGTGCAGGTTCCACAGTTGATACAAGCAAAAGCTATATCATCCCAGAAGTCAGCCTCGTGAAGTTCAAGAATGGTTTTTTCCTTAAGCTTGTCAATTTTTACTTGTGATACAATATTTTTTTCAGCTTCTTTTCTCAATATATCAAACAATGCCTGGCTCTCTTTTTCATCCACTATTGCATTAAACCCGCAAGCTGCGGTATAGGCCTCACCCTTTGGGCTGAGAATCTTTGCAAGATACGTGTCATCAAGATCTGCCAGAAGGACATCAAGACCATCTTCGCAAAATGGTCCGGTTCCCACTGAAGTGGAAAAATCAAAGGGTCCTGGCTTGGTAATGCCAAGCCCCACAAAAACAGTGGCTTCATAGGCATCACACCAATAAGGATCTTTAAAGTCTTTGGTGTCAAAGTTGAGTTTAACAAGTTCCATGGCTTTTGCATCATAGGGCCTGATACCCAGAACCGCACGTGGTGAATAGTCGGTTTTTGCCCGTTGCATGATATGATGATTTTCAATGGATTCATCAAGACTTGCATTTAAAATTTTTTCTGTCTGTGGAAAAACGACGGATTTTGCTGACATGACAGACTCATGCAATCCCATGTCCGGCTGTACATCTGGTTCAAGTTTTTTAATCAGACACCCGTTTTCATCTTTCACCGGACCAAAAAGCTGATATTTCTCGCGGGATTTATCAATCCCCCTGGTCCAGTCATTTTTATCAATTGATATGAATTTCATTGTATACCCTTTTTTTTACTTGATAAAATCATCAGGATCTTCCGGCCTGTAAGTATCCAGAGGAGGACGTTTTGTCACATCAAGGCCTGCTTCCCAGCCAAAGAGTTCCAAAGAATCTTTGTTCAGCTTTCTTGTAAAATCCCTGACATTGATGCCCATGGGGCAGGCTTCAACACAGGCACCGCAATCAGTACACCGTCCAGCGCAATGGAAGGCTCTTAAAAAATGAAAGGTATTCACATCTGTTTTATTCTGGCCCTTGCCCACCCATTGGGGTCCTGATTCATCCACAAAACAAGTGGGGCAATAACACAAGGGGCATGCATTTCTACAGGCATAACACCGGATACAATTTTTTGTAAGATTTTCAAAATGCTGCCATTTGGCATCTTCATCCAAAGCTTCAATCCGATCAACATCGGGGAATAGGTTGTCAAACTTTTGTTCTTCTACAGGATCTTTTGCCAGAACATCATAAAGCACTGGATTTTTATGAGTGCAATACAGACAATTGTCCTTTAAATAATCCTGTTTTTTCAAAGTTTGTGTGTTTAACAATGACGAAACCATCAAGGTGTCGCCATCTTCTGAAAAATCAATTATTTCATCTTCAAAAAGAGCAGCAATTTTGTGTTTGTCCACCATACCCGTGCAGGGAACACCAATTATATAAATCTGCTCTCTTTGAATTTGATTTTCAACAATATGGGTGACAATATTTCTTGAATCGCATCCTTTGGCAATTACCGCTATTTTGCCTTTTTCTCCAGACACGTAATTGGCAAGGTTAAGTCCGCATGTTGAATTAAAAACAAGTTTATCCACATCCTGTTTTGTCTTAATGGCAATAGGACTTGTTGCCATGGGAATGGTTCCGTTTGCAAAACCAATCACTTTTGTAAATTCACCTTTTTCAAGAAGATCAGCAGAAAGTTCCCTTATTTTTTCGATACAGGTATCCATAAAAATTACCTTTATTAATTATAGTCCTTTTCAAATTTTTTATTCGATCCAAGCGCTCTTACCTTATCCGAAATTTCTTTGACCACGTCTACAAATTTGGTGGCTTCGGCTGAAGAGATCCAGGAGAAATGCAGCCTGTCCCTTTCAATGCCCATGTGCTCCAGAAGATTTCCCATTAAAGCGAATTTTCTGCGTGCATAATAATTACCATCCAGGTAATGACATTCTCCGGGATGTCAGCCAGACACCCAGACAGCATCTGCGCCTTCCCTTAAAGCAGACAAGATAAACTTAGGACTCAACCTTCCTGTGCAGGGGATTCTGATAACCCGGATATCAGCAGGATACTGCATCCTGCTGACCCCGGCAAGATCTGCAGCACCATAGCTGCACCAATTACACAGAAAGCTGGTTATTTTTATTTTTTTTTCATCCATTATTCATATCTCCCTATACAGCCGCGTTGACTGCTTTTTTTCTCTCTTTTAGTCCTGTTGGAATTTCTTCTCCCGTCTGAATGTCATCCCCGGTTTCACTTTCATTATTCTGGGCAAATATCTGGGCAAATATCTGGTTGTTATCAAACCCTTTAAGGTGTATGGCTCCTGATCTGCAGGAACTGACGCATAGTCCGCATCCTTTGCATAGAACAGGATTGATCTGGGCTTTTCCCTCATACCTGCCTTCAATGATAAAGGAAGGAGCAGAAAATGGACAAATGGATACACATACGCCGCATGAACTGCATTTCTCCGGATCCACCTGTGCAATCGTCCCATCCATGTTCATTGTCTTTTTTGCAAGAAGCGTAACTGCTCTTGTAGCTGCAGCCTGGGCCTGGGATATTGATTCATCAATGGGTTTAGGTGCATGGGCAAGACCGCAGATAAACACTCCATCTGTTGCACAGTCAACTGGTTTAAGTTTTGCATGGGCTTCCATAAAAAAACCATCAGCATTTTGTGTAACTTTATACATAGCGGCAAGTTTATTTTCTTTTTCCGGAACAATGGAAGAGGCCAGAACAATTAGATCACTTTTTATCTGCATTTTTCTTCTAAGGGAAGTATCTGAAAAAACGATTTGCAATTGATCGTTTTGTGCAGTCACTTCAAGTTTTTGTTCAAAATCAAATTTGATAAATTGTATTCCCTTGGTGCGGGCTTGTGTATACAGATCTTCCCTTAGTCCAAAGGGACGCATATCACGATACAATATAAATATATCCATGTGGGGATTTATTGATTTTAATTTTAAGGCATTTCTAATGGACTGGGTGCAGCACACTTTTGAGCAATAGGGCCGCTGTGGTATCCTGGAGCCCACACACTGAATAAAGGCCAGGGTATCTATTGATTTAAGCGTTTCATCATTGCTTAAAAATTTTTGGTCCAGTTCAAGTCCTGTTATGACGTGATCGTTTTTTCCATACAGATGATCCTCAGGTTTTAATTCTAAAGCACCAGTGGCAATAATTGTAATTCCATGCTTTAAGGTTTCATCGGCATCATTTTGGGTAATATGGGTTTCAAAATTTCCAACAAATCCATCCACATTTGTTATCTCAGTATTCAGGTGAATATCAATCAGCTTATTTTCTTCAACAGACTTTACCATTGCAGATAAATGGGTCTTGATATCTTCGCCCTGCCAGGTCTGATAAAGTTTGTTTGCCTGGCCGCCAAGTTTATCTTCCTTTTCAATGAGAAAAGTATGATATCCTTGATCGGCAAGTGTTTTTGCAGCCACCATGCCTGCAATTCCACCACCTATAACCAGTCCTGACTGGTCAATTTCAAGTGTGGGTTCATTTAAGGATTCATGCAGGGCAACCTTGGCCGTGGTCATCCTGACCAGGTCTTTGGCTTTTGCAGTGGCTTTTTCAGGCTCTTTGGCATGTATCCATGAACATTGGTTCCGGATATTAGCCATATCAAAAAGATATTTATTAATACCCGCGTTTGTTAATGTCTCCTGAAACAGTCCTTCATGGGTCTTTGGTGTACACGCTGCAATGACAACACGGTTTAATTTTTTTTCCTTGATAATATTTGTAATGGCATCCTGGGTATCCTGGGAACAGGAAAACATATTTTCGTCTGCATACACAACATAGGGCAATTTTTTCGCCATTTCAACAACAGCAGGCACATCAACTACACCTGCTATATTGGTCCCGCATCTACATACAAAAACACCTATTCTCGGGGCTTCGCCCGTTATATTGATCTCTTCGGGGATCTCTTTGGTTTTTGTGAGCGACCATCTTGATTCTTTCAGATCTATGCCTGCCATGCCCGCGGCGGCACTGGATTCAATTACCGAAGAAGGTATATCTTTTGGCGCTTCAAAGGCACCGCAGATAAAAATTCCGGGTTTTGAGGTCTTGACCGGTTCAAAACTATTGGTGACAACAAAATTATAGTGATCAAGTTTGATATCCATTTTGCCTGCAAGCTCAATCGCTTCTTTGCCAATGCAAAGTCCGACAGATAATACAACAATATCAAAGGCTTCTTTTTGTCTTGTTCCGGATTCGTCTATGTAATTAATGATTTGAGTATCAGTTTTCGGATCAGGAACGATATTGGTGACCTTGGATTTAACAAATCTTATACCAGACTCGTCTCTACCCCTGTTATAGAAATGTTCATAATCCTTGCCATGGGTTCTGATATCTATATAGAAAATAGCGGTATCCAGAGGATCATGGCTATGTTCCTTGGCAAGCATTGCTTCTTTTACAGCATAGGTACAGCACACAGAAGAACAATATCCATTGGAACCTAAGTGGTTATCTCTGGAACCGATGCATTGCAGCCAGGCTATTTTTTTAGGTTCTTTTTTGTCCGAAGGCCTTACCAGATGTCCTCCATAAGGTCCTGAAGAAGAAAGAATTCGTTCAAATTCAAGACTTGTTACAATATTTTTAGATCTGGTATATCCATAAACATCATGAGATGCGGGGTCATAGGGCTTGCAGCCTGAAGAAATAATGACAGAACCAACATTCAAGGATATATTTTTTTGCTGGTCCTTATAATTGATGGCGCCGGTAGGGCATACTTTTTCACAATTTCCGCATTTTCCCTTGGTAAGATATATACAATTTTCTGCATCAATTGAATATTTTAACGGCACGGCCTGGGGATATTTCACATAGATGGCTTTTCTTTTCCCAAGTCCTTCGTCGTATTCATCATCCACCTTTTTAGGACATTTTTCCGCGCATAAACCACAGGCAATACATTTATTCATGTCAACAAATCTTGGATGTTGAATAATATCTATCTTGAAATCACCTGCTTCACCAGAGATATTTTTAACTTCAGATAAGGTTAGAAGTTCAATATTTATATGCCGGCCGACCTCGACCAGTTTTGGTGAAATAATTCACATGGCACAATCATTGGTGGGAAAGGTCTTGTCCAATTGAGCCATAATTCCGCCAATGGAAGGAGACCTTTCCACAAGATAGACATAATATCCGGAATCAGCAGCATCAAGTGCGGCCTGCATTCCTGATATGCCACCTCCAATGACCATTATTGAACCTATTTTTTTTAATGACATTTTTTCTCCTGTAAACAACCTGACTTTAATAATTTTTATAACAAATCTTTATTCAACACTTTGAGGCTCTTTTTCCAGCGCCTTTTTTTTAAGCAATTTTTTTTTAGAAGCTTTCTTTTTTGTTTTTTTTTCTTTTTTATCTTCAGTATCAAAAAGCTTGGAATAAATTTGGGTCAAATGTTCATTATCCTGATTATCCGGGCTGTCAATTCCCAATTCATTTTTTCCAATTCCCAGACGAAGCCCTAAAAGCTGTGTATAAAGTATTGATGGAAGGGCATAGGGTTTATTCCTTTTTAAGACAATCTGATCTTGAATTTTATCAAACTGCATATAACACCAGGGGCAGGCCACACAAATAAAATCAGCCCCTGCTTTTTTGGCATTGTCAAGTTTTTTCTCTGTAAGATCATAGGATAAATTGTCATTAATCCCAAGAACAGGTGCTCCGCAGCAATCCAGTTTGGATGGCCAGTCAATGCTTTTTGCACCGGTAATATTTACAAGGTTATCAAAAAGGCAGGGCGAGACCGGATCATCAAACTGCATTATTTCAGAAGGACGAAGGGCATGACAGCCGTAATGGGTGGCTATTTTAAGATCTTTATAATGATCTATGGTTTTTTTGTTCAGTTCTTCAATTGTAATGTCATTATGCAGGACAGACAAATAGTGTGATATTAAGGAGGTTCCTTTATATTTAAGACCTTCTCTGTCTAAAATATCATTAATTTTAAGTTTTAATTCATTATCCTCTTTTAAAATTGCATCGGCTTTTTTAAGACTTCCAAAACAGCATTGACAAAGGGTCAGTATGTCCAACTCTTTTTTTTCAGCTAATGCTATGTTTCTGGCTGATGACAGAATCCATGCGGTTTGATCTGTATTTTTCAAAGGGTAACCGCAGCAATTGAATTCTTTGATGTCAACAAAATCAATATTTAATTTTTTAAATACAGACTTTGCTGAAATTTCGTACTGGGGAACTTTTGCCGGAATATTACATCCGATAAATAATGCAAATTTTTTCATGTTTTTTTCCATTGCCATGCTATTAATAATGGTGAAAATTTTTTAACAGATTTCATAGTTTTATGATCATAGAATTATTCATCACTCTTTTTGAGAATAAAAACAATCTTTGGACACCTTGTTTTTAAGTTCATAAAAGATGTCGGTTATTTTAACATTTTGGGGACAATGCTCCTGGCACTGATAGCAGGTAACGCAATCCCACAACATATTAGACCCAAGAGCAAGATTTTCAAGGCCAAGACCCAGGGATCTCATCATCTGGTGAGGAAGCAGGTCAAGAACCTGTTCCGGTTTTTCATAATTCATGACCACAGGACAGACATTGGTACAATTTTCACATGAAAAACATGAGGCAAATGTTGTTTCCGCAAGAACTGATTGTTTGCTGTCATTAAATTCATTGTTCCCATCGTTCAACGACAGGACATCTTCTGAATGACTCTTTTTTTTGTACCTGGAAGCAATAATACCTTTGGCATGTCTGGCCGGCATATCAAAAAGCGTGGCACTAAAATCATCCTGGTTGTAAGTACGATTATATGAATAGGGTGACAATACAAGGGATGTGATGGATGCCCCGGATCTGATAAATTCCTCCCGAACATCATACCATAGTTCTTTTAAATTTATTCCGGCAGGGCAGACAACAGTACACCTGTCACAATTTGAACAAAGGAAAATACCCTCCTGAATTGCCATAAATTGTGACGAGTCAAGGTCTTTTGTTTTAAAATATTGTCGAAGGGAAAGCATTCTTTCCGACGGCAGGATGTTCACGTTATGTTTAACATCAAAGGCAGGGCCTTGTGAGCAGGTTTTGCTGCACAGGCTGCAATGAACACATGCATCAAGTTCAATAAGCTGGCGCGTAGCAATATTCAAAGGGTTAGATTTGTCTCTTTGCATTATAGCGTTTGTAATTAAACTTAGGGGAGTTGTGATTATATGAACCATTTTGGTAAAGGGCAACAGCGCAAGACCGATAAAGCAGGAAAGGATATGAAAATAATATAAAATATTTACCATTCCCATGCTATCCAGAAGCCCACCAACCGGTTTCATGATTTTTGACATTGCATATCCGGCAAATGCTGCTTGTGGCCTGGTATGACAGTCAACGCAGCTGTCATTATGAATTTCTTCACCAGCCGCAAGGGTTTCTGAAGAAATCTGCTCTATATTAATATTGGGAGAGACAAGCCCGTAATATTTTACCCAGTAGGCTTCCAGAGCAAGTCTATCTTCTTTATAATCAAGGGCTGCAAAATCTTTTTCCATATTTTGAAAATCAGTATGGGAAATAATTTTTGACCCTTCTAAAAAAAATCCGGATAGAATAATGATGGCAACAATAAAAATGGCATAGATATCCATTTTATTTGTTTTAAGTCTGTAAATTTTCATAAAGAACCGACGGCAGATGGCAATAATAATTCCGATCAAAACCATGAAACCGAAAAAGTCTCTCAGAAACATAAATGGATTTACCGTGGAATAATAATAGGAGAAAAGCTTTTCAGACACAATTGAGTCCAGGGCATGCATAAAAAACAGCAGTATAAAACCCCAGAAAATAAGCATATGCATTATCCAGCGCAAAACATCCTGTTTTAATATTTTAATAAGGAAAAGTACCTCAAAAACAAATGTCTTTAATATAATGATAAATTTTGGACTGAAAACCACGCCAGGTAGTGATTTTAAGCTTGAAATTAATCTTTGTGAAAAACTAGAATTTTGAGCTTGAAGTCCTATTTTAAAAGAAAACCATTGGACAATTTTAAAAATCATCCCAATAGCAAATACTATAAGTGACAAATTAAACAAAAGATCAAAAGTCATAAACACGTTCTCCTAAATCCACAAACCACTGATAATCATAAAATTACAAAATATTTATATTGGTTCTCTTTATCCATGTATTTTATTATGCATATTTCTACCGCCAGAAATATGCATATAAAGCACCAAGCAAAAATTAAGCATTATTTTAAATTTCATTTTCAATTAATGCAAATTGAGTTATAAAGGGTTCAAATAAAGCTTGTCAATACTTATTGAACGAAAACATACATTAAGCATGAAAAAAATTATTGTTATTTGTGGACCAACGGGCATTGGAAAAACTTCATTTGCCATTTCAATTGCCAGACGTTTTAATGGAGAAATCATTGGTGCTGATTCAATGCAGATATATAAACACCTGGATATCGGCACTGCCAAACCAGATATTGAAGAATTAAAACAAGCACCACACCACCTTGTCAACTATATTGACCCAAAAGATGATTTTGATGCCGGCAAGTATGTTAAAGCTGCTGATAAAATTATTGAAGATATTAGTGCCCGGGGAAAAATTCCCATTATTGCCGGAGGAACAGGACTTTATATCCGGGCGCTACTGCATGGGTTGTTCAGGTCAAAACCCATATGCAAACAGACAATATCCCAATTAACCCGGGAACTTGAAGAAAATGGGACGGCTCAACTTTATCAGAAACTTAAAAATTCTGACCCCGCTGCTGCAGAAAAGATACACCCCAATGATTCATTCCGGGTGATCAGAGCCCTGGAAGTTTGTCAGACTTCCGCTCAGAAAATTTCTGATCAACAGAAACAACATAATTTTAAGAACTTAAGATACAATTATGTTAAAATAGGACTGACCATGGAAAGGGGGAAATTATATGAACGTATCAATCAACGAGTCGATGAAATGCTTGACAGGGGGTTGCTCAATGAAGTTAAAACCCTTGGCCGAAACGGATATTCTTTTGACTTAAAACCCATGCAATCCATTGGGTATAAGCATATGGCCATGTTTCTCAATAAAGATCTTGACTGGGAAGAAAGTGTAAGGCTGTTTAAAAGGGATTCCCGGCGATATGCCAAACGGCAGTATACATGGTTTAATAAAGATAAAGATATGAACTGGCTTAAACCTTCCCAGTTTAACGACGCGGAAAAATTGATAAAAGAGTTTTTGACATAGCCTTTAATTTTACATATAGTCCCTATTCTAATATCATGGGTTACAAACTTTTAAAAACATAATAAAATCATTATAAAAATAAATGACACCTAATCATCCAGTTTTTTTAAACTATAGATACTTTATCATTCTTATGGTCGTCTTTTGTTTGTCCGCGTGTACGCTTGGGCCTGGAAAACAGCCCATTGAAAAAGACAAAGGCTTAAAACCTATTTCTGAACCTGAAAAAGAAAACAAACCTGAAATTTCGATTTTAGAAATTCTAATGATGGAAGCCCAAAATTTTTCTTTACAGAGAAACTATCAGGATGCATTGCTTGTCTATAATCAGGCCCTTGCAAAAGCTAGTGAAATCGAAAAACCCAAGGTTATTTCAGCCATTGAAATTGTTCTTGCCAAGACTTCAACTGAAATCATACAGGAATTTATTAATATAAAAAATATTAATATCCCAAGACCTTTATTACTATACTGGCTTGGTTTGAATTATGCTTCAGAAAAAAATACAGCTAAATCCAGGGAAATACTTGAATCCTTTATGTTTCAATATCCTGATCATTCTTATTATTCAAATGCTGCAAAGCTTGTTGATGATATCAAAAAATCAGTTTTCAATCGGCACACAATAGGATGCCTTTTACCCTTGACCGGGGAATATGCCATTTTTGGACAAAGGGCATTAACCGGAATTCAATTAGCCATACAGGAATTATCAAAAAAATATGATAAACAATTCAATCTCATCATAAAAGATACCCAGGCAAACCCTGATATTACCATTGATTGTGTAAGGCAATTATATGAAAAAAATGTTGCCGGAATAATAGGGCCATTATTGATGGTCAATGAGGCAGGTCAGGAAGCAGAAAAATTTCAAATCCCCATCATTGCTTTGACACAAAAAACTGATTTTCCTTTTAAAGGAGATTATTTATTTTCAAATTTTATTACACCTGAAATGCAGGTTAAAGCACTTGGTGACTATTTATTTGTAAATCTGGGTATAAAAAAGGTGGCCATTCTTTATCCAAATGAAAAATATGGACAAAAATATATGGAACTTTTTTGGGATGTCGTGGATGAACATGATGGAGAAGTTGTCGGTGTTGAGCCCTATGACGGCGGAAAAACAGATTTTGCAGAACCAATACAAAAGCTGACCGGGCAGTTTTTTCCGATTCCCGATTTTCTAAAACCAGAAACGATTGCACCTGAAACTGAAAACGAAATCACACTAAACAATGATCAAATAGATATGGATTCAGCACAAACAGATGCCGAGGCAGATACCCGGATTAAAAAAGAGGAAGAAAAAATTAAAATTGATTTTGAAGCATTGTTTATTCCTGATTCTCCTTCAAAATTGAACATGATTCTGCCACAACTGGCTTATTATGATGCCCGGGGCATGTATCTTGTGGGAACAAATTTATGGCATGATAAAAACCTTTTAATAGATGTAAAAGGATATAATAAACAGGCTGTTATAGCGGATGGATTTTTTAATGACAGTAAAAATTTACCAACCTTGGAATTTACAAAAAAATATGAGATTTTGTTTAATAAAAAACCCAATTTTTTAGAAGCCATATCCTATGATAACACCTATATTCTTTTTTTAGCTGCCATGGACGAAACCATTGTTTCCAGAGAAAGCTTAAAGAATACCCTCAAGTCCCAGCGCATTTTTAAAGGTGTAACCGGAGACACTTTTTTTGATCAGAATGGCACAGCCCACAGAGATCTTTTCCTTATGACCATTAAAAATGGGAAATTTGTTGAAATCAATCGGTGAAAAAAGCATCCTGTCCGGTCGCTTCCAGGATTGATTGCCAAAGCCTTCCATGGGGATCCATATTTTTGCGTTTTCCAGCCGAGGCATCCATGGGAACATGAACGTAATGATTGTTCCAAAAACTGATTAATAATTTTGTTTTTCCTGCCATTCCTGCATGGACGGCATCCCGGCCGAGGAAACCGCAAAACACACTGTCATTGGCATTGGCTGGAAGGCTTCTGATAATATAGCTTGGATCAATATACTTTAATGAAATGGGGATATTTTTTGCCTTAAACCATTGTGAAATCTTATCTTTGAGAAAAAGTCCAATATCCTGAAGAATAATATTTCCGGAAGGATCAAATTCTTTTTGCTGATCATTAAATAAATTTTGACCCGCACCTTCAGCCACAATGATAACAGCATGTTTTCTAAGCATAATTCTATTTTCAAGGGCTTGTAAAAATCCAGTCTTTCCTTTCAGAGAAAAGTCAACCTCTGGAATGAGAACAAAATTTGCATCCTGCTGTGCAAGAGCGGCAGTAGCGGCCAGGAATCCTGAATGTCTGCCCATAAGCTTTATCAAACCGATTCCGTTGGGATATGCCACAGCCTCATTGTGAGCCCCCTTGATGGCAAGTGTTGCAACATCAACTGCGGTATCAAACCCAAATGACCGGGATACCAGATAAATATCATTATCAATGGTTTTTGGAATGGCGATGACCGATATTTTCAAATTTCTATTTTCACTTTCTTCGGCTATTTTTTTTGCTGCCATTAATGTTCCGTCTCCACCCACCAAAAAAAGAATACCAATATTCATTCTTTCTAAACAATCAACAATCATATCGATATCCTGGGTTCCCCTGGAAGAACCCAACATGGACCCGCCTGTATTCTGGATTCCATTAACAGACTCAGGAGTTAAATCCATTATCTCATGTTCAAAATCAGGAATAAACCCTTGAAGCCCATGTTTAATTCCATAAATTGATTTAATATTGTATATGTGATGGAGTTCCAGTACAATGGACCGGATAATATCATTTAATCCAGGGCATAACCCGCCACAGGTTGCAATCGCACATTTTAATTTGCTTGGATCAAAGTAGATCTTTTCTCTGGGTCCTGCCTGATCAAAACTATTTATTTTACCACCATTTGTTCTCTGATGATCCATTTGAACATCGACAATTATTCTTGCCTCATCTGAAACAAACAGTTTAACTGGTTTTCCTGATTTTGTGTTACGTTTAAGCGGAGAGATAATTTTTGCTTCACCAAGGGTTGGGATATCTGTGTTAAAATCAAATTTATTCATTGTGCCCTCCATTAAATTGAAAAGATCCTTTTCCAAGGATATCATGCAGATGTAAAAGTCCGTCAATGCGGTTGTCTTTATCAATAATGGGAAGTACGGTAATCTGATATTTTTCCATAAGATTTAAGGCCTCGTACAAAAAAGACTCGGCACTTAATGCATGGGGATTTGAACTCATTACCATGTCTATAGTTTGAGTTTTTAAATCGATCTGATTGTTGGCTATGCAATGTCTTATATCTCCGTCAGTAATAATTCCTTTCAGTTTTTTTTCTTTATCCAGGACAATCACCGCACCCAGCTTGAATTTCTCCATTTGTTCCAGGGCAAGGCTCATCAAAGATCCTGTCAAAACCCATGGTGAAGTTGAGGTTTCAAACATGATTTCACCAACCCTGCATGAAAGTCTTTGTCCCAGCATTCCTCCTGGATGGGATTTCATGAAATCACTTTTTTTGAATTTTTTTTTGGTAATCAATACAACAGCCAGAGCATCCCCCATGGCAAGCTGGGCAGTTGTGCTGGAAGTCGGAGCCATATTAAAGGGACAGGCTTCTTTTTGCACCCCTGTATCAATAACAATATCACATGATCTGGCCATGGTGGAGTCACAATTTCCTGTAAATCCCGCAAGCCTGCACCCTATATTTTTAATCACCGGAAGCAATTGGTTAAGCTCACCGGTTTCACCGCTGTTGGAAATAGCGATAAAAACATCCTCTTTGTTGACCATCCCAAGATCTCCATGAAGTGCCTCAACCGGATGTAGAAACATTGAGTTGGTTCCAGTACTGACAAGAGTGGCAACGATTTTTTTAGCAATCAAGCCTGATTTTCCAATGCCGGAAATAATAACCCGGCCACTGGAACTGCATATTGCATTAACCAGCGTTTCAAAGGATGGACCAATCTTTTGGGTTAATTGCAAGATACTGTCTGCTTCTATTTTTAATACTTCTTTTGCTTTTTCTATTATCATGATGAAATACGATCTCATTCTTATGGATTGTAAAATTTGTATTATTATCTTTTATATACAATATTCAAGCTGTTTTTTATATAAAAAAATTATCCCTTGGGAAAGGAGTCAAATATTGACAATTTTTAAAAATTATGATATTTCACCAAAGTTTATAGCAATATGATAAAAACTAAGGATGATAAAGAAAATAATGTGTTTCTTTTTTCTATAACTTCAAACTACAGAATTAATATACAGGATTATTATTATGATTTGTACAACTATCAGGGAAGGTGACGACTGCGTATTCATGACCAAAAAAGGCTGTGGCTATAATGGAGGGGCATGTCTTCCCATAATTGATGAATGCCGGGGATGTGCAAGAGCTTCAGAATTTAAAATCGGGACATATTGCACTGCAGCTCCAGATCCTTCATTAAAATGGAAAAATGGAAATTGTAATATTGCAACCCATATTAAAGCTGCTGAATCTGCCAAAAAACAAAAGATTAACCCAATCAAGGCATCCAAAAGAAGATAAATTTTATACTTTAGTTTTATTTAAACTCTGTGGTTTTGATATTAATAAAGCCACAGAGTTTTTTTGGGGATTTCAATTTTATCTATTAACCATTTTAAAAGAATGAGCTATGAATCCAATTGCAAAAGATTTAAACAAAATTATTAATGGATCCAATCCCCACATTTTTGAAATGCTTTCCAATATGGGCAAAACGCTTTTTTTCCCAAAAGGCATTTTAAGTCAGGGTGCTGAAGCCAAACAAAAAGCAGATAAAATAAATGCCACGATCGGCATTGCAAAAGAAGGCAGTCATGTATTCAGCCTTTCTTCACTCACAAAATATATTAAAAATATTGATCCGGATGATTATTTAACCTATGCCCCTTCATTTGGTATTTTAGAATTGCGTAACAAATGGAAAGCGGAGCTTTATAAAAAAAATCCAACCCTTAAAAATAAAGAAACCAGTCTTCCTGTTGTGACTTCAGGTATCACCCATGGGCTCAGCATATTGTCTGATATGTGGATTGATCCGGATGATGTGATTGTTATGCCTGATATGATGTGGGGCAATTATAATATGATCTTCTGTGTCAGGAACAATGCCCGCATCATTCATTATAAAGCCTATGATGATCAATTGACCCGGTTTAATATTGATTCTTTTGAACGCGTCATCCGCGAACAGGCAAAGAACAATGATAAAATTATTACTATTTTAAATTTTCCCCATAATCCCAGCGGATATTCTTTGAATATAGCAGAAGCACAAAGGGTTGCAGGCATTCTCATTGATATTGCCCAGAAGGGGACAAACGTGGTTGTAGGATGTGATGACGCTTATTTTGGCCTTTGTTATGAAGCGGAAACCAGCAGAGAATCCATATTTTCACAATTGGCGGGAGCTGATAAACGTCTTGTTGCTGTAAAAATTGATGGTGCAACAAAAGAAGATTATGCCTGGGGCTTGAGAATAGGTTTTATTACATATGGTGTTTCTGGTGCAACTAGCACAGTTCTTGAAGCACTGGAAAAAAAGACGGCAGGATGTATCCGGGGAAATATTTCCAATGCATCCCATTTAAGCCAGACCCTCCTTTTAAACTCCATGGCAGATGAACACTATGAAATTTATAAACTAGAAAAATTTGAACTCCTGAAAAAACGCGCATTAAAAATACAAAAGGTATTAAAAAATCCGAAATTCAATGATTTCTTTGATGTCTATCCCTTTAACTCGGGTTATTTTATGTGTATAAGGCTCAAGGATGTGGATGCAGAAATTTTAAGGGTTCATCTTCTGGATAATTATGGCGTTGGTTTAATTTCTTTTGGAGAAAAAAATATCCGGGTGGCCTTTTCCTGTGTTGCTGAAAATGATGTTGAAACATTATTTGATGATATATTGAGTGGTATTAATGACCTGAGAAAGGGTTGATGACCATGGGTTTTAGAGAAAAGCTGGGTTCAAGAGATATTGCAATTGCAGGAAGATGGCTGTTCTATTTTGTCATGATCGGAATTATTGCCGGTGGCGGTGCCGTTGTTTTCCATTATTTATGCAGTCTTGGTATGCATTATTTTTTGGACTTGATGGCAGGATACAGACCCACATCTCCTGCCGGAGAACACCTTCTTTTGCCCCACACCCAGACGTCTTTTAACAAATGGATACTTTTAATTCTCCCTGCTTTGGGTGGCCTTGTAAGCGGGTGGATCGTTTATACATTTGCCCCTGAAGCCGAAGGTCATGGAACCGATGCCGCCATTGATGCCTACCATCATAAGGGAGGGCTTATCCGTGGCAGAATACCCATCATCAAAACCATTGCTTCCGCCCTAACCTTGACTACAGGTGGATCAGGGGGCAGGGAAGGGCCCATTGCACAAATCGGTGCGGGATTTGGCTCTTTTCTGGCCACCAAATTCAATCTTTCTGAAAGAGAAAGAAGAATTATGATGGCAGCCGGTA
>Ga0164315_10000853_pt1 | contig 22218 bp, 17 predicted proteins | sample GuaBasSedimGuay6_FD_113737 | JGI IMG/M metagenome (GOLD analysis project Ga0164315, IMG submission 113737) | Subseafloor sediment microbial communities from Guaymas Basin, Gulf of California, Mexico - Guay6, Core 4569-2, 0-3 cm | ecosystem: Environmental > Aquatic > Marine > Hydrothermal vents... | reverse complement strand
TAATTGATAATCCGCTATTATACCAGAAAGGTAAATAAAGAAGTAATAATGGAATATTTCTCGCAGATTACGCTAATAACGCAGATAAAAAAAAGAAATTCTGCGGTTTTCTGCGATATCTGCGAGACAAAATATTTACTGGTATGATTAAGGATATTCATTTAAAACAATTAGGTTTATGAATAAAGTTATACTTTTTTTAGTAATCTTTCTATCATTCACTGCACTGCATGCGAGTCCACAAATTAAAAAACTCATCAAGTCATCAGGAGATGCCGATAAATATCCTGGTAAATCTGAATTGATCATTTTTGACAGTACAAAAGTTGCTGTTCAGGAAAGTGGATTAAGCTATGTACATATCCACAAACTCACCAAGATATTAACTACTGAAGGGTCAAAAAAGAATGCTGTTATCAAATTTGGATACGATCCATTATCGGCTTATGTGGATGTCGAGGGTGTGAATATTTATCGCAAATCGGGTGAGGTTATTGAACTTGACATGACGAAAGTGATGGATTATCCTGCTCCTGCCAGGGCAATTTATTGGGGTGCCCGTGAAAAAATGGTAGATGTGGGAAAACTTGAACCCGGAGATGCCATTGAAGTTTTTATGTTTCGCAAAGGATTTACGTATGCCTTGCTGCAGGAAGAACCGGAAGATGAAAAGTATATTCCACCTATGCGCGGTCATTATTACGACATAGTTGAATTCTGGAGCGCAAATCCAGTTTTGGAAAAAGTATACCAGCTCAAACTTCCTAAAGATAAAACATTACAATATGAATTTTACAATGGAGAAGCCCGTTCATCGATAAAACCTGACGGAAATTATATGATCTATACTTTTTCAAAATCAGATTATTCACAACCAAAACGGGAACCAAGGATGGTTGCCAATTCTGATGAATTTCCGAAATTGTTATTATCTACCAGTCCTGACTGGTTTGCAAAATCCAAATGGTTTTATGGTGTCAACGAAGATTTCGGTAGTTTTGAATCAACACCAGCCATCGATACAAAAGTTGCTGAGATTTTAGTAGGAGCTGAAAGTGAAATGGATTCAGTAGCACGCCTTACCCATTGGGTAGCCGATAATGTGAGGTATTCTGGAATTTCAATGGGTTGTGGCGAAGGCTTTACTTTACACAAAGGTGAAATGACCTTTTCAGACCGTTGTGGTGTTTGTAAAGACAAAGCCGGAATGTTGATCACCATGCTCAGGGCTGCCGGTTTTGAATCGTATGCTGCAATGACAATGGCAGGATCGCGGATTGACTATATTCCTGCTGATCAATTTAACCATAGTATAACCGTTGTTAAATTAGCCGATAGCACTTACCATATCCTCGACCCTACCTGGGTTCCATTTGTAAGGGAGTTATGGTCGAGCCTTGAACAACAACAAAATTATCTCATGGGCGTTCCCGAAGGAGCTGATCTGATGATCACTCCTATTTCTGATCCAAAAAATCACTACTTAAAAATTAAAGGAAGCTCGGAAATTAAACCTGACGGAACCCTGATTGGCGAATTTACAATTGATGCTGAAGGTCAATCTGATGCCGCTATCAGACGAATTTTTACCAGCAATTATATCAGCAACTGGAACAGGGCACTGGAAAACGAATTGTTAAGTGTTCATCCAAGAGCAGTAATTACTGACAAGGAATACAGCATGCCCTATAGTTATATGGCCGAACCATTGCACATTCAAATCAAGTACAAAATTCCGGATTATGCTATTGTAACAGAAAATGAAATTATATTTACACCACTTGTGGTATCCAATATATTCAAAAGGGCCATATCGCATTTATACTTTAAAACAGACATGGTGGAGCGTCAATATCAATTCAGGGACAGGTGCTCCAGATATATAGAATTATCAGAAACTATAAGTCTGCCAGATAGTGTTTCTGTAACTTATCTGCCAGAGATAAAAATGGTAAGTGGTACTGGAGCTTCCTTGAAGGGAGGTTTTGAAGTGGGAAATAACACACTTTCAGTAGGGGCCAACCTAACTTTTAATAAACGGATATATGACCCTGAAGATTGGGGTTCGTTTAGAGAGGTGGTAGCCACTCAGCAAAAACTTGCAGAAGAACCAATTATTCTGAACATTAAAAATTAACATAACCAGATCTACCATATAATTAATTCACCGAATAATGAAAAAAGCTATCATCATCCTTTTCAGTTTTATTTTGAGTTTCTCCTTATTCGGGAAGCAACCCGAATCTGATGCGATTTATGAAAAGATTATTAAAGAATATATACTTCATGAAGATGGAAGTATGGATTATCACTATTATAAAAGGTTAAAGCTAAATACCCATTTTTCCTTTAACAGGTTATATGGTGAAACCTTTATCGTTTACAATCCCAACTTTCAGGATGTGAAGATCAAAAAAGCCATCGTAACGCAAAAAGATGGATCAGTAACCCCTTCTCCGGAAAATGCATTTAACGAGGTTTTGCCTCGCTTTGCAGCAGATGCACCCTATTTTAATAACTTGCGTGAAATGGTTGTTACCCATGCCGGGCTTGAAGTGGATGCTATTATTGAACTGGATTATACCATTCATACACAAGCTGGTTACTATCCAGCATTGATGGCAGATGAAATCATTACTGAATCCTCTTCCATTGCAGAAGAAATTATTATCATCCGAATCCCGGCCTCCAAAGTATTAAATTACAAAGTATTTCAATTGAGAACCGGACCGGAAACGATAGAATCAGAGGGTAAAACAGACTACATATTTACTTTTAGCGGAATAGGGGGAAATACACATGAGAAATATCAACCTGAGAATAATACCCATTTGCCAAGATTGGTTTTTAGCACTGGTAATCTTGCAGAGGCTCAACAATTCTTATCCAATCAGGAAGCTTTAAATTACCAGATAGACAAACAATTGCAGAAAGTTGTGTCAGATGTAAAAAAAGACTCCACTGATATTTTGAATATTATTTTAAAATTACAGCATATTGTGGCCAATGATCTGAATACTTATAATATTCCTCCGGTTTATGCCGGATTTAAAGCCAGATCTCCAATTGAAGTTTGGAAAAGCAATGGTGGTACACCTTTTGAAAAAAGTATTTTACTGGTGGCTTTACTCAGAGAGGCTGGAGTGCATGCTGAACCACTTGCCATATTACCAACAAAATTCTACGACGAAAGGATTGGTTGTTTGCCACAAATAACTGAGTACCTGGTTCAGGTAAACCCATTGGATAAGGAACAAATGATTGTAGCTCCCATCGGTTCTGTAGATCAAAACATGATTTACTCTTTGAATGAATGTACGCTACTTGAACTGAATGCTTCCAAATTGAATATTTACAACATCCAGGAAAACTTTGGGAATAAGGTTGTGATGAATGGAACATTTTCTTTAAACGATTCATTGAAATATAGCGGTACAGCTGATGTAATATTATTTGAAAAAGCAAACCCTTATTACAAATTCATACAGGATAGCAGTTATACAAAAAATATAATTAGTGGTGGACTTTCAGGTAAAGATGTAAAGTCATTTGACATTATAAACACTGCTCAAGTGAGATCGAATTTAAGTTACCAATTCGACAAAAAGGATTCACTTAAAAAATTAAAAAATTATTATTTCTTAGAATTACCAGTTTGTAAAAATGGCGTTGAAAGCTGGCACATGAATTACCTGAATTCAGGTCGTAAAACAGATTTTGAAATCCCATCGGCTTTGAATGAACAATACAGTTTTACCATTACATTGCCTGAGGAAATGGAACTAATCAACCCCATTGAGATTATTGAAAAAAATACTGATTTTGGAGAAGTGATTATTTCCAATATCCAGAACGATACAGCTATTGTTGTAAAACGGATGTTTAATATAACAAAGGATCGGATCCCGGTTTCTTCCTATCAAGAATTCAAAGAAATGATGGACCTTTGGAATGAGAAGAAATATCGAGAATTAGTTTTGAAGAAAAATTAATTAAGAAAAGCGATAAGGGTTGCCAACCTAAAAAGGTTGGCAACCCTTATCTAAAAAGTAAGCACCTTATCGCATTCAAATGTCCATTGGGCAAACTCTTTCATATTGCTTAGCTTTACACCTTCAATAAATTCCAGTGAATCAATACCACGTACTTTCAAACAACCGCCACATGATTTCACTTCGCCACCCTTAAGAATTACAGATTTTAACATCCGCTCGATGTTATAAAAGCCATCAGATGTTTTTTGGTTGGGCAATCCACAAAATACAGCATCAGCCAGTAGAAAAATTTTCACTTCAGCTTCATCATGTTCTTTTTGTAAAGTCATGGCCATTCGTAAAGCATTGTATGCTTTTTCTGTCCCATAAGGAGCATCGTTGATGATGATTAATATTTTTTGCATTTTTTTTCTTTTATTCCGACTAAGGGATGCCAACCTTTTTATTAAGGTTGGCATCCCTTAGTCGATTAATAATATACTTTTCTTAAGTCAGCTTCAAGCATCAGCATTTCTTTTTTAAACTCAAACAAATTTAAGATATTCTGAAAATAGAAGTCCGATTCATAAAAATACTGGGTTAAGGAGATCTCACCTGCTTCCATTGCCTGGCGGAGTAAAATCTCATTATTTGATACAGCCAGTAACTCTTCCATTTCTGTTACTCGCTCCTTCAAATAAATCCACTGCTCATACTTTTGCAACAATTCATTTTGTTTCAGCTGCCAGTATCTATCTGCATCAGATTCTGCAAAAACAAGGTTGGCTTTGGCCGTATTGACTGCCCTGGCATTTCCCCATAGCGGAATCGTAATACCAGCTTTTATACCACGCAATTTTGTATCCAGGACATTTTCAGAATAATAGCCAGCCATCAACTTCGGAAGCTTTTGATTAAAAACAACATCAATCTCTTTCGACTTTCTTTCAACTTCTGTCTCATACATTTGATTTAAATAACCCACATTATAATGAAATAACAAAGAGTCAAATATTATTGGAACAGAAATTAGAAAATCGAGATCCGTAATATTTATTTTTCCCTCAGCTGTTAAATTAAGTAGTTCAGCTGTATTTTCACTATACTCCCTCTGCAATGTATTGATCTCATTTTCCAGGGCCATCACTTTCATTCGTGCTTGATTTACCTGAAGCTGGTTGGCCTCACCTGTTTCTAGTCTACGCTCAAACCCTTCAAATACCTTCTCAGCATAAGTAAGCCGATCATTTAGCAGAAATTTCAGATTATTTAAATAAACACGATCTACCCATGCTTGATGGGCAGCTAACAAAATCTCCTGTCGTGTTGCATTATATTCCAATTCGGCCTGCTGCAAATTTATCTTCGACAACTTCGACCTGGATGAATAAGCTGTGGGAAAATCAAAAGACTGAGTAATTTGAAAATCTGTACGATTTCCAAGCTCGGTTGGGTCTCCCCACATATAACCGAATTCCACTTCAGGGTTTGGTGGAGTTAAACCAGTTCTGGCATCTAACTTACGTGATTCCAACAAACTCTGTGCAGCTATCAACGTTGGATTTCTTTCTTCAACCCTGACCAATAAACTATCCAGAGAAGATTGTGCAAATAAACAAGGACCTGCAAGTAAAACCGCTATTAATAATGTAAATTCTATCGGTTTCATGATTTTACTTTTTTAGTTTGAATGATATAATAAACTGCTGGAATAACAAATAAATTTAAGAGTGTTGAAGTAAACAATCCACCCAGGATCACAATTGCCATAGGGCTTTGAATTTCGTTACCTGGTTTATTTCCATTTAAGGCAAGTGGAATTAGAGCAAGTGCTGAGGCAAGTGCTGTCATCAATATGGGATTCAGTCGATCAGAAGACCCACGAATGATAGTTTCCAGAATCGAAAGATCCTCATCGCGTCTAAGGTGTTGATATTTAGATACCAGTAATATGCCATTTCGGGTGGCAATCCCAAACAATGTGATGAACCCGATAATAGCAGGTATACTCAACATATTTGAAGTAAACCAAATTGCCAGAACCCCACCTATGATAGCAAGAGGTAAATTGATAAGTACTAAACCTGCCAGCGAAGCACTTTTGAACTCCTGAAAAAGGATCATATAAATAATGATGATTGCCAAAATAGAAGTTAACAGCAACATTTGTGAAGCTCGTTGAGCACTTTCGAACTGGCCACCATAATGGACAAAATAATTATCAGGTACAACAACCTGCTTATTAATAGTTTCTTTGATCTCATCAACCACACTACCCACATCTCTTCCTGCAACATTTGCAGACACAACAAGTTTGCGCCGGACATTTTCTCTGTTGATAGCATTTGGCCCCGAAAAAGATACCACATCAGCTATAAAACTTAAGGGAACTTTTCCGCCGGTATATGTATCAATGTATGAATTTTGAATAGATTCAATATTATTTCGAAACGAATCATCATATCTCAGCACCAGTGGAAAGTTAAGATTATTTTCATAAACCTCTGATACCTTTTTTCCTGCAATGGCCGTTTCAACATATTCAACAAATTCATTCATGGGGATGCCATAGCGGGCAAGCATTTCCCTCCTGGGCCTGATCTGGATCTGTGGAATTTCAACCAATTGTTCCACATTCAAATCCACCAAGCCATCAATTCCTTCAATATTGGATTTAATTTCATTTGCCAGATTATACATGGTTGACAGGTCAGAACCAAATACTTTAATGGCAATGTTTGCACGTGTACCAGATAACATGTGATCAATACGGTGCCCCAAAGGCTGGCCAATATTGATACTCATCCCCTGAATCTTTTCCAGTCTGTGTCGCACTTCTTCCATAAATTCATCCTTGCTCCTTTCACCAAGTGTATATGGAACATCGATTTCAGAGGAATTACTCCCCCCATGACTATGCTCATTGAGTTCTGCCCTTCCTGTCCTTCTGCTGACATACTTCACCTCTGGAATTTCAAGCAAAGTTTTATCTATTTTTGAAGTGATCCGACTGCTCTCGTCTATTGAAATACCTGGAAGACCAACGGAGGTTATTGTCAGTGTTCCTTCATTAAACTCAGGAAGAAAACTCCTTCCAAATTGTATAAAAACAATGATAGCTCCAACCAATAAAACAACTGAGACCCCGATAATTGGTTTTCGTTTAAGAACTACAGATTGAAGACTTCGGGTATAAACAGTATTAATTTTCTGAACCAATTTATTGTTTCCACGATCATCAGATTTTAATTGTTTATCTGAGATCAGCAAATAACTCGCCATAACCGGAGTTAAGGTTACTGCAACCAATAAGGAAGCAAACAAGGAAACTATAAAAGTCAGTCCCAGTGGCAATAACATTCTTCCCTCCATTCCCGAAAGGAAAAATAGTGGGATAAATGCCACTATAATGATCAGTGTAGCCTGAACAATAGATGATCGGATTTCAACCGAAGCCTTGAAAATTACTGCTAAAGAATTCTCCTGTTTTGCCTTTGGTTTCCGATGGTTTTGTTTCAATCGTTTCAAATCATTTTCAACATCTATAATGGCATCGTCAACCAGCACTCCTATGGCTATTGCCATTCCTCCCAGCGACATAGTATTTAAAGTCAAACCGAGAAGCTCCAGTATAATTAGAGATAACAGCAAAGATATTGGTATAGCTGTTAGTGAAATTATTGTTGTTCTTATGTTAAGGAGAAACAGAAAGAGAATAATGCTCACAAAAATTCCACCTTCCAAAAGCACTTTCACAACGTTGGAAATAGCTGTATCAATAAAATCAGCCTGCCGAAAAATCTGAGCATTAAGTTCCACGTCCTCTGATAGATATGTCGATAAGATTTCAAGTGATTGATCAATATCATCTGATAAATTTTGGGTATTTGTATTTGGCTGTTTGAGAACGGTCATGATAACAGCAGGTTTCTCATCAAGAAAAGCTTCTCCAATTATTGGTGAATGTCCGATGGTAACTCTCGCCACATCACTTATCTTTACAGGTTTGCCATTTCTTACCTTTATCACTGAGTTAGAAATTTCTGCAGTATCAATAGATCGGCATGTAGCACGGATAATATATTCCTGCCCATATTCATTGATAAATCCTCCCGAAGCATTGGCATTTGTATTATTTGATGCTTCCAGTAATTCATCGAGGCTGACCTGGTAATATTGCATTTTAAAAGGATTGGCAAGAATCTGATATTGTTTGGGCAATCCACCTATAATTACAACCTGGGATACCCCTGTTACTGATAACAATTGTTGTTTAATCTGTCTGTCTGCGATTGTCCTCAATTCAAACATAGACAATGAATCAGATGTTACAGAAATCAACATAATCTCACCCATGATGGAAGTCTGAGGAGCCAAAACAGGTAACTCAACATTTTCAGGAAGTTGTGTTCCGATAATTGAGATTTTTTCACTTACAATTTGCCGGGCTTTATAGATATCAGTTCCCCAATCAAATTCAACCCAAACAATTGACATTCCAAAAGTTGAAGATGAACGAACACGACGAACATCAGTAGCTCCATTCATGGCCGATTCGATTGGAAATGAAACAAGTTTCTCAATCTCTTCAGCAGCCATTCCATGTGCATCTGTAAGGATAGCAACCGTTGGAGCAGTTAAATCAGGAAATACATCAATCTCCATCCGGGTAGCTGTATAAAGTCCAGCAGTCACAAGGATGATTGAGAAGAAGATAACCAACTGTCGATTATCTAATGAATATTTAATCATTCGATTTATCATAATATCCTCCTGTTTAATGTTCGTGAGAATGAACCGGAATACCTGAAGATGAGGCCATCTTGATCAACATTGGACCTTCGCAAACAATACGATCACCGAATTTAAGCCCTGAGGAAACAGATGCTTTTATACCATCATTGGCCAGCAAATCAACAGACCGTTTTTGATACTCTTCACCAGATACCTGGACATAAACATAATAAGTACCTTGTTCTTCAATAAGTGCCGTTAATGGAATAACCAGATTTCCTGGTTCGGGATCTGATTTCAGGTAAAACTCTGCAAATGCACCCTCGAGAATAGTACCATCATTGACCACTTCAAAGTATACCGGCATATAGTGATTGTTTTCAGCAACTGAAGCACCACGTGCTATAAGTTTACCAGAGAGTTCTTCAAGAGTGTAAACCCGTGATGTGTAAGCCGGACGAAAATGTGTATTGGTGATCTTTCCAAGTTCATTAAAATACTGTTGTGGTACATCTGCCCTAAGGAGTATTACTTTGTTTGTAGAAATGGTAGCCATCAGGTTTCCTGGTGTTACATACTGGCCTTCTGAAACGTTCAATTCATGAATATAACCACTTTTCGGAGCATAAATCTTCATCCCTTCCGAACTAACAGTTTCCTTCAATGAAAAGTAAACAAGGCTATCGGTTGTATATTTACTTTTGGTTTCAAGGTATTGTTTTTCCGAAATGATTTTTTCCTGAAACAAGGCTTCATGACGGTCGAGATTGCTTTTACTTTTTAAGTAATTGGTTTTAGCATCACTAAAACGAATCATAATGTTATTGTCGGCCAAACCCTGACCAGAGAGTGTAAATAACACATCGTTTTTATTGACGTATTTACCCTGAACTAAATTTCTGCTGGCAAACAGCACTATCCCTTGAGATTTGGCAATTACATTTTGTTTTTCCCCAGGCATTGCCATAAATTCACCACTGGTCTTGATCACCTGCGAAAAGTTTTCTGGTTTTAGTTTGATTACATTAAACTGACTGGTCCATGCTTGTTCTTTAGTAAACTTAATCAAACCTGTAACTGCTGAGGCATGGTGATGAATGTCATCGTCCCCCACATCATAAACATGAACATGATTGGTCTTCAGCATTTCATTGATTGAATTAAATTTGATATGAAACACCAGGTTACCAAAACCAGTTTTCTCCGGCATCAACTTAAGTTGAAAAATTCCAGCAACATCAGTTGAATTAGCAGTTTTTGATTGACGCTTACCATCAATATTTAAAACTAATTTTACAGTACCACCTGTAAAAGCACTGTAGTTATCATCTAGGTTAGTCACATGGATAAGAAAGTTTGATTCCTGACCAACCCGGAGTATATCAAATTCCGCGAATACTTCATAATTTTCAGCATATAGTGTAACAGATTCTGTCTCTAAATGCTCATTCTCACTTTGGTGTAGGTCATTGGCCTGTTGCGAATGTTTTGGATCGTGACTACACGACCAAAATACGATTACACCCGTGAGTACAAATAATAAATTTTTCATTCTTACATTTTTTCAATTACATAATGATATACATGAAATTATTTAAAACTGAATATTCATTCAATTTTAATTCAATACATCATATGCTAAAATGATTATTAAATATTGTAATTTGCCAGTAATCTATATGATTCTGGCATGAGGAAAGTAAAACTATGCGTAAGGAGGAGCTCGCAATGCCCGTGTAAGAGATTTTGAATTGATTCCGACTCGATCGCCAACATAGATGTTCTCTTGAGAATAGTTAATACAAACTAAAGCAACTTCTTTTGAAAACAAGAAGGCATCTATGGAAAAAATCTTTTTAACACTTTTAAGCTTGATTTTCCCGTTGAGGTTTTTTCCGTCAGAGGTAAGATAAAAATCAATTATCTGACAATAATCAACTTCATGACTATGATTATTATGACTAATTCCATTCTTTTCGAAATCAGCATCATGATGATCTGAATGCTCATTTGCACAATGTGATGTAGTAAAACAAACATCCTCCTGATGGTGATGATGGGGCAATATACTATTCATCAAAAGCAACAAGGTTGCTAATAATAAAACTGTTCTTGCTATTTTCCGAATAATAACCATCATTAATAAAGTGGGGCAAAAATATATATATTCTGCTTTTTATGCAAGGGTTGCCAACCTTTATAAGGTTCAACCCTTGCAACCCTATACGGAATTAAAATATTTTTGTTGTAGTCTTAAAGCTACATGCACCAGAGCCAGCAACACAGGAACTTCCACCAATGGACCAATAACAGATGCAAATGCCTCACCTGAATTAATACCAAATACAGCAATAGCCACAGCTATTGCCAATTCAAAGTTATTGCTGGCAGCTGTAAATGCAATCGTTGCTGTTTTGGGGTAATCTGCTCCAATCTTTTTTCCCATGTAAAAACTCACCAAAAACATGATGACAAAATAAATGACAAGAGGTATAGCAATCCTGAAAACATCGAACGGCAATTGAATAATATACTCTCCTTTCAGGGAGAACATTACGAGAATAGTAAATAACAAAGCAATCAACGTGATAGGACTAATCTTTGGTACAAATTTATTATGATACCAATCTTTATCTTTAAGTCTTATTAAAATAAATCGTGTCAAAAACCCTGCAATAAAAGGAATACCCAAATAAATAAATACACTTTTAGCTATCTGGCCAATTGTGATATTCTGCACAACATCCGTAGTTTCAAGACCAAACCAACCAGGTAAAATAGCAATAAATACCCATGCATATAGGGCAAAAAACAATACCTGGAAAATAGAATTGAAAGCCACCAGACCTGCAGCATATTCAGTATTCCCTTTGGCAAGATCGTTCCAAACAATCACCATGGCAATACATCTAGCCAGTCCAATTAAAATAAGACCATACATATAATGTGGATAATCCTGCAAAAAAATTATTGCCAGCAAAAACATCAAAACCGGTCCAATCAACCAGTTTTGGATAAGACTTAATCCTAGAATTTTAAAATCTCTAAAAACCAGTGGCAATTCTTCATATCGTACTTTGGCCAGTGGTGGATACATCATTAATATCAATCCTACAGCAATAGGGATGTTGGTAGTGCCGACACTCATTTCCTCCCAAAAACCTGAAATAGAAGGGACTATGTAGCCCGACAACACTCCCGCCAGCATTGCCAGGAAGATCCAGATCGTCAGGTAGCGGTCAAGAAAGGATAAACGTTTGGTAGGATTTTTTTCATTCATAATTAAAAATAATAAGTCACGAATGCACGAATTTATTACAATTTTATTCGTGTATTCGCGGCGATTTTATTTTTCTGCAAAAACCGTTATGCTATAAATTCCAGTATTACTGCTTTTAAATTCCTCAAGTACTTTTTCTGAAAGATAATTTACCAATATCTCATCCGGTAAAATGATCTCTTTTTCTTTCCTTATTTCGATGTTTCTAAACCCAGCATTTTTGACAATGTATAGATAGTCCTCTTTCTGGATAGCTCCGGAAACGCAACCCGCATACATTTCAGCATCTTCAACCAGCTCATCTGGCAAATCACCTGATAGAACAATATCCGAAACACAAAAATGGCCACCCGGTTTTATCACCCGAAACATTTCATTAAACGCTTTCTTTTTATCCGGAACGAGGTTTAAAACGCAATTACTAACAATCACGTCAGCCAAATCGTTTTTAAATGGCATCTCTTCAATGTCACCTTTTAAAAACTCTACGTTTACGAAACCTAGTTCTTTGGCATTCTTTTTTGCTTTGGTAAGCATGGCACCTGCAAAATCAAGGCCATAAACACGTCCTTGTTCGCCCACGATTGAGCGGGCTACAAAGGCATCATTTCCTGCACCCGAGCCCAAATCAATTACAGTATCTCCTTCTGAGATCTCTGCGTGTTCTGTTGGCAACCCACAACCCAACCCAAGATCAGCATCTTTATTGTATCCTTCCAATTCGGTATAGTCATCACTCATGATCGTATAGTCCATGTCGTCACAACATCCGGTGCTCCCACAACAGGATGACTGATTTTGTTCTTTGCTTTGTAATGCTATCTGATTGTATTTACTTCTAACAATGTCTTTTAATCGTTCGTTCATAATTAGTAATATTTTAGTTATTATTATTGAACACTGATGACGCAGATCCAAATGATCTTCACTGATTTTTTATGTGTGATAATCTGCTAAATCCGTGTTATCTTTGTTCTATTTTATTTGTCTATAAAATTTATAAAATGCTTCTTTAATCTGATCCCGCACTTTCCTGTAAATAGGCAAAACCTCTTCTTCTGTCCCTCTTGCTTTGGCCGGATCATCAAATCCAACGTGAATTTTGTTCTTTACATCACCTGTAAAAACCGGACAAATTTCCTTTGCACCATCACATACGGTGATCACATAATCAAAACCTTGACTAAGGTATTTCTCTACTGATTCTGGATTTTGTTGGCTAATATCAATTCCCAATTCAGCCATTGCTTTTACAGCATAAAGGTTCACTTTTCCTTCGGCAATAGTACCTGCTGAATAAACTTCTAGGTTCGAATCAAAAGATCTCAAAAATCCTTCTGCCATTTGGCTACGACAAGTATTGCCTGTACAAATAATAAGTATTTTCATCTTTAAAATTAGCAACAATTCATATGATTGATCAATTTATCCATGGCTCCTTTTAGCTTTTCAACAACCAAAGGGTTAATACAGTAATTGGTTTTGACCCCGTTAATATGTCCCTGGATTAGACCTGCTTTTTTTAGTTCATCCAAATGCTGATTTACAGTTGTTCGACCCAAGGGTAATTCATTTGAGATATCACCTGTAAAACAGGTATTAGTTCCAGCCAGGAAATTGAGAATGGCCAGACGTGCCGGATGTCCTAATGCTTTAAATAAAACAGCATTTTCCTGTAATTCAGTTTCAAACAATTCAACTTTCGCAGTTGGCATATTTATTCATCTTTAATTTCGACGTAAAAGTACGTCAAATATTTTAAACTGACGTATTTTTACGTTATTTTTTTGTTAAATTTCTGTTATATCTATTTAAGTATTTGCTTAATTAATAAAATGATTATAGATTTGCCACAAAACAACAATTATGAGTAACAAGTGTATTAGAGTATTGGCCGATGTAAACCAGATAAACGCTTGTAAAGACAGGGTATATAAATTGTCAGGATCATTTGAAAAGTTAAGTCATACATTATCATTAGCAGGAAACGATGTGAGATTGAAGATTTTATTTTTACTCCACGAAGAAGGAGAACTTTGCCCTTGTGATCTTAGTGACATTCTTAATATGACCGTTCCAGCTATTTCGCAACACCTCCGTAAGTTAAAAGACGGGAATATTGTTATTGCCCGAAAAACAGGACAAACTATTTTTTACAGAATTAATCAGAGTTTCAATTCCCTTCTTATACCTTTGTTCGATAAGGTAGATACTGAACTACGCACAAAAAAAACACTATAAAAGACACACATATATTATGAAGATAATTCTGTAAAGATTATCCATTTAGAGAAATAAAAACTTAATCTTAAAATAAAGAAGTACCATGAAATCAAAGTCAAACAAAGCGTTACTTAGTACAGGAATATTTACTGCTGTAGCTGCTTCACTTTGCTGTATTACTCCGGTACTTGTCCTAATTGCCGGTAGTAGCGGAATAGCATCTTCCTTTTCATGGATGGAGCCCTTACGACCTTATTTAATCGGCTTCACTATTTTGGCACTTGGATTTGCCTGGTATCAGAAATTAAAACCACGAAAAGCTGAAGAAATACAATGCGATTGTGAGGAAGATGAGAAACCCTCTTTTTGGCAATCCCGAAAATTTTTGGGTATTATCACGGTTTTTGCGGTTGTGATGATTGCTTTCCCATATTATTCATCAATATTTTATCCGGAGAATAAGAAAGAGGTGATAATTGTTAACGCATTAGATATTCAGACACTTCAACTTGATGTTGAAGGGATGACTTGTGAGGCATGTGATAGTCATGTTGCCCATGCAGCACAAGAAATTGAAGGTGTGATTGAAGTGACAGCTGACCATAAGACAGGAACTGCTGAAGTAAAATATGATAAAACAAAAACTTCAAAAGAACAAATTATTAAAGCTATAAATGAAACTGGATATACAGTAGAAACAAATAAAACCTATTAAAATGGAAGTTGTTCTAAATTCAATAATCACCTGCCCAAAATGTGGGCATCAAAAAGAAGAAACCATGCCGGAAGATTCCTGCCAGTTTTTTTATGAATGTGAATCGTGTGGTGAAGTATTAAAACCAAAGTCAGGTGATTGTTGTGTTTTTTGCTCTTATGGAACAGTAGCATGTCCTCCCATCCAGCAAAATAATAGTTCGTGTTGTTGCTAAAGAATAAAAACAATTTGATGGATTAATTTAGCTCAGCTTCTTTTAAAACTTTTTTATCAAAATCAATTCTAAAGGATAATCTCACTTAAACAGTAAATAGCTAACAGGCAAAATAAACATATTTTGTTCATTTGTATGAGTATATCTGAGAATCAGGATTTAAACCCTAATCAATAATAAACCTTACTCCTGCATTTATCGACCGTCCAATAATAGGTCCCCATACCATCGAACTATCAAAATAATCCCCGAAAGGATCATCAGCCGCCAGGATTGGATTTTCCTGTTTATAGTTTGTCAGGTTTTCAGCACCTAAATAAACCTCCCATTTGCTCCATTTCCTTAATACCTGGGCATGGATAATAAAATAATCGGGTGAATATTCATCAAGCTGATATTCCACAGGATTACTTTTGGTATCAGGAATTTTTGATATTCCATGATATTGCGTTGTAAAAGTAAAATTCCATTTTTCGTATTTGGTGGAGTAATGTAACGAAAGCAGTCCTTTGTGAGGACTAACAAGTGGTTTTTGAACCAATTCATCACTCATGGTAATTTTTACATCATTATAACGATAGGCCAGTGTTATTTCGAAGCCTTTGATTACCTCAAAAATTAAATCGGTTTGAAAGCTGTTGGAAAATGATTTTCCTTTCAAATTATAAAAGTAAACTGAAGTAGGATCGCGATTTACATCAACAACAATTTGGTTTTGAAATACTGTACGGTAAAAATCGACATTTACTGTTAGTCTTCTTATGTCATCTATCTGAAATTTTTGAATAATATTTCCGCCATAGTTCCATGCCTTTTCCAACTGAAATTCTTCCTCAAAAACAAACCTTCTGGAACTTGCCAGCAAACCAATATTTTCGGGTAACACGTATGCCGACCTTAAGCCTCTGCCAACTGAAGCCCTTATTGAACCATTGTCGTTAAGCCTGTATTTAACATGCAAACGAGGCACAACCACAAAACCATAAATATTGTGGTAATCACCCCGTAAACCTGCAATGATAGTAAACCTATCACCGAAATACGTGTATTCTGAAAACAATCCTGTAACTACCTCGTTTCTTATCAATGATGTATCATTTACAGTTTCTTTAAAATTGTCAGAAATCAGGCTCACTCCTCCCATCATTTTATGATTTTTGTTTCTAATATCCGATTGGTAAAGAATTCTGATGTTAAGACTGTTTTGTATTGCATCATACTTACGTATCCCGAAAAAAGACTTCATAGAATGATAAACATAATTAGCATTAAGTGCTAAGCTTCCATTATTATCACTATCCATAAGGAAACCGGTATTTTCATATACGTTTAGCCTATTGGAAGTAATAGGAATACCATAAATTTCATCACTTCCTTTATCATTTTCAGGATTAAACTGAATCTGTCCGCCAATTCGGTTTTCATTTAAAACTTCAAAGCCAAAACGACTCTTAATCTTATTATTATGATTGAAGAAATAGCGATTTGAAACCATAAATAAATAACCAGTAGGCAGATCCAGAAAGCCATCATTGTTGTTATCAACCTTGTTTTTCAAACCCGATCCATGAAAAAGAATAATAGATTGAAGTTTCTCATTTATCTTAAAAGATGTATTTGCATTAAATTCGATTCGCTGGTGCTCATTCACAAATAAATCGAGGTATAGTTTTTCGTCGCCTTCAGGTTTCTTCAAATCGATATTAATTTGGCCGGTAATACTTTCATAACCCTGAACAACAGAAGAAGTTCCTTTGGAAATACTAATGGATTTTAACCAGGGTCCCGGCACATAGTTTAAACCATATATCGAGGCCAGAATCCGATTTGATGGTTGATTCTCAGTAAGTATCTGACTATAAATTCCGGCCAGGCCAAGCATTTGGATTTGTTTAGCTCCGGTAACTGCATCGGTATATCCAACATCAACTGTAGCACTTGTTTCAAAACTTTCAGCCAGGCTGCAACAAGCCAGTCGTTGTAATCCATCTGTATTTATGACCTCAACATTTAATGCACTTATAGCAGATAATGATCGAGAATCCTGCTTACCACTTACAACTATTTCATCCAGATCTCCTGCCTGGGAAAGTATAATTTCAATTATTTCATTATTTTCTTTAACAATAACCGTATCCGATTGATAACCCACAAAACTTACTACAATCTCAGCTAATTGATCACTTGTTTTTTCAATCTCAAAATAACCTGATTCGTCAGCTACCACACCAATGTCAGTATTTAGCCAATGAATATTTGCAAAGGGCAAGGACTCTTGTTTGTTGTCATTGTTCAATCCCTTTACATAACCCTTTACAAGTGGGCCTTCAGCAAATATTTGGAGTGCTATCAATATCTGCAAAAAAATTATAGCTGATGTTTTTAACATAAACGATTAAGTTGAAAATCTACCTGAGTAGTTCATTTATTTTTTTTTGCAATCCAGCTTTATACTTATCAGCATTGTGCAATGAATTATCGAATGCGAAATCGGTCAAATCCTTATTGGTTTCTTTACCCTTTTTTACTTTTGTTAAATACAATGCAGGAGCATCTACATTATATTTTTCGATTAACTCTTTATCTGTATCACCTTCATAATTGATAATATAAAAAGTGATTGTACCATCTTTCAATTCATCTGCAAAATACTGCTCAAGGGTATTTTTTGTGTTTTCTTCAATTGAAAGACAGGTTTGACACCTTTGATCCCGATGAAAATAATAAATATCAAGCTTGGTTTTGTCAGCCTTGGTTTCCTCATTTTGACCAATTGCAAAAGTGGATAACAGAATTGCAATAATTAATACACTTGCTTTTTTCATTTGATTAATTTTTTTTGTAAATTAATACATTAGTTATTTTTATTTAAACTTCCTGGAATAAAGAACATCTAAGGGTGAGGCAAATAATTAAATCCCAAAAAATTTCTTAAAAAGTTCTTTTGACTCTCCCCAATTCTCCTGGTTCAAACAATATTTGATTTTTGGAGGCTCAATCTCTCCTTGAATCAATCCTGCATTTTTGAGTTCCTTTAAATGCTGAGATAAAGTAGATTTTGCTATGGGCAATACTTCACTTAAATCTCCGCTATAACAACAAGTTTGTTTGGATAACAATTCCAAAACATACATCCTGATGGGATGCCCCATAGCCTTCGCATACCTGGCAACTTTCTGCTGCTCAATTGTTGTTACTGTCTCTTTTCTCATACTTGTTCGTAATATTGCGAACAAAAGTATAAACATTTTCAATTATTCCAAACCATATTCTGTCTTATACATTAATATATATTCATTCTAAGCAGATCTCAATAAATGGGTTCAGTTATAATTGACTTATCTCTAAAACACTTATTTAAGGTATAAAATAGTTTAACTATTAATTAACAAAAGAATTCATTTACAAGTCATTACATTACTTATATTACCATTTTTAAATAATTAATCCTGATTAATAACTAAAATTACTACCATGAATAATGTTGAATTAGTAAAACAAGGCTATCTAAATTTTTCTTCAGGAAACATCGAAGCCGTGCTTGCCAATTTCCATCCTGAAATTGTTTGGGAAGAATCTACCGGATTGCCCTACATATCAGGAGATGGAATATCTCATGGACCACAGGAAATAGTGGAAAATATTTTCACACCCTTACCAGAGCATATTGACTCCTTTCATATCGATATAAAAGAGTTATTTGGGTCGAACGACAAAGTTACTATGGTAGGACATTATACTGGAACCTGGAAAGCTACCGGAAAAAAATTCAAAGCAAATGCAATCCATGTCTGGACAATAAAAGATGGGAAAATAACACATATGTTTCAGACGGCAGATACTGCAGAAATGATTGGTGAATAATTTAGATCTAATCTGGAAACCAAGGCTTAAAGATCAATCTTTAGGTGTCCAAGAACTTATCGATTTTTTCGAGGAGAAGATGTCTGTCGATTGGTTTGGGGATATAATCATCACAGCCTGCTTCCAGACACTTTTCTTTTTCTTCGGCTAAGGTATAGGCTGTTTGTGCAATGATGGGTATCTCACTTTTAATTTTTTTAATTTCAGCCGTAGCTTCATAACCATTCATTCCTGGCATCTTGATATCCATTAAAATCAAATCGATTGTTTGTCCGTTCCTCCTGATGATATCAACCGCAGCTAAACCATCCGCTGCTCTGAGTACATTTGCATTGGAATTTTTCAGAATAATTTCAGTGAGTAAATAATTGGAATCTTCATCTTCAACAACTAAGATATTCCTGTTTTCCAGTTTTTTTGGTAGTACTGAATTTTTTTCAACAATATTAATTTTGTCGTCAATCCTAACAATTTCAAGCGGTATTGAAAAAAAGAAAGTGGATCCTTTTCCCAATTCAGATTCAACCCACATTTCGCCCTCCAGTAGGTTAGCCAGCTTTTTGGAAATGGCCAGTCCAAGTCCGGTTCCTTCATAATTTTTGGTAAAAGACTCTTCTACCTGTCTGAAACGCTGAAAGATGATATCTTGTTTATCTGGTGCGATCCCAATTCCGGAATCCCTGACATAAAAAACTATTTGTCCCGGATTTTCAATTGTATATCCAAACTCAATAAATCCTTCATGGGTAAACTTAATGGCGTTGCTAATCAGGTTTGACAATATCTGCTTCAAACGGTTAGCATCAGTTTTAATCACAAGGTCATTGTGCATCAAATCTTCGGCAACTTTCAACTCAACATCCTTTTTCCCTTTTTTCTTTTTAATCTGTTGAAACAATTTATACAAATCGGACATCAGTGAATTTACAGAACAATCATCATATCGTATTAGCAACTGTCCAGCTTCAATTTTGGATATGTCAATAATATCATCAATAAGTGCTAATAGAGCTTTTCCACCTGATTTAATATATTCCATGTACACTTCCCGTTCTTCTAATGATGTATCCTTATCATACAATAGTTCAGTAAAGCCGGTAATGGCATTTACGGGCGTTCGAATTTCGTGAGACATATTGGCCAAAAAAGCAGTCTTTAATCTATCTGATTGCTCAGCTTTAAGGGTTGCTTTTTTTCGTTCATCCACTTCAATCAAAAGTGCTTTGGTTTTTTCTTCAACAAGCGATTGCAACTTAGCCCGTTGGATTTTAATACTTTTTATCCTGACATAAAACATCAAATAAATCAAACCAACAACCGCGAATATAACCAGTGTAATAAACCACCATTTTTGCCAGAAAGGTGCCAGAATTGTAACATTTAACTGAGTCGGTTCTTCATTCCAGATACCATCATTGTTGCAAGCTTTTACCTTGAATACATATTCTCCCGGTGGGATATTTGTATAAGTGGCTACAGTTGATTTTGTAACCGGATTCCATTCAAGGTCAAAATTTCCCAGTTGATACTGGTATTTGACTTTTCCAGGAACAGAAAGACTCACCCCGCAAAAATCAAAAGTTAAATGGTTTTTGTTATGGGGCAATGTTAACCGGACAGGTACTTTATTAAACTTATCAACTGAATCAGTATATTGATCATGATTGAATTCAGTATAAAAAAGCCTGATATTTTCTATGGATGTTTTAGGAGCCAATAAATTTGGTTCCAGCTTATTGGGATCAAATTTCACCAATCCATTTACGGTTCCAAACCAAAGGTTCCCATTAGAGCCTTTATATACTGCATTCTGATTATTTTCTATTCCTAAAAATCCTTCTTCTTTATTATAATGTTTAAAAGTTTCATTTTCAGGATCAAAACTGTCAATACCTGAGTTAGTACCAATCCAGATTTTATCATTATTGTCGCATATGATACTGTATGGATTATCCGAATATAAACCATGCTGGAGATTGTAATTTACAAATTGATTGCCATCAAACTTATAGATACCTCCACCAATTGATGCTATCCAAATTTGATTTTTACTATCATGTGTTATAGCTCCGGCACTCAGGTTGTCCAAACCATTTTCAGCATTATAAATTTCAAACTTTGAACCGTCGTATTTTGTGATACCTGCATCATCACTCCCAAACCACAAATTATCATCTTCATCCCTGTGAATTGTCCAAATGGAAACACTTGCCAGTCCATCATCTTCATTGTAAGTGTCAAATTTTTCTGGATATCCTGCTTTAGGGTAAGTATATTTCGAAAGACCAATGCCTAGTGTTGCAAACCAAATACAACCATTTTTATCTTCACCCATGGTTAAAACGGATGTAGTTCTCATTCCATTTGATTTATTAAAAATTCTGAAATTTCTGGTTATAGGATTATAACGGATCAAATCATTGTCACTATAACTCCCTAACCAAATGTTACCTTTAGAGTCTTCAAAAATTGAACTAATTTCAATGTTGTTATATCCATATGGAAGTTTAAAACTAGATACTGTTTTCCCCTCAAATATAAAAAGACCTGTTTGTGTTCCGATCCAAATATGTTTCCTTGAATCCTCAATAACGCTTGTAACAATTTCATTTAGCAATCCTGACTCACTATTAAATATCTTAAATTTATCTCCCGAGTACTTATACAATCCTGAATTTGTACCACCTATCCAGATGTTACCTTCAATATCGCTGAGAATGGTATTTATTTGTGGATCGTCCAATCCTTCTGATTCAGTAATATATTCAAATATCCCATTTTCAAATTTAAAAACGCCATGATCTATAGCACCCCAAATAGCACCATTTTTATCCAAAGTAATATTTCTGAGGTAATCCAATGTTACTTTCCTGTCGAAAGGATACTGGTATAAATCATAATTATCATTATCCACAAGCTGTAAATTGGTCAATATATCATCACCCAAAAACCAATAATTATCATCTGCTGTTTTTAATATCGAATAAAACACTGACTTTGAAAGAAATTCATTTTTAACAGCAGTTAATTTATAAGTGAACTTTTCTTCAAAAGAATATTGTAAGGACATTAAGCCATTTTCAGTAGCAATCCAAATTTCATTATAGTCTACAGCTACCAAATCATAAATACTACTAATCGTTGAAAAGTCAGAAGCCAAAATTGTTTCAAAATTATCTGTCGTTGCTTCTTTGCCTGAAGGCAAAACAAAAAT
>Ga0164315_10000850_pt1 | contig 22256 bp, 17 predicted proteins | sample GuaBasSedimGuay6_FD_113737 | JGI IMG/M metagenome (GOLD analysis project Ga0164315, IMG submission 113737) | Subseafloor sediment microbial communities from Guaymas Basin, Gulf of California, Mexico - Guay6, Core 4569-2, 0-3 cm | ecosystem: Environmental > Aquatic > Marine > Hydrothermal vents... | reverse complement strand
TCCGACATACTTGATAAACTGGTTCATGACTTACCCTCCTCAATTATGGCTCTGAGCCGAAGATCTTGCGTCCTCAGCTTAATCCACGGCGTTGAGGACGGGTAGGTCACTACATAATGTCTAGTCGTACTCCGCGGTCTCGGGGATTTGCTCGTACCAGTCTACGCCCTGCGCATCGCTGGTTCGCGTTATTCTGTGCCTGCCCAGCAGGCAATTGAGGTGGGCCAGGGTCTCGCCGGTGGCCAGGCCCGGGGAGCCATCGTCAACTTCACGTTTAAACAGGGCCGGGAAACAATCGACGGCTCGTCGCGGTTGTGACAGGTGATCGAACAGCTTGTTGAGGTCGCGCTTGTGTATCTCAATCAACTGGGTCATGCGTACGTGCAGTCCGTAGAAGGGTGCTTCGTGGGCCGGTAATACCAGTACATCGTCAGGTAGTATATCGCGAATCCGCGCGCTGGAACGCAGCCACTCCTTGAGCGGGTCCCCTTTGGGCTCGGTGGGAAACACGCTGACATTGGGGGTTATCCGGGGCAGTACCTGGTCGCCGGAAATCAGCAGCTTCAGCGCCGGGCAGTACAGTGACGTGTGTTCGGGCGAGTGGCCGCTGCCTACAACTATCTGCCAGTAGCGATCGCCGATGGTAATAGTCTCCCGGTCCACCAGTCGACGAAAGCTGTGGGGCAGGGGAGCGATAGCTTTACCGAAATTACCGAATTTTTTCTTGTAGCGCTCCAGTTGTTCCTTGTTGTAGCCTGCCCCATTATAAAAACGGATGGCGACATCCGGCGCGGAACTACCGGTGTCCCCCGCCATGGCCCAGCACATGAGGAATTCCTCCCGGGACATCCACAGCTCACAGTCGAAGCGTTCGGTCAGCCAACCGGCCAGGCCCACGTGGTCCGGGTGCAGGTGGGTACAGATCACCCGTTTGATGGGTTTGCCCCGCATGAACCCGCACAACAGTTGCTCCCAGATCTCCCGTGCGCTGGAAATGTTCAGGCAGGTATCCACCACGGTCCAGCCATCCCCGTCTTCCAATAGCCAGATATTGATATGGTTCAGGGACATGGGCATGGCAAAGCGCGCCCAGTAAACACCATTGGCGATCTGCTCGGGTTCGCCGGGGGTGGGGTTTGCACCCCTGCCCCAGGGGTAGGTCAGGCCGCGATAAAGTTCAGGTTTGTCTTCCAACATGGGTAACTGGTTCCCGATAAATGGCTAGGGGGCTACATGGTCGGGTCTGGCGCATTGAATGTCCATAGTCAAACTGCTTCGGACTGGCCGACACCGGCAATAATGTCTGACTATCTGACTATCTGACTATCTGACTATCTGACTATCTGACTATCTGACGTAGCCGATTATGGAAATAAAGTGGCACAGGCTGCCGGCGAGCACAAAAAAATGCCAGATGCCGTGTGCGTGGGTCAATTTTTCCATCAGATCGAGAACATAGAAAACCACGCCGACAGTGTAGGCCAGGCCGCCGGCTGCGAGCCAGAAGAACCCGGTTTCTGAAAGGGCAGCACGGAGGCTGGCTAAATCGACAGTGCAGGCCCAGCCCATACCCAGGTAGATGATCATCTGGCCGGTTTTTACGACTCGTCCCGATAACAATATTTCGCTGAGCGTGCCTATAGCGGCGAGTGACCAGACGACACCAAAAATCAGCCAGCCATTGCCCTCGCGCTGGCTGACCAGCATATAAGGTGTATAGGTTCCGGCGATCAACAGGTAAATCGCTATATGATCGAACAGTTGGAACAGGCGTTTGAGCCCCGGCGGGTGAAAGCTATGGTACAGCGTCGACATGGTGTACAGCAGTACCAGCGTAAAGCCGAAAACAGAGAAACTGGTGATTATCCACGGGTCGCCACTCTGGATGCCAACCGTGAGTAGGGAGCCCAGGCCGATCAGCGCAAATGCCGCGCCTATCAGGTGGCTGATACTGTTGAGTTTTTCACCGTAGTACATGGTGTGCGATTTTAACCGACTTTGTATCGTCAGGGGAGGGGGCAGGCTGCCTGACCCATCTCTCGATGCCTTCGCGCAGGCGGTTGGGGTTCATGGCGGATGCGCTGTAGCCCGTAATTCACAGGAGTAAGTATAGTCCCTGGAATTATGTGAGCAGGGAGCGTCCCGGTATCGATTGCAGTAGTTGCCGGGTATAGGCCTGCTGCGGACGCTCGAACAGGTCATCGCCGCTGCCCTGTTCCACCACTTGTCCCTTGTACAATACCAGGATGCGGTCGGCCAGGTGCCGCACCACCGCCAGGTCGTGTGAGATAAACAGCATGGTCAACCCATATTCCCGGCCCAGTTCCTGCATCAGATCCAGGATCTGTGCCTGGATGGTGACGTCCAGCGCCGATACAGGTTCGTCCGCCACAATAAATTCCGGGCGGGTGGCCAGGGCGCGGCCGATGGCGATGCGTTGGCGCTGACCGCCGGAGAACTCATGCGGATATTTGCGTACAAAGGCCCTGGCCAGACCCACGTCGTCCATCAACTGCAGCACACCCTGGTTTACCGTCTTGCGGGTCTCTATGCCGTGCAGCAACAAGGGCTCGGCCAGTGTGTCGAAAACGGTCATACGTGGGTTCAGGGAGGCGAATGGATCCTGGAAAATCATCTGCATACGGCGTCGCATGTTCTTCAGGTCGCGCCCCTGTAGCCCTGTTACGTCGGTACCGTCGAAGGTGACATGGCCGGATGTCACCGGCACCAGGCGTAGGATGGAGCGGCCGATGGTGGACTTGCCGCTGCCCGATTCACCCACCAGACCCAGCACCTCACCCCGGTTGATGTCGAAGCTGACGTCATTGACCGCCTTCACCGGCGCCACACCACGGCCCTGCTCGAACCAGGTACACAGATTTTGTACCCGAATCAGGGGCTGGGGTGTACCGGGCTCGGTTTGCTTGCTGTCCGCGGGAATCGCCGCCAGCAGCTTCCTGGTATAAGGGTGCTCGGCGTGATGGAAGATGGCTTCCCGGTCGCCGGCTTCCACTATCGCGCCCTGTTGCATGACCACGATCTGGTCGGCGATGTCAGCTACCACGGCGAGGTCGTGGCTGATGAAAATGATGCCGATATCGTGTTTGGTCTGTAACTCGGCGATCAATTTCAGTATCTGGGCCTGTATGGACACATCCAGGGCGGTGGTGGGTTCGTCGGCGATCAACAGCTTGGGCTCGTTGATCAGGGCCATGGCTATCATCACCCGCTGGCGCATGCCGCCAGAAAACTGGTGCGGAAAATTGTCGATGGTGGACTCGGGGTCGCGAATGCCCACCTCTTCCAGCAACGCCAGGGCCCGCTGGCGTGCTTCGCGCTTTGAGACTTTCTTGTGATAGAGCAGGGGCTCCATCAGCTGTTTGCCCACGGTCATGAACGGGTTGAGGCAGGTCATGGGGTCCTGGAAGATCATGGCGACATCGCGCCCGCGAATTTCACGCAGCTCGGCCTCGCTCAGCTGCAGCAGGTCCCGGCCCTCGAACAGGGCGCGGCCGCCGTCGATACGCCCGGGTGGCATGGGTATGAGCCCCAGCATGCTGTAACAGGCCACCGATTTACCCGACCCGGACTCGCCGATAATGGCGGTGATCTGGCCGGTTTTCACGTTAAAGCTGATGCCGTCCACCGCCTTGTTGGTGCCCATGCGGGTGACAAAGCTGACAGCGAGGTCTTGTACATCCAATAAGAGTGCCATGGGGTCAGTCCCTGGCGCCGCGCACGTCCAGGGCGTCGCGCAGACCATCGCCGAGGAAGTTAAGGGAAAACAGCGTAAGAGTCAGGGCCAGTCCCGGGAATATGAGCAGCCAGGGAAATTCTTCCATGGTCTCCGCACCGTAGGAAATCAGCAGGCCCCAGGAGGTCTGTGGCGGCTGGATGCCCAGGCCCAGGAAGCTCAGGAAGGCCTCCAGCAGCATGACCCCGGGAATGGTCAGGGTGGTGTAAACAATAATGGGACCCAGTGCATTGGGGATCAGGTGCCTGCGGATGATGGTCGCCGGTGGCAGACCCAGTGAGATCGCCGCCTCAACAAATTCCTGCTGGCGCAGGGATTGCACCTGGCCGCGCATGATGCGGGCCATGGTCAGCCACTCCACCGCGCCGATGGCCAGGAACAGCAGCAGCATATTGCGCCCGAACACCACCATCAACAGCACGATGAAAATCATAAAGGGCAGGGCGTACATAATATCCACCAGGCGCATCATCACTGCGTCTATTCGTCCGCCCACATAACCGGCGATAGCGCCCCAGGTGACACCGATCAGCAGCGCCACGGTGGTGGCGACAAAGCCCACCGCGAGGGAGATGCGCCCACCGTACATGATCTGGGTCATCAGGTCGCGTCCGAATATATCGGTACCCAGCCAGTGCGTCACCGAGGGAGGTGTCGCCCCCAGATCCAGGTTCTGGGTGTCGTGGCTGTAGGGAGCTATCCACGGCGTGAGTACGGCGATGACAACAAACAGGAGCAGTGTGCCCAGCCCGAACAAAGCCAGACGGTTCTTGCGCAGGCGCAGCCAGGCGTCATGCCACAGGGAGGAGCCCTGTTCCGCCTCGGTAATGTCCGTAATTGCTGTAGTCGGCATTTAATGATCCCCGAACTGGGCCCGCAGTCGCGGGTTCATCCAGGCCGCGAGAATATCCGACAGCAGGTTGAACAGCACAATGAGGGTGGACAGGAACACGGTGGTGCCCAGGATCATGGTGTAATCGCGATTGAAGGCGGCCTGCACATAAAAGCGGCCCAGGCCAGGAATCTGGAAAATCGTTTCCACCACGAAAGAGCCCGACAACAGACCGGCAAAGGCCGGGCCCAGGAACGCCACTACCGGAATAAGGCCGCCGCGCAGAGCGTGTCTGGTCACTACCTGCCACTCCGGCAGACCCTTGGCGCGGGCGGTGCGAATATAATCCTGCGACATCACTTCCAGCATGCCCGCCCGGCTCAGGCGCGCGATGTAAGCGGCATAGCCCGCACCGAGCGTTATGGCGGGCAGGATTTTGTCCCCCGGAATATCACCCCAGCCGGACACGGGCAACCAGTCCAGGTAGATGCCGAACACCAGTACCAGCAGTGGCCCAAGCAGGAAAGACGGTATACAAATACCGATCATGGCGGCGGACATGGGAATGTAATCCTGCGCCGTGTTGGGTTTGAGTGAGGCGATGACGCCGGCCATGCCACCGATGCAAAGGGCGACCAGCAGCGCGTAAAAACCCAACTCCGCGGTCACCGGCAGGCCCGCGGCGATTAATTCGTTGACGCTGCGCCCCGGGTATTTGAAGGATGGACCCAGTTCACCGTGGGCGAGGTCGCCCAGGTAGGCCATATACTGCTGGAAAATAGGCAGATCCAGGCGATACTGAGCTTCCAACGCCGCTTTGACCTCCGGCATTACCGCCTTTTCACTGTCGAAAGGGCCTCCCGGCGCCATTCGCACCAGAAAGAAAGTCACCGTAATTACCGCCAGAATCACCGGTATGGCTTGTAATAAGCGATAGCTGATAAAGCGCCACATGATCTTGCTCAGCCCTCTTCGTTCCGGATATCAGCGCCGGGTTCCAGCCACACGTATTTCAGGTTCAGGGAATCCATCAGGTTGGAGGGCATGCCCCGCACACTGGGGTTGATCAGGTGTTTGCTGGTGTAGGTGTATATCGGGAGTATGGGCATCTGCTCCATCAGCATGGTTTCCGCCTCATGGAAGATGGCGAAGCGCTCCTCCTGAGTTTTGGCCCGGGGCGCCAGCTTGAGAATCATCTCATCGTAGCGCGGATCGGCGAAGCCGGTGTTGTTGTTGCCACCACCGGTCAGGTAGAGATCCAGGAAGTTATTGGGATCGACATAGTCGCCTATCCAGCCGCGTCTGGCGATATCGAACTCCATTTGGGTTACCGAGTCCAGGTAGACTTTCCACTCCTGGTTGGAGAGGGTTACCTCAATGTTGAGTGCGTCTTTCCACATTTGCTGCAGGGCGACCGCGATCTTACGGTGGCTTTCACTGGTGTTGTATATCAGCTCCAGTCCCGGCCAACCCTCGCCGTTGGGGTAGCCCGCCTCCGCCAGCAACTGTCGCGCCTGCTCTATATCGTAATCGAAAAGTTTGGGCGGCTCATAGCCCAGGGCACCGGGTGGTGTGATGCTGTAGGCGGGTATGTTGGATTTTTGCAGTACCGAGTCATTCAGTTTCACCCGGTCGATCGACATCGACAGGGCCTTGCGCACCCGCACATCATCCACCGGCGGGCGCTCGGTATTGATCAGGTAGAAATAAGTGCCCAGATAAGGCGCCTGCACATAGGGCGTATTTTCCATGGCCTGATACACCGGAATTTTGTCCAGCGGGATGCCTGCGGTGTAATGCAATTGCCCCACGCGAAACATGCGTTCTTCGCTGACAATGTTTTCCGTGGGGTAGAACACCACGCCATTGAGCTTAACCTTGTCCCGGTCCCAGTAGGTATCGCTTTTGATCATGCTGATGCGCCGGTTCAACTTCCATTCGCTCAACTTGAAAGCGCCGTTGCTGACAATATTCTCCACCCGGGTCCATCGGGTAAAACGGTCCGTGGCCTTGCCGAATTTCTCGATGGTGGCCCGGTGTACGGCAAAAGTGCTGTAGTGATCCATCAACTGGAGGAAGTAGGGCGTGTGTTCGTTGAGGGTGACCTGCAGAGTGAGATCGTCCAGGGCTTTTACGCCCACCTCATTGAAGTCGGTTATCTCGCCCGACGCATACGCCGCGGCATTTTTTACCGGAAACAGCATGTAGGCGTACAGGTTGCCCATGGCCGGATCCAGCGCGCGATTCCAGGACCACACGTAGTCTTCGGCGCTCATCGGTTCACCATTGGACCATCGTGCCAGGGGGTTGATGTGAAAGGTGATAACGCGGCCGTCTTCACTGATATCCCAGCTTTCGGCCACACCGGGTTCCGGCTCCAGTGTGTAGGGGTTTTTTACCGCCAGCCCCTCGAACAGGGCGCGCACCAGGTGATTTTCCGGCACCCCGGTAACCACGTGGGGATCCAGCCCCTGGGGCTCAGAGCCATTGCCGTAGTGCAGGATACCGTTGCGGTTGCCCTGCACCACATTGGACTCACCGCTGCCGCAGGCCGCCAGCAGGGTGAGTGCAATAAGAAGAATGAAGTGGGAAATGTTAGGCGCCATAATAAAGTGTTTCGTCAAGTGTCGGACGAAAATGCCACTGTAATGCAACGGGTGCAATTTGTCACAAGCCATCCCTGGCAGCGCAACCAACGGCTGCAGATAAGTCAGTCCACAACGCTGGCCAGGGCCACCTCCGCCCGGGCACGAGCTACCAGGGCAGACTGGCGCCTGACCGCGGTAGGACAGTGTTAAGTGACAGACTCCTAGGCGGCGGATTTACCCCGTTCGCCGATCTGTGGGCCGGTATACAGGGCGCGCGGACGGATCAGGTGGCTGTCCCGGCGGAATTCCAGGAAGTGGGCGATGTGGCCGTATATACGCGACATGGCGAACATGGCGGTGAAGTAGTGACTGGGAATGCCCAGGCTGTGGAATACGGCACCTTTGTAGAATTCCACGTTGGCCCAGATTTCCTTGTCCCTGGTGGCAAACTCGCGCTGGCAGGCGTCTTCCACAGCCACCAATGTCGCCAACAGGTTTTTGCTTTCCTCGTCCCGGCACAGCTCTACCGCCATGTGCTTGAGAATCCTGGCGCGTGGATCCACTGTGCGATATTCCCGGTGGCCCATGCCCATAATTTTTACCTTGTTGGCCAGGCAGTCTCCGACGTAGGCTTCGGCTTTGTCCGGGCTGCCAATTGCCATGGCCATCTCCAACGCCGCCTGGTCGGCGCCGCCTTGCAGCTTGCCAAACAGGGTGCCGATGGAGGCGGAGATGCAGGACTGGATGGGGGCCAGCGTGCTGGCGCAAACCCGCCCGGCGAATGTGGCGCAGTTAAAACTATGCTCCATCTGCAGAATTTGTGCCGCGTCCAGCATGCGTACCTGCTCCTTGGTAGGGGCGCCGCCATGGAACATGTTGAGGAAGTTCTGGTGGACGAGTCGGCCTGGAATAGGGGGAAGAACCACCTTGCTCTGGCCCAGGCGATAGTGGGCGGCGATCAGCGCGGAAATCTTGGCCGCCAGAAACAGCCCCCGTTCCGCGTCCTTGTCGATTCCCAGGGTTTCTTCTTCCGGCAGGGTGAGCAGAGGTATTAGTCCCTGCAGCACCAGCATGGGGTGCAAATTCCGGGATACATGTTGCAGCAAATCAATTTCGGTGTAAGTCAGGCGTGCGTGCAGGCACATAAACGCTTTAAGCCGACTTTTTTCCTGTTCGGTGGGCCAGTCCCCGAACAGAACCATCCACACCACGTGCAGGTATGGCACACCTATCAGGTCGTTGATGTCGATGCCACGGTAACTCAACAAGCCCTTTTCGCCCTGCACATCCGAAATAGCGGTCTCACCGACAACAATGCCAGCCAGGTCATTTGAAAATACGGATTGTTCTGTAGGCATACTATTAACTCAAAAATGGTAATTTTTCACAGTATACGGGGGGCGAGTTAATTAGTAGAGTCAATGTTACTTATTGATGTATTAGCAAAACTAATATGCGTTTAGAAAACAGTGAGTTACGAGCCTTTCGTGCAGTGATTGAAGAAGGTGGCTTCAAGCGTGCGGCGGATGCCCTGCATATCAGTCAGTCGGCGGTAAGTCAGGCGGTGGCGGGCCTGGAGTCCAAGCTCGGTATGTCACTGGTGCAAAGGGGCAAGGAGCTGAGGTTGACTGACGTGGGTAAGCGTCTGTTCGAACACGCGGTTGACGTGCTGCGCGATGAGCAGCAGACGCTGGAAGATATCGCCCAGTTAAAGCAGGGTAAAACCGAAACCCTGAACCTGGCCCTCAGTGCCTCGCTTAACCGCTTTTATGGACCCAAATTAATAAGCGCTTACTATCAGGAAAACCCCCGTACCAGAATGAAAGTGTCTGAAATGCCGGCTAGCAGTATTATTTCCGCTGTGCTCTCGGGTAACGTGGAGTTGGGGCTTGGGCCATTCCAGAAAGATATGGCTGCCTTCGAAATCACTCCTTTGTATACCGATTCCCGCCATCTGGTGGTGAGTCCCAAACACGCCCAGTACCAACAGGTGATGCGTGGCGATGAGCGCGCCCTCAAGCTCACTCCGCTGATCGCGGCCGCCCTGGACAGCCCGGATATGCGCCCGCCTATCACGCGTCTGCGCGATCAGTTCAGCACCGTGTGGGAGGTGAGTAGCCTGTCCCTGCGCATACATATGGTGGAGCAGGGCATGGGGGTGACCTTTATCGATCGCAAGTTGTTGTGCGAACACCCGTCCTGCATTGACTTTCGTATCATGGATGATGTGTCTTTCGGTCGTATCGAGAAACAGGTGGGGCTTTATTACCGGGCGAGAAAAAACCTGAGCGAGAGCGCCATGAACTTTGTTGCCGTGTGCGAGCGATTCTGGAACTTGTAGTAAACCCGGCAATTGCATTAAATGTGACCCAAACCTGTTGGCAGGCCTGTAGTTCAGGAGGTTGGGATAATTATTATTGGCAGGTTTATGCAACGGCTGGGTAAACGGCGCAGCCGATGCGTTTTAAAAGGAAAGAGCTAAATGGCGGTAACACTGCGCGACAGCAATGTGGAGAAACTGGGCGATCAGGCCTTCGATGTGCTTATCGTCGGCGGCGGCATCAACGGCGCGGTTGCGGCGGCCTCCCTGGCGGGTCGCGGGGTGCGCGTGGCGCTGATCGATCAGGGCGACTTCGCCTGTGGCGTCAGCTCCAGCTCCTCCAACCTGGCCTGGGGCGGCATCAAGTACCTGGAAACCCGGGAGTTTTTGCTGGTCAATAAACTGTGTAAGTGTCGCAACCAACTGATGCGCGCCTACCCGTCCACCGTGAAGGAAATCCGCTTTTTCACCACCATACAGCGGGGGTTTCGTTTCTGGCCCTTCTTTGTCTATCTGGGCAGCGTGCTGTACTGGATTATGGGACGCTTTGTGACAAAAGCGCCGCGCTACATTACGCGGCGGGCCATCGAGGAGGCCGAGCCGGTAATCAACACCACTAACGTCGCCGGCGCTCTGGAGTACTCTGACTGCTACCTGTACGACAACGACGCCCGTTTCGTCTTCAATTTCATCCGCAAGAGCCTCAACTACGGCTGCATAGCCGCCAATTACGTGGAGTCCACGGGAGCCCGGCGTGAAAATGGGCAGTGGGTCACCCGTGCCCGGGATGCGATCAGCGGAGACAGTTTTGAGATACGCTCAACGGCCGTGATCAACGCCTGCGGTCCCTGGGTGGACGCCCAGAACCAGGTCAGCGGGGAACAGACCCAATATCATCACCTGTTCTCCAAGGGTATTCATCTCATCGTCGACCGGATCACCGACAACCAGCGCGTACTGACCTTCTTCGCCAGCGACGGACGATTGTTCTTCCTGATCCCCATGGGGCCCAAAACCTGTATTGGCACCACCGACACCCAGGTGGACAGCCCCGCGGTGGAGGTTACCGATGAGGATCGGGACTTTGTGCTGAAAAATGCCAATGCCCTGCTGGATCTTGACCCGCCCCTGACCAGGGCCAGCATCATTTCCGAACGAGTCGGGGTGCGGCCTCTGGCGATCAAGGGAGAGGGGGGCGTGGCCGATTGGGTGGAGTTGTCGCGCAAGCACGTTATCGAGGTGGATGAGCCCGGGCAGCACCTGAGCATTTTCGGTGGCAAGTTAACTGATTGCCTGAATGTGGGTGACGAGGTGGCACAGTGGATCGAACGCCTGGGCATCGCCATACCGCAGGCTGACAACAAATGGTATGGCGAGCCGGGCGCGGAGCTGCGCGACGAGTTTATGTTACAGTCCCAGTTGATGGAGCTGGATGCACTGACCGACCCCTCCTCCTCCGAGCCTCTGTCGGAACGTTTCTGGCGCCGCTATGGTGAGAGCGCTTTCGGCCTGTTGGAGCGCATTCGGGAGGATGAGAGCTGTGTCGAATTGCTGATAGAAAATGCTGAATACACCCGCTGCGAGATCGAACTGGCAGCCCGCCGGGAGATGATTATCAAGCTGGAAGATTTCATGCGCCGCCGTTCCAAGATCGAGCAGGTGGTGCGCCGGGAGGATCTGGAGAAAGCCCCGGGTTTGCGTGAAGCCTGTGACATTTTGTTTGAGGGCGAGGCCGAGGAACGATTGCGGGAGTATCTCTCAACTTGATTGGCCGGACAGATGTTCCCGAGGTTGTTTGATCAGGGACTCAGCCGGTATTCCAAGTTCCTGGTTGAGCTTCCAGATCATCTTCAGCGTCAGTGAGCGCTTATAATTTAGTATTTCATACACCCGATTGCTTTTACCTATCATGGGCTCCAGATCCTTAACTGTCAGGCTTTTCCGCTCCATCTCAAATTTTATGGCTGCAACCGGATCAGGCAGGTCAAGTGGATGGTGTTTGCTTTCATAGGCCTCAACCAGAGTTACCAGTACATCCAATTTTTCACCCTCTGGCGTATCAGCTTTAGCTGTCATCAGGCCTTCAATTTCCTTCAGTGCCGCACGGTAATTGGCACCAGTTTTGATTGGTTTGATATCCATCTTTCCACCTCCGGCACTAAATGGCCTGCACATTAATTTTGTCGTATTGGGCGTGGGTGCCTAAGAAGCGGATATACACTACCTTGTAGGCATAGTTTATCCACACCACCAACCGGTATTTATTACCGGCGATATTGAAGACTACTCGACCGTCCTTGAGGATGCTGGCATTTCTGAATTCCTTTTTAACTTCCGCCGGCGAGGCCCAATCTGCTTTCAGCGTATGTCGGTACCAGGCGAGTGTGGGCTCAACGGCACCGGCATACGAAGGGTCTTCGTCCCAGAATGCCTTCAATGTGGACAGAGCGATAATCCTCATAGCATATAGAGTAGTCCCAATTTGGGACTACGGCAACCAATATTTTCATCACATGTAGGTAGTCTGAGGTCCGGGTCCCAACTGCTTAATACTGCCACCGACGATCTCTGCAGCTTATTGCCAAATTTATCACCCCGGAACACCTCTATTGTTTACACAAAAGGGGCCGGTTAAGGCCCCTTATAGTTAGCAATTGGTAGTTACCAATCGGACGTTACTTTTTCTGCGCTTCCAGAATTTTACGGTTCTTCGCTCGCAACCGCCATTCAGCGCCCATGCTTTCCTTGAGTTCGTTCAGCGTGAAACTGGCAGCAATGTAGTTTGCCGGGGAGTCCTAGCCGATATCGAAGATCAGGCTAGCTTAGACCACTATAATCGGATGTGAATATCAATTTTGCGCAAAATAAAGTTGGTTGAGCATTTTAGGTTGAGAATATGCCAGTGAGTGTGACATTCTCACAGTTGCCGCGCCTGCGATTGTACTGGCATACCCTATCCACTAGAATGCGCAGCCCTTCCTCTCGTCGCATAACTACAATCCCTCGCCGATTGGTCTAATTGTTTGTCTGCTGACGGCCGCATCTGTGCGGCTGCAGGCGGTGTTGCCAGTGAGAGTTTGCGATGTTTGAGTTCCACCCCAGTAAAGTCGCCACGGTAAAAAATGATGTGCTGTCTGGCCTGACCGTGGCCCTGGCCCTGGTGCCGGAGGCTGTCGCGTTCGCCTTTGTCGCCGGCGTAGAGCCCTTGGTCGGCTTGTACGCCGCCTTTATGGTGGGTTTGATTACCGCCTGTATCGGTGGTCGTCCCGGTATGATTTCCGGGGCAACAGGCGCCCTGGCGGTGGTTATGGTCGCCCTGGTGGCGGATCACGGCGTGGAATACCTGTTCGCGACTGTGGTGTTGATGGGGGTTTTACAGATTACAGCCGGCGCCCTCAGGCTCGGTAAATTCATCCGCATGGTGCCGCACCCGGTGATGCTGGGCTTCGTCAATGGCCTGGCCATCGTGATTTTCCTGGCCCAGCTGGGCCAGTTTGGTATCGCCGGTGAACCGGGTTGGCTCAGTGGCACCTTTATGGAAGGGTCGATTCTGGATGTTTCCTGGATGGAAGGCGCACATCTATACATGCTGCTGGGCCTGGTGGCCCTGACCATGGCCATCATCCACTACCTGCCGCGCTTTACCACGGCGATTCCCTCGTCCCTGGTGGCCATTCTGGTGGTCAGCCTGCTGGTGTTTGGTCTTGACCTGGATACGCGGGTTGTGGGTGACGTGGCTTCCATCAAGGGCGGCCTGCCCAGCTTCCATATTCCCTCGGTGCCGTTTAACTGGGAAACCCTGGTCATTATCTTTCCCTATGCGGTTATTCTGGCGGCGATCGGCCTGATTGAATCTCTTTTGACCCTGCGTCTGGTAGATGAAATTACCGAGTCACGCGGGCGGGGTAACAAGGAGTGCGTCGCACAGGGTATAGCCAACACCGCCACGGGCATGTTCGGTGGCATGGGCGGCTGTGCGATGATTGGTCAGAGTATGATTAACGTCAATTCCGGTGGTCGCGGCCGTTTGTCGGGTATTACCGCGGCTTTGAGTTTGCTGCTATTTATTCTGGTGGCTTCTTCGCTGATTGAGCAAATTCCCCTGGCGGCATTGATCGGGGTGATGTTTATTGTGGTCATCGGCACCTTTGAGTGGAGTAGCTTTCGGGTTCTGAGCAAAGTGCCTTACAGTGATGCCCTGGTGCTGATTTTGGTGTCTGCGGTAACCGTGGCCACCGATCTGGCGATTGCGGTGGTGGTGGGGGTGATTGTTTCCGCACTGGTATTCGCCTGGGAGCACGCCAAGCACATTCTGGTAGAGACGCGTGAGGACCACGAGGGTTCTACCGTCTATGCCGTGACCGGGCCGCTGTTTTTTGGCTCGGTAACCTCCTTCCTGGAGCATTTTGACCCGCAGCGGGATAATGATGACGTGGTCATCGACTTCGCCCGCTCCCGGGTGGCTGATCACTCAGGTATGGAGGCGATCGATACCCTGGCTGATCGCTATCTGAGTGCCGGTAAGACCCTGCACCTGGTACACCTGAGCAGTGATTGCCGCAAGTTGCTGCACAAGGCGGCCGGCCTGGTGGAAGTTAACGTGATTGAAGATCCCAAGTACTTTGTCGCGGATGATGTGCTGGCCTGACGAGGTACACCAGTGTACCGCGGCGGATAAAGTGCACACCCAATTCGTCCGCTGTAGGCGCAGGACACTACACTACACTAGGCTCCTATATTGTCTTCTACCGCATTGAGAAAGCCGCCCATATCCAGGATGGTTTCCGCGCTGGGGTCGGTGGTCTTGCCTTTCAGGTCGCCAGTGATTTTTCCCTGCGCCACGGTTTCGATTAGCGCTTCCTTCAATTTGCTTGAGTAATCGATGAGGGCCTGGTTGTTTTCACGCAGTGCCAGCGTTTCCAGAGCATTGGCCAGGGCATAAATCAGTGCGGAGGAATTGAAGTGCGCTTCCTTGCCGTCAGTCTCCAGATATTTAAGGTAAAGATCATGCGCGGTACCGTGGGGGGCCTCATACAGCATGGTACCGTCTTTACTTTCAATAATTGAACTGGCGGTGGCCAGGCTGCCGCCCAGTGCCGCCGAGATATCCGAGAAAATATCGCCATCCAGATTCTGTGCCGGGTAGAGGCCGTTTCTGGGCGGGTCGGTAATCATTTTCGTCAGTTGACTGGACGGTCGCATAATCATAAACGATGGGGGCTTGGTGCCGGATTTCGCCAGCGCATATCGCACGTCGGTAATAGCGGTGCTGAATACCTCGTCATATTGCATGTACTCGCGTTTCAGGCCGAAATACACTTCCTTGTCATTATTTGAGGCATCACGGAACACCTGGCTGACCCAGTCGGTGATGGCCTGCTGATCGTTGGACATCAACAGGATCGGATCGTTTTTCTTGACGTTGCGCGCGTGCTTTTCCTCCCCGTCGACAATCACCTTGAGGATGCCGTCTTCTTCCATAGGCATGTTGAAACTGCCGTACTGGTCACCGCCGCCGGCGCTCATGCGCGACAGCGAAACATGGCACTTGCGGGTGGGGATGCCGTATATTTTTAACTTTTCCACCAGTTTGAATAGTTTTCTCCCGCTGGTGTTGTCGGGCACCCCCCACAGGGCTCGCTGGGGCGGATTGGACACTATGCGTGCCGCCTGGGCATCGATCAGTTCGTAGTGATAGCTGAGTCCTTCGCGTTTGAGGCGTTCTTTGTAGTCCTGCTTGTATATCTCTTCGATGGTGGCGCGCATGGCGCCGTCATAGCCGGGAATGACGGTATCTTTCAGCCCGAGATACGCATCTCGCTTTTCGTCGAGGGCCCGTTGGAAAAATGCGTGAGCCCAGGCCTTTATCTCATCGATATCATTGGTGGCCAGTAGCCAGGGGTCACCCTTATTGACGCGACGGCGGTGCAATTCCACCGGGTCGCCGCTGCTGCCGACAAAGAGTAGCTTGATTATGCCGGTGGCTTTGGACAGCTCATTGTAGCTGTGTTTTATGCCGCCCGCATCCATGGTCATCACCTCGATATCGCGGCCGATCCAGTCGGGCGGGTTGACCTGCAGGTTGCGAAACTCAATATCCTCGCGGGTGATGTTGCCGCCGATGCCTTTGCGGATGGCGCCGTTGGGGGATTTGGTCGCCAGTTTATTCAGTTTAGCCTCGTCGAGGTGGGGGTGTTTGGCCAGCAGTTCATCCAGCTGCCGGCGGTTGACGGTCATGCCGGCATTTTTGATACCCACACCGTATTTTTTCAGTGCCACGATCGCGTCAACAACGGCCTGTCCGTTTGTGGTGAGTCGGTTCTCCGCGGTGAGATTAATCTCGACCAGTTCAATATCCAGCCTTTGCGTAACAAACTGTTGCAGGATTTGATCAAAGGCAATTTGCGCCATTTCATCGCCATGCAGGATGACCAGGGGTTTATCAACCTTGATTTTACTGCGCATTCAATCTCCTGATTTCCCCGGGCATGCCGGGGATCCGTAAGGGTCGCCAAGGATAGTATAAAAGTACGACAAGACAAGCTTTTCCAGTGAATTATTATACGCTGATTTTACCCGTGCGTTACATACACTTGCCAATGATAAACCTCCAAACCATCCTTAATGCAATGGCCGGGGCTGTAGCAAAAAAAGCCCGACTCAATGGCCGGGCTTCAAAAGAGTATTCAGGCGATACCGTAATGATCCGCCGTTTTGTCCAGCGCCTGGTGTAATTTGTCCACCAGGATGTCGATTTCCTCGATGCTACACACCAGCGGCGGCGCCGTGATCATAGCGCCACCCGATATAGGAACCGATGTGTGGGGCAGGGACGGCGAGGTCTGGGTGTTTGCATCCGGCGACGATGGAAAAGAGTATGTTACTGTTTGTGCCTAAGCTCAATTCCTACCGGCGCGGCGGCCCAGACAATGTCGATCAGACGATTGCACCGCCAGCGGGGTCGGTATGCTTGCACAATAGCGCCATTCGTCGCAAAATCGACTGTCTGGAACATTTTTTGAAAGTTAATATAATTCATAAAATTCAATAAGTTATAGATATAGACGAAATTAACACTTATGGGATATATGACCTCGATAATCGCTTCTATAAAGTGATTGGCGATAATGCCGCAAATAATATTAGTGTGAAGTGAGCGGAGAGCGGAGAGCAGAGAGCATGACCAGTCAATACAGGTACTGGAATCCGGGTGCCACCAGGAAAAGAAAGCTCGCCGCGGCTGTATCGTCCGCGGTTATGGCCACTGCCTTTGCCGGCCCGGCCGCGTCACAGGCTTTGGAGGAGGTGATCATTACCGCCACCAAGCGGGCGGAATCGGTAATGGACGTGCCCCTGGCTATCACCGCCATATCCGGTGAATTAATCAACGAAACCAACCTGGATGACATCAAGGACCTGGTGGCCTACACCCCGGGTGTTACCGGCAACAGTAAAGACAGCTTCATTGACTTCATCAGTGTGCGCGGCATCCTGACCAATGATTTCGGCGTTGGCGGCGACCCCTCGGTGGGACTGTACAAGAACGGCTTTTACCAGGGTCGCAATGGCGCGGCGGTTACCAGTTTGTACGACATCGACAGCGCTGAAATCCTGCGCGGCCCCCAGGGCTTCCTGTTCGGGCGCGGCGCCATCTCCGGTGCCATGAACATTCACACGGTCAAGCCCAGCACCGGGGGTGTGAATGGCTATGCCGAGGTCGATGCCGGTGAGCACGGTCGCCTGGTGACCGAAGGCGCGATCAATGCGCCGGTGGGCGACAAACTGGCCTTTCGCCTGGCCGGCTATCACTCCGAGCAGGACGGTTACGTCAAGAATGAGTTTCCGGATGCACCCAACCACCGGCTGATCAAACACGATAAGGACGCCGTGCGTTTGTCCGGTCTGTTCGAAGGGGACAGGTTGCAGGTCAACCTGATGCTGGAGTACGAGGATCGCGACCAATCCGGTTCCATTTATGTGCCGACCGGCAAGGGGCCGGGCTATGACAACCTGACGGAAATCTACGGTGATCTGGGCTATCCCCTGCCCAATAACAAAATCGATGCGGACATGAGCCTGGGTAACAAGGACAACGGTAAAATTTACAGCGCCGGCTTGCAGGTTGACTACGATTTCGGCTTCGCCACCCTGACCTCACTCACCGGTTACAAGGATCACGATTTTGACTATGTGGAAGATTTTGACGGTTTGCCGCTTATCCTGAACAGCTACTCCCAGGACCAGAATGGCGACTATTTCGAGCAGGAACTGCGCCTGGTTTCAAACAGTGAGGGACCGCTCAACTGGTATGCGGGGGTGTCCTATTACAAGGAACATATAGACGCGAAATTCAAGCAGGAAATGTCCGAGGATTTGTGGTGCTCCGTCTACTGGACATACTACGATACCAGCTGTGAGGATCTGTTCGCTTATTACAAAGACTATGCTGCCGATTACCCGGACGGCGAGTACGTGCAGTACTTTCTCGATTACTTCGGCACCTTCGATTGGGAGGGCAGCCCCACCGGCACCATGATTGATACCAACCGGGCCAAGGGCACCTACGATGGTTATGCCGTCTATCTGGATCTGGGCTACGACTTCAACGAGAAGTGGGATGCCAGCGTGGGTGTGCGTTACACCTACGACGAGAAATATTTCCGCAATAAGGTACTGCCCACGATCAGCCCGGTGTTGGGTTATCGCGCCGCGCTGGGCTTCAGTACGCCGGACGGCGCGGTCAAGGAAAAGAAAGACTGGGATAAATTCACCCCGCGGGTGATCCTGAATTATCACCCCACTGACGACATCCTGTTGTTTGGCAGCGTCACTGCCGGCTACAAGGCCGGTGGTTTTAACACCTTGGGCACCAATCCGCCGGCGGAATTTGGCTTCACTGAGGCCACGCCGGATGAGTATAAGCCGGGCTCCTTCGACCCGGAGAACTCGTGGTCCTATGAGTTGGGCTATAAGGGCAGTCACTTTGATAATAATACCCAGTTTAGCGCCAACGCGTTTTACTATCGCTACGATGATCTGCAGACCACGTTCTACGATGGCGCCGCCCTGGTCGCAGACAACGTCGGCGAAGTGGAAGGCTGGGGTTTTGAAGGGGCGGTGAATCAACGTCTCGGTGATTACCTGCGGCTGAACGCGGGCCTGGCCTGGTTCGACAGTGACGCGACCGATGTACAAAAAATCTGTGGCGGCCTGGATATTTGTGAAGGGCGGTCCCTCCCGTGGGCACCTGAATGGTCGGGACATGTGGTGCTGAACGGCCACTATCCGATGGGTGATGGAGAGCTGTTCGGTGTCGTGGCTTACAATTTCCAGGATGATCAACAGGGGGGATTTGAACCCGGCAGCGTCAACATCGATAGCTATGGCGTACTCAATATCAGCGTGGGTTACCGGGCGGACTGGTGGACAGTGTCTGCCTATGTGGAGAATGTCACCGACGAGTACTATTTCGACGGTGGTGGTAATGGAGATGAAGTGTATCCAGAGCACCGCTTCGGCCCCAGCCGACCACGGATGGCAGGTATCAAACTGGGCATGAACTTCGATTGAGAAAATGACCACTCGCGAACTGTTGGCCCGGGGTTTTCGGGCCTTGTCGCAGGGCAATATCAACGAGGCGGCAACCTGTTGCAAGCTGATATTGGCCCGCCACCCCGAGGCGGTGCAGGCCCACTTTCTGGTTGGCCTGGTTGGCCTGGCAAGCAATGACCGGAATACGGCCACCACCGCTTTTTCCTCGGTGGTCGGCATCGAACCACAGCACGCAGCGGCCTGGGCTCACCTGGCCAAATTGTTGGCTGAAGGAGGGCAGGTGAACCGCGCTGATGTGGCGCTGGAAAATGCCGTGAAGTTCGAAAACGACGATATTCCCCAGGTGCACGATGTCATTGGCACCGCCTATTCACTGCTGGGTGAGTACCAGAACGCGGACCTCTGGTACGGTCGCGCCGCGCGGGAACAAGCCGATAACCCGACCTTTCGTATCAACCACGCCAATAACCTCATCTATCTGGGCAAGACCGGGCCGGCGCGCAAAGAACTTGTCGCGGCACTGGCTATCGGCCCGGGCAGTGCCCAGGCGCACTGGCTGATATCCGGCCTGGACAAGGCGCTGAACCGCGACCACATCGAGGACATGCAAAGTCTGCTGACAAAGCGACAATTGCCGTCCCGGGCCCGGGCTTTTTTGTACTATGGTATAGGCAAGGAACTCGAGGACCTGGAGGAATGGGAAGACGCGTTTGCGGCCCTGGATGCGGGCGCGCAGGCGCGACGCAGCACCCTGGAATACGATGAGGCGCAGGAGGAGGCGACATTTGACAGTTTGACCAGGGTTTATACACCCCAGTGGCTGGCGTCACGTCCCGCCGGTTGTGACAACGATTCCCCCATTTTCATCGTGGGACAACCCCGTACCGGCACCACTCTGGTAGAACGCATTATTAGCGCACACTCGCAAGTTCATTCCGCGGGTGAGCTACAGCAATTTGGCAACTGCATCCGGCGCCTGACAGACTATGATCGGCGGGAGCGCTTTTCTCCGGAATTATTCGACAATGCCGCCACTATTGATCCGCTGCAACTCGGGACTGAGTACCTGCAGCGCAGCGCCAAACTCCGTGGTTCGCTGCCGCGTTTTGTGGATAAGTTGCCATACAACTATATGTTCCTGCCCCATCTTCTGGCGGCCTTACCCAAGGCGAAAATTATCCACCTGGTGCGCGACCCGCGCGATGTTTGTTTTTCTGTCTACAAGCAGTTCTTTGCCGATGCCTATCCGCACTCCTATAAGCTCGATGAGATGGCGCGGCACTTCGTGCGTTATTACCGCCTGATGGATGTCTGGCGGGAGCGTTTCCCCGGCAGTTTCCTCGATGTGCGGTATGAAGATGTCGTTGCAGACCTGGAGGGCAATGCCCGGCGGATCCTCAACTACCTGGAACTCCCCTGGGAAGACGCCTGCGCACAGTTCCACAAACAGAACTCGGCGGTGAGCACAGCGAGTGCTGTACAGGTTCGGCAGCCGGCCCATACCCGCTCGGTGGGTCGCTGGCAGCGCTATGCAGAACAGCTGCGACCCGCACTGGATATTCTGCAGCGCGAAGGGCTGATCAGCTAAGCCGTCGCAAATAAGCCCGGGCAACACATTAAAACTGCTTGTCACTCACAGGCAATGCTCTTGCCATGATTGGGGTGACGGCATTGAGCCAGAGTGAGTATTACCTGTTGTGACCATAGTTTTTGAGTGGATAGAGGCTAATCATAACTTGCGAGCGACCCAATCCAAAAAAGCCTGGTTGGCCCTGGATATGCTGCGGCCACGGCGCTTGGCCAGTGTCATACTTACCTCGGTGCGTGGTGAGAGAGGCACACCGACGATATCGGGCTCCTCTTCAGCCATGACTTGCAAACCAACGGTAGCACCCAGCCCTTGTTTCACCATCCGGATCAGCAAAGGCAGGAAATTGGTTTGCATGCGGTACTCGGGTGTTACTCCCTGCTCCAGGCAGAGCTGGTCTAGCGTACTGCGTATAAAGTAGCCACTATCATAGACCACCATGGGTGATTCATGTAGATCCTTGACGCGGATCCGCCGACGCCCGGCCCAGGGGTGGTCGGCCGCTATACAAAGTACGATTTGTTCGCTGATCAGTGGCACCAGTTCCAGTTCCGGGGTGCTGGCCGGGTCGCGGCTGGTGGTGACACCAATTTCGATTTCATCATCCAGTAACATCTGCTCGACCCGGGTGGTGCCCGCCTGTGTCACGGAGGCCTGCAGCCCCGGGTGCTCGCTGAGAAAACCACTGAGTAAATCCGGTAAAAAATAGGTGGCCAGCATGGAGGGGCAGGCGATGCTGATCTCGCCCCGCAATAGATCCTTCATAGCGCTGGTGGAGCGCTTGAGGTCCTCGACTTCCCGCAGGATGGATTGGGCCCGCTGTAGCAGGTTGTGACCTTCCGCTGTGAGTTTGGCCTGCCGTCCACTGCGATCGAACAATCGGGTTTCCAGTTCTTCTTCCAGTTTGCGGATGGCGATGCTGACCGCCGGCTGCGCCATGTGTAGGCTGGCGGCGGCCTGGCTGAAGTTTTCCAGTTGCGCCACACGGACAAAAATTTCCAGCTTGCGCAGGTCCATAGCCACAGCCTCAGTTAGTAGAACATATAAATAATATATGAATAGTATATAAAACATATATTTTATTAATGCTACATCTTCTGTTATTTTTCGCGGCATTACACATCCGGATATGGAGAACGAAGATGGTACAGGGCAAGAGTTGGCAAAAATTGAATTGGCAGGATCCCTTCGGGCTGGAGCAACAACTCACCGATGAGCAGCGCATGGTGCGTGACACTGCGCGGCAATATGCCCAGGAGAAGTTGTTGCCGCGGGTACAGGAGGCTTATCGCAAGGAGGAAACCGACCCGGCTATCTTCCGTGAGATGGGAGAGCTGGGGCTGCTGGGCTCCACCATAGAAGGTTACGGCTGTCCGGGGGTGGATTACATTTGCTATGGCCTGGTCGCCCGGGAAGTGGAGAGGGTGGATTCCGGTTATCGCTCCATGATGAGCGTTCAATCTTCCCTGGTGATGTATCCCATCTATGCCTATGGCACGCAGCAGCAACGAGAGAAATACCTGCCCAAATTGGCTAGCGGGGAGTGGATAGGCTGCTTCGGTCTCACCGAACCGGACCATGGCTCTGACCCCGGTGGCATGGTGACCCGTGCTAAAACTGTG
>Ga0164315_10000849_pt1 | contig 22259 bp, 23 predicted proteins | sample GuaBasSedimGuay6_FD_113737 | JGI IMG/M metagenome (GOLD analysis project Ga0164315, IMG submission 113737) | Subseafloor sediment microbial communities from Guaymas Basin, Gulf of California, Mexico - Guay6, Core 4569-2, 0-3 cm | ecosystem: Environmental > Aquatic > Marine > Hydrothermal vents... | reverse complement strand
TGACGGAGCCTTTATTAAAAATTCTATTTACAAAAAGTCGGTTCCGGCCGGAAGAATTAAAAACATCATCCTGATGAAAACCGATAAAGATGATGTTGCTGCATATAACCTGGATGATCTTTCCTACAAACAATATAATGCGCGTAAAGGAGCCACTACCTGGCTGGAAAGGGAAGACGGGAAGTATGTGTATGTTTATGAAAAGAGCTCAGTCACCAAACTCCGCACGGAATAGAAGTTAGTTGACTAAAACTATTATTGCGAAAAGAGCCTTGACCAGCAAAGGCTCTTTTTTTATCTGGTAATAAACAGAACGATATCAGATATATATTATATTTGAGGAGCAATAAACCCAAAACCAATTATGATGTATTTAAAACCTATTTTAAGCATTAGCTTGCTATTTGTTGTTTTCTCAACAAGTTACGCCCAAAGTGCAGGGTATTTAGACGAAAACTTCGGTGATAACGGAGTTGTAGTTACCAATGCGTATAATAAATCAGAATATGCAAATGCTGTTGCTCTTAAAAGTGACGGAAGAATTGTTATTGGCGGTTGGATCTCTGTAAATAGTGATGCAGATCTTATCCTTGCCCAATACCTGGAAGACGGGAGTCTGGATGAAAGTTTTTCTGATGACGGCTTATTTTGGATAAATTTTCCCGCTTCCGATGATTATTTAAACGATATAGTTGTACAAGAAGATGGGAAAATCATTTTTACAGGAACTACACATGGTTCCGATAATTCTGATATTATTGTGGGCAGAGTGAATACCGACGGTAGTCTCGATAACACGTTCAGTAATGACGGGATGCTTGTTATTGATATTGATGTGTATGATTTCGGGCGTGCAGTATGCTTGCAGGATGACGGAAAAATTTTGGTAGCAGGATACTGCCAGCCTTCATCCGGTATAAATCTGGTTCTGTGCCGGTTAAATACTGACGGAACCTTCGATAACACATTCGGTAGTAACGGAAAAATAATTTATGATGTGAATTGGGAATCGGAAGACTTTATGAATGATGTGGTGGTTTATGAAGGGAATATTTTTGTAAGTGGTTACATTTTTGAAGGTTTCAGCAACAGAACTCCTGGAGGTGTTGCTGTAGTGAAATTTGATGAAGAGGGAAATGTTGTGAGTGATTTTGGTGATGACGGACTGGCATTCGTTGAGTTAGACGCTGTATATCAGGTTTACATTGCCGGGTCAAAAATAGCAATTAACCAGGATGGAATATATGTAGCAGCTACAAGAAGAGATTATGATTTTTACGGAGATTCAGACGTGACCTTAATAAATTTTCTGCATAACGGCTATCCAAATGAAGAATTCGGTATTCATGGGATCGTCTATCTGGAGATGGTAGTCGAGAGTGATGCTGTGGGTATTGCGCTTCAGTCGGATGGAAAGATTATAACGGCAGGAAAGATGTACACCGATTATGAATCGACCGACTCATTTGTAGCCCGTTTTTTACCCAACGGGGAACTTGATGCCGATTTCGGAGAATACTATGGAGTGGCTATAGTAGATGTCAGTCCGGGTGACATGGATAGATTTAATGATGTCTGCCTGCAGGATGACCATAAGATTGTGGCATGCGGCGACGCTGATTTTGGCGATGTAAACTTTTCAATTGCCAGGTTGTATTCGGGCCTGGAAGTAGGAACGCCAGAGATCCGTCCGGATATTTTTAGCGGAATAGATGTAAGGAATCCTGTTGTTGCTCACCAACTGGAAATGATATTTCATCTTCAGGAAGCAACGGATGTTGAAGCACAATTATTTGATATTAATGGCAGGGACCTGGGAACGGTTTTTAGGGAAAGTTATGAAAAAGGGATGTGTAAAAAAACAGTTCATCTTAACACCGGGCTGCCGCAGGGAATTTATATAATGCAGCTAACAGTGAATGGTGAAAGAAAAAGTTATCGCCTGATTGTTCAATAAGAACTACTGAAGGAATTGCACCAGAGAGTGCCAGGTTGTTCCTGGAAAATCATGTGCAGCATGCTCAAACAGAAATAGAAAAAGTACCTGCTTTATTTCCTGACGGTGATTTTTTTTGTCAGTGTAGCATTGCCGACAGAGACGTGGAGCAGGTATGTACCTGAAGAGAGGGCTTCCATATCAAGAATAAAAGTTCCTGTACCGTACAAAGTACCTTCCAATACTTTTTTTCCAAGTAAATCAGCAACTGCATAATTTATCCGGTTTGTTTTCTCGTTTTTAATTCTAATATTCAACTTGTCCGAAGCAGGATTCGGATATACCGATATGTTAAGGTTAACGATCTTATCCTCAATGCCAACATTAACCACTTTTAGTAATTTGGAATATACCGGCATGCTACCGTTGTTTCCGTTAAAATCAATTTTTTTAGTGAAATTGTCACTTTCAATGTTGTATTCAAACCGTACGCCATCATTAGTAAGTCCGCCTTTGTCGGCAACACCGATCAATCTGTAATCATCTACCTGTAACAGGCTGCCCGTCGGGCTGCTTCCGCTTGTCCCGTCGAATACGTACAATCTGTTCAGGCGGTAGTTTATAATGTCATAAGAAAAAATGGTTCCGTGGGTGTTGGTTTCCGCAATCTCGTTTTGTTTCGTGATGCCGTACAGGAGTCCGTCAGCAGTTTCGGTTAAACTTCCAACGGGTTCGCTTCCTGTATTTATCCCATCGAAATCGACCAACTTTGTATAGGTTTCGCTGATAATATCGTATTCAAACAAAACCCCTGCGTTAGAAGTGCCTCCTTTGGGTGTAACACCGTACAACTTACCGTTGGAAGCCTGCAGCAAAGAACAAACGGGTATGGCGCCGCTTAAAGGCCCAAAATCAAACAGTTTCTCATAATCCTCCGTAGCCGGGTCAAAGCTGAAAATCACTCCTGAGTTGTTTTCGCCGCCATAACTTGTAACACCATATAACAGGCCGTTGTTTGCCAGTAGAAGACCACCTTCGGGATGAGCACCGTCATCACCTGTAAAATGTTTTTTAATAATAATGTCAGTATCGCCAGGCGTATACTCAAATATAGTTCCGCTCTGGTCTTCACCGCCATTCCGGGTCATGCCGTAAATATTGCCGTTTGCGAGTGCCAGCAAAAAGCCTGTTGGGTACATACCTTTGTCGCCACCGGAAAATGAATACATTTTTTGATACTGAAAATTATGGGGATCTATCTGAAAAATAACACCATAATCGATATTGGCACCCGGAGTAGTTCCGTAGAGTTGATCATCAGTACCCAATGTCAGCATACCAACAGGACTATCACCCTCACCATAGCTAAATGAATGGATTACTGTGTTATGAGTCCCTTCTTCATCTGTAAAATATACTGTTCCAACATCATTATCACCTCCCTTACTCGTAAGTCCCCAGTAGGTAACCTGGGCACTTAAATGTACCGAGATAGTAATAAAAAGCCCCAAAAGAAAATAAGAGAGTTTGTTTCTCATACGCATTCCACCGGCATTCTGAATAAATTTATCTTACAAACACACTCGACTCAATAGGCGTGACTCCTTCCGGTTGCAGAACACGGATTGTCCAATCACCCGGAGTCATGTCAAAATAAATAGCTCCTTTTCCATCCAGCATCACAGGACCTCCCAGGCAGTCATCTCTCACTGTCTCCAATCCATATACTGTCACGTTAATTTCTGATGGACCAAAGCCGTTTAAGAACCGTGAGAATTCGAAACAGTCGTTGTCGCCGATTTTTCCATAAAAATGCACTTCAAAACCATCAGCGGCTGCTATGGTGTCGGCATGTGTAATACTGTCCACTTTAATGATGTATTCTCTGGTATCATCATCTTTTTTACATCCCTGCCCGGTAACCGCAATGAAACCGGCAATAATCAGAATAGCAACTAATAATTTATTTTTCATGTGTTTATTTTTTCTTGATGCTCTTAAATAGCAAAAACTGTGCCTTATTAACTCATTTTTGATTAGTCTTCGGAATTACCTGAGTCGGTTTCCCCTCTTATTATCTTTTTCATATTTTCAATTTGTTCCGGACTCCCCAAAACAAATAATTTCGATTCAGGAATTAATTTCATATCAGGCGATGGATTCATGATGAGTTCTCCCTGGGCTGTTTTCATCCCGATAATATTTACCCCGGACAATCTTCTTATGGCAAACTCCCTGATTGGCTTATTTCGTAAACGATCCGGTAATTCATGACAGGGCACCTCCATCAGCAGGGTAGGGGTGTCGCTATGCAATGTCAAATGTTCAAGAAATTCAACCAGGTCCGGTTGTGCAACAAGGGTGGCCATATGCGCACCGCCAACACGTTCAGGAAGTACAACACTGTCAACACCAGCCATTCTTAGTTTTTTTTCAGCGCTGTCGCTTGAAGCGCGGCTGATGATTTTTAACCCCGGATTGAGTGCACGTGCCGTTAAAACAACAAACAGGTTATCGGCATCATTAGGCAGGGTGGTTATGAGCGAACGGGCTGTTTTGATATCGGCTTTAATAAGCACTTCATCATCAGTGGCATTTCCTTCAATAAACCGTATGGGCATACCCATATTGTTTATAACCAGTTCGTGATTTTTGTCAACAACAACTATGCTGGCTCCGAAAGCCATCAGTTCTTTTACCACCTGGTCGCCGTTTCGTCCGTAACCAACAACAACAACATGATTTTCCATTTTTGATTTTCTTTTACGTCTGTTAAAAGCGGGATAAAGAAAACTCATTTGCCGCTGAAACAAACTCTTTGTGAGCAATGATATAAAATAAGTCAATACACCTAAACTTCCCAAAATTAAAAAGGCAGTAAACAGTTTACCGGCATCAGACAAAGGCTGAGCCTCCTTGAAACCAACCGTTGAAATAGTAATAACGGTCATATACAATGCATTGATGAAATTGTAATCATCAATGATCATATAACCTAAAATTCCTGTAATAAAAATGGCAAACAGATATATACCTGCCAAAATCAGATTACGATTGCTTTGATTATCCAATTCTTTTTAGTTTGATTAGCTTTTGGCAAAGTTATAAATTCTATTGGAGTCTTTCATCAACTACCGCTAATCAATACATGACCGAACCTGCACCGGAGGCATCTCTTCTTATCGCAATAGTTCTTTTTCAACTGAATAACAGCCTGGGAGTGTTTGGCATTATCGATAATTAATCCCAAAGAAGTGAACCCGTTCGTTATTTTGTTTCTTTCAGGTTTAATTTGCTCATACCAAATCAGTGCTTTATTCTGTATGTTCTCTTCGTTAAATATTTTGCCATAAATGAAGGTAAAGGGTATTATGGTGTTGATTAGAAGAATATCGATTGAAGCCTGCCCCAGACGTGTGCTTTTTGGTTTGGACGGACTGTCGAAATAAGAATGATCTTGCCAGTAAGCATTTGCCTGAACATCGAACAAAGCATAAAGTTCATTTAGATTATCGTGCTCCAGAATCTTATTCAGCATACCGGAAACGGAATGCAGCAAATGTACAAACTGGGAGATACGGGTTGTTGGGAAATTAGATGGCCGCATCCTCATAAACCGCCATAATTTAGTTTCGACAGGTACCAGGTCGTATTTTTTCTGCAGAAATAGATATTCTCTGTAGAGCGATTGCGGGTAATTATCTTTTAATGGTCCTTTTAACAGTCCTGCTTGACCAAAGAATAATGCCTCCAACTGATCAATTCTGTCCATGTGTTTTCCTACCAGGGAAAATGGCAACGATTTAGTTAAGAGTTCAAAAGCATCTGAATTTGTATTAAATCCGAAGTTCCGTCCCAATTGACGGTAAAAGATTTCTGAAAAGTCCTGTTTGTTATCCTTTAGTTTTTCACGAATCGAGTTTGCCTTGTCTTCAAGTCGCTCAATACATAGCGCTTCAAGCCAGGCAAAGACCGTAAATCTGTCGATGGATGCAATCTGGTTTTCGCAGGCTATCCAGGCTTTTGACTTGATGAATGAATTGTATCTGTCCAGTATTTTTATATCAATTTTATCCCGTAACTCAACTGTTGGAATACGTTCTCCGTTTTTGCGAAATACCGGCTTGTCATCGGTATACACAACATGCAAAATAATATTGTCATAAGCTTCATCTTTATGATGCCTGTGCGCCAGCCAGTCAGATGACTTAACATGTATTTCCACATTTCCCGCCCATATAGTGTTTCCTATTTTTATGCGGGCATTGAAGAAATCAGGTCCGCTATCGGTATTACGTGAGCCCGCTTCGATAAGCTTTATTTTTTCTCCTGTTCCACTAACAGACAAGCCATTGAAATCGTAGAGTTTGTTGCTCCAAATGTAATTTATAAAATCTTCCTTCATTCGTTTGCATTTATAATCCTGTCAAAATATCTCCCTGATAATTGTTTCCTTGCTTACTATTTGCCATATTCATCCAGATTGAGTATTTTTGCATCAAACATTAAGACTTTTAATGGCAAACGAAAAGATATTAATTTCCGGAATAGAGTATAAAATTAGGAAATTAATTGAGCTTAACAACCATTTAAAGGACGAAAATCAGCGAATAACTGAACAGTTAGATTTATTAACTGAAAAAATTAAAAAGTTAAACGAAGAACTGGAAATTAATAAAAACAAATTATTTAAATATACACTGGCAAATACGCTTGAAATTGAATATGGTGTTGAGGAGGGTAAGAAAAGAATTGATAATTTGATCGAAGAAATAGATATGTGTATTGAAACGCTTAGTCGTTAGTAAAATAATCAATAATTTGTAGTGCTTACAGGATGGAGACGAATCAGAATATAAAAGTAACAATAGCCGGCAGACCTTACAGGCTGAGTGTCAACAGGGAAGAGGAGGAATTTGTGAGGAAAGCTGCTGATTATGTAAATCAGACAATATTGGACTATTCTAAAGCGTTTGAATATAAAGACCATCAGGATTTGTTTGCTATGATCGCACTACAAACATCAGCAAACTCAATACGCCTTGAAGAGGAAAAATCATTCAGGGAGCAGGAGATGGAAGTTGAATTATCACAGATAGATGAGTTGTTATCGACCCATCTTGAAGAAAAATAAAGCGTTCTTATAAAAATATATTGCCCGCATAATCCAAACTGTTTGTAAACTCAACACTACAACAATTAGGGATAAGCTCATTAAATTGTAGAACAGACCTGTTTACCTTACTGGGATTCTCTTTTGAGGACGCTGGAAGTTTGAAAATTTAGGCAGCCCTAAACGTGTCGAATCGGGGTTTACTATAACCCTTGGATTATTGCGGGCTTTTTTATGCTCAAGCTTGCCGGTAAAATTGTAAAAGTCATGAATGATATATTACTATTAATTATTGTTGCTGCTGTCGGAATTGCCATTGGAATCCTTATTTCCACTACGTTAATGAAACGTACAGTTTTAAAGAAAAGCAGACAAGTTTTGGAAGAGGCGCAGTCGAAAGCAGAAGTGCTCAAGAAAGAGAAGATATTACAGGCCAAAGAGAAGTTTTTTCAGCTGAAAACAGAGCATGAAAAAATTATAGCTGAAAAGAATAACGCGATTCAGAGAGCCGAAAACAAGATCCGGCAGAGGGAAGTCAGTCTCTCACAAAAACTGGAGGAAGCACAACGCAAACAACGGGAACTTGACCTCCTGAAAACCAACCTGAGTAGCCAGTTAGAGCTTCTTGACAAGAAGCAAAAAGAGGTGAAAAGAATGCATGAAGATCAGGTAAAGCAATTGGAAACTATCAGCAACCTTTCTGCCGAAGAAGCTAAATCACAGCTTCTCGAATCGTTGAAAGATGAAGCAAGGGCTGATGCTGTGATGCTGGCAAAAGAAATAGTTGAAGAGGCAAAATTAACCGCCGACCGGCAGGCAAAAAAAATCGTAATTGAAACAATACAACGTACGGCAGCAGAACATGCCATTGAGAACACGGTATCTGTTTTTAATATCGACAGCGACGAAATAAAGGGAAGAATCATTGGAAGGGAAGGAAGAAACATCAGGGCACTGGAAGCCATGACAGGTATTGAACTGATCATCGATGACAGCCCCGATGCTATACTGCTATCCGGATTTGATCCTGTGCGCAGGGAAATAGCCAGACTTTCGTTGCAAAAGCTTGTTTCCGATGGGCGGATCCACCCGGCACGTATTGAGGAAGTAGTTACCAAAACAAAGAAAGAGATTGAACAGGAAATCCTGGAAACCGGAAAGAGGACAGTGATTGACCTGGGAATACACAACATGCACCACGAACTTATAAAGCTAATCGGGCGCATGAAATACCGGGCTTCGTACGGACAAAACCTGCTGGCGCACTCCATTGAAGTTGCCAACCTGAGTGCCACCATGGCTTCAGAATTGGGTATCGATCCTAAAAAAGCCAAACGGGCAGGTTTACTTCATGATATCGGTAAGATTGCCGAAAACGAAACGGAACTTCCTCACGCCATTCTGGGTATGAAACTGGCAGAAAAATTCAAAGAAAAGCCGGAAGTTTGTAACGGTATCGGAGCCCACCACGATGAAGTGGAAATGGAAAGCCTGATTGCACCCATCGTGCAGGTGTGCGATGCCATATCTGGCGCACGGCCCAGTGCCCGACGCGAAGTAGTTGAAGCATACATTCAACGGCTGAAAAAACTGGAAGATCTGGCACTTACTTACACAGGTGTAATAAAAACCTATGCGATACAAGCGGGTCGCGAACTAAGGGTTATTGTTGGTGCCGACAGGGTATCAGATACAGAAGCGGATAAAATCTCTTACGAGTTATCAAGGAAGATCCAGGAGGAAATGACTTATCCCGGTCAAATAAAAATAACGGTAATACGTGAAACAAGAGCGGTTAATTACGCAAAATAAATTATTGAAAAACAAATAAAACAGAAACTATGAAAAAAATTGTACTCGCATTCATATTTGCTTTCTTCGTAGTAAGCCTGAATGCACAGGATGAATTGCCAACAGCAAAAGGAAATAAACTTATCAATATTGGCACCGGCATGCTGGGAGGAAGCGGCGGAGTTAATTTAACACCCATTCACATTGGCTTTGATTATTTTATCATTAACAATCTCAGCCTTGGTTTTGATGCGAACTGGATATATTATCTCTCGAAAGATATTGTAGGCAACCCTCATTTATTTTCAGGTCAGGCAGTGATTGATTATCACTTTAACGAGTTAATGAATCTACCTTCAGCCTGGGATTTTTACGCCGGGGTTAAATTGGGTGCCGGATATATGAATACGGATAAAGCATTGGAAGTAAATGAACTCGCTTATAAGAGAGGGGTGAAATTTGTTTTCAATGGAAGAGTCGGGTTCAGGTATTATTTTAATGAAAAGATTGGTGTTAATTCCGAAGTTGGGATTCTGTCCGTTTCGGGAACCAAAACAAGCGGTGTAACTTTTATGTTGGGAATTTCGACAAAATTATAGCAGGTAAATAAATTATTCTTCAGAGTATTTTTTTGTTAGTTTTGCGCGTTCAATTAAAACCAATATAAATTTAATTTGTTCAAACTATGAAAAAAGCAACCATTGTTTTAATCGGTATGATCCTCTCTTTGTCTGTTTCCGTGCAGGCGCAACATATTTTTAATAAAGGGAGCTTAATGTTTAACGCAGGTATCGGAGGTCTAAGTGTTGACGGATGGATACCTTCTATTAATTTTAGTGGTGAATATGGCGTAATACCAACAGGTGATGTAGGCCTTGTTTCTTTTGGCGGAATTGTTGCTTATAAGTATTCAACCTGGGCAGCAACTCATATCACGTACGATTACAATTATCATCAGTTTGTTATGGGACCAAGGGCTTCATGGCACGTTCATGCATTTGAAAGTGACAAATGGGATGCATACGGCGGAGTTGGTGGTGGTATTAGAATATGGACGCAGTATCAGTGGGATCCGCATTCGACAAATTACACTCATAAAGGAAAAGTAAGTCCTTATGGTGAAGTTTTTGTTGGAGGACGCATGATGTTCAAAGAAAAATTTGGTCTGTTTGCAGAAGTTGGGTATGGAACCCTTTCTGCTATCAAATTTGGCGTCACATTTGGTATGTAATTAAAAATAATTCTATAAAAAAAGCGGCCTAAGCCGCTTTTTTTATTGCTCGTTATTTTCTTCAAACTCTTTGATCAGTTCTTCGGGCGTCTTCCCAAGATTCTTTAAAGAGACCTCCGCATCATCAGCAAAGTCACTTTCAGGATATTTTTCCAGAAACTCTTCGTAATATCTTTTGGCTTTATCAAGATCGTGCAACTGATCTTCATACACAAATGCTTTTAAAAACATGATGGACGACACTTTTTCATAATCCGGATATTCGGTCATTATTTTATTGAACAAAGCAATCGTGCGCACCGGCCGCTGTATATTCATCGAAATATCAGCTGCCCGGAATAAATAAACCGGTGCCAGTGAGTCCTGTGGGTTTTCTTTAGCATATTTCTTATACAGATCTATCAATTTTACGGCATCGGCACGTTTTATCTGCGTACCGCTGTCGTTAAACAAACTGTTTTCCATCGATACAATAGAATCCTGTACTGTCATTTCTGTCTGGCCGTTTTTACCAGGACCAGAACATGATGCTCCAAGAACAAGCACACTGGCTATTAACAAATAATACCTCTTCATAACTCTTTTTTTTTATTTATTTTTTTCTTTTTTTTCGGGGTAAAATTATTTTATACCCTGGATCTATTTTACCGTTTGAAATATCACTCAATTTCCTTTTTAACAATAATTTCCTGATGTTTGGCAATCTTTCAATGAACACGATCCCATCTGTATGGTCAAATTCATGCTGGATAATGCGTGCCGTTACTCCATCAAACTTTTCCCCCTTGTGCAGCACGAAGTTTTCATCATGGTAATTAAGATAAACGGTTTCCGGACGTTTTACGTATTCCCTGATTTCTGGTACACTTAGACACCCCTCTTCCATTTCTACTTCTTCGCCTTCAGTTTTAATTATTTCTGCGTTAATAAATACTTTTTTAAAATCCTTTGCCTCAGGATATTCTTCTCCATAAGGCGCAGCATCGACAATAAACAATCTTATTGCCCTGTTTATCTGCTGGGCTGCTAAACCTACTCCATTCGAGTAATACATTGTTTCGAACATATCTTCGATCAGTTTATCCAAATCAGGATAGTTCTTGTCTATCTGCTCCCCTTTCTTTTTCAATACCGGGTGTCCGTATACAGTTATTGGTAATATCATACAGTAAATCGTTTGTTTTGTGCGCTGAGGTACGACTGTAGTAACAAAGTAGCACTTATCTTGTCCACCAGTGCTTTATCTTGTCTTTTCTTCTTTTTCAGCCCTCCTTCAATCATGGCCTCTCCTGCTATTTTTGACGTAAACCGCTCATCGAAACGGTCAATTTTTATTTCAGGGAATTTCTTTTTAAGCTTCTTTACAAAAGGTTCAATAAACCTGCTGGCATCAGACGGCCTGTTCATCATATCCTTTGGTTCGCCCACAACAATTGTCTCCACATCATGCTCCTGCACATAAGCTTCCAGGTACTGCCAGATATCCATAGCACGCACTGTTGTAATACCGTGAGCTATCATTTGCAGTGCATCTGTGGCAGCAATGCCTACACGTTTTTGACCGTAATCTATTGCTACAATTCTTCCCATAAATATGAACACGCAAAAATAGTGTTTTTTAGTATGTTGTTTTTTAATAACTTTATCATTTTAAGAAAACCATCATGCAAATGTTGAAATCACTTGTTAATGAAGCCTGGAATAACAGGTCTTTGTTAAAGGAAAAGAAATACATACGTGCTGTAGAAGAAACACTTGAATTGCTTGACAAGGGCAAGATCAGAGTTGCTGAAAAGGCAGATAAGGGGTGGCATGTAAACGATTGGGTCAAGAAAGCTGTTATCTTATATTTTCCGGTTCGCGACATGGAAACAACGGAAGTTGGCATTTTTGAGTATCATGATAAAATACCCTTAAAAAGGAATTACAAAGAACAGGGAGTACGTGTTGTTCCTCATGCTGTGGCTCGTTATGGAGCATATATCGCTCCAAATGTCATTCTCATGCCATCGTATGTTAATATTGGGGCATATGTTGATACAGGCACTATGGTTGACACCTGGGCAACAGTGGGTTCATGTGCGCAAATCGGTAAGAATGTACATCTGAGCGGGGGAGTAGGTATCGGCGGCGTTCTGGAACCGGTGCAGGCCGCTCCGGTGATCATCGAAGATGATTGTTTCATCGGATCGAGAAGCATTGTTGTTGAAGGCGTTCATATTGGAAAAGAAGCCGTGCTGGGTGCCAATGTTGTCATCACGCAATCAACAAAGATCATTGATGTCAGTCAGGAAAAAGCGGTTGAATACAACGGGTTTGTTCCTCCCCGTTCCGTGGTCATCCCGGGCAGTTATGATAAACAGTTTCCGGCCGGAACATTCAATGTATCCTGTGCGCTAATTATTGGCAAAAGAAAAGAGTCGACGGATAAAAAAACCTCATTGAATGATGCCTTACGCAATTTTCATGTTTCTGTTTAACATATGTTGAATCTAATCCTTAATTAATACTTAATTTTAGACGGTAACGATGGCTAAATATCATATCTACGCAATATCAGACAGTACGGGACGAACTGTCGATCTGGCCGTAAAGGTTGCTCTGGCACAATTCAGCAACAGAGACACCGAAGTGCATTTAAAAACGGAAATATCATCAATTGAAGAAATTGATAAAGTTGTGCAAAAGGCAGCTAAAACAAATGGATTGATCATTCACTCGTTTGTAAAGCACGAATTAAGCGATTACATTTGGTACGAAGGACGGCTGCATAATGTTGAAGTCATTAACCTGCTTGGACCTGTTTTAAATCGATTTGCCAATTTTTTACATGCCACACCTATTGAAGAGCCGGGTTTATTTACCCGTTTAAACAAAAGTTACTTCCGACGTATCGAAACAACTGAATTTGCCATCAAACATGATGACGGTGCTAATGCACACGATCTGGATGATGCTGAAATTGTCCTAATCGGTGTATCACGAACATTTAAAACACCTTTAAGCATATATCTTGCGTATAAAGGATGGCTGGTAGCAAATATTCCCATAGTTATGGGTATGCCGCTTCCCGAATCTGTTTATAATTTGCCTCCGGAAAGAGTATTCTGTCTTACAACCAACGCCAGTACATTGTCACGATTGAGAAATGTGCGGCATGAATATCTTAGAGGGATGGCTCATGGATATGCGACTCTGGATAGTGTCAAAAAAGAACTGCAATATGCTCATATGTTGTTTAACGGGCATCCCGAATGGAACATGGTTAAAGTAACGGCAAAGCCAATTGAAGAGATTGCCAGCAATATTATCAGAATTTACAGGAAAAAACAAAAAGAAGTTACACCAAAATGAGAAAACCTTTGTAGAGTTTTATTTGATTCTATGCACTATAAAATAATACATACCGCTTTTGTTATATTTATATTGATCGCCACCTTCCCCCTTAACAGTCAGGAATTAACTGAGCAGGGCTGGACACTTGAAAAAAACAGGAGAGGTGTTCAGGTTTACACAAGACCGATAATTGGTTCAAAATTAAAAGAATACAAAGCATTTGTTTCGATCAAAACAGACATTGAGAAAGTTGTTCTTGTTTTACAGGATGCTGAAAATTATTCTTCATGGATGGTAAACTTAAGGAAAGCAAAAACAATAACAAAAATCAGTGATACGGAACAATATGTTTATTCTTTTGGCAGTCTGCGCTGGCCTTTCAACAAAAGAGATATTATAAGCCATATTACCGTTTATTGGTCTGAGAATAAGGACACTGTTAATATTACATCACTGGGAACTCCAGATTATATTCCAGAGCAAACAGGGGTGCTGCGAGTACAAAAATCCGGCGGAATATGGCATATTTATCAGAAAGATGAGCGGACTATAAAAGTTGAGGAAACATTTAACGCAGACCCCGGTGGTTCTGTCCCATGCTGGGTAGTAAATATTTTTGCCATTGAAGGGCTCTATAAAACATTGTCTAATTTAAAAGAGTATCTGGAAGATCAACAAAAACCATGTAACTAATGTTAAAAATATCGATCATTCAACTTCTACCAAAATTTGCTGATCAACGGCAGAATATTAAAAAAATAAATAAACTGTTACTTCGAACAAGCCAATCTGATCTTGTCGTACTTCCCGAACTTGCCAGTACGGGATATAATTTCATCAACAAAGAACAGGCCTTTTCTCTGGCTGAATTACCGGAGAACAGCGAATATGTTGAAATGCTTGTGAGTCATGCGCAAAAAAACAAACAAATCATTGTCAGTGGCTATCATGAATTATATGATAATAACTTGTTTAATAGTTCACTACTTATTACGGAAGACGGTATAGCAGGAAAGTACCGAAAAGTGCATTTGTTCATGAATGAGAAAGCAATTTATGAACCCGGAGATCTTGGATTTCCTGTTTTCAGCATCAAAGGATTGAAATTGGGCATGCTCATCTGTTTCGACTACCTGTTTGCCGAGGCATGGCGTATTGTGGGCTTAAAAGGCGCCGAGATAATAGCTCATCCTTCTAACCTCATCACACAAAATGCTACGAAAGCCATACCGGCACAGGCAATGATAAACAGGTTCTTTGTTGTTACCGCCAACAGAACGGGCACTGAACGTAACATAACTTTTAACGGAAGGTCATTTGCAGTTGATCCTAACGGTGATTTCATTGTACGTTTACCTGATGATAAAGAAACCATAAGCACATTCTCTATTAACCCCAAGGCAGCCCGCGACAAGCTAATTACTCCGCTCAACCATGTTTTTAATGACCGGTTTCCGGATATGTACAAAGAAATACTTGAAAAAGACCTTACCTAGACCGGTAACTTTTTTTCCACTTCAGGGTGTATCCCACATTAAACTCAATAAAATCAGCTTGTGAGAAGTTGTATGCCCGTACGTTAACACCGGCAACAATATTTCCGGGAAAATAATACTTAATGCCCACGCGCTGATATGTTGTGGGGACATCCATACTTTCGGTTTCGGGCAAGTATATATAGAAACCAGGCTGTGCCAGAATTGAAATCTGGTTGATAACCAACTCGAAAGAAGGAAAAACACCGATTAAAAATTTATCGCCGAATATTGCTGTTGCTTTTTCCGGCTTTCCATTCTTCATCGTGGTATCTGCGCCGTAAGCACCGTTGTAACTTAAGTCCAGACCTCCCCCGATTTTTATTTTATACGAAACCTGCCTGTTGACACCAGTTGACACAGTGTAAACTCCGTAATTAAATGCTGTAGCTACCGTGTCGCTGTTACTGTCAACATACGTAAAACCAACTTGCTTCAGGGAGGGCGACAGTGTGATCAGCCATTCCCATTCCTTTTCATATGTGGGCTTCGCCCTCGAAATGTATGCCTGCCTGTCGTTAAACAGGTAATTTACCCCCACACGCGGGGCCAGCATATTAACGCCAAGATTAGGAAGTTTAACAGAACCGTTGGAAAAATGTGTAAAGTTTAGCCCGAAGTACAGGTTAAGCCGTTTTGAAAGCTGCACAACTGAATTAATACCAAAGTCAAAAAAAACCGTTGCAAAAGAACCTATCGGGTAGTAATAACCATTTTCCCGTAAATCGTGCCTTTTCCAGTTAAACGAAATACCAAAGTCAACTTCATAATTTATACTCCATTTTTTCCATCTTTTAAAAGGAGCATTTATGTATGCATATACTGCCAGCGGGTGCCCTAACTCATGGTCGCCGGGAAAACATGCGCTGTAAGCACCAAACCCCCAAACCGGATATCCGTAAAGTTGTTGCCACAATTTCTTCCCGTCACTCTGTATGCCATATTGTGCTGTAAACGAGTGAAAGAAACCATAAGGTTTATTCTGCGGGTTGTCACCTTTCACAAAAGCGTGTGTTGGGATAACCATCCCCGGCTGGTAATAAAAATGAATTGTTTTAGTATATCTCTGCACGTCTGTTTTAGTCGTGTCGCCCGCAAATAAATGGAAGTTAAATAACAGGAGACAGAGGAGTAGAAAACTTTTATATGAACGGGATTTCTCCGAAAGCATGTGTCGATGAGTTTGTGCAAAATTAAAAATTTGAGCGAACCTATGAGCGCTGTATATATTGCATGCAAACATCAAAAAATTGATCTGCAAAATTAATTCGTACCGTGAGCCTGACCATTTGTTGTTTTATTATAATTTTGGCGCTCATTATACATACAACGGAATATTATGAAGAAGGCCTTTTTTATTATTTTACTGACATTCGGCGTATTGCAATTGAGCAATGCCCAGGATAATCTAAACATCCAGGAGCTAAAGCAGGCAGAAACCACTCAAAAGATTGCCACACTCTTACATCTGATCAATAATTTTTATGTGGATACGCTGAACATGGCAGAAGTGACCGACAAAGCGATTGTCTATACATTAAAAGAACTGGACCCGCATTCTGCATACATTGCCGAAAAGGATGTAGAAAAGGCCAATGAGCCGCTAGAGGGAAGTTTTGAAGGTATCGGTATTACATTTCAGCTTTTTAAAGATACAATTCTGGTTATCTCACCCATACCTGGAGGTCCTTCAGATAAGGTAGGCATTATGGCAGGTGATAAGATTATCACAGTGGAAGGGGAGGAAGCCTTTGGTGAAGAAATAAACAACCAGTGGGTTTTTGACCATCTGAGAGGTAAAAAGGGAACTGAAGTGAAGGTTGGTGTTTACAGAAAAAATGTAGAAGGCCTGCTTGATTTCACCATCGTTCGTGATAAAATTCCTATTAACAGCCTGGACGCTGCCTTTATGCTGGACGACAAAACAGGATATATCAAATTAAATCGCTTTGCCCGTAACTCATTGGAAGAATTCAGGACGGCAGTAGCTGAGCTTAGGGAAGAAGGAATGGAACAACTTGTTTTTGATTTACGTGGAAATTCAGGGGGGTATCTCGGAACAGCTATGTCGATCGGTGATGAATTTCTGAAAGAAGGTGAGCTTATCGTATATACCGAAGGTATCCACAGCCCGCGGCAAAACCTTAACTCAACAGGAGGCGGTAGCTTTGAAAACGGAAAACTGGTCGTACTTATAAACGAAGGTTCTGCTTCAGCTAGTGAGATTGTCTCGGGAGCCGTTCAGGACTGGGACCGCGGGTTGATCGTTGGCAGGCGATCCTTTGGCAAAGGACTGGTACAAAGACCGTTTAAATTGCCTGATGGCTCGATCGTACGGTTAACAGTAGCACGCTACCACACTCCTTCCGGAAGATGCATTCAGAAACCGTATGATGAAGGTACCGAAGAATACTACAAGGATTTTTACCACAGATTTGAATCAGGTGAACTGATGCACCCTGACAGTATACATTTTCCTGATTCATTAAAATATAAAACATCGGGTGGAAGAACAGTTTATGGTGGAGGAGGCATTATGCCTGATATTTTTGTTCCTTTTGATTCAATCAGGTATAACCAGCTCTTTTCATCGCTGATCAGAAAAGGGGTGTTTAACGCATATGTAAATGAATACCTGGATAAGAACAGGAAGAAACTGATGAAAAAATATGCGGCATTCAGTCAATTTAAAGACGGTTATCTTCTAAGTGATGATGATTTTGATGTATTTATTGCCCAGGCTGAAGAGAAAGAGGTGCTGACAGAAGAAAACAGGAAAGAACTTAACGAGAGTTTTGTCAGGTTGCAGTTAAAAGCACTTATAGCACGCAATTTATACGATACGGAAGCCTATTTTGAAGTATTGTCGTTAGTTGACCATGAGATTAATAAAGCACTCGAAGTACTTAATGATCAGGATGTTTTCAACAGTTACGGTTTTGGTGACAAGTAAAATCAGGCTCTGATAATGGTGAACTTTCCATTAGCTTCCAGTTTTATAATAGTGGAAGGTTTTACCGTTCTGATCCTGTTCCTGAAGCTTTCTACAGTGTAATCCACACTTCTGATAATTTCTTCAGGTATCTGATCGAAGAAGGCGGGGGAGGGCTGTCCCGATACATTTGCCGAAGTGCTTACCAGGGGTTTGTCAAACTTTTTTATCAAGGCTCCGCTAAACCGGCCCTTTACAATTCTGATAGCAATAGTACCATCCGGAGCGATCAGGTTTTTTGCCAGGTTAATGGCATTTGGGTAAACAATAGTCAACGGGGAAACTGAATTTTTCATTAAATCAAATGCAATCGGAGGCACGTCTTTTACATATCTTTTAATCTTATCTGCACTATCAAGTAATATGATCATGCTTTTAGTTTCACTGCGTCCTTTTATTTTATACACCTTTTGAACTGCTTTACTGTTTGTAGCATCACAACCAATTCCCCAAATTGTATCGGTCGGGTAAAGGATTAGTTTTCCTTTTTTTAAAAGTTCTATTGATTTATTTATTTCAGTCTCAAGATTCATAATTGTTTCAATAGTTGTTCGTTTTCAATGGTATAAGCGCAATCAAAATGCTTTTCCGGGCATTGGTTTCGCCCATGAATTCCACATGGCCGGCAAGCCAGTTCTTTTTTTGTTTGCACGATGAATGATCTGTCAGACAGCGGGCCGAAGCCAAACTCCGGAACAGTAGAACAAAAAATGGCTGTGACAGGGGCATTTACAGACGATGCCAAATGCATGGGAGCCGAATCATTCACATAATTCATCTGTGCATCTTTCATCAGCACTGCCGATTCCAAAAAGGATAATTTCCCTGCCAGATTAAGGCAATTTGCTCTGCCGGATTGTTTAATGATCCTTTCGCAAAGATCATGTTCCTCTCCCGACCCCAGTAAATACACATACATGTTTCCGTTAACAGAGGAAACAAACTCCGTCCATTTCTCCTCAGGAAATGTTTTTGTAAACCACAGCGAACCCGGTGAAACAGTAATATAGGCATGTGTTTTGTATTGCGACATCTTTGCGTCATCATGCTTTGAAGGATATAATTTTACCGGAAATTTTTTGTTATCCGTCAAATGTTCGATGAGCAGAAGATTTCTGTCTACTTCATGCATACCACCTTTCTCGCTTAACACATGTTTCACCTTTTTGGAATAAAGAAATGAAAAAGGATTTTTTCCGAACCCGATTTTATTCCTGGCGCCCGACAATGCGGTTATCAGGCCGGACGATGCAAACCGCTGAATGTTAATCACCGTGTCATAATGCTGTTCACGGATAAACCGGATAATTTCTTTCAGGTTGCTGTATTTCTTTTCTTTCTTATCCCAGGCAATTAAATTACTAATGTAAGGATGATTCCGTAATAACGGCTGGTATCCGTCTTTAAGTAAAAAGTCAATTCCGGCATCCGGAAAATAGTGATGTAACTTCTCTATCAGCGGTGTGGCAAGAATCACATCGCCTAAGGAGGCTGTTTGTATGATGAGGAACCTTCTCAATTTATATATTTTGTACAAAGTTAGGGAAATATAAAGCTTTTTAAACCATTCTTATGGCAGGAATTTAAGTTTAGTTACACTTATCTTATTACAACCTGACAATAAACTTTTTCAAATGTGTTATTTAAAATTATTTTTAATTATGAACAGGGATTTATCATAATAGGTAAGTTCGTATTTTTACATGCAACTTTAATAAATTTCTGACATGGTAAATTTAGAAACATCCTATATGGGGTTGGCTTTAAAGAGCCCTTTGATTGTTGGCAGTTCAGGTTTAACAAATTCGGTTGAAAACATTATGGAAATTGCCCGGCATGGTGCAGGAGCAGTTGTGTTAAAATCGTTATTTGAGGAACAGATCAAACATGCCGCATCAAGCACCATCATGCAAAATGAGTTGGGCAATGCCTATCCGGAAGCCGAAGATTACATCCGTAATTATACACGGGAAAAAGATGTGGATGACTACCTGAAGTTAGTTGAGAAAAGCAAAAAGGCTGTTGATATACCGATACTGGCTTCCATAAACTGTGTAACAAACACTGAATGGACAACGTTTGCCCGGCAAATTGAGGGAGCCGGTGCTGATGGTTTGGAACTGAATATATTTGTTATGCCATCAGACCCAAACCGCGAAGGAAAACAAAATGAAGCCGTTTACTTTGACATTGTCAGGAAAATCCTTGAAGTTGTCAACATACCTGTAGCGCTAAAGATCAGTTATTATTTTTCTTCCCTGGCAAATACAGTGATGAAATTATCGTGGACGGGAGTTAAAGGGATTGTTCTTTTCAACAGGTTCTTTAGCCCCGACATAGATATTGAAAATCTGGAAATCAAATCAAGCAATATTTTCAGCTCTCCTTCCGACATTGCCATTTCTCTTCGCTGGATTGCCATGCTGTCGACCCATGTAAACTGTGATCTGGCCGCATCAACAGGTGTTCATGATGGCAACGGGCTGATCAAAGAACTGTTAGCGGGTGCTAAAGCAGTACAGATAGCCTCTGTATTATATAAAAAAGGCTTCGGAGAAATTGAACATATGACAGAAATACTTGAAAACTGGATGGAGCGTAAGAATTATACACGATTAGAGGATTTCATTGGTAAAATGAGCATTTCTGAAGCAGAAAATCCTGCATCCTACGAACGGGTTCAGTTTATGAAACATTTTTCGGGTATTGAATAAATCTCAAAAATTCAGTTTTTCGTTGTTCTCCTGATATTATTTATATCTTAGTTCTTTAGTTTAAAAGAACATTTATGTCCGGAAGAGTTATAAAAATAATCTTTCTTTTTACGGTTTTACTTAGTACCCAAACAGTACCTGCACAAATCATGAATTATTACTGGAGTACAAACTTTAACTCCATTTCCTCTTTGCTTGGCGGTGCTGTTGTTGCCGGTGAGGGTGATAATGCCTCTATTTATTACAATCCTGCCACTATTGCAGAAGCCGAACAGGGAAGTAACTTCTCGTTAACATCAAGTTTATTTACCTATTACACCTACACATATAAAGATGCGTTGGGAGACGGCACAAAATTATACACCGATTACTTTATAGCCCAGCCTCCTTTTATTTCTTATACATACCGACCTAAGAGCGATTCAAAATTCAGACTATCTGCTGCCGTACTTACCAGAGTTAAGGAAGATATTAATATGATCTCGGCCAATTCTAAATATTACGATGTCTTGCATAATTTACCCGGTGAAGAATTATACAACAGCTTATTTGATTACCGTAATTCTTATATTGACACATGGGTAGGAGTGGCACTTGCACAGCAGGTGACAGAAGGTTTTAGTTATGGTGTCAGTTTGTTTGTTTCGGAAGCAAGTATAAAATATCGTTACAGGTACGCTACTTCTGCTTATAGTGTAAACGATACACTGGATCCGGAAATATATCCACAATCGCAGCGGATTGCAGAGGGCACATACGAAGAAGCCTTTAAATTTACTGATTACCGGCTTATTTTTAAAGTCGGTGTTTTGTACAAATCCGGTTCGTGGAGATTTGGCTTGAACCTGACAACACCATCTGTCTATCTGTTCTCATCCGGTAAGCAGGCTATTCGTACTGAACTTGCTTCGAACATCTCGTTATCAACAAATGACTTTTTGCCTGATTACCAGATTTTTGACGGGCAGACGGATAACCAGTTAAAAACAGATATTAAACTTCCTTTGTCTATATCGATTGGTATTATAAAAGAGTTCGGAGATAATAAAAAACGCCTTTATTTTACAGCGGAATTCTATAAAAGAATTAAGTCTTATAAAATGATTAGTGCTGAAATCAATGATGATATAACGGATGATCAGATCTATGAGTTGCTTGAGAATAAAGACTGGCTTTCATTTGCATATGCCACACGAAGCTTTTTTAATGTAGCTCTTGCTTATAGCTGGAGAATCAGAAAAGGAAGAGAATTTTTAAATTCATTCAGAACGGACCTTACCAGTATAAGAAATGCCGACATGGGCGAATACAGCCACTACAACGTTATAAAAACAGTAGACTATAACAGATTTCATTATGCGGCCGGATTAAAATTCAATATTAAAAAAAGCAATTTCATTGCCGGAGGAGAACTCTCATTTGCTTACAATAACAACATCAAACAAATTGCCAACTTCACTGACCCTGTTGAACTAAATACCAAAGATAATCGGGTGCTCCAGGGGGAAATAAAAAATGATATGAGCATTATGTATTGGGGGTTCAGTGTCTATATTGGCGCCACCCTGAATTTTATTCAAAAATAATAGTTATTTTTGGCCCGGTATTTGT
>Ga0164315_10000847_pt1 | contig 22266 bp, 22 predicted proteins | sample GuaBasSedimGuay6_FD_113737 | JGI IMG/M metagenome (GOLD analysis project Ga0164315, IMG submission 113737) | Subseafloor sediment microbial communities from Guaymas Basin, Gulf of California, Mexico - Guay6, Core 4569-2, 0-3 cm | ecosystem: Environmental > Aquatic > Marine > Hydrothermal vents... | reverse complement strand
TCTTTCCACATGCACAAGAACCGCTTTTGTTCGTTGTTTCTTCAAGTTTCTAACGGAATCAGTCAGAATAAAGAGATCATCTTGCTGGATGAATGGATGCTGAATCAAGTTCAGCATGACGAGATGGAGGGTTCAGCATGACTAACATAGTTTTATTTTGCTTTTATTAAACTGGCAACAATAAGTGCCTCTCTTTTTACAAGATGGCATGCTCCCTTGTTGGTTTTTATGCAGAGTTGAAGACATGTATTTAGCTGTCAAGTTAATAATGTCGATCCTTTTTGTTGTTATGAGTTATTCAAATTTCTCTAAATAATTCTCGCTTTTATAATTCCGTCTATTTGGGATAACTTACATATTATTTCGTTTGGAATTGTTCCATCAACATCAATAATAGTATAAGCATAGTCTCCTCTTGATTCGTTTGCCATATGTTTGATATTGATACTGCACTCTCCTAAGGTATGAGAGATTTGTGCTACCATATCTGGCTGATTTTTGTTGATAATTGTTAGGCGGTTTTTTGTTTTTCGTGGCAAGAATAAATTCGGCAAGTTTACCGAGTTTTTAATGTTACCATTTTCTAAATAATCTTTTGTTTGTTCTGCTACCATTATGGCACAATTATCCTCCGCTTCGGCGGTAGACGCACCAAGATGAGGCAGGCTTATTATATCATCTATTCCTTTGAATTTATTTGAAGGAAAATCTGTGACGAAAGTTTTAATTATTTGTTGCTCTATACCATCAATTATAGCTAAATCATCAACTATGCCATCACGGGCAAAATTCAATACTACAACTCCTTTTTTTAGGGTTAAGATATTGTCTTTGTTGATAAGATTGGCAGTTGATTTTAAAAGTGGCACATGAAAACTAATATAATCACAGTTGGCAAATAAATCATTTATATCATCAGCATTTTGCACCGCAGATTTTAATCTCCAAGCACTTTTAACTGTTAAGGATGGGTCATAACCTATAACATTCATCCCCAAATCAAGAGCTGCATTGGCAACATTGACCCCAATGGCACCAAGCCCTATGACACCCAGAGTTTTGCCAGGTAATTCATGCCCTGCAAACATCTTTTTGCCAGCCTCTATTTGTTTTGGCAGCTCATCATCACTTAGTTTTAAGTTTTTAACATATTCAAAAGCTTGTGTTAAGTTGCGTGATGCCATCAGCATTCCTGCGATAACTAATTCCTTGACAGCATTTGCATTCGCCCCTGGAGCATTAAAAACGACAATTCCATTTTCTGACATCTTATCAAGGGGAATATTATTTACTCCACTTCCTGCACGCCCTACGGATAATAAATTATCATCAATTTTCATTTCGTGCATTTTTGCCGAACGCACTAAGATAGCATCTGGGTTGCAATCTTCATCCTCGGTTATTTTATAAGATTTATGATCTAATAAACCTATGCCTTTTGTTGAAATATTGTTTAAAAGTTGGATGGTATACATTTTTATTTACCAGATGCAAAATCATTCATAAAATTTATGAGTTTATTTATACCTTCGGTTGGCATAGCATTATAAATGCTCGCTCTCATTCCACCGACTGATCTATGTCCTTTTAAATTAACCAGCCCAGCCCGCACTGATTTTTCTAAAAACTCTTTATCAAATGAAGAATCTTTTAAGGTCCATGGAATATTCATAATAGAACGATTATTTATAGCCACAGGGTTATGATAAAAATCAGACTCATCAATTGCTTGATATAATTTGGCAGCTTTGGCATGATTTATCTTATTGATTTCAGATACTCCGCCTTTATCTTTGAGCCACTTGAATACCAATCCTGCCATATACCAACTAAAAGTAGCAGGTGTATTTGACATAGAGTCAGCCGATGCCTGGGTCGAATAATCTAATAAAGATGGAGTATTATCGACAGCATTGCCGATTAAATCTTCGCGAATAATAACGATGGTTAAACCCGCAGGACCGATATTTTTTTGGGCACCTGCATAGATTATACCAAATTTATTAACATCAATGGGCTCTGATAAAATGCAAGATGACATATCAGCCACGAGCGGAACATCGCCTGTTTGGGGGATAGAATCAAAAGATAAACCACCGATTGTCTCGTTAGGGGTGTAGTGCACATAAGCTGCCTCTGGGTTAAAGTTCCAACTTGATTTATCATTTATGGAACAAAAATTATTCGCCTCCGCAGAGCTTGTAATATTAACTTGGCAAAATTTTTGTGCCTCTTTAATGGCTTTCTGGGACCAAATACCAGTGCTAAAATAATCAGCTTGTTTTTTGTCTCTTGTAAGATTAAGTGGCACCATAGAAAATTGTAAAGTAGCGCCACCTTGTAAAAATAAAACTTTATAATTGTCGCCTATTCCCATCAAATCGCGTAAATCTTGCTCTGCTGCCTGTGCCACTTTCATATAATCAGCACTCCGGTGGCTCATTTCTATAACAGAGGTGCCAGTGCCATTAAAATCTAATAACTCACTTTGGGCTTGCTCTAAAACCTCGGTGGGCAAATTCGCAGGCCCCGCACTAAAATTAAAAACTCTTGACATAAGATATATTCCTTGAAAAATAAAATTTTATAAAACCGAACATTATAATAGAGACCTTTGCATAATTCAAGCACAGTTTATAACAACAACAACAAAATGCACCTATTTTATTAAAAAATTCGTCAAATAGCAAGCTATTCTCCTCTTTTTTTAATAAAATATGCACTATTTTCTTATTATTCTAAACAGCACTTGAATTATGCAAAGGTCTCTAATAAAAATATTTATATAAATCAAGTCATAATTTTACAAGTTAATTTTTTTTCAAGAAGAATTTCAAATTATGTTATCCTGTTGCAACAATAATAAAAAATCAAAATATATGAAAATTATTTATAAATCAGGCGATATAACCGAAGCCCACATCATTGCAGGCTTATTAAAAACCTATGACATTGATGCCTTTGTTGGCGGACATTATCTACAAGGTGGTATCGGTGATTTATCGGCGATGGATTTTGCTACAATTAAAGTAACGGATGAAAATATAGAACAAGCCATAAAGATTATCAAAGATTATGAAAAAACCCTCTGTGAGTAAAATTATATGAGTATTGAAAGTTGGTTAATTTTTTTATCAGTAACTTTAATTGCAACTCTGACTCCTGGTCCTGCCATACTGTTGGCAACAACTCATAGCATAAAATACGGTGTAAAAAAAGCAACAATTACGATGTTTGGCAACATCACAGGCTTATTGTTGATGTCAATATTATCTGTTTTAGGGATCAGTGCAGTTATTTTAAGTTCAACAGTTATTTTTGTCGCAATCAAATATTTGGGAGCTGTTTATTTGATTTATATGGGGATTAAGTTATGGCGTTTTGGTTTTATAGATTTATCTAATAATGCTAAAACAGAAAAAAATCACTACACTCATAGTTCATTAAAACAATATTCACAAGGTTTTTTTGTTGCTCTTAGTAACCCGAAAGCTATTGCGTTTACCACAGCATTATTTCCCCAATTTATTGATCACACACGACCCCTATTGGTGCAATTTACTATTTTAGTGATAACATTTATGTCATTATCATTCACATGTTTATTTTTTTATGGGTTTATGGCAAAAAGAGCAAGCAATAAATTATCACTATCTTTGATATCAAAATATGCCAGCAAAATATTTGCTATATTGTTTGTTGTATTTGGTTTTGCACTGGCAAGCATAGAGCAGACATAAAAATGCACTTGTTGTCTAATAACATTTGATTTATGCAAAGGTCTCTATGGATTTTGACATCAAAATATCTAAAAATTTAATATCATACTATAATACTTGGGTATAAAATATACAAACCTCTATTATTTCAAAGTGTTACGGATTTAGTTATATATTTTTTTATTATGCGTATAAGTTTTTTTGCATTTTTGTATTTTTATGTATAGAATAACCGCCATTATTGTTTTGAAGTTTTATCTTGCTAAATTTTATTTGGAGAGTGTTTTATGAAAAAAGACTTATCACTTGATTTTGATTTTACTGCTATTGAAAAAAGATTAGGTTGTTCTCGCCGAACTTTTATGAAGTTTTGCACCGGAGTTGCTGCCTCGTTAGGGCTTGGTGCTTCATCTGCGGTTGCTATGGCACAGGCTGTGGCAGACCCTGCAAGGCGACCACCTGTTATTTGGCTTCATGGACAAGAGTGCACAGGACCTACCGAAGCACTATTGCGATCAGAGCAACCAGGCTTGGCTCATTTAATTTTAGAGCTAATCTCTCTTGATTACCACCAAACACTTGACACAGGTGCCGGACACCAAGTAGAAGAAGCCAAGAAAAAATCTATGGCAGACAACAAGGGTAAATATTTATTAGTTGTTGAGGGAGCCATTCCCTTAAAAGACAAAGGAATTTATTGCAAAATTGCAGGTGAGACCATGCTTGATATAACAAACGAAGCCGCCACTGATGCCGCAGCTATCGTCGCTTATGGCTCGTGTGCAAGCTGGGGTGGTGTGCAATCTGCCAGCCCTAATCCCACAGGTGCAGTTGGTGCTCCGCAGGTTTTAAAAAACAAAACAGTTTTAACGATTCCAGGTTGCCCACCAAACCCTGCTAACTTTATCGGCACGGTGTTGTTTTTTGTAACCTATGGCAAACTACCACCGATTGATGAATTAGGTCGTCCCAAGTGGGCGTATGGCAGACTGATTCATGAAAACTGTTATCGCCGTCCTCACTTTGATGCGGGTCGTTTCGCCAAAGAATTTGGAGATGAAGGACACAGAAAAGGATATTGCTTGTATGAGTTAGGTTGTAAAGGACCTGAAACCTATAATAATTGCCCATCTTTGGAATATAATAATGTTGGTGGCGGTGTGTGGCCTATTGGTGTAGGTCATCCTTGTTTTGGCTGCTCCGAGAAAGGAGTAGGTTTTGAAAAACCAATGTTTTCTTTGTCTGATGTTAAAACCCACACGCCACCAAATGCTTTTCCTAATATTGATCATCGTCCATTAGGTGGCAATATGTCCGCCGCCGGAGTCGCTGTGGCAAGTGCTGCTGTTGGTGCTGTGATTGGAGCATCGGTGGTAGCGTCATCCAAAATTAAAAAGCAAGAAAAAGCACAAAAACAACCAAAATCCTCATAGGAGAACCTTATGAAAAGAAGAGATTTTTTAAAAACAACTCTAACCACTACCTTAGGTAGCACGGCTGCCGTAGGAATATCATCCCAGAGTGTTATGGCTCGTGGCAATTTAAAGCCTGCCCCTGATGCGGTTGGTATGTTATACGATTCTACTCTATGTGTAGGCTGTAAAGCTTGTGTATCAGCTTGTAAAAAAACCAACAATATGCCACCTGTTCAAGCTAAAAATAAAAAAGATACCGCAGATTTTGCTCGTGATTTATCAAGCAAAACTCTCAATGTAATCAAAGTATATCGTAATGGCAATCTGGCCGTTAAAGATCGACAAATCAACGGTTTTGCCTTTGAAAAAAGATCATGTATGCACTGTGTTGATCCAGGTTGTGTCTCGGTATGCCCTGTCACTGCTATGAGACATAATCCCATAACAGGAATCGTCACCTATCATGCTGATGCCTGTATTGGTTGTCGTAATTGTATGGTTGGTTGTCCTTATAATGTGCCACAATTTGAATATGAAAATCCGTTTGGGCAAATTCAAAAATGTCAAATGTGCAATCAAGCAGGAGTCGAAAAAATTGACAAAGGTGGCATGACCTCTTGTGCTGAGGTTTGTCCGACAGGGGCAACCCTGTTTGGTTCAAGAAAATCTCTTATGGCAGAGGCCAAAAAAAGAATGGCTCTGAAACCAGGTGAGGTTTATAATTATCCAAGAGGCAATTTAGACAAAAAACCATCCCACCATGAAAAAGAAATTCCAATTTATAAAAAACACATTTGGGGAGAAAAAGAAGCAGGAGGCACTAATGTTTTACACATCTCATCAATTGATTTTGATAAACTGGGAATGCCACCTTTGAAAGATCGCTCATCTGCCTCGGTCGCTGAGACCGTGCAACACACTTTATACCAATATATGGCATTGCCTGCCGTAGCCTTAGCAGGATTAGCCTTTACAGTAGCAAAAAATAGTAATAATGACAAAGATAACGATAATAAAGGAGACAAAAAATGAGCACCCATAAAGCATTACCTGGGAGAATTCTGTCCTTGCCTTTTTTAGTTTTTCTAAGTATATTCTTAGTTGGAATGTATTTTTTAATGCAACGATTTGTATTCGGTATGGGAGAAGTATCAAATCTAAACGGCGGTTTCTCTTGGGGCATTTGGGTTGTTTATGATGTTGTTATTGGTTCGGCATTGGCTTGTGGTGGTTATGCACTGGCTTTTACTGTTTATGTTTTTAATAAGGGCAAATATCATCCTTTGGTGCGTCCTGCGGTTTTAGCAAGTTTATTGGGATATGGATTGGCAGGTTTTGGCGCATTTTTTGATATGGGTCGTTGGTGGCAGTTTTATAATATATTTTTACCAAACAACTGGAATTTTAACTCTGTAATGCTTGAGGTAGGTTTGTGTGTTACCGCTTATATTTTTGTCTTAGCATTAGAATTTGCTCCGGCTTTTTTAGAAAAAATTGGTGCCAAAGGTTTGTTAAAAGTTCTCAATAAACTATTGTTCCTTATCGTTGCGCTGGGTATTTTATTGCCAACTATGCACCAATCATCATTAGGCTCGTTGTTGATTGCGATGGGTCATAAAGTGCATCCATTATGGCAAAGTATGCACTTGCAACCTCTATTAGCATTATTAACAGCTTTGATTATGGGATTTTCAATCGTAATTTTTGAAGGCTCATTTTCTGCCGTAGGATTTAAAGAAAAACTTCAAACTCATTTATTTAAAAACCTAAGTAAGGTTATTATTTGGTTATTGCTTATTTTCTTAGTAGCAAGATTTGCTACCATCATCTTTCAAGGCAATATATCACATTTGTTATCTTTTGATACGAATAGTTTGTTATTTATATTAGAGACTGCTTTATTTACTGTGCCTTTGTTGATTTTATTATCACCTGCTAACCGCTCGCAAGGTAGCCGTCTGTTGATTGCAGCGGTATGTATGTTGCTTGCAGGTAGTTTGTATAGATTTAATGCATTTTTATTTACCCTAAACCCAGGTGTGGGTTATAGTTATTTTCCATCAGCCCCTGAAATTATGGTAACACTTGGGTTGATTTCTTTTGAAATTATGGCATATATAGTGCTGGTGCGAACATTACCAGTTTTGCACCATGAAAAAACATAAATCATTATTAATATTATTATTTTTTAGAGGAGTATATTATCGTGGCAAAAAGAATTACAGTTGACCCTATAACTAGAATTGAGGGACATCTTCGCATCGATGTTGAAGTAGGTGATGATGGCATCATAAGCAAAGCTTGGAGCTCAGGACAAATGTGGCGAGGAATTGAAAAAATATTGGTAGGACGAGACCCTCGTGAGGCATGGTCGTATACCCAAAGATTTTGTGGAGTCTGCACAACTGTGCACGCTATTACCTCGGTGCGAGCCGTTGAAAATGCTCTTGGTATGGATATTCCTGTTAATGCCCAACTTATTCGCAATATAATTCAAACAGCTCATGCCGTGCAAGATCATATTGTCCATTTTTATCATCTATCGGCAGTTGACTGGGTAGATGTTGTCTCTGCTCTTTCAGCCGACCCTGTTGCTACCTCAAAATTAGCAGAGAGTTTGTCTGATTGGAGTCTAAACGGTGTTCATGAAATGAGAGCTGTGCAAGAGAGATTAAAAACATTTGTAGGCTCCGGACAATTGGGTCCTTTTGCCAGTGGTTACTGGGGACATCCTGCTATGAAATTACCACCAGAGGTAAATTTGCTCGGTGTGGCTCATTATTTACAAGCACTTGATGTGCAAAATCTTGCTAATAAAATTGTAGCTATTCTCGGTGGTAAAACTCCTCATATTCAAAATGTAGCCGTAGGAGGGGTAAGTAACTCCATAGGACATGATGCCCCATCCGTTCTTAACATTGAAAGACTAATGTTGATTAAAAACTTTATTGATAAATTGGATCACTTTGTAAAATCTGCTTACCTTACAGATGTGCCAGCGATTGGCGCTTTTTATCTTGACTGGGCAGGTTACGGTGGTGGTGTTAATAATTATTTAAGTGTGCCTGATTGTCCCACAGATGTCAAGGGTGAAAAATTTGATTTACCAGGTGGTTACATTGAAAATGCAGATTTGGCAACCTTTAAACCAATTACCAATTTTAACGATAAATATTTTCGTGATGGTGTTGCCGAATCATCTAAACATGCTTGGTATGAAGGATCAGAATCCTTGCACCCTTACAAAGGCACCACCGAACCACAGTATACAGATTTTCAAGATGATGGCAAATATTCATGGATAAAGGCTCCTACTTTCTATGGCAAACGAGCCGAGGTAGGACCTCTCGCTGATGTCTTAACAGGAGTCGCATCAGGACATGCAGGTTATAAAAAATATCTAGATAATGTAATGGGAACCCTAAAAGCGGTGTCTAAAAATCCTGATATTCCGTTGGCAGCTGTGCACTCTACAATCGGTCGCCATGCCGCCAGAACCGTCAGATGCTCGGTTATGATGGATACATTAAAAGATCAATGGCAAAAATTGGTCGACAATATTGGCACAGGAGACTTAGATACTTTTAATGCTCCGGTATTCCCCAAAGGGGAGATTGAAGGTGTTGGTTTTCATGCTGCTCCTCGTGGTGCTTTATCTCATTGGGTAGTAATTGATAATGGTAAAATTAAAAATTATCAAGCGGTGGTACCAAGCACATGGAATGCAGGACCACGCGATGAAAACGATGTGCCAGGACCATATGAGGCATCCTTGATAGGAAATCCTGTGGCAGATCCTGAAAAACCATTGGAAGTTTTACGCACAATTCACTCTTTTGATCCTTGTATTGCCTGTGCTATTCATATGGTAGATACTAAACACAAAGAAATTGTAAAAGTAAAAGCCTTATAGTTTTCTACAAAAAATATTTACATATTTTAACAAGGGGGCATGCCCCCTTGTTTTTTTATATGCTTGAAAAATAAAAATGAATGACAAAAAAATATTAGTTCTTGGGATGGGCAATATTCTAATGCAGGATGAAGGCATCGGAGTGCGTGCTGTTGAATTGTTTTCAAGCCAATATAATTTTCCTGAAAATGTCAATGTAATGGATGGTGGCACAACTGGCATAGAATTATATAACCCCATCATAAATTGTGATTATTTAATAGTCACTGACGCTATCAATTCAGGAGATAAAGACGGTAGCTTAATTAGAATTGCCAACGAACAAATCCCCGCTTTTTTTCAAACAAAATTATCAAATCATCAATTAGGATTATCTGATTTGCTGGCTCTAATGAGATTAAAAGATACAACACCAAAACAAGTCATCTTAATAGGAATGGTGCCATATTTATTAGAAAATAAATTAGGTCTCTCATCGCAGGCTCAAAAAAATATACCAAAAATGGTCGTTATGATAGTTGATGAATTAAATAAATTAGGCATAACTGTTGTTAAAAAAGAAAAACCAGACATGGGGCATTGGCAAAAAGAGGAAATGTATGAAAAAAATATGCAAATATAGGATAAAAAAATAATGTGTATAGGGATTCCAGTTAAAATTATAAAAGAAGGTGAATTTGTATCCACTTGTAAAGGACGCAATGGTGTTGTTGACGTTAATATGATGTTAATAGGACAGCAGAGTGTCGGCACATGGGTATTGAATTTTTTAGGATCTGCTCGATCTATTTTAAGCAAAGAAGAAGCTATAAATATCAACAAAGCATTAGATGGTTTAGAAAAAATAAATCAAGGGGAACATAACATAGATGTTGATAGATATTTTCCTGATATTAAAAAAGCACAATGAAAAATCCGATAGAAATTAGTCGTTTAGTATACCAATCCTATCAAAAAATACATCAAGATACTATGTGCAAAATGCCGATTATAAATAAATCATTACAGGTGCAAACAGTTGGTTTTGAAATTTTTGATGAGAGAATTATAGGCATTTTAATAACTCCGTGGATGATGAATTTTATTATTTTTCCAAAAAATGATGAAAATTGGGATAATGTTGAATTGGGTAAAAAAAAGACTTTTGAGTTTTGTGATAAATCATATAAGTTTTTATCAAATGAAATAGAAAATATTGGAGCTTGTTTTACCCACTCTCTATGCTCCCCCATGAATCAATTTTCCAACCAACAACAAGCGGAATCTTTTGCTTATGATTTTTTAAAAAACTTAAAAATAACATCAGAAAATACAGAAAAAGAACAGATTGATGAAGATTTACTGGGAAAAATTTTAAAAGGTGAGCCAACCCCCGATATAAATTTAGATGATTTTGAAACCATTAAATCTATGGCAAATACTGACAATAAAACACCAAAACCAACTAAAAAAATAAAAACAAAACTAAGTCGTCGTGATTTAATTCATGGCAAGTTTACCAATGACTGATTCAATGTGGCTCCTATAACTTAAACATAAAACTAATGCTTGAATTTTTTACCATAGGTTTTTTATTAGGTTTGTCTCATAGCACAGATGCAGACCATTTATCTGCTATATCATCAATCTTAATTGAAAACAATAGCTTATTAAATGCTCTTAAAATTGGCTCTGTCTGGGGATTAGGTCACAGCTTGACATTGCTTGTTATGGGTGCAACATCCTTAATGTTGGGAGCAAAAATTCCTGAAAACATATCTAATTTGTTGGAGATAATAGTAGGATTTATGTTAGTAGCATTAGGCGCCAATGTATTTAGAAAGTTACTATTAAAAACCTCTCATTTGCACCTACACAGTCATAACAAAAAACAACACTTTCATGCTCACTGCCATAACAACAAAACAATAATGGGCGATCACAGAAAAGAGCAACATAGCCACGAGCATCACCCCACATCCTTATTAAAATCATTATCAGTCGGTGTTATGCATGGCATTGCAGGCTCAGCGGTTTTAATTATTTTGGTGATGCAAACTGCCACAAGCTTTAGCAACGGTTTATTGTATATTGCTATCTTTGGTATTGGATCAATAATAGGCATGGCATCCTTATCAGTCGTTATATTCTATCCTCTACATTTATCAAAAGGCAGATTTAACCTAACCCACAAAACTATTCAATTTTCAATTGCATCAATCACAGTAGCTCTGGGTTTATACATCATTATTGCAGGTTTTTGGTATCAATAGATGAAAACAAATAAATTTTATATAGTTGCATCTCCTCGTGGATTTTGTGCAGGAGTAAAAAGAGCAATCTTAATTGTCGAGCAAGCACTAAAAATCTTCAATAGTCCTGTTTATGTTCGCCACGAAGTGGTACATAACAAATATGTCGTTGATAATTTAAAAAAAAAAGGCGTAATTTTTGTTGAATCTATCGATGAAATTCCTGATAAAAATATAGTAATTTTAAGTGCTCATGGGGTTGCCAAAAAAGTTCTCGACAAGGCAAATAATAGAGATTTAAAGGTTTTTGATGCCACCTGTCCGCTGGTTACCAAAGTTCATATGGAAGTTTTAAAATATAGCAAACAAAATATGGATGTAATTTTAATCGGACACAAAGGACACCCAGAAGTAATAGGAACTATGGGCAGGTTTAGAGATAAATTTGGCGGCAATATATATTTAGTGCAAAACATAAAAGAGGCAGAAGAAATTAAAATTAGACAGCCTAATAATCTTGCATTAGTGAAACAAACAACGTTATCTGTTGACGATACAAAAAAAATAGTCCTACAACTTCAAAAACTGTTTCCTAATGTTGTATTGCCTACAAAAGATGATATATGTTATGCAACCCAAAATCGTCAAGATGCTATTGGAGAATTGGCAAAAATAAGTGACACCATGTTTATAGTAGGATCAAGCAATAGTTCAAATTCAAATCGCCTCAAAGAATTGGCTATTACCAAAGGAGTGACAGCCTATCTTGTCGATGATGCATCCTATATTAAAAATGAGATGATAAAGAATTCCAAAATAATAGGTATAAGTGCCGGAGCATCAGCTCCTGAAGAGTTAGTGTTAAATGTAATAGATTACATAAAAAATCAAGGCTTTACCCATAAAAGAATAAAAACCATCAAAGAAGAGAAGGTAAGCTTTTCTATCATTAAAGAACTTAGGTGACATTTTACAACTGCTTTTTATAACACCAAAATCTCTATAATGCTATTTTCAAAAACAAACTAAACTAATTGTTCTCAAAAAAAGAGAAAAAATAAAAATAGAGACAGTCCTTATTTTTATTTTATTATCTTTTTTTTGGATTGTTTGATTTTGTCAAGGGATAGGCATTTTTTATAAGATAAATCTGCTATAAAACCACAAATTCGTTTTGTTTTTATTGAATGCCGGTCCCTTTTATTTTATTTGTGGGTCTAATTCTCCGCTGGCATATCTGCCAAACATTGTCTCCAAAGATAATGGTGTAATTTTACCCGCATGTCCTGCACTACCAAAGGATTCAAAACGAGCTTTGCAGATCTCCATCATGCCAACTGTTGCTTCTTTTAAAAATTTTCTAGGGTCAAAGTTGCTGGTATTTTCTGATAAATGGCGACGAACAGAGCCTGTTGATGCCATTCGCAAATCAGTATCAATATTTACCTTACGCACACCGTTTTTAATGCCTTCAACAATTTCTTCCACAGGCACGCCAAATGTTTGTCCCATATCGCCGCCATAATTGTTGATAATTTTTAACCATTCTTGGGGCACTGATGATGAACCGTGCATAACCAAATGAGTGTTGGGAATTCTTTTATTTATTTCAATAATTCTGCTAATCGCCAAAACATCTCCTGTGGGTGGTTTGGTAAACTTATAAGCACCGTGAGACGTGCCAATAGCAATAGCCAAAGCATCAACTTTTGTTTTTTTAACAAATTCGGCGGCCTCTTCTGGATCTGTTAAAAGTTGTGACATGTCTAATTTTCCTGTCGCACCATGGCCGTCTTCTTCGCCCATTTCACCTGTCTCCAACGAACCCAGACAACCTAACTCGCCCTCAACAGATACTCCACCTGCATGAGCCATTTTTACAACCTCGGCGGTCACATTGACATTATATTCAAATGAAGATGGGGTTTTGCAATCTGCCTCCAAAGAGCCATCCATCATAACAGATGAAAAACCAGATTGAATAGAGCGTAAACAAATTGCAGGCTCAGAGCCGTGATCTTGGTGCATTACAACTGGAATATGTGGATATTGTTCGGTAGCTGCCAGGATTAAATGGCGTAAAAAAGGCTCGCCTGCATAAGACCTTGCTCCTGCTGAGCCTTGCATAATAACCGGACTGTCCGTGGCATCAGCTGCCTGCATAATAGCGTGTACTTGCTCCATATTATTTACATTAAAAGCTGGCAAGCCAAAATCATTTTCAGCTGCATAGTCTAATAATTGTCTCATTGAAATCATAGCCATATTTATATCTCCTAAAAAAGTAAAATTAAATTGTTAAAATCTTCATAACATTTGTGCCACCCTGAGTGCCAAATAAATCTCCCTTAGTGACGATTATTTTGTCGCCATCTTCAACAATCCCTGCATCTTTGATTATCTCAACTGCTTTTTCATTGGCTTCAAAAGTGTTGATAGAATCACAAGGGAAATCGACAGGATATACTCCACGATAAAGAGTGACCCGGCGTCTTGTTTGGCGATGGTGGCTCAGAGCATAGATAGGACGTCCTGAGCTAATTCTTGACATCCAAAGGGCAGTTGTGCCTGATTCTGTTAAAGCCACAATAGCCGCGACCCCTAAATGATTAGCAGCATACATCGCCGATAAAGCAATCGTCTCATCAATCTGGTTAAATTTAGAACCGATGCGATGGTCGGATTTGGTAACCTTTGGTTGATTTTCAGCTTTTTTGCAAATACTACTCATAGCGGCGATAACACGAGCAGGGTTGCAACCTACGGCGGTTTCACCTGATAACATAACGGCATCCGTGCCATCTAAGACTGCATTTGCTACATCAAATACTTCGGCGCGAGTAGGGATGGGATTGTGAATCATGGATTCCATCATCTGGGTCGCGGTTATAGCCACCTTATTAAAGCAACGGGCTTTATGGATAAGCCGTTTTTGCACTGATGGTAATTCGGCATCGCCAATTTCTACCCCCAAATCCCCACGGGCAATCATAATTATATCAGTGGCTTGCATAATTTCATCAATGTTATCCAAGGCTTCGGAGCGTTCAATTTTTGCCACAATGCAAGCGTAACAATCAAGTTTTTTTAAAATTTTACGAGTTGTTTTAATGTCACTTGCATCACGGACGAAAGATACTGCAACAAAATCTGCATTTATCTGGGCAGCAATTTTCATATCTTCTTTATCTTTTGCCGACAAAGCATCAGCCTTCAAACCACCACCTTTTTTATTCAAGCCTTTGTTGTCGGATAACTCGCCACCGATAGTCACAATACATTTTATTTTGTTGCCAATAACCTCAATAACCTTTAAAACTACTCTGCCATCATCCAAAACAATAGTATTATCTTTTTGGATGTTTTCAGATAGAGTTTTAAAAGAATGTCCTACTTGTTTTTCATCGCCATCATCAACTGGCAAATCTCCATTAAGAGTAAAATAATCCCCTGCGATTAAATTCACCTGACCTTTTTTAAATTTAGTAATTCTTATTTTAGGACCTTGTAAGTCAACCAAAATACCAACTGTTTTATTTTTTATGGCAGCAATCTTTCGCACCATATTAGCACGATTTATGTGACTTTCGTGAGATCCGTGAGAAAAATTAAGACGAACTACATCGACCCCGGCATCAATCATAGCCGATAATACTTCCTCATTATTAGAGGCAGGACCCAATGTAGCGATAATTTTTGTTCTTCGCATAGTATTATTGTGCAGCTCTTTGTTCTAAAATCTCGACCGCTGGGAGTTTTTTACCCTCTAAAAATTCCAAAAATGCACCACCACCTGTTGAGATATATGAAATTTTATCACTGATGTTATATTTATCAACGGCGGCTAAGGTATCGCCACCACCTGCAATGGAAAAAGCGGATGAGTCCGCAATGGCTTTTGAGAGTTTTTCTGTGCCTGTGGCAAATTGATCAAATTCAAAGACTCCCACAGGACCGTTCCACACTATGGTGCCGGCATTTTTTAAAATATCCATAAGCTCATCGGTACTTTTGGGACCAATATCAAATATCATATCATCATCAAGCACGTCTGAAACATTTTTTAATGTCGCAGGTGCTTCGGATGAAAATTTTTTACCACAAACAACATCAACAGGAATTGGAATGTTTCTATTGTTGGTTTTGGCGTTTTTGATTAAATCTTTTGCCACCTGAATAAGATCTTTTTCACACAAAGATTTGCCGACATTATGTTCGCAAGCTGCGATAAAAGTATTAGCGATTCCGCCACCTACTATCAATTGATCTACTATTTTTGATAATGATTCTAAAACGGTAAGTTTGGTTGATACTTTAGAGCCACCGACTATTGCTACCATAGGTCGCGCAGGATTATCAAGTGCTTTGCTTAATGCCTCTAACTCTCCTGATAACAATGGTCCTGCACATGCAACAGTGGCAAATTGTGCCACTCCATAAGTGGAGGCTTGTGCGCGATGGGCTGTGCCAAAGGCATCCATTACAAAAATATCACAAAGATTTGCATATGATTTTGAAAGACTTTCATCACAAGATTTCTCGCCTATATTAAAACGAACATTTTCTAATAATGCCACCTCGCCATTTTCAAGTTCAATATTTTGATTTAAGTAATTTTGAATTAAATTAACTTTTTTGCCAAGTAAATCTGACATATGTTCTGCTACAGGTTGCAAGGAAAATTTTGATTCTAATTGTCCTTCGATAGGACGTCCTAAATGAGAGCAAATTAAAACTTGTGCTCCTGCATTGAGGCAAAATTCAATTGTCGGCAGTGAAGCCCTGATTCTTTTGTCGGATGTAATCTTGGAGTTTTTAATGGGAACATTTAAGTCTTGACGAATTAAAACTTTTTTACCAGTTAAATTTAAATCTGTCATTTTTGTAATATTCATAAGTTGTTTTAAATTAAAAAATGCCTATTATAACAAAAGCAAAAAAAAAATTTGAAAAAAAATGTTGTATATTATTTGCATATAAATTATTCTAATGCGAATGTTATGGAAAAAATCTACTAATGCAATTGAACAAGAAATTGGCTCAAAAAATACAATTACTTGGATTCATCCCTTAAAATACAGCATAGATGGTGGTATTGTAACCCTAAATGCACCCAATCGTTTTGTGTGTGATTATGTAAAAAAAGAATATCTGTCCTTATTACAAGCAATAATAAAAAAGATAGCATTGTCCGAAAAAATTGATGTAAATGAAGTTATTTTATCTTATAGTCCTGTTAAAAACACCCTAAACACCGCAGTTGAAAATTTTGCAAGTATAAATCCTTCGGCTCAAAATAAAAGCCGTGCAAACATCAAACCTAACCTGAACAAATCTTATACGTTGGATAATTTTATTGAAGGCAGATCAAACCAGATAGCCCATCAAGCCGCCATAGCGATTGCACAAAATCCTAAACAAATAATCCATAATCCACTTTTTATTTATGGTGGCACAGGGCTTGGCAAAACTCATCTTATGCATGCTATCGGCAATGCTTTAATTAAAAAAAATAAAAAAATTAGAATTTCATATTTCAGTTCAGAGGTTTTTGTCCGTAATTTTGTCCATGCCATTCATAACAAAAAGATGGAGCAATTCAAAGAGATATATCGCTCTTTGGATGTTTTGTTGATTGATGATATTCAATTTCTTGCTAATAAAACCGGCACCCAAGAGGAGTTTTTCTATACCTTTAATTATCTTTTTGAATCTAACCAGCAAATTGTGCTGACAGCCGACAGGTATCCCCAGGAGATAGAAGGAGTTGATAGCCGTTTAAAGTCTCGGTTAAGTTGTGGTTTGACTGTTCGGATAGAGCCACCAGAGGTTGAAACCCGTGCTGCTATTATTATGTCAAAAGCCAAATCATTAAAAGCAGATTTTAAAGAAGAGGTAGCTTTTTTTGTGGCAGAAAAAATTAACTCAAATGTGCGAGACATTGAAGGGGCAGTCAACCTTATTGTTGCTAATGCAGGATTTTTAAAAACCAAAATAACCCGTGATTTTTGTGTTGAAACCCTAAAAGATATGTTTGCAGCCCATGATAAATTAATATCAATTGAAAACATTCAAAAGCAAACCACTTTGTTTTATAATGTTAGTTATAAGGATTTAATCTCCGCTACTAGAACCCGCTCCATAGCAAGACCTCGTCAAGTTGCGATGTATTTATCAAAAGAATTGACAGGTCATAGTTTGCCAGAGATAGGACAAAGTTTTGGTGGGCGCAACCACTCAACGGTGTTACATGCCCACAAACAGATAAAAAAATTAAAACAACAACACATGACTATAAGGGATGATATTTCAAAAATAATCAATGCTTTGAACTCATAAAAAATTGTTTTGTGTGTGTTTTATAAATTGTGCTTGATTTATGCAAAGGTCTCATTATATAATGTCCTTTTTTATTATAGAATACATTGAATGCAAGCAATAACTTTAAAAATAGAGGACAATACTTATCCAAAAATTATTGAATTTTTAAATAAATTCAAAAAACAACAGGTGCAAATAATTGACAAAACAGATTTTCAAAGTGATGACGAATATATAAAAAGCATCCAAGGTATGGAGCAAAGCATAATAGATGCCTCAAACGAACCTCGCAAAAATTATGTTACAAGAGATGAATTAGATTGATTTATAAAATGAAAAACTAATTGAGGTGTATAGAATGTGGACTCATTATGAATAAAAACATTGAAAAATTAAATAATTTGGTTTATTATGTATTTTGAGTGGGATAGCAACAAAGCAAAAATTAACAAAAACAAACATGCTGTATCGTTTGAAGAGGCAACATCTATTTTTGGTGATGCTTTGTCAATAACCTTTAATGACCCACAGCATTCAATAGACGAGATTAGGTATTTAACATTTGGACAATCAAAAAATGGCAAATTGTTAGTGGTTTCTCATACTGAAATTGACATGAAAATTAGAATTATAAGTGCAAGAGTAGCTACCAAGAATGAAAGGATTATTTATGAAAAAGGATGAAATATGAAACCAGAATATACATCAGATGAACTTGGCAAGGGTGTTCGTGGCAAATATGTCACCTCGTATAAACAAGCTCATAATATTGTTGCGATAAAAAAAGAGGTGTTTGCAGTTTTTCCTAACGAAAAAGCAATAAACGATGCCTTGTTAACGCTTATCAGGCTGACAAAAAAATCTGAAAATAACACTGCCTCTATCAGAGTTTAATAAAGGTTTTATTTTCTCGTATCCTTGCGAACTGACATTAGAGAAATTAAGGGCATCTAACAATGTAGCATAATTTTTATTTTACTATGTTGTAACAAGTTGCAAGAGTGAGCCTTGCGCCCCACCTCCAATTTTATTATTCATAAATTCCATAAAATCTTGTATTGTTGTTTTTCATTTTTTTTAATCTCAAAGGGTTGTTTTTAATGTATTTATACACCTGCAAAAAATGCTCCTCATCACGGATGGTTTTATCATAATAATCGCCCGCCCAAAATTTGCCATTTTTATCTAAGATTGTGTTGATGGTTTTTGAGCTACCCGCCTTTTATTTTTTGCATCACAACCGATAATTCGTCCAATGGTTTAAAAAGCAAATGGAGGTGATTTGGCATGATGCAAAAACAAATTAAATCATACAAAATTTTATCTTTACTTTTTAAAAAACTCATTAAAAAATCTAATACTTCGTTATTCAAGTATGCACCTTTTTTTGAGGCATCAATGTAGTCGTCAATGTCTTGTTGTTTTTTTGAGTTGTCAATATCTTGTTGGTATAGTTTTGTCAAAAAACTATCAACACTATCATAGGTTCGACAAGTTATAAATTGATAATGGTTTTTAAAATCAAAATGTGGCAATTTAGAATATGTTTTGCTATATATTTTTACAGGCTGATTGCAATTTTTATTTTTCATGTGGTTTATTTTTAAAAGATATAGCATAACATGGTTTTATCTGTGTTTTGGTTTTTTGTTTGTGGAAGTGTGTGGATTATTTTAGGTTTTGTTGCCTGCAAAAAAATAAATGGAGGTGGGGCTTTAGACCTACTCTTGCAACTTGTTGCAACATCATAAGTTAGGGCTCTTAAAATACAAGAACAATGAATGTCGCTATTGCAAATAATGTTTGAACTTCGTTCAAAGAGTAGGACTAAAGTCCCACCTCCAATTATGATAGTATTTTATTTTTCATCTAAGTATTTTTGGTATAGGGTGAATAGAAATTCTATTCTTTGTTTGTCGGATTTGAATGTTTGGGCTGTGTAACAAATATCTACGGCTTTGTCTAAGGCAATATGGGCTTTTTTTAATTTAGGGGGCATTGATAGTGGGTCGTATAAATCTGCCAGAGAATTGTCTTGGTATTGTGCTCTTATTTTTAAAATTTCGGCTGCTTTGCCCTGGACCGCTTTTTTGTTTTTGTCGCTTGTTTTTTTGGGGAATGGGTAGTTGTTGTAGACTATTGAATTTGAATATCTAAATCGACTTTCTAATTTTCCGCAAACATATTTTATCCATACCATATGTAATTTTGAAGTTAAAATTCCAAAATCATATAAACCTGCATTATCAATCACGAAATGTGGGTCTAATGGAATTATATTTTTATCTAAAAAACCAATGGGGATATATTCTCTTTTTTCTGACGATAATTGAGGAATAAATAAATAGTTGTGTTGTGGTTTTCTTATGTTGCTAAAAAGATGAGGATTCTTGTCTCTAAATTGTCTTATTTCGTCAATGATTTTTAAAACAGATTTCATTTGTCGTAAATCGGCAGGATTTATATTTTCAAGCCATAGGGCATATCTTGGTATGTTGTTTATAAATTCTTTTGCTCCCATTACCTGTTTAAAATATGTGTTACTTAATGGTTCATTTTTGATAAAGTCGTTTTTTTCTTGTTCTGTAAATAATAATTTTCCTCTATCGTTAGCACGGCAACCAGTTTGCATTTTTTTAATTTCACAAAGTGGTTTATTTCTTTTTTCTATAAAAAAATCATTTGCATCAACGAGATAAGGATTGACATTTTTAGCCTGTTTTTCATGTGCTTCACCGTTGATATTTTCGTATTCAAATATTTTTTTATTTTTGCTATCAAAATTAGCAAAACCAATTATAACAACATGGACGGCGGCATTATGTTTCGCCTCATTGCTCCAATTAAAAGTCTGATGGGCGAAGTGGATTTTTATCTGATGTTCGTTAAATAATTCTTTCCATAAAATTCCTACCTGCTCGCCTTGGGCTATGGAATTAGTTGAGACAAAGGCAGTTTTGATGACGGTGTTCTGCATATAAACGGCTGCTTTTTTATACCAAGCGGTTACATAATCTAGTTTTACTTTTTTATTAAATAGGTTTTCTAACTCCTCTCTTTGGGTTTTTGATTGTTGTCGCTCTCCAATAAAAGGCGGATTGCCTAAGATATATGACAATTCGGCAGGTGGGATTATGTCAGTCCAGTTGGTGGTTAGTGAATTTTGATGATGAATGTTTGCCGACTTTTTCAACGGCAGGCGGGTGAAGTATTGTCCGAATTTTTCTGATAATTTCATATTCATTTGATGGTCGATAAGCCACATAGCCACCTGGGCGATCTGACAAGCAAACTCATCATATTCAATGCCATAAAATTGATCCACATCTATTTTGGTGATGAAAGAGAGATCCAATACTCGCTCTTGTTTTTTGTGGAGTTGTTGGAGGATTTTTATCTCTAACTCTCGCAGCTCGCGATAAGTGATAATCAAAAAATTGCCAGAGCCACAAGCAGGGTCTAAGAATTTTAATTTTGATAATTTTAGATGAAATTCTTGGAGCTTCTTGCTGTTGTTTTTAATTTTTTCAAACTCTTGTTGTAAGTTATCTAAAAACAAAGGCTGGATTAGTTTTAAGATATTTTTCTCGGAGGTATAATGGGCGCCGAGATGTCGGCGTTCAATAGGATTCATTACAGACTGGAACATCGAGCCAAAAATAGCCGGCGATATTTTGCCCCAGTCAAGGGCAGATGCTTCTAAGACTATATCACGCATTTTTTTATTAAAGGCAGCGATAGGCAGTTGTTCTTTGAATAAATTGCCGTTGATATAAGGGAATTGTGCCAAATCCTCATCAAGAGTTTTTAGGCGATTTTCTGGTGGGGTATTTAAAACTTGAAAGAATTGGGCTAATAATGCTCCAAGATCAGACCCATCTGTATTAGTTTTTAAATCAATAAAGTCTTTAAAAATATCTTTTTCAAAAATGCTGGTATCATCGGCGAATAAAACGAATAATAATCGGACAAGATAAACCTCCAGATTATGCCCGGTGTAGCCTGCCTCTTTTAGGTTATCATGGAGTTTCCCCATCAACTCGGCAGCTTTGATATTAACTGGGTCTTGTTCTTTGAATGTCCTTTTTTGATACCCTGCGATAAAACCAAATAGAGACACATTTTTATAAAAATCTTTTAAGGCAAATTCGGTTTGAGTGTTGTCGTCCAAATCATACAGCCTTATTTTTTGAAAATCACAGACAATAATATATTTTGGTAAATCTTGATCTTTTAAACCATAAAAATAATCAGTGGCTTGATTATAAGCTTTGTCTAAGTTTTCGCCTGCGGATTTGTGTTCTATCAATAACATGCCTTTCCATAACATATCAATAAAACCAGTATTTCCTTTGAGATTTTTTACAGGGTGTTCAAAACTTGCTATCCTTTTGCGATTGATACCAAAAACTTCAAAAAACTCATTCCAAAAACTATCTTTTTCGGCTCTCTCTTGAGTTTCATCGCCCCAATCGGTTGAAAATTGCAAAGCACGAGATTTTATTTCATTCCATGATAATGCCATTTTGTTGTTAGTAAAAAATTTATTATTTTAACAGATTGAAAAGATTGAAATGTTATTTTTTGGAAGTGGAGCTTTAGCTCCGTCCTTGCAACTTCATAAGTTGAGCCTTGATTACAAAAATATAACGGGGGGGGGGGGGGGG
>Ga0164315_10000846_pt1 | contig 22270 bp, 17 predicted proteins | sample GuaBasSedimGuay6_FD_113737 | JGI IMG/M metagenome (GOLD analysis project Ga0164315, IMG submission 113737) | Subseafloor sediment microbial communities from Guaymas Basin, Gulf of California, Mexico - Guay6, Core 4569-2, 0-3 cm | ecosystem: Environmental > Aquatic > Marine > Hydrothermal vents... | reverse complement strand
TTCTTTTACTTGCTGAAATATATTCTGAGTTCGAGTTTCATTTAAGATAAAGCATTCTTCATTTTTTATCCCAATACGCTCGGCACGCATTTTTATTTGTTGTTCGCTTTCCTCACCCGAAACATAAAGGATGCGCTGCCCCACCATTTGCAAAGCCACTTGTAATATCAAAGTAGATTTTCCAATACCAGGCTCACCACCCACTAATACCAATGAGCCAGGAACCAAACCGCCACCTAATACTCGATTGAGCTCATCATTTTTCATATCAATTCGGTGTTCTGTTTGAAATTTAATATTACGAACAGCTTGGGGTTTTCTTGCTTTGCTTGGGCCTTGGTCTTCTTTCCAGGCTTTTTTGTTTTCCACTTGCAACACCTCTTCAATAATGGTATTCCATTCGCCACAGGCAGAGCATTTGCCCATCCATTTGGAGAATTCTGATCCACAATTCTTACAGAAAAAACTGGTTTTTACTTTGGTTTTGGCCATGAGTGATTTTTGCTTTAATTAATTGGTGTAAAGATATAGGAATTAGATGGTATTTTTACCGCGAATTTTACGGATTGAATCGCAGATTTATGTGGATTTGTACCATAATTGTAGCCACGAAGACAGAAAGACATTAAGGCGCACTAAGAAAAGAATTGTAGAAAGGAAGAAGAAATAGACAAACTTTTTCATGGATAGCTATTTGTTAATTGGTAGAAATACATCAATATTTGTTAAACTTGAAACAGCATATAGCGGATAAACCTCCACCTTATCATAGGTAGCGAAGTTTTCCAATGAAAGCCGAAACCCTTTTCTTCTCTTTTTTTCTTCAAGAAAAATATACATACTTCTCATGGAACCACTTTTTCCTGATTTTATTTCAACTGGAAAAATATCACCGTTTTTGGTATATAAGAAATCTACTTCGGCATTGCTATTCTTTGCTTCACGATGCCAATAAAACAGCTCGTTTCGATGATAGGGCGATTGGTATTTTTGCATTTCGAGACCAACAAATAATTCTGCAATATTCCCCTTATTAATAGTATCGAAATCATCGGATAACACCATGCTATTTAGCTCTAATTGTAAAATGCGCTGAAGTATTCCCGTATCGCAAATCATCATTTTTTGTTTCCGTGGATTACTTTCTGCTCCGAGAGGTAAGCCGTTAGCTGAGCTATGCTTTACCGGGATAACCAAACCCGCCATAATCAATAAATTAAGCGCTTCCTTGATTTGCTTATGATTGCTTTGCAAAGCCGCTTTGGAGAAAACAAACTTATGTCCTGTTTGTTGTATTACCGACTCAAAAACCTCATGCAAACGAGAGGTTGAGATATTTTTTTTATACTTCGCAAAATCATCCTGAAAGGAATAAACCAAATCATCTAAAACAAGTTGACATTGATTAAAATCTCGAGTATTTATATAAGTGCGTACAACTTCTGGCATACCACCTATGACCAAGAATTTTTTAAAATAGAGGGTTAGTTTAAGATGTAATACTTCGCTTATGGGACTTGATGGTGATGATGCACGCTTTTTTTTCAATAAAGCATCTTCGTTTTGAGCCAAAAGAAATTCATCAAAGGACATCGGATACATAAAAACTGAACGGATTCGCCCTACTCCGTAAGAGGCAATATTTTCCAAAGCAAATTCTAATAATGAGCCCGCTGCAATTAAATGCAGATTTGGCATTTTTTCATAGAAATATCTAAGCGATTGTATGGCAGGAATGCACTGTTGTATTTCATCGAAAAACAATAATGTTTCTCCTTCAATTATGGGTGTTGAATAAAATAAGGACAGCTCTTCGCAAATTCTTTGTGGAGATAAATCCACTTCAAATATTTTATAAACTTTAGGACTTAGTTCAAAGTCAATTCTTAAAAAAGAGGTGAAATTCTTCCCTAATTCGACAACAGATGCTGTTTTTCCAATTTGTCGAGCACCACGCAGTAGAATGGGTTTTCTGTTTTTAGAAACCATCCATGAGTGTAGTTCTTTGTCTATATGTCTTTTAAAGTACATTTATATTGTATTTTAGAGAATTAATATGTCACTAATTCCAATAATCCAAGGCAAATATACATAATATATTCCAATAATCCAATGCAACATTGCCTTCCAAATTCCAATAATCCAATGCAAAGTCCAATTTGTTTACCCAATAATAAAATCTTATGTCCATAAATAGCCCTTTCTATTCACCAAAATACATTATCTTTGAAACCTTATTTTTATCACTAAAATCAGAACAAGATGTATAATAATTATCAAGATTTTTTACAAAAGGAGATAGGCGATATAAAAGAAGCCGGTTTATATAAAGACGAGCGTATAATTGTTGCTCCACAACAGGCTGAAATTACTTTAGAAGACGGGTCTAAAGTGTTGAATTTCTGTATGAACAACTATTTAGGACTTTCCAATAATCCAGAGTTGATTAAGTCGGCCAAAGATGCAATGGACACTCATGGCTATGGAATGTCATCGGTGCGTTTTATATGTGGAACTCAAGATTTACATAAAACTTTAGAGCAAAAAATTGCCAAGTTTTTTGGAACAGAGGATACCATTCTTTACGCAGCAGCATTTGATGCTAATGGGGGAGTTTTTGAGCCTTTATTAGGACCTGAAGATGCAATTATTTCTGATTCCTTGAATCATGCTTCCATTATTGATGGTGTTCGTTTGTGCAAAGCTCAGCGTTACCGTTATCAGAATGCTGATATAACAGATTTGGAGGTTCAGCTTAAAAAAGCACAAGCCCAACGCTTTCGGTTAATCGTGACCGATGGTGTATTTAGCATGGATGGAAATGTGGCTCCAATGGATAAAATTCTTGAATTGGCCAATAAATATGACGCCATGATTATGATAGACGAAAGTCATTCGGCAGGTGTAGTTGGAAAAACAGGACGTGGAGTAACAGAATTATTTAATATGCGTGGTAAGGCCGAAATTATTACTGGAACTTTGGGTAAGGCTTTTGGTGGCGCGATAGGTGGATTTACAACCGGAAAAAGAGAGATTATAGAAATGTTGCGCCAACGCTCTCGTCCTTATTTGTTCTCCAACTCTATTCCTCCAATGGTAGCAGCCGCAGGAATTCGTATGTTCGATATGGTGGATAGCACCAATACATTGCAAGAAAAGCTGCATAGCAATACTGATTATTTTATGGAGAAAATGAAGGCGGCAGGCTTTGATATTAAACCTACGAAGTCGGCGATATGCGCAGTAATGTTTTACGATGCCAAACTGGCTCAAGAGTTTGCCACAAAACTATTGGATGAAGGGATTTATGTAATTGGATTTTTCTTCCCTGTGGTACCAAAAGGCGAAGCTCGTATTCGGGTTCAGTTATCTGCAGCTCACGAAATAGCTCATTTAGACCAGTGTATTGCTGGATTTACTAAAGTGGGTAAAGAATTGGGAGTTTTGAAGTAAGCGAGTTGACTAGAAGACCAAAGGTTTCTTAGAAGAAAAAAACATAATGCTGCTGATGCGTTGAAATGATTCACGTATTAGCAGCATTTTTTTATAATCTAAACTTCACCCGATTGCGATAAAACCAATACATTAAAGCTCCGAAAATCAAGATGTTTAATAAAAGCATTGCTGTATTATCAATTGTTCCTACAGTATCTGGATTGACATTAATGATTCCTCGCGCAACAAGAAAATAAGTTGTTACAATCATTGCGTTATTTAAGAAATGCAAGAGAATGGATGCCCAAAGACTCCCACTCCAATAAAAGACATAGCCCAAAACAATACCCAAGAAGAAGCGTGGGAAAAAGCCCAAAAATTGGATATGAATAGCACTGAAAATAATTGCTGATAGTACGATGCTCAGATGAATTCCCATGCTCTTATTAAACCATTTCATTAGAATCCCACGGAAGATAAATTCTTCACTTAGTGCAGGAAGAACCGCCATGATTAGGATATTAATAATTAGACCACCAATACTTGTCGTAAGCATAAATTTTTCAGTAATCTCTGTTAACTGAGCTTCTTTATCATTCATCCACTGCTCTAGCCCTGACATAAACTCAGGAAGATGCAGTCCTTGATTCCAAATGGCTAAAAAATTGATAATGGGCAATAAAATCAAGATCATTGCGAAAATCATAATTACTTTTTTACTATCGACTCCTTGATTTATATATAGAAAGGAGAAATTATAGCTTTTTGCCAAAAGGCTAAGGGCTACTGCAGGAAAGAAAAAGGTTCCAAACATGGACATAAAATGGAAATACTTCATAAAACTTATACGTGCAGGACTATCAATTATCCCGCTCTGAGCAGCTATAATATCTTCGGAGGACCAAAACAAATTAGCAAGAAGCATGCCTCCACCTGCAAATACAATAAGGCCAATAAGAATAAGCAATCCTAAGAGTAGAATCTGCTTATAAGTTATGTTTTCTAAATCTTTGAACATAGTATATATATGATTTGAAACAAAAGCGTATTTTTGCCCCCGTAATTTTGCCCAAAAGTAAATAATTAAGTCTTTGGTAAGTATATCAGATATAGAATTAGGAGATTTTCCGCTTTTTTTAGCCCCCATGGAGGATGTTACTGACCCCTCCTTTCGTGCAATATGCAAGGAGTTTGGGGTGGATATGCTATACACTGAATTTGTTTCGTCGGAGGCATTGATTCGTGATGCTGCCAAGAGTCTAAAGAAATTGGAGTTTGATGAGGCAGAGCGTCCGGTAGGAATTCAAATTTTTGGGCATGATATTAATTCCATGGCTGAAGCAGCTAAAGTTGCGGCATCTGCAAAGCCTGATTTAATAGATATTAATTTCGGTTGTCCAGTGAAGAAAGTTACTGGAAAAGGTGCTGGAGCTGCGCTTTTACGTGATATCCCTCAGATGATTGCCATTACTGATGCCGTGGTAAAAGCCGTAGATTTACCTGTGACGGTAAAAACGCGTTTGGGCTGGGATGCTAATGATCAGCCCATAGTGGAGGTGGCCGAACGATTACAAGATGTGGGAATAAAAGCTTTGAGTATTCATGGTCGTACCCGTAATCAATTATATAAAGGCGATGCTGATTGGACTTTGATAGGTGAGGTGAAAAACAATCCTCGCATGCATATACCAATTATTGGAAATGGTGATATTATTAATGCTCAAAGGGCAGTAGAGTGGAAAAATCGCTATGGAGTTGATGGTTTGATGATTGGTCGCCCAAGCATTGGAAATCCATGGATATTCGAAGAGACTCGACACCTATATCTTACAGGCAAGGAATTACCACCACCCGATATCCATGAGCGTATTCGAGTAGTGAAAAAGCATATTTTGCTATCGATACAGTGGAAAGGGGAGCAGCGTTCTATTCGTGAGATGCGAAAGCACTTTAGTAATTATTTCAAAGGCTTTCGGAATATAAAACCCTATAGACTGCGCTTGGTTACTTCCAATAGTTTTGCAGAAGTAGAGACTATTTTGGATGAAATGGCTGTTGTTTATGACCCTCAGAATGAGATTTCGATTACTTTAGATTAATCCGTAGATTACGGTAAAACGATATTCCCAAACCAATAAACATAATTAAAACCCCAATCCACATCACGCTGATATAAGGAAAGATAGTAGTCTTTACCACAATATATTCAAAGCGTTTTTCATCAACTCTTAAACCAATTTTTTGAGGTTCAGATGATAGGCTAGCAAATGTAAATATCAAGTTGGTTTCTTCTAAGTTAAAGTCTTTGCGAGATAAAAGACCATCCTTAACAATATAAGAAATCTCTCCATGGGAGCTGTGGTTGAAATCATCCATTACATGAAATGTGGCAATAATTTCAACATTGTCAACACTAACAACCTCTTCCTCGGTTTTCTTGCGAATGAAGATACTGTCAATAACCACCATTTGCGAAGCGATAGACAGGCTGTCTCCCTGGCCAACTTCTTGCTCAAAAATTGTTTTAAACTCCTCCCCATCCATATCAGCTTCAATATCAGCATAGGAAATATAGGTAAACACATCCTTTGTAAACGCATGGTAAGTGTCGGGATCATATACATTTCCCATGCGAGCGTTTACATTGATACTTGGGTGTAAGTCAAATTCTTTTTGCAAGTTACCCTCTGCATCCTTAGACATAAATTCCAAGGTATAGAAAAGATGATTTTTTTCACGGCGCAGATCCGTATATTTCACAAAATAGGAGCCTAATTCCTTAACTTCATTCCGAATCAAAAGCTGATTTTCACGATTCATTTCTTTACCTCCTAAATCGTAACGAGATGTATTTGTGGAAATAACCTCAGAGGTAGAAAAGGCAACCAAAACACCCAAAAACATAATTCCAAAACCCAAATGTGAGATGCTATTGCTAAAATTAAGAGAATCGAATTTATTGCGAAGCAAATAATCTAGAGCACTTGTAATTGCAAAATTGATTGAGAAAAGGAATAGCAACATTCCAATATCATGAATTTGGAACAAATAAATCTCGCCAATAGAAAGAATAATACTTGCTCCCAATGGAAATATAAGGCGTTTTAAAAATTCTTTAACATCATTTTTTCCATAATGCAGTAATAATGAGACTCCCATAGTGAGTACAATCATAATTGCAAAAGGCAATTGCCATTTATTATAAAATGCTACACGCTCAAGAGGAGGAGCCATTTCGGTTCCGAAGAGAGTGTTTATTACAGGTATGGAGGTGGTAATAAATATTTGAAAAGCAGATAGTATTAGGATGATAGAACCCACAAACATCCAAAATTCGCGTGATAAGATATCATCTGAGACCATCTTAGGAAACTGCTTGAAGTTTTTGAAGTAGAGTGCCAATGACACGATAAGAGTGAGAATCATAATGACGACCATCTGGGCAGCCAAACCGTTATTTCCAAATGCGTGGGCAGAGGTTTCACCTAAGACACCGCTTCGCGTAAGATAACTGGCATAAATAACCAAAACAAACCCAAGGACTATAAAAATAAAACTCAGTCCATAGGAATGATTGCGTTTTTTATTGAGAATCATCATATGCATCCCTGCCAGCATAACGAGCCACGGAATCAAGGAGGCATTTTCCACAGGATCCCAAGCCCAGAAACCACCAAAAGTTAGAGATTCGTAGGCCCAGGCACCACCTAGAAGAATTCCTCCGCCTAGTGTGGATAAACTCACAATTACCCATGGAAAGGCGGGTTTTAGCCAAGTTTTATAATCGCCTTTCCAGAGTGCCGCAATGGCAAAAGCAAAGGGAATAATGGATGCGGCATAGCCCAAAAATAATAGAGGTGGATGAGTAACCATCCAGATATTTTCCAATAGAGGATTGATTCCATTTCCATCCATAATTTGGGATAGATAATTGGAGTTTTTAAAAAATTCTACCCCAGCATTTGCTGGGTCATTACGCATTAATTCAAACGGACTTTTGCCCAAAACAAGACCAAGAAAATTAGCGCCCCACACCATGGTAGTGAGCATAAACTGTCCAAAAGCTAAGACGGGCATTACATAAGACTCCCATTTTTTAGCAGTATAGAGTAGTATTAAACCCAATAATGCCTGTAGGAATACCCATAGTAAAAAACTACCTTCTTGTCCAGCCCAAAAAGCTGAAATAATAAATTTAGTGGGTAGATAGGAGGCGGTATGTTTCCATACATAGTCGTATTCCCAATAGCCCTGAAAGAGCATATAAAACAGCACAGCCCCAGCCAAAATAATGGCTATAAAATGCACCAAATAGCCTATGCGACCAGCGATTATTAGTTTAGAATTGTCGTTTTTATTGCCGACAAGATATAAAATAAAACTAATAAATGCAGCCACCAAAGCCAATACGATAAAGCCTTTTCCTAAAAATCCAGGGAGCAAATGCTCACCTATATATTGTATATCTAATAGCATAATTATCTTCTTAAATCAAAGGCCCAAAGGTAGAAGATTTAGTTATTTATCGAACAGAAATATATATGATATTGGATAGATTGAGGGGCGAGGTTATTTTGTACTTTTGCCCACAATGACCGAAAGACGCAAAGCCCATATTTCATTAATGATTGCCACCCTTTTATTTGGGGGTAATTATTGGGTGTCCAAAGTATTGGTGGATATATTAAGTCCCAATCAATTGGTGTTTTTTCGAAGTGTTGGAGCATTCTTGCTATTTGCTTTGGTGTATTTTCTTGGTACTCGGCCAAAGCTCAATAGAAGTGAATTATTTAGACTTTTTGTGGCAGGTATTTTTGGAATAGGGATTAATCAAATACTATTTTTTAGTGGGTTGCAATATACTACCCCAGTGGATACAGCCATTATCCACGTTTCCAATCCCATTATTGTTTTGGTGCTAAGTTTGATTTTTTTGCATACTAAAATCTCTTGGTGGAAGATTGCAGGAATATTTATAGGCGCAATTGGTGCTTCTATTTTAATCCTTTACCAAAAAGACTTAGTTTTTAATCCTGAAACCATTAAAGGGAATTTGATGATTCTTGGAAACACAACTGCTTACGCCATCTTCTTGATTGTTATGAAACCTATTCTTAAGAAATATGATACCATTACTACCATGTTTTGGGTTTATTTATTTGCCACCTTAATGATTATTCCCTATTCATTTTCGGATATGCAAACTATGCAATGGGAGTTGCTCTGGGGTTGGCCATTGATTTCCTTATTGTACATTATTGTGATGGTAACTTTTGGGGCATATTTCCTTATTATCTATTCCTTGGGACGATTAAGCGCGCCGGTGGTTAGTTTTTATATTTATTTGCAACCATTAATTGCTGCCATAATTGCTACAATTATTGGAGTTGAAAGTTTGAATTGGGTAAATGGCTTGGCGGCAGCATTGATTTTTACAGGAGTTTATTTTGTGAACAAGAATCCAGCAAAAGAAAGAGTATAAATTTGCCTTATTTCTTGATGCAGTTTATCTTCAAAGGGCGTCCTTTGAGATATTACTTACTCATCCAAACTAACTTCCAGCAAGGTCTCACGATAAGCCGAAAATACATTGGAACGAGAAACAAACCCCACATATTTTCCATTATCAATTACTGGAAGATTATAGTAGTCGGTTTCATTAAATTTATTCATAACCATCTCCATGGTTTGCTTTGTCGAAACCGAGTCTAAGGGTTGAATCATATAATCGGTAATAGGGTGGTCGTACAGCTCGGGCTTAAACATATCTTCGCGTACATCATCCATGGCAACAAGTCCGTGAAAAATTCTATTTTCATCAATCACAGGAAAAATATTTCGTCTTGATTTAGCGATTTCCTTTACTAAATCTCCCAAAGAAGATTCGGGGTTAATGGTATTAAAATCTTTATCGATAACTGATGAAATTGACAATAGAGTAAGCACTGTTCTATCTTTATGATGAGTGAGTAGCTCGCCTCGCTCGGCCAATTGACGATGAAAAATAGAGTGGGTGTCGAAGAACTTAATAGTAGAGTAAGCGATTGTAGTGGTAAGCATTAATGGGAGCATCAGATGATAGCCATTGGTAATTTCGGCAGCAAAAAAGATTGCTGTTAGTGGAGCATGAAGTACTCCGCCCAAAACTGCTGCCATACCCACTAAGGTAAAGGATTTTTCGTTTAATTGTCGTGCCCAATCTAGATGATTATTGATACTTGCAAATAGGTATCCTGTGATTCCTCCAGTAAAAACAGCTGGAGCAAATATTCCACCGATCCCACCACTTTCAATGGTAAGTGTGGTTGCAACTACTTTCAACAGAAGTACAAGAAACAGAAATCCTGAGAAAACCCAAAAACTATGTCGGTAATCATAAAAGAAACTCCATGAGGTTAGTTCTAAAGGATCTCCATCAATAATGATTTTAAGAAAACTGTATCCCTCACCAAATAGTACGGGAAAAATAAAGATTAATAATCCCATAATAAGCATTCCCATCAGTGTTCGGTTTCTCTTTGTTTTTATGGAGTTCATCCATCGACTGATAAGATAATTGCTACGATTGAAGTATAAAGAAACCAATCCAGCCAAGATGCCTAAAAGGATGTAATAGGGGAGGTCGGGCACATCAAAATGATTATCCAATGAAAAATGAAATAGCACCTCATCCGACATCATAAGTTTTGCAGTAATTGCACCCATTACCGAGCTGATTAATAAAGGAATGATTGAGGCTGCTGTAAGGTCGAGCATTAGAACTTCCATGCTAAAAATCACGGCGGCGATGGGAGTGGTAAAAATCGAAGCCATTGCTCCTGCGGCACCACAGCCAATTAATAGGGTTTTTGTTTTGAAATTGAGACCGAAGGTACTAGCAAAAGTAGAACCAATGGACGAGCCTGTGGAAATTATTGGGGACTCCAGTCCGGCAGAACCTCCAAAACCACTAGTGAGTGCGCCACCAATAAATGAGGAGAAAGTTTTATGCTTACGCATTTCGCCTTTTTTCTTGGAAATTACATATAATATCCTAGGAATTCCATGTCGTACATCGTCTCGAATTACCCAACGTATAAATATAACAGTAAGTAATATTCCTGCCATAGGATAGAGATATAATAGGAAATTGCTCTCATCAACTTCAAAGCGATTTAGTAAAATATCTTTGAGGTAGATTACGAAAGTTTTCATCAAATAAGCTGCAATACCAGTAATTAAACCAATAATGACACTCAGAAATAGAACAAAATGCTTAGTGCTGATATGTTGCTCTCGCCATTTGTTAAATGTATTGATATGATGTTGAACTTTTGCCATTCGGGAACAAATTTCGAGTATTTTATTGAGATTAAAAAATCAATTAATCTAAAATTAACGAGATTAGTATTAAAAGTAGTTTCATTGTTAGTTTTGTTATTCGGTCTTTTTCATTGACTCATTATAAAACTGAAGATAATCGGAAGCTCTTTTACTTTTATAGAAATAATCAGGATGCCAAATTACTACTTCATTATTAATAATCAATGCTGAATCTACGACAATTAAATCATAAATATTTGATTCATTCCATTCATCTTTCTTAAGATAAAATACCTTTCTCCTCTTAATTAAATCGCTATAATAATTCACAAAATAGTTCCAATTAATTTCAATATCAAAACCATACGGTTTTATTTTTTTAGGAAATCGATATATTGTATCTAATTCATTAAATATTCCAATATTTAAAACTATAGTGGAATCTTGAATTTCAATTGGTGATTTGGTGTCTAAATCAATATTATAGAAACGATTGTTTTGAATTTTATATGAATAGACTTTTTTCACTCCTTCTAATGAAGAACATACACGCAAACGGGAAGAATCCGCGTAGAGTTCAAAATAATCTAGCGAATCAGTGTATCCATACCAATTGCCATAAAGAGTTTTATTTTCAGGTTCACTGTTTTCAGAACCACAAGAGATAAAGAGTAGAAAAGTAAAAGAAATTAATAATTGTAGTGGTTTCATAATTTGGTATTAATTTTAACAAATCTACTGAAAATTATTATAGTGTCAAATTTCAAGTTTAGTCATAATCCTTCTCTGTGAAATAGTTATTACACAAAGTTGCTCAAAGAAGCACAAAGAAACACAAAGCAATTTTTAGTAAAGTTTTAGTTTTTTCGCTGCTGAATACATTTTAAATCAGAGCAATCAATGTCTAAGAATCATTGAATTAAAAATCTGCGTTCATCTGCGTATCTGCGGGAAACAAAAAACATTTCATAAAGGAGCAAAATTCCCCCATAATTCTTCCAAAGCTTTTACGTATTTTTACCCCCAATAAGGTCAGAATAAAATCGCCTTGAATATCAAAACATTCACAATGAACCAAGACAAAAAACTTTTTTTACTCGATGCCATGGCATTGATATATCGATCTTATTTTGCATTTATCAAAAATCCAAGAATTAATTCCAAAGGCTTGAATACTTCGGCCATGTTGGGTTTTACCAATACGCTTTTTGAAATATTGCGAAAAGAAAAACCAGATTATATTGCAGTAGCCACTGACACCAAAGCGCCCACTCAGCGGCATAAAGATTATGAGCCTTATAAAGCCCATCGTGAAGCCATGCCCGACGAATTGGCCATATCAATTCCCTATATCTATCGCATTTTGGAAGCCTTCCGCATTCCATTGATTGCTATTGATGGTTACGAAGCCGATGATATTATTGGTACTATGGCAAAAACAGCTGAGAAAGAGGGTTTCACGACTTTTATGATGACACCAGATAAGGATTTTGCCCAATTGGTGAGTGAAAATATTTTTATGTATAAGCCTGCCCGTATGGGAAATTCTGCTGAGGTTTGGGGTGTAAATGAAGTAAAGGAAAAGTTTGAAGTAGAACGTCCAGAGCAGGTGATTGATATACTTGGTTTATGGGGCGATGCAGCCGATAATATTCCAGGTATTCCGGGTATTGGTGAAAAACGTGCCAAGGAATTAGTGGGTAGATTTGGTAGTGTGGAAGGCATTATCGAAAATGTGGACCAGCTAAAAGGCAAGATGAAAGAGAATGTGGAGAATTTTGCTGAGCAGGGGCTCTTATCAAAACAGTTGGCTACCATTATTTTGGATGTGCCCGTGGAAATAGAAATAAAGGATCTAGTACGTAAAGAGCCTGATTTCGATATGTTGAAAGAGCTTTTTGATGAATTTGAATTTCGCACTTTAGCTAAACGAATTTATGCTGAATTTGGTGTAAATAATCGAGAGGAATTAGTTCAGGTAGAAAAGCCTGTAAAAGCTAAAAAGGTGGTTCCACAAGAAGAAACCCTAGATATGTTTGCGCAGTTTGAAATGGAACAGGAGCGTTTGGCAAATCGAGAGGTAATCAAAGAAATAGCTGACAATGATTCACAATATACTATAGTGGAAAACGCAAATACGCGTAAGGATTTAATTGCTGAGCTTTCTAATCAAAGCATCTTTAGTTTTCATACTATAACTACCAATAATGATGCACATCAAGCTGAGCTTGCGGGGGTTGCTTTTTCCTTTGGAGGAAAAACCTCCTGTTTTCTCACCCTGCCTACTGAGTATAAGGAAGCGGTGGCTATTTTGAAGGAGTTTGAATCTGTTTTTGCTGATAATAATATAGAAAAAGTAGGTCATGATTTGAAATACTCATTGGCGGTTTTGAGGTGGTATCAAATTGTATTAAAAGGCAAAATGTTCGATACCATGTTGGCACATTACTTATTGGAGCCAGATATGAAGCATAGTTTAGATTTCCTGACCGAAACCTATGTGGATTACAAGATTATTCCTACTGAGCAACTTCTTGGACGTAAGTCGGATGCGGCGACCAAAGCTGGAAAATCGAAGCCTAATTTCGGCGATGTGGAGGTAGATTTATTGAAGAATTATGCTTGTGAACGAGCAGATACTATTTTACAATTAAAGGATTATTTTATTCCAAAATTGAAAGAGACCAATACTTTGGGATTATTTATTGATATGGAAATTCCCTTGGTGAAAGTGCTTGCTGCTATGGAAACCGAAGGTGTAAATTTGGATGTAGAAGCCTTGGAAAAATATTCTGTGAAATTAGGTGATGAAGTGGAAAGCACGGAAAAGCAGATTTACGAATTGGCGGGCCATGAATTTAATATTGCTTCACCAAAGCAGTTGGGCGTGGTTCTTTTTGATGAAATGCAAATAGCGGATAAGGCAAAGAAAACCAAAACAGGACAATATAAAACAGGGGAAGATATTTTAGTCAAGCTGAAGAAAAAGCATCCTATTGTGGAATTGATTTTAGAATATCGCTCTTTGACAAAACTCAAATCAACCTATGTGGACGCCTTACCAAAGTTGGTGAATCCTCGAACTCATCGAATTCATACTACCTACAATCAGGCGGTGGCTTCCACAGGTCGATTGAGTAGTAATAATCCAAATTTGCAAAATATCCCTATTCGTAGCAGTAGGGGAAGAGAGATTCGTAAAGCCTTTATTCCTCGTAATGATGAATATACACTCTTAGCTGCAGATTATTCGCAAATTGAATTACGCCTAGTGGCACATTTGAGTCAGGACAAGCAAATGCTGGAGGATTTCAACTCAGGTAAAGATGTGCATACGGCCACGGCAGCACGTGTTTATGACGTTTCTGAAGAGGAAGTAAGTGTTGATATGCGTCGTAATGCCAAAGGCGTAAACTTTGGAATTATATATGGTATTTCCGCATTTGGTTTATCCGAAAATATAAATATTTCGCGCAAAGAAGCTGCTCAAATGATTAGTAATTATTTTGAACAGTATCCTGCTATTAAGAATTATATGGAATCTCAAGTAGAATTTGCCAAAGAGCATTCCTATGTGGAAACCATTTTGAAAAGGCGTCGCTATTTGCGTGATATCCGATCAGAAAATGGAATGATGCGAAGCTTTGCAGAGCGGAATGCAGTTAATGCTCCCATTCAAGGTTCTTCTGCGGATATGATAAAAGTGGCTATGATTGCTATACAAGATGAGCTCGAAAAACGCAATCTGAAGTCCAAAATGATATTGCAAGTTCACGATGAATTAATCTTCGACTGTTTAAAAGGTGAAGTGGAAGAAGTTCGTAATTTGGTAGTGGATAAGATGAAGAATGCAATTGAGTTAAGTGTACCTATTATCGTGGATGTGAATTCAGGAGCAAATTGGCTTGAGGCTCATTAAACTCCCAAAGTGAGTTCTGTTAAGCAAAGCTTTATAACTTTTCCGGAGGAGCAATCCAGCGTATTAGGAAGAAGAAAACCGTAGCGATACTACTTCCTAAAAGAGCACCAACAAATACATCAGCAGGGAAATGCACGCCAAGATAAATTCGACTATAGCCAATGAGGCTGGCCCAAAGAAGAAGCCAAATACTTATTCGCTTGATTTTATTGTTAAGCATTAAAGCCATAAATGTGGCAATTGCAAACATATTGGTTGAATGAGAAGAAACAAAGCTATAACGACCACCGCAATGATCGTTGACAATGTGAACCAGACCTTTTAATTCTAAATTGTGGCAGGGTCTTAGACGATGAAATACGTCTTTGAATAAGTGTACTGAAATCCAATCACCAAGTCCAACAGATATAACAAGTACTATAATATATATCCACCATTGTTTTGGGTAGTGTTTATAAATCAGGTATATAAAAGAAAGATAGAGTGGAATCCAGAGCACAGGGCTGCTAATCCAATACATTAGAAAATCGAACAAGGGGTTGTGAATTCCGTTTAAAAACAGAAATATCTCCGTGTCAATATTCTTTAATTGTTCAAGCACTTTTTATATTATGGGTTCATTCATCTTTTGCCACAATTTATCTTTTAAGTTATTAATTCCAGTTCCGATAATGGAAGAAATAAAAATCGTATCCACCTCATTAGGCAATTCAGGTTTTAGATCTTCTATCATTTCATCGTCGAAAATATCGGATTTGGTAATGGCTAAAAGCCGTGATTTATCCAGTAATTCTGGATTATATTGTTCTAATTCATTTAGTAAAACATGGTATTCTTTAGCGATATCATCGCTATCGATGGGCACCATAAATAGTAGAGTAGAGTTGCGTTCTATATGGCGCAAAAACCGTAACCCTAGGCCTTTTCCTTCATGGGCACCTTCAATTATCCCAGGGATATCAGCCATAATAAATGACTTATTATCGTGATAAGGTACAATACCTAAATTTGGTTTTAGCGTGGTGAAAGGATACTCTGCAATTTCGGGGCGCGCAGCTGATACTACAGAGAGCAAGGTTGATTTTCCTGCACTAGGGAAACCCACGAGTCCAACATCGGCTAGAACTTTGAGTTCAATAATTACCCAACCTTCTTCTAAATCTTCGCCTGGTTGAGCGTAGTCTGGTGTTTGGTTGGTGGAGGTTGCAAAATGAACATTACCTAATCCTCCACGTCCTCCTTTTTTGATAATTACTTCCTCGCCATGAGATACAATCTCACCAATTTGCTCATTGGTTTCAGCATCACGGATAATTGAACCTAAAGGCACATCAACCACTTTGTCATCACCTTCTGCACCTGTGCTTCTAGAGCGACTACCAGCACCACCATGCTCAGCCTTAATATGTTTTGTAAAACGCAAATGTAGCAAAGTCCAAAACTGCTCATTTCCTCGGGCAATAATATGGCCACCACGCCCTCCATCACCACCATCGGGACCACCCTTAGGGATGTATTTTTCCCGACGCATATGATGCGATCCTGCTCCTCCATTACCCGATTTGCAATGGATTTTTACATAGTCAACAAAATTTGAACTTGCCATATTTATGACTCTAAATGTTTATTAATAAGACCTGAAACAGCACTATCAACACGATCAAATACGAGGTCACCGTTTTCATCACCAGTTATTTGAATTAGCTTATTTTGATTATTGTAGAAAGAAACGACATCTTTTTTAATGATTCCTTCCCATTCTTCTAAGCGGTGGATAATAACATCGGTATTCATATCATAAGTTCGTGCTTTCTCTGTTTTGCTTCGTCCCGATAAGCGACGAATTGCTTCAAGGGTGGTAGTTTGCAATTCAAATGTTATATTTACCTCAGAATCAATCTTCTTTAGTAAACCGTCTAGAATATAGGCCTGTACTAATGTACGTGGAAAGCCTTTGAAAACATAACCATTCACATGAGGGTTGTTTCTAATCGCTTGCTCAATAATTCGAATAGGATAAATATCAGGCACTAAATCTCCTTTTTCCATGTATTGTTGACATTCTAAACCCAGTTTGGTGCCTTCAGCAATTTCTAGGCGCATCAACTTACCAGTTGAAATATAAGCTAGGTTATATTTTTCAGCAACCTTTTTAGCTTGAGTTCCACGTCCTGAACCAGGCTTACCAGTAACCACAATATTGAAGTAAGTATGCTTAAGAGTCTTCTCAATGGCATCGTTTAGGCGGTCAGTGATATGGCTAATATCTCCTACACCGTTTATATTGATATATTTACCACGATCTTTGTAAAAATCAATTAGAGGCATCGTTTTTTCCTCGTACTCTAGCAAGCGATTTTTTATAACCGCTAAGTTGTCGTCAGGTCGGCCTGATGATTTTCCTCTTTCGAGAAGTCGGGTAACTAGCTCTTCTTTTGGCACCTCGAGACTTAACATAAAGGTCAAAGAAGTATCAAGTTTAAGTAATAAACCATCTAAAATATATGCTTGAACAAGTGTACGAGGAAAACCATCGAAAAGAATTCCGTCTTTCTTCTCAGAAAGGATTCGCTTTTCAATAATTTGGACAATCAAATCGTCAGATACAAGCTTTCCCTCAGAAATAGTATCCTTGGCTTTTCTTCCCAATTCCGATTCATCAGCTATTTCACCCCTTAAAATATCACCGGTTGATATATACATTAAGTTGTATTTTTCAACTAAGTATTTTGATTGAGTTCCTTTTCCTGCCCCAGGAGGGCCAAATAGTGCAATATTAAGCATGATTGTATATTTTGTATTAATCAATTATTTTATAAATATCTTGCAGGTTTCTTCCTAGCCCATCATAATCTAGCCCATAACCAACAATAAAGTCGTTGGGAATTTCTATCCCGATATAATCAACCTTATAATCTTTTTGAAAGGCATTGGGCTTAAAAAGAAGAGTTGCAATGCGAACCTCAGCAACATTTTTTTCATGAAGATCAGCAATAATCCCTTCCATAGTAATACCAGTATCCACAATATCTTCAACCACTACAATATGACGATTAGTAAGGTCTTCATTTAATCCGATTAACTCTTTTACCTTTTCGGTACTTTTAGTTCCCTGATAAGAGGCAAGTTTAACGAATGAAATCTCACAGTCTATGTCAATATTTTTCATAAGATCGGAGGCGAACATAAATGCGCCGTTGAGAACCACAATAAAGAGAGGCTTTTTGTCTGCTAAATCAAGATTGATTTCTGAAGCAATACGTTTTACCTCCTTCAAGATATTATCTCCAGCGATATTTATTCGAAATCGTTTATCATTTAGTTGAACCTCTTTCATAGTATCCTGTTTCCTTTGGTGTAAGAAGAAATGCAAAGATAAAAATATTACTGATTTGTATTTCGACTAATTCTCGAATAGCAATGTCATAAATTTTTAGATAAAAAAAGCACCAAAACCAAAAGGCTAGGTGCTATTCTAAAATATTGTATAAGCTATTTTATGCAGTAAACATATCCATCAAAGCTTGCAAAGAAAACCATACCATTGCAAACAGTTGGACTAGTATGCACACGATCTTGAGCTTCAAACTTCCATACTTGTTTTCCTGTTTGTGTATCCAATGCATATAGATAATTATCATCACTACCAAATAGGACTAAACCATTACTCAATGCAGCACTTGAGTGAATCAATTGCTCAGCAATCATTTCCCATTTTTTCACGCCTGTTTTGGCATCAACAGCATAAAACCTATAATCGTAACTTCCAAAGTAAACGTTTGCTTCATCTACAGCTGGAGTAGAGTTAATGGGTTTGGAAGTTTTAAATTCCCAATTTAGAGTTCCATTTTCCATATCTACAGCATACATATTTCCATCATCGCTTCCAAAGTAAACCATATTATTAGCTACAGCAGGAGAAGATGCAATAACATCTTTAGCAGTAAATTGCCATTTTTTCTCACCTGTTTCTGCATCTAAAGCGTATAGGTTTTTGTCAAAGCTGCCAAAGAACACCATGCCATTTGCAATTGCTGGGCTAGTATAAATAGCATCTTCAGCTTTAAATTCCCAAACAATATTCCCATTAGTTTTATCCAACGCGTAGAATGTGCCGTTATAACTTCCAAAGTACACTTTATCATTATACAAGCTTGGACTAGACATAATGATATCACCAGTTTCAAGTTTCCATTTTAGTTCTCCACTATTAATATCTAGGGCGTAAAAATTACCATCATTGCTTCCAAAATAAACGTAATCTTCTCCGATCAAAGCATTTGAACGAATTTCGCCACCTGTTTTGAATTCCCAAAGTAAGTCACCAGTACGTGCATCTACAGTATAGAATGTACTATCGGCTGCACCGGTAAATAATTTTCCATATCCAGTTGATGGGCTAGTACTAATGCGCTCACTGCTTTTTCCTTTCCAAAGTAACTGGGGCTCAGTTTTACTTACATCTGATGTAGCAACACCAGTATTTTCAAGATTCCCTCTAAATTTTAACCAGGGGTTTCCAGCTTTTTCGCTTACTTCTAAATCAACAGTAGTTTCGACCTCAACAGTAGTTTCTGTTGCTTCGGGGGCTTGCTCATTTTGACAAGCAAACATCAATAATCCTACGAGGATTATAGAAAAAAACCTAATAATTTTCATATTAATCTATGTTTTATTTTGTATAAAATATTACGAGCGGCAAATATACAATAATTATTCTGAGACCCTTGTTTGGATATGGAAATATCTAGGCCTCCAGAATATTAAGGGATTATTTGGTTTTTTGGATAATGGATTCCAACTCCACAACATCACCTGCCATACAAGTTCCAACTAAATCTGATTTTCTGTATTTCACAAATACAATCATTCCATCAATTAACTCAATATCAAAATCTCCTAAGTTTAATGGTTGTATTTTTGTTCCATTGGCGAATTTAATAATCCAGCCGCAACCATCCAGGTTAGATAAATCAACTAATTTTCCTTCAAGCATGTCTTTAGATTTTTTTAACTCCTGTTTGTTTTTGCCTTTTCGATCAGCAGTATGTTTTGTTGTTGCTGTACAACTGAACATTAGAAAAGTTGCTAGGCTTATGATTAGTATTGTAAGTTTTGCTGCCATGAAATTTATGATTTTAAAATACTATTTAGGTTAATTGAAGGATTTTATCCGCGATAACTTTGGATAATTTATAGTTTGATTCGTGCGTCCAGCCAGCAATATGAGGGCTGAGAGCCACTCGATTCGAATCTGCTAAGTATTTAAAAGCAGAGGGGAGGAGTGTTTTTTCAATATTCTCAAAGCCCAAACTTTCATATTCTAATACATCTAGGCATGCGCCTAAAACTTTACCAGATTTTAGAGATGTAACCAAATCGGTAGTTTTCAAAATAGGGCCTCTAGCAGTATTTATGATGTAAATATTTTTCTTGAATTTATTTATCCAATCAATAGTTATTAAATTTTTGGTTTCATTAGTCAAAGGTGTGTGGATACTTACCACATCACACTTTTCAAATAGCTCGTCCATGCTACTTTCGCGCACGAAGTTATCAGAATAATCAAACTTGTATTTGTCGTAGGCAATTACATTCACGCCAAAACCACAAAGGCGTTGTGCAAAGGCACTTCCCATATTCCCATATCCAATAATTCCGATTGTTTTACCTTCTAGTTCAACACCTCGATTTTTTTCGCGTTGCCATAATGCTTGACGCACTTCGTTATTTGCAGTGTTTAGATTATTGAAAAGGGAAAGAAGCATAGCTAGCGTATGTTCGCCAACAGCAGTACGGCTTCCTTCAGGAGAATTAAAACAAATAATACCCTTTGAATTGGCGTAATCCACATCAATGTTTTCCAATCCTACACCAACTCTTGCAATGAACTTGAGCTTCTTTGATAGATTAATAAAATGTGTGTCAATACGAATCCCACTACGAAGGATAAGACCTTCATAATTGAGAATTATTGATTCATAGAAGCTTAAGTTTTTTGCATATTGAACATCTACCTTATGGCCCTTATTTATAAGTGTTTGAGGCAAGATACTATGTACAGGATCAATTATTAATATTTTCATGGTTATGCAAAAGTGCGAGTTTTTTAATTGCAAAACACAAAAAAAGGGAGCTCAGCTCCCTTATATAATGTGAAATATGTTATTTCTTTTAGAACATAAATGATAAGCCAAAAACAGCTTGAAGATAGGTAAGTCCACTATTAAATCCAAGGTTAGTATTTGTATAATTAATATAATTATAACGTATGGCTAAGTTTGCTCCTACATCTGAGTTTTCACCAAATTGGATAAATGTACCAAGCTCCGGTGCAACAAGAAATTGCCATGTTTCGTGTTCACTATACACACGCCCAATTTGAATATCTAATGTTTGATATTCAGGGCCTACATTTACACCAATATAAGGTTTAATCATAGCTTCAGGAAAAGGGTAATAGTAAGCATTTATCGACATAGTAAAATTGTAATAGGTAGATTGAACGACTCCAGTCAGAGCACCACCATCAAATTCATATGTTTTTATTGGATACTTCTCGTAGAAGCCATTCCATCCAAACATGGTTCCTATGGCGATTCTATCACTTACGAACCAGCGCGCATCAAGGCTGAAGCCTCGATAACTAGTTTTTGATATAAATTCTTTGAAATCACCCACTCCCCAACTCAGGTTATAATTAACATTGAAGAACCCACCTGGAAGTAAAAAGTTTTCATCGTAAGATGGTAAGGTGGGGCTGTCAAGCGAGCTTTTATTCCCCGCAAAAGTGCTAAGGCTAAATAAAAGTGCGATACTTAATATATATATGTGTTTCATATTCTGTTATTTTCTCTAATCCGGTTATTAATTTAATTTAAGGTATTGAGATTGTTCAAAAGACTGTCCAATTCCTTTAAGAATTCTTTCCATATCGTATGTTCCTTGCTCTGTTTGAAGACCATTTACGAAACTTTGCCAACGGTATAACATTATTGGAGCCTCGGGATCTGTTGGATCAGCGCCTGGTGTTACTTTTATATAATTAATCAAGCTACGAAGAGAGTCTCCATCTGCCATTTCAATCATTAAGTTTGCTGTTTTGTATTGATAGTATGTTGTACCACCATACCAAGGATAGTATCCGCCATAACCCCAGCCCCAGCCAGAATAATAGCCACCCCAATAGCCACCATAACCACCCCAATATCCGTAGGAAACGGTTCCTTCAGTTTTGATAAGAGTCATAACTAAGTTAATGGCAACGTCAGCATCTTGAAGGCTATCCATTACTTGAGTATATCCATAAGCCTTTAACTGGCGTGCAACTTCATTACGTATTTGTGGTGAGGCTCCTTTAGGACCATAAAAACTATTCCAATTATCGTCACCTGGTTTAATATAGTCACTAATCATTCCAACGGAATCACGAACCCAGAAGGTTTTATTTGTTGAATAATCAAAGTGAGTATCATAGTAAGTTAATACTAAATCATAATCTTCATAATACACGGTTTCTGTTTTATAGCATGATGAAAATGTAAAAGACATTACAGCTAAAACCAGAAACAGTTTTGTTATTTTTGTTTTTTTCATAGCAGATTGTAAATTGTT
>Ga0164315_10000845_pt1 | contig 22273 bp, 15 predicted proteins | sample GuaBasSedimGuay6_FD_113737 | JGI IMG/M metagenome (GOLD analysis project Ga0164315, IMG submission 113737) | Subseafloor sediment microbial communities from Guaymas Basin, Gulf of California, Mexico - Guay6, Core 4569-2, 0-3 cm | ecosystem: Environmental > Aquatic > Marine > Hydrothermal vents... | reverse complement strand
GGTTCAGTTAAAAAAGTAATTGGAATTGAGTATGTAGAAGGTGCTGTTGAAGATGCCAATGAAAATATGAGACTAAACAGTATTGAAAATACTGAGTTTTTCTCTGGCGATATGGCCAGAGTACTTACAGCTGATTTTATTAAAAAGAACGGAAAGCCTGATGTAATCATTTTAGATCCTCCACGTGTTGGTATGCATGAGAGGGTGGTGCACCAAATCATTAAGGCAGGCCCTGAAAAAATAGTTTATGTTAGTTGTAATCCAGCTACTCAGGCACGCGATATTGCCATTTTAGATGATAAGTATAAGATTTCTAAAATTCAGCCTGTGGATATGTTCCCACAGACGCATCATGTTGAGAATGTTATCCTTTTGGAGAAACGACTAAAGTAGTAATCTAATCTATTAGTTTTTTGTAAAACAATTGATTGGGCTACATTTTACCCTTAAAAAAGTGATTAATGTCATATTAAAACTTTGGCCTATCCCTATTATTATCTTTACTTTTGCCGACTATATTTAATAAGTCTAAATAAAAATAAAGATGAAAAAACTAAGTCTAATTCTGCCTTTTGCCCTAGTCCTATTGACTTTGATATTGGTATTAACTAAATGCAAAAAAGATGATTCTGAATCAGATCTACCTGAAGGTTTCGTTTATGTAGCAGATGTTGTTCCAAATCTTTCACTTGATGTTCGTTATTATGGTATTGATAATTTTGTTGGAAAGCGGATTAATGGCTACATAAATCCAGTTACAATTAGTACAGTTGAAGCTGCAACTGCTCTCAAGAAAGTTCAGGAGGAATTGGCTGTAGATAACTATCGACTTAAAATATTTGATGGTTACCGACCACAACGTGGAGTAGATCATTTCATTGAATGGTCACAGATTTATGAAGACACTTTAACAAAATCAAAATATTATCCTAATATTCCTAAATCTGATTTATTTGACCTTAATTATCTTGCTAAAAGGTCTGGTCATTCAAGAGGAAGTACATATGATTTAACAATTATTGATGCTGCCGGTAATGAGTTGGATATGGGTACAACCTGGGATTATTTTGGACCTACGTCGTGGCCTACTGATACTACAATTTCTCAGTTGGCACAGGACAATAGAAATTTATTAAGAGGCTTAATGCTTAAGCATGGCTTTATTCCTTATACAGAGGAATGGTGGCATTTTACCCTTGATAATGAGCCATATCCAGAGACTTATTTTGATTTTTTGAATGAGTAGCAGATTTAATTACGAATTCATCAGAAAAATATATTATATATATCTACAAGTAGGTAGTGATGTAATAAGCAGATATTGAGATGTATACCAAAGGTTTAATAGAAATATTTTATTATAATACTTATTTCAAACAACGATATCAGTTAATAGCTGTTAAAAATAAAAGTGATCTTCTAAAAACTTGTTTATTTTTGCGTTCTGAATTACAACTTACACAGAATAAATGTTGTCTAGTTTAATAAGATTAAGAATATATAATTAATCAAATAAACAAAATCAGAAAATGTCGAAAAAACATACATTTCATATACCCGTAATGGGCGTCTCATATACCATTGATACTCCTTTGAAAGTTTCTCATTTTGGAATTAATTCCGTTATCTCTCTTGTGGATGATTCACTTTTTGAGAGTTTGAGGAAGATGTATAGCGAGAAATTTGAAGTTCCTTATCAGGAAATATCAAATAAAATTGATGATTTCAGAGCCAAACGTATTACTTCATATCTCAATTTTATAAATGAGCATGCGGAGAGGAAACTGGAAGAATTGAAAAATGTTACCAAGGAGAAAAGCCACGAGATCAGAAATTATTTCAATATGCTACCTGACGGTTCGGCTATTAAACAAGAGTTTAATACGCTAACTGAAAAATATTTCAACTTAAATGAAATAAAAACCTGGATCAACGAAAACCTTACACCAGGAAGTATTGACGTAAATATAATGACCAAGGTTGATAAGGCAAATTATAAAAATGGGGAGAAATTACCCATCGAGTTTAATGATGCCCATGCTGCACTTAGAGGTTATGCAAACAGCAACTTAAAATCATCCATCATTCTTTCGGCTGGTATGAGTCCGCGTTTATATAGTTATATTGAAAATTTTGAAGATTTTTATCCAAACGTTGAGGGTGAAATTAAAAAGAAGATAGTACTGAAAGTTAGTGATTATCGCTCTGCTCTGATACAGGGGAAATTTCTTGCAAAGAAAGGCTTGTGGGTTTCAGAATATCGAGTAGAATCTGGTCTTAATTGTGGGGGGCATGCTTTTGCCACCGATGGTTTTCTCATGGGGCCTATTTTATCTGAGTTCAAGAAACACCGTAGCGAACTTATGTTGGAAGTTAATGAAATACTGATCAAGGCTCTCGAAAATAAGAATAAGGTAGTTCCAAGCGAAATGCTTTCTTTGCATATAACTGCACAAGGTGGTGTGGGTACAGCTGAGGAACATGAATTCTTAATGGAAGAATACGATGTTGATTCAGTTGGTTGGGGATCACCTTTCCTATTGGTACCCGAAGTAACAACAGTTGATGATGCTACAAGAGAACAATTGGTTAATGCTAAAGAAGAGGATTTATACCTTAGTAAAATATCACCGCTTGGAGTACCATTTAATAGTTTGAGAGGAAATACAAAGGATATTGAAAAGTATTCTCTTGCAGAGCAAGGTAAGCCGGGTAGTATGTGTCCTAAAAAATACCTTGTTTCAAACACTGAATTTACAGATAAACCTATTTGCACTGCTTCTTATCGTTATCAGCGCTTGAAAATAAAAGAGTTGAATGCAGAAGAGTTAGACATCACTGAGCATAAAACCAGATATAATAAAATAATTGAAAGAGCCTGTTTATGTGTTGGTTTAAGAACTTCCGCCTTATTACAGAATAATCTTGAAAGAGATGGTGAAAGTGACGGAGTTTCTATTTGTCCGGGACCAAATACTGCGTATTTTTCTAAACTCTTGAGTTTGAAGGATATGATTAGTCATATTTATGGGGGTACGGATGTTATTTCTCACACTGACCGACCAAATATGTTTGTGAAAGAGTTGAATATCTATATCGAATATCTTAAGGAAAAAGTAGAAGAGACTAAAAACTCCATGAACACTAAGCAAGAAAAATATTTACTCACCTTTGCTAAGAATTTGGATGAAGGGGTGGAGTATTACCAGAATATGTTTGAGCAACTCAAACATAAGTTTGAAGATGCTAAGGCAGGTATTCTAAACGACCTAAGCAATAGTAAAATCACCTTACAAATCTTAAGTTCTGAAATTGAAAGTTTAGGAAGGCTAAAAAAAAATATGGCCACGGTAGTTGCTTAGAAAATTAGGTTTTATTCTTTTTACTTGTATTGAACTATTTCAGTAGAGTCTGTTAATTATTGCTTTAATATGTTCAAAAGTTTATCCATATCAGGATTAATTGCTTCAAAAATAATTTGTGCTTTTTCGTAACTACTAACTCTTTTCATTAATAGTTTTTCAACTAATAGTGTTAATTCTTCATGGCTTTTATCTTTTACAAGAGGGCGTGGCTTAATGGCATTTTCTAAACGATTAACAATTCCATCCACAGGCATTTTAAGGTAAATGCTTATGCCCGAATTATTTATCTTGTCCATTGCATCGAAAAAACAAGGGGTACCACCACCTGTCGCAATAATGGTGTTGTTTAACTGAAAAGTGCTTTCAAGAATATTACTTTCAAATTCGCGGAACAGTTTCTCATTATACTTTGAAAAGAAAGTATCAATGCTCAGTTTGTATTTTTCCTCAAATATTTCATCCGTGTCAACAAATTTATAGCCCAATAGCCTGGCAAGTTTTTTACCAATAGTGCTTTTTCCAACACCCATAAACCCTATGAGGTAAATTCGTGACAATACGTTATACGTTAGATGTTATTTGTTATTCATTTTGATGTACACCTTAGAAAAAATCTTTTTCTACTAAAGTAACTAGTACTAAATGAGTAAATTATAAAAAATTATCCTTTCCTTAAAACGGCTTTTTCAGCAGCCTTTACGATATGTTCAGCATCCAAACCATAATGTTTGAGTAATTCTGCAGGTTTGCCACTTTGACCAAATACATCCATAACAGCAATATACTCCTGTGGAACAGGCATCTTTCTTGCCATTAATTGGGCAACTGAATCACCAAGTCCGCCATTAATACTGTGCTCTTCAGCAGTTACTATGCAGCCTGTTTTTTTTACAGAATCTAAAATCGCTTCAATATCAAGCGGTTTTATCGTGTGAATATTAATTACTTCAGCACTTATTCCTTTAGTTTTAAGAACTTTTGTTGCTTCCAGAGCCTCCCATACCATATGGCCTGTGGCAATAATACTTACGTCTGTGCCTTCAGTTAGTTTTATTGCTTTTCCAATTTCAAATTCCATATCCATTGGAATGAAATTCGGAACAACCGGCCTTCCAAACCTTAAATAAACAGGACCAATATGATTTGCAATTACTTTGGTTGCCTGCTTTGTCTGATTGAAGTCACAAGGGTTAATAACTGTCATTCCTGGTAACATCTTCATCAAACCAATATCTTCCAAAGTTTGATGTGTAGCACCATCTTCTCCCAGTGTCACTCCTGCATGTGAGGCACAAATTTTCACATTCTTCTCAGAATAAGCAACCACCTGTCGAACCTGGTCGTAAACTCTTGCCGTTGAGAAATTTGCAAATGTTCCTGTAAAAGGAATATAACCACCAATGGTTAATCCGGCAGCCATTCCAATCATGTTCGCTTCTGCAATTCCGGTCTGAAAAAATCTGTCAGGAAAATTATCCGCAAAGGCATTCATCTTTAGCGATCCAATTAGATCGGCACAAAGTGCCACTACTTTTGGATTACTCTTTCCAAGTTCATAAAGTGCTTCTCCAAATCCTGATCTGGTATCGCGATGGTCTATTACTTCAAATGTCTTCATTTTATAATCTGATCTTTGTTGTTATACCTGATAATATTTTAAAATCCTCAACTTGTGTAAAAACTGATTGTGTACTGTGTAGAGGTCTGAAAACCAAGCGGTATTTACCGGGTTGTAAATAAATTGATTCTGTTGTGGACGAGTTTTCATTCAGAACTATCACCTGCTCCTGTATTTCGTTACTCAACTGATATACAAGTCCATAGCCTCTTATATTTTTTTGTATTACTAGTATTCCAGGGTTATCAATACTAACATTTGTTGTTTTATCTGCTTCTATTTCAACATCACTAATCTTTGTTATTGGCAGTGTGAGGATTTCTAACTTATAGTTATCTGTAATATATTTTATACTGCTCTCTAGATTTTGTACATTAATAATATTGTCATCTTTATCCTTAACTATAATTGCAGGTTTGAAATCTGCGGGCGTATTATTCTTTAAATTAACTATCAGGTTTCCCCTAACACATTCTTTATAAATTATATTATGCTTTCCATGAGTTATTGAAAAACTATCAATCTCTATAGGAGGAATTGTACTCAGTTTAATCTTATAATCGAGAAGCGGATCAACAATTATAGTATCTGGAAGGCCTTTATTATTTAGGGTATGTATAAAGTTATATTTGACTTTCCCACTCGCCAAATCAATAAACGACATATTTACATTGGTCTCTTTTGGATCGCCATTTTTATCTAAAAGGTTCACTTGCAAAGAAGTTTTGCTTAGAACTTTTGTGATGATAATATTAAGTGCTTTACTAAATTGGTCGGTACTGGGTGCGTTGAAATAAGTGCCTGCACATTCGAATTCGGCCCTTGTATCATTTCCAATACCAATTACAAAAGGCTTCAATGCTATTCCTTCCTTTTGTAGTTTTGCTGAGATCTCACATAAATCTCCACCACATTCCTCAATACCATCAGTAATAAGAATTATTACATTTCTGCAATTTGAGCAATTTCCAAAGTCAGATTTTGCTCGCTCCAGCGAAATTGCAATGGGTGAAGTTCCACGTGGCTGAATGTACTTTAACCTTTGTTTTATACTTTCAAAGTTATTGGGTCGAAAGGGGATTTCAAGTTTTGAATCATTGCAATTCTGTGGTGGGTAATTTCTTTGATGACCGTATACTCTTAGCGCTACCTCAAGATTAGGAGTACCCTTTAGGCTATCTAAAACCTGTGAAAGAACATTTGTTGCTATCTCGAATTTTTTTTGCCCCTGCCACTGTCCACTCATGCTTTTGGAGGCATCAAGAATAAAAAGTATTCTTGTCTTTTCTGCTACCTCAGTTATTTGCTGTGCTGTGGAGGAAACTGATAAAAAACCAGTAATCACAATAAATGCAATATTATAAAAAACTCGTGTCAACGTTTTATTAGTTATTAATAATCTCCAAGTGTTTCTTCCAATTGAGCAAGTGCTATTTTCAACTGCTCATCATTAGGTGCAACACCATGCCATTTGTGAGTACCCATCATAAAATCAATGCCCATTCCCATTTCGGTTTTCATTATAATCATAATGGGTTCTCCATGACCGGAAAGTGTTTTAGCATGTTTCAGAGTTGCTACGACATCATCCATATTATTTCCATCCATTTCCAGAACAGACCAACCAAATGCTTCAAATTTATCTTTTAAACTACCCAGGGGCATTACTTCATCTGTCGGACCATCAATTTGTTGTTTGTTGTGGTCGATTATAGCAATTATGTTATCTACTTTTTTTGATCCTATGTGCATTGCTGCCTCCCAAACTTGCCCTTCCTGAACTTCACCATCACCCATCAGACAAAACACCTTTTTATCATCATTATTAAGTCTCTTTGCCCTTGCAACACCTATTGCAAATGAAAGTCCTTGTCCTAGTGATCCTGAGGCGACCCTTATTCCAGGTAGTCCTTCAATTGTTGCAGGATGTCCTTGAAGTCGTGATTCTATCTTCCTGAAAGTTGCGAGTTCCTTAACAGGAAAGTACCCACTTCTGGCAAGGCAACTATATAACACAGGACTAATATGCCCATTAGAAAGAACGAATACATCCTGGTCAATAGCATCCATGTCAAATTTCTCAGGATTGTGCTCCATGACTTCAAAATATAATGCAGTAAGTACATCCGTACAGCCCAGTGAACCACCAGGATGACCTGAGTTCACGGCATTTACCATCCTTACTATATCTCTTCTAATTTGAGAGGCTGTTTTTTTTAAAGTATTATTATCGGGCATTTTTAATTGAATTTTTCTGTTAAAACGAATTAATTACTGAGACTGCATTTCGCGACAAAAATAGTTAATTTGTTTGTTAAGGTATAATAAAATATTCTGACAATCAGATAGTATAAATGTTGATCTATTTTGCCTATTTTCGTGCTTCAAAGTCCAAATACTAACAAATTATAATTTGATGGTCCTAAAAAGAAATATAATATTGACTTCCTTGATATTAAGTTTGCTAGTCATATTCACTTACAATGCAAAAGCTCAACTATACAAGGATTTTGATAATCCAAAAATGCAACAATGGGTTGACTCTGTTTATAGCTCACTTAGTGTTGAAGAAAGGATAGGACAACTAATATTTGTACGAGCAAATCATTCTGGTAAGCCATATATTAAGGAAGTTGATAATTTGATAAATAAGTATAATATTGGTGGTGTAGTTTTTTTTCGTGCTGATGCAATTTCCCAGGCAATTAAAACAAATTATTGGAATTCTCAGGCCAAAACACCTCTTATGATTGCCATGGATGCTGAATGGGGGATAGGAATGAGATTAAAGAATACTGTAAAGTATCCCTTGCAGATGACATTAGGTGCTATTTCTAAGGATACATTATTATATGAGATGGGAATACAAATTGGGCTGCAGTGTAAGCGTATGGGAATACATATGAATTATGCTCCGGTTGTGGATGTTAATTCTAATTCCAATAACCCTGTTATAGGGATGAGGTCGTTTGGTGAAGTGCCGGAAGTAGTAGCACAAAAGGGGTCTCTTTATATGAAAGGAATGCAGGAGGCAGGAATAATTGCTTGTGCCAAACATTTTCCGGGTCATGGAAATACACATAGCGATTCTCACATAACTCTGCCTGTGGTCATGGGAAAAAAACGTGACCTGAGAAAAACAGAACTTCTCCCATTTCAGTACCTAATAGATAAGGGTGTTGCCTCAATTATGACAGCCCATTTATCGGTGCCAGCCTTCGAAAAAAATAAGAAAAAACCTTCATCTTTATCTTATAAAATTGTCACTAAACTTCTAAAAGATAAAATGGGTTTTGATGGTCTTATTGTTACTGATGGTCTTGATATGAAAGGTGTTACAAAGTATTATGAGAAAGGTGATGTTGCTCTGGAAGCCTTTTTGGCCGGTAATGACATCCTTTTAATTCCTGATGACGTAAAAGCATCAGTTTTATCAATAAAATACTATGTGAATAAGAAGTCGGAAAATAATATCAGGCTTGAAGAAAGTTGCAAAAAAATCCTTACTTATAAATATTTATCGGGTGCCTGGAAGAGAGAGATTATTGACACTACAAATTTACTGGAAGATTTAAATAGGTATGAATATTCTAATTTAAGCGAAAATCTTGCCTTTGATGCCATAACTGTTGTAAAAAATGCAAATAGTATTATTCCTATAAGTCATCCTGACACACTAAATGTAGCAGTTTTGGTTATTGGATATGAAAAAACTGATTTTGAAAAGATTATATCAGACTTTATGCCAGTAAGGGTTTTTAACCTGAAGCATGATGCAGATATTGCTGATAAGCAAAAAGTATTGGAAGGTTTGGAAGGCATTAACCTGCTAATTGTTGCAATAACAAATACCAATATTTCAGCAAGCAGAAAGTATGGAATTACGGCCTCCGATATTCAATTTGTAAGTCGGTTGGCAACGAAGCGAAAAACAATCCTTAATATATTTGCTAGCCCATATTCTCTTGATTACTTTAGTAATATAAATGATTTTGAGGCTGTTATGATTTCCTATCAGGATAAATCTTATTTAATGAAAAGGTCGGCCGAGGTGATGCTTGGTATGGCAGGAGCAAATGGAAAACTTCCTGTTTCAGCAGGTGGATTCAATGTTGGAACAGGAATAGAGACACTTAAAACAAGACTTACTTATACTAAGCCCTTTGAACTTGGCATAGACGAAGAAATTCTAAAAAAGATCGATTCCACCGCCATAAACGCAATTGAAATTGGAGCTAGTCCGGGTTGTCAGATTATTGCTGCAAAAGATGGTTATATATTTTATGATAAAACATTTGGTTATCATACCTATGAAAAGGAAATTGCAGTTAAAAGGAATGATATTTATGACCTTGCATCACTCACTAAAATTTTGGCCACTACACCTGCTCTGATGAAACAATATGAAAATGGTGTTATTGATATAAAGCAGCCTATTTCCAAGTATTTGCTTTATCTAAAATCCACAAATAAAAATAAAATGCTCATCGATGAGATGTTGTCGCATCAGGCTGGTCTTTATAGTTGGATACCATATTATGAAAATACTATCGTTAAAGATATTTGGGACACAACTGTTTACCATTCTGCTATTAGTGAAGAATTTCCGGTTAGAGTAGCCCAGGGCATGTACATTAGAGAAGACTATAGCAATGTGATTTATGCTGAAATTGCAAAATCTGAAGTTGGTGAAAAAGTATATCAATACAGTGATCTGGCTTTTTATCTTTTCAGACAATTAGTTGAACTATCAACTAATATGCCCTTTGACGACTATGTATATGACACTTTCTACAAGCCTTTGGGATTGAATAATATGCGTTTTAAGCCAAGGAGATATTATCCATTGGAGCAAATCTGCCCAACAGAATTTGATAAGGTTTTTCGTCATCAACTTTTGCAAGGGGATGTTCACGACCAGGGTGCAGCAATGATGGGAGGTGTTTCAGGTCATGCCGGACTTTTTGCCAATGCTTATGATGTTGCTGTTATTATGCAGATGTATTTGAACGGTGGTGTTTATGGTGGCAGGCAATACCTGAAAAAAGAAACAATTGAAGAGTTTAGTACGGCTCATTTTACTGAAAATGATAACCGCAGAGGGCTTGGGTTTGATAAGGCATTACTGGAATATGATGATCACCTTTCAAACTGCAAAAGCGCTTCACCAAGCAGTTTTGGACATTCCGGGTTTACCGGAACTTATACATGGGCTGATCCGGAAAATGGACTGGTTTATGTGTTTATCAGCAATAGGGTTTATCCTGATATGTATAATAACACGCTTGGAAAACTTGACATTCGAACTAATATTCATCAACTATTTTATGATGCTGTTGGGGATTAAGTAGTGGCTATAAGAAAACGTCAATAATTTCGTTAAACTCGTATTTAAAACCAGTCATTTACAAAAGTAAACTCCTGATTTTAAATACTTCGCAAGCCTCATTCTTTACGCCTTCTTAAAAGCCACTCAAAAAATACTGAGTTTTCTTATGGGGTCTAAGTAATTTGTAAATTTGTCGGCTTAAAATAAATAGAAATAACAAAAAATATGCAGAATAAAGTAAAAAACAGAAACCTCTGGATTGTGGCAGTAGTATTGACACTATCTCTTATAGTATACCAAAGAGCAACAGGGCCAACTAACCCACTAAGAGGAGATATAGAAGTTGCTGGTGAAACAGTTGATTATAAATTCCTGAGATCATATGATGTGGAAAAAAATGCACCTGTTGAACTTGAGGTAGAAAACCAAGACATTTCAGGGATATTTACCTATAAGCGATATAAAAGTTATGATGAGTGGACAAGCATCGAAATGAAAAGGGAAGGGAATTTGCTTAAGGCAGCAGTACCCCACCAACCATCAGCCGGTAAAGTTGAGTATAAAGTTGAATTGGTTTATGAAGGGAAAAATTATCAATTAACGGAGGAACCGGTAATACTAAGGTATAAAGGTGCAGTACCGCGTCCCGTTTTGGTTCCTCATATTTTCTTTATGTTTTTTTCAATGTTATTTGGACTACGTGCAGGGCTTGAAGCACTTTTTAAAGGTGACGATAACAAATATTATGTTGGGGTAGTATTATTTACTTTAATGATTGGTGGCTTAATCTTAGGTCCAATTGTTCAAAAGTACGCATTTGGTGAATATTGGACAGGCTGGCCATTTGGTACAGATCTTACCGATAATAAGACAGCATTCATCTTTATTTTCTGGCTTATAGCATGGTTTATGGTTCGGAAAAATAAACTCCACCGTATAATGGTTTTTGTAGCAACAGCATTCATGATTACCGTTTATATAATCCCTCATAGTGCACTGGGTTCTGAAATTGATCACACAAAAGTGGAATCTCAAAAAACTGAGCAAACACTTGAAGAATGAGTATTAATATTGTAATAATTGGTATTACCGTAATAGCCTCCATATTATCATTTCAAAACAAGGAACTGTTTGATAAACTTAAGTTTAATGCTTATTTAATTAAGCATAAAAAACAATGGTGGAGGTTTTTATCGCATTCGTTGGTACATGCCGACTGGATGCATTTACTAATAAATATGTTTGTTTTATATTCCTTTGGAGCAATAGTAGAAGATACTTTTTTCAGTTTATTCTCCTATAAGGGAATGATGTATTTTGTTTTATTATATGTTGGGGGTGTGTTGTTTTCAACAGTATTTGACTTTGGTCGGCATCATGAGGATCCATATTATAATGCAGTAGGAGCCTCAGGAGCAGTTTCTGCTGTTGTTTTCTCAAGCATACTTATATTTCCAAATGGCAGTATTTTTATCTTCCCAATACCATTTGCAATCCCTTCCTGGCTTTTTGGGATTCTCTATATTATTTATTCAGTATATATGGGGAAGAGAGGAGGCGATAATATTGGTCATTATGCTCACCTTTGGGGTGCTGTGTATGGGCTTGTATTTACGATAATAACTTTACCCGGAATTATTTCAAATTTCTTTTCTGTGCTATTAAACTAGTAATTTTGTATCTTAGTCGACACTAAAATTTATTATCAAGTGTTGAGGGTTAACTTACTTCTTTTTTTCTTAATAATTAGTTTATTTACAACTGACCTTTTCAGTCAGGCTAAAGTATTTTCAATTGCTGGCAGGAAATTAAGTTTGAATGAGGAGTTAAGTCAGGGTAGAGTAAAAACAATCACTGAAGATTCCAGAGGTGTTATCTGGATAGGCACTTTGGATGGTTTGAATAGTTTTGATGGTTATACAGTTAAAAAATATCATCATGAAATACATAATGCTAACTCTCTAAGTAATAATATTATAAACTCTCTGTCGGCTGATGATAATGACAGGGTATGGATTGCCACTGATAATGGGCTAAACTACTATTCAATTCAGAATAATTATATTACCAGACTTTTTGAAACTGATAATTACCTTGTAGCAGACCATGCAAATAAAATTAACGAAGTAGAAGTTGACGATAGGGGTATAGTTTGGTATGCAACTGCCGGTGCCGGAATTGTAAAATTTGATCCCAATACCGGGGAAAGGCAATATATCACAATAAACCTTGATCCTGAAGATAGTCTTAATCAAATAATGATCAAATTAGCAATTGATCATGATAATAATATATGGTTTGCTAATACTTTTGGACAGATAGGGAAAATTGATTCATCACTAAAGTTTTATGAGATATATGAAACTATTGGGAAAGAATATTTGAATGTTAGAAGTCAATGGGTAAGTACAATATTTATTGATCAAAATAATAAAAAGTGGTTTTTACTTAATGGGAGGCGTGTAGGATTATATCATTTCGATGAAGAGAGCAACTTTATAATAGAAGATAAAAAATTCACAGATCAACTGAAAGTTTTTAAATTTTCCACCTCACTACACTCTTTAGGTGCTATAACTTCAGATAACGATGGTAACCTTTGGTTATCATCAATCTACCAGGGAATATTCAAGTTAGACCAGAATTATAATGTCACCTATTATGTTGAGTACCAGCACGATTATTCTATACCTGAACTATTTATGGAGAGTGGGGTTTTGTCACTTTTTTATAGCAGAACTGGGACATTGTGGTATGGTCTAAATGGTTATGGATTGGGATATATAAATAATTTTGATTTTTTATTTACAAGCATTAAAAAAAACAAAGAAAACCCGGGGTTTGTACCGCGTAGTGTGAGAGGTATTGAAGAAGATGATGAAGAAATATGGGTTTGTGGATACTACGGATTGACAAGTATCAACAAAAGTACAGGACAAATAGTTAAGCAGGAAGATGGATCAAGTATTTATTCAATATGTAATAATGCAAGCAATAAGGATGAACTGTTTATTGGTACCGAGGGGGGAGGTATCTTTGTTTTTGATAAGAAGACAAAAGAAATAACAGGATTTGATAAAGAGTTTGTTAAGGATAGTGTGTACGGTGGAATAGTCACTTATGAACTCAATAATCAAGGTGATAGTATTTTGTGGATTGGAACGAATACAGGTTTGCAAAAATTCAATTATAAAACGGGAGATACAGAAAATATTAGTTTTGATATAAATGATGAGGATGGGCCATTGACTACAAGGGCAGTCATCTGTTCTTATATTGATAGAAAAGGTGATGTGTGGTTTGGTACTATGTTTCAGGGATTATGGAAGTATGATCCTGAAAAAAATATCATATTGAAACAAGAATTAAATTTGAGAAAGAAGGAGCACCAACCTCTAAGAATTAACTGCATTTATCAGGATAGTAGAGGTTATTATTGGATTAGTACTGACATTGGTGTTTTTGTTTCGAAAGAAATCGATAGTGAATTTAAGCACTATACGGTTAATGACGGACTGCCAAATGATTTTGTATATGCCTCACTGGAAGATGAATTGGGTAATATGTGGTTTAGCACTAATAATGGATTGTCAAATTGGAACTATAAAGATTCGATTTTTACTAATTACGATATAAGTAGTGGTATTCAGAATAAAGAATTTAATACTGGCGCATACTTTAAAGACTCACATGGTAATTTATATTTTGGCGGAATTGATGGCCTGACTTTTTTTAAGCCTGAAATAAATAAAATCATTGAAAAAAGCAAGGATTATCCACTTATTTTAACGCAATTATACTCGAACAATGGTGAGGTTAAAGTAAAGAAAAACAGTGATTTGAATTATACATTAAATCTAAAAACGTCTGCAGAATTCTTAAATATTGAATTCTCACTTTTGAGTTATCTCTTGCCTGAGCAAAATTATTATCAGTATCGTAATTTGAAAAGAGGTAGTAAATGGATTGATCTTGGTAATAGCAAAAAAATATTTCTTAATCAACCAACTGCTGGAAAACAAACTCTTGAAATAAGAGCTGGTATAAAAGGAAAAGATAATTTTAGTTATTCCTTAAAACTAACAATAATAAAAGAGCCGCACTATTGGCAAACCTGGTGGTTTTGGATAATTTTTGGTATTACCTTAACCCTGGTTACAGTTGTGTTAGTACTAAGAAAGATATGGTTAAGTAAAGAAGAGAAAAGAAAACTAACGATGCTTGTTAATATAAGAACACGAGAGTTAAATGAAACTAATGATGAACTAAGGGAATCTAACGATACTAAAGACCGACTGTTTTCAATAATTGCTCACGATTTAAGAAATCCTCTAAACTCATTATTGGGTTTTTCTTCTCTGTTGGAAACGCAATGGGAAGACTTTCCTGAGAAAGAAAAAAAGGAATTTGCCTCAATTATTCATTCTTCATCCAAAAATCTGAATAGTTTGCTAGATAATCTGTTAAACTGGTCCAGACTGCAAATGAAAAATATTAAGCCATCTTTTATGATGATGGAATTAGAGCCAATAGTTGATTCAAATTTAGCGTTTCTTGAAAGTAGCATTCTTCGAAAGAACATAAATATAGATACTCAGGATCTGTCGGGAGGAAGTGTTTTTGCCGATCCTGATATAATATCTATTATCATTAGAAATCTTTTATCGAACGCTGTAAAATTTACCCATGATAAAGGGAGTATTAAATTATCATTGGAAAGGGAGAATAAGTATTGTAAACTTAGTATTACTGACAATGGTATGGGTATAGATGAAGAAACTCTTGAAAATTTATTTGACGTGAAAAAAAATACAAGCAAACATGGTACTAATAATGAGATGGGAACGGGGCTTGGGCTTCTGTTATGTCACGATTTTGCTGTTCTCAACAATGGAAAAATAACTGTGACTTCTGAGGTTGGTAAAGGAAGTTGTTTCATGCTTTATTTGCCTGTTAAGTAATTGTTATCTATTGCAGATATTTTTGTAATCACAATACTTACATATGTCAGAATCATTTGTTTGAGTGAAACTTGTCTCTAAATCTAGTATTTCATCTAATAAGGATTGTAAGATTTTTTCAAACTCATCAATTATATTTTCAGATTCCTCCTTTATACTAAACTCCAGAAACCCTGCACTTAGATTCCGGATACTTATAATTCCAGTTTTTACGTTATTCTGGTTTGTTTTGTTCAGTGATTTGAGATAAAGATATTTGTAGAACATAAGTTGAAATGCTTTCGCATATTTAGTATCACTTATTAAAAGATTGAGATTGTCAACCTTTAGATCTTTTAATTCTACTTTACCGGTTTTGTAGTCTACTATCCTTATGGTTCGTCCACCATCATCAGTATCAATGCGGTCGATAACTCCATTTAATAAAACTTCGTTTAATCTGGTTTTTATTTTCATCTTTAGGTTTTCTTCCAAACCCAATATCATCCTCTGTTTTCCTTTAAGTGCTCTTACTTCATTGGTGACGAAGTTCTTAATATATTTTTTGCTAACCTCCCAGATTAAGAGGTTCTTTCCATGTCTGAAATTCTTTGTATTATAATTTTTTATAAAGTATTTCAGCAGAATAGGATCAAGGTTTTTAAGGCTGTCCGATAACTGCTTGGGATCAATTAATTTTCCCTTAAATGGAGTATATAATTCTTCAAGAGTATCATGAATAATGTTTCCGAATGTATGTGACTCTACGGAAGTTTCTATCTCCTTTTCTTTTTCTAGTTTTAATACATATCGGAAGTAGAATTTTAGTTTGCAGGATATGTAAGAGTTTAAGGCTGATGGAGAAAAACCGACAGAGGCTTTTTTTCTCAGTATTTTAAGCGACTCTTCACTTTTACTAAATTTAATATCCTTATTCAGGATACCATTTGCCAAAGAAAGACTTTTATTATGAAGTTTAATGTTTTTATTTGCTTCACATAACTCTAGTTCAATCTGTCGTAGAAAACGGCTGGGTTCACCAACGCCTAGTCCCTCAGAAGAAGCATTATAGATTATATTAATGGTTTCTGCATATTGAAGCAATCTGAAAAAATGGTATGATAATACAGCATTCTTGTTTCTGGGGAGGGGCAGTCCATGGGCATGTCTGATGTCAAAAGGTATAAATGAATCAGGAATCCCTGATTTGGGAATGATTCCTTCATTTGCAGAAAGAATAATTATATTCTTAAAATCGAGTGCACGTGTTTCAAGCATTCCCATTATTTGTATTCCTCTTAAGGGCTCACCCTTGAGATTAATCTCATAGTTGTTTAACAACTGAAAAAAAAGTGAAGAAAATGTTTTAAAATCAAGCTGTTCAACATTGTTAAAAGTGCTTACGCTAAATCGTTTGCTGATTTTAAGAATAATAATAATTTGCTCTTTTAATATATTATTTTTGGATTTTGAACTCTCAAGTCCCTGCCCTAAAAAAAGTAAAAAACTCACTAAGTTACTAAGCAATTCATCAATATTGTTTATTTCAACAAACAATAAGTCAAATAAGTTTTCGCCAGTATCATCCTGATAATTAAGTATTTCAATTAACTCTTTATAACTTACATAAGAAATATTATTAGAAATAAAGTTTGAGGTAAGTGAATTTATTTGTGACTTCTGTTTCTCACTTAAGCAAGAAATAAGAACATTATTTAAAAAAAGGTTGATAATTGATTGGGCTCTGAATTTATTACTTCCCTGCATCTGACGAAATGATAATAATTCAAACCAATCATTTAGAAATCCTGTCAAAGGACTATGCTTAATAGGATATCCAAGTGTTACATTATACAGTAATTTATCTTTATCATTATAAGTTTCAGGTAATGAACTTAATAATGGGAGAAGTAAATTCTCATCGGCCAGCACAACTGCTGTTTCACTTATTAAAGCAGAACTCTCTTTAGTTTTGCCTTTAATAAACATATCATTGAGAATACTTCCTGCTAATTTAACTTGACCTATTTGACCTTGTACTTTATGAAAGAAAATATCTTTTGACTCGTTTAATAGTCTTTTAGTGAGATAGTTGAAGTTTGATAAATTCCACTTTTTAATCAACTGGTTTAAGTTGAGCCCAGCTTCCTGTAGAGGTATATTTTCCTGCCTGTTAAGATAATACTCATCAGCATCAAAATAAATGGATGTATTGTAATTCTGTTTGATATAGCCAAAAACTTTTTCCTCACTGGGAGAAAGAGCATTAAACCCAACATAGAAATACTTAGTCCATTTGTTTTTTTTAATCAGTTCCTCAATATTTTCAGCACTATATCGATATATAAAACCAGTATAAGCATTTGCATTTTCAATCATCAGGCTCCTTAGGTCTTCATAATATGGGTAAAGAGATTGATAGAACTCGATATATGATTTTTGCATATCCGTCATTTCCTGTCCATCCAAATTCCACTCATTAATGGCACGAGCCTCTGATATATGCCTTAAAACGTCTGCAGCATTGCTTAGATAAAGATCAATGTCGTTAAAATCTCTAATAATCATGGGTGCCCATGAAAGAAAACTTTCTATACTTTTTGCCTTATTGCCTTCTCTGTTAGTGTGAATCGCATAAAGGTCTAAAAATAGGTTCAGCGGATCGGCTTTACTTAATCCGGCCAGATTTTCCATGAACTCATCTATACTCAAAAAGTCGGGTAGCCATACCGGGTTTACCCTCCCTTGATTAAAATATTTTTTAAGAAAAGTAACCGATCTTTTATTAGGCAATATAACCGCTGTTTTTATTAACTCTTCTTGAGATAATAAACTTAAATTTGATGCTACTTTCTCTAGAAACCTTTGTGATTGCTTCGTTTTCCTCAGATATATTTCCGCATTCTCAATCTTTTCATTAGTGCCCAGGTCAAACCAATTTGCTGATGTGTCATCAAATGAAGAAATTTTATGTAATTCGGCCATTTTAAGCCAAGCATCAATTATGGAGAAACTGCCTTTAAAAGGAAGTTGAGTTGCAAAAGCGGGAGAAGCAATATAAACACCACTGTATGCCTTTTGATTGTATTCATTAATTTGATCTCCAACCCATTTAAACTCTAAAGTTAAATTATTTGTCCATCCACATAATTTATTTTGTTTGTCGAACAACAGTCCACGTGATGATTTTCTGTTTCTAACACAAAGACTAACCAAACTAGCCGTTTTAATATGCTCTTTCTCTAGTACACTAAAATCAACTTCTGTAATAATATCTACATTATGTACAAGGATATTTTCGCTTCCTTCAAAAAAGTTTTTTGCTTTGCATATTGCTCCTCCTGTATCAAGAAGTTCACCACTTTCATCTGAAAATTCTATGCTTAGTTCCTTCCAGTTTTTCTTATTAATAAAATCAATAATAAGTTCGCTATGATGGTGAACATTTATCATAATATTTATTATACCCACCGACTTTAGTTTAATTATCAGTCGTTCGAGCATACTTATACCATCAACCTCTACCAATGCTTTTGGGCGGTTATTTGTTACGTCTCCAAGCCTGGTTCCAAGTCCGGCAGCAAGTATAAATGCCTTCATATACCTTTTTCGATTTGAAGATGTCTCAGTTCAATTTTGATTTTACCATTAAAATAATCATCGAGTTGCTGTTTCATCCACTCAGCGCTATATACTGAACGGTGTTTCCCACCTGTGCACCCAAAACTAATCTGAAGATTTTCAAACCCTCTTTCCAAATAATTGTTAATGCTGTCTTTTGAAAGATTAAAACAATTTATAAGAAATTTATCCATTTCCTCTTTTTCTCTGAGAAACTCAATCACAGGTTCTTCAAGTCCTGTGAAATCTTTAAGTTCCTTATATCTGCCAGGGTTTGGAAGAGATCTGCAGTCGAAGATATAGCCACCTCCATTGCCGCTGGTATCGATAGGAATGCCTAACTTTTTAAATGAGAAACTAGCAATGCTGATTAGCAATTTATCACTCTTTTTTTGTGGGTTATTGTAATCTGTAATTTCTGAAATTTGATTAAAAATACTTATTAATTCAGGAATATTTAATTGTAAAACTTTAGTCTTTAATAAATCCTTTAAACTTTTGATAACAAATGGTATGCTTTGAAGGAAATGTCCTTTGCGCTCTATTTTACCCCTAAACCCGTATGCTCCCATAACCTGCATTGTCCTGAAATAAATGAAGGCATCATAATATTTTTTGAATTCTTCGAAAGATTCAGAGGAAACTTTTAAAAGAGATTTTAAGTAGTATGTGAGAAGTTCATCTTTAAATTCATCTCCTAAATTTGCTTTTGCCTGATATAAAAGTGATACAAGATCATATTGTAGAGGACCTTGTCTTCCTCCCTGAAAATCGATAAACCAGGGCTCATCTTTAACTAGCATAATATTGCGCGATTGGAAGTCTCTATAAAGAAAGAACTCAGATTTTGCAGATAAAAGAAAGTTTGCGAAAGTTTTAAAGTCTTTCTCCAATTGTAGTTCATCAAAGACAATATCATGGGTCTTGATGAAGTAGTATTTAAAATAGTTCAGATCCCACATTACATTTTCAATGCTAAACTCCTTAACAGGATAAGCAACATCAAGGTCGAGATCTTTTATACCCTGAATTTGAAAACTTAAAAGGTTATCGATAACTTTTTTATATGTTATCAATAACTGCTTACTATCAAAACTATTAAGTTTTGAAAACAAACTTATATCGCCCAGATCCTGCAATAAAAAGTAACAATAAGAACTGTCTTTGGCATATATCTCCGGCACCTTAAACCCCTTTGATCTAAAATGTAATGTAAATGAATAATGGGCTATGTTTTCACTAATTTCCGGATTGAATGAAGCAAGTATACTTTTATGTTTTAGATTTAAAAAATAAACTCTGAAATATATCCTGTTTGAACCAGATGATGGAAGTTCCTTTATTTGGTCAACCGCTGGAAAGTTATGTTCGATTAATAGTTGTGATATGTGGTCTAAATGATTTTTCAATTTTCCATTTCTTAAGTTTCAAAACTAAATAAAAAATGCTTAAAAAAATATTTTCTGATATCTTTGTAAACTCTTATTTAGAATGAGTAGTCCAACAAAGATAAAATTGCACTATAGTGAGTCTCAACAATGAGGCCCACAAACCCCATTCCTGATCTACTCTAACTTTGTTATTTCAAGAGCGTTCTAAATAGCGGTTTTTCGTTATGTAAAAAGAGTTTCAAACGGATATTTGCTTAAATTTGTCACCTTATTATTAAAAGATTTTATAATGGAGCAAAACGATAAAACTATTGATGTTTTAAAGACAGCAATTCTTTTGGAAAGAAGGGGAAAAGCATTTTATACACAAGCTGCACGTAATTCAGAGAGTAAATCAGCAAAGAAGATATTTGAGATGATGGCTGAAGAAGAAGATGAGCACATTGATTTTCTTGTGAAGCAATTTAAAAATTATCATGAAAATCATGAATTTTCAGAAATTGAGACTCATCAAGAGGAAGATGAAACGGTTGTTCAGATACTTACAGAGAAAGTTAAAAATGAAATATCAGCTGCCGGATTTGAGGCTGCAGCAATTTCAGCAGCCATTGATTTTGAAAATCGTGCAATAGAAGTATATTCAAACAGGGCAGAGGAGGCTACAGATCCAAAGGAAAAAGCAACCTATAAAATGCTTGCTGAATGGGAAAAAACACATCACCACCTACTTCATAAATTAAATGAAGACCTTAAAGAGCAGATTTGGAATGATAATAATTTCTGGCCCTTTTAAAACGATATAAAACCACTAAATATGAAAAAGTTAGCAATGCCTCTCGAAGGGGGTAAACTTGCCCATCATTTTGGGCATAGTCAGTTATTTCATTTTTTTGAAATTGAAGATAATAAGATATTAAACTCATATACAAGGGAACCACCTCCTCATCAGGAGGGTGTAATTCCGCGCTGGCTGGCGAGTGAAAAAGCAACCGACTTGCTTGTTGGTGGTGTAGGGCCAAAAGCAGTAGAAATACTATATGCTCACGGAATTAATGTTCTTGTTGGAGTAGATTCAGATGAACCGAATAATTTGGCACTTGATTTTATTAATGGAGACTTGAAGTTTGGAAATAACTCATGTAATCATTAGTATTCAGGATTATAATAAATATGGAGTTTAACATTGTACATAGTACATTAGAATATAGAACATAGAAAATAATACATTAAAAGATGGAAACAAAAAATAAAGGATTTAGTTCCAAACTTATTCATGCTGGCGGCATTCATGATGAAAAGGGAAGTGCTGTTACACCAATTTATCAAACATCAACTTTTAAATTCAAAAATGCTGACCATGGAGCAAGGTGCTTCTCTGGTGAGGAAAAAGGGTATATTTATACTCGCCTTGGTAATCCAACAATTGAGGATCTTGAGGTTACAATTGCGGAACTTGAAGGTGGATATGCCAGTCTAGCTGTTGCTTCTGGAATGGCTGCGGTAAATACTGTTTATTTAACTGTATTAGGCGCTGGCGACCATATGGTTTCTCACAATGCACTCTACGGACCATCGAGGGCAATAATGGAGAAACTGTATCCCAAATACGGTATTGAGTCAAGTTTTATTGATGCCACTAAAATTGAAGAAATTGAGAAGGCTATTAAGCCAAACACGAAATTGCTTTATCTGGAAACACCAGCCAATCCGACAATTGGGATTACTGATTTAAAAGCAGCAACGGAACTGGCGCATAAACATGGCATTTTAGTTTGTGTCGACAATACTTTTTGTAGTCCTTATTTACAACGACCTTTTGAATTTGGTGTTGATATCGTTCTTCACTCAATGACAAAGTTTATTAACGGACATGCTGATATTGTTGGTGGAATTGTAATAGCCAAGGAAAAAGAAGTCTTTGATGAATTAAAGTATGTTATGACAAATATGGGTTTCAATATGGATCCACATCAGGCTTATCTTGTGCGTAGGGGATTGAAAACACTTGC
>Ga0164315_10000844_pt1 | contig 22284 bp, 22 predicted proteins | sample GuaBasSedimGuay6_FD_113737 | JGI IMG/M metagenome (GOLD analysis project Ga0164315, IMG submission 113737) | Subseafloor sediment microbial communities from Guaymas Basin, Gulf of California, Mexico - Guay6, Core 4569-2, 0-3 cm | ecosystem: Environmental > Aquatic > Marine > Hydrothermal vents... | reverse complement strand
CGGTTCTTGAGCTCCATGTCGCGCAGCTTGAGCGGCGTGAACATCGGGGGCGGCGCCGGGTCGAGATCACCCACCCCCGCGCTCTCGGCGAACCAGCGGTTGACACCGTCGATGTAGGGCTCGTCGCGCTCCCACAGCTTGTCGTGGCCGAGGCGCTTGTTGCGCGTCATCATGCTGTAGAAGAGTTGCGCCGTCGGCAGGTCCTTGCGCACCTTGATGGTCTCGAACCAGCGCAGGCTCTCGGCCGCGCTGCGCTGGAGCTTGTCGGTGTACCACTTGCGCTCTTCCTCGTAGTCGGCCAACGCCGCCTCCAAGGTGTCGTGCTCCTGCACCGCGCGCGCAAGGCAGATCGCATCTTCCATCGCCAGCTTCGTGCCGCTGCCGATGGAGTAGTGCGCCGTATGCACCGCGTCCCCCATGAGCACTACATATCCGCCAGAGCCACTGTCGCCGGAATCACTGCCGCGCGACCAGTGCTCGTTGGAGATGGTGCGGAAGGTAATCCACTCCGACTTGTTGGTCTTGAGCGCGTGGCCGTCGAGTTCCTCCTTGAAGAGGTCTTCGAGGTAGGACACCGTGTGGTCGATGTCGCCGTCGTCGAGGCCCGCGCTCTTCCACGACTCCTCGTCGCACTCCGCGATGAACGTCGTCCATTCCGCGTTGAACTGGTAGGCGTGGATCTGGAAGAAACCGTGCGGGCTCTCCTTGAGCCAGAAGGTGAAGGCGTCGAGCGGGCGTGTCGTGCCGAGCCAGATGAACTTCGACTTCTCGTAGTGGATCTTGGTGCCGAAGTCGTCGGCGTGCGCGGTGCGAATGCGGCTGTTGATGCCGTCGGCCGCGATCACCAGGTCGTAGCCGGCAAACCGGTCGAGGTTTTCGATCTCGGTCTTGTAGTGGCACTCGACGCCCAGCACCTCGGCGCGCTCCTGCAGCAGGTTGAGCAGGCGCATGCGGCCGATTCCGCAGAATCCGTGGCCGCCCGAGCGCACCGACTCGCCGCGGTAGTGCGCTTCGACCTCTTCCCAGGTCGCGAAGTCGCGGGTGATCGCCTCGTAGGAAGGGCGGTCCGCCTCTTCGAGCAGGCCGAGCGTCGCGTCGGAAAAGACGACGCCCCAGCCGAACGTGTCATCGGCGGCGTTGCGCTCGTAGACCTCGACTTCGTGCGACGCGTCGGCCGCCTTCATCAGGATTGCGAAATAGAGCCCTGCGGGGCCGCCGCCAATCACGCCGATCTTCATGCACGGGATTCTAGGACTTCGTCCCGTCCAACGCGAAGAGCAGCCACGCACAATACCGATCGGGGTCGGCGGCGTTCTCGGCCATGAGTTCGAATCGGCGCTCCATCTCCGCCACGCTCGCGCCTGTCATGCGGGCCAATGTCGCGGCGTACCCGGCACCCCAGAAGCGGAACATGCTGGCGAGGGCGTCGCGGTCGGCGCTCTGGTTGTCGACGAATAGGGGGTCGATCGCGACCTGTTCGAACCCCGCCGCGCGCAGATGGCGCAGGGCGCGGCGGCCCTGGTAGAGATCGGTGCCCCCCTCGGCGCGGAAGAGCGGCTGCACCTCGGGAAAGTGGTTTTCGACCGCCGCGTCGTCGGCGTCGAAGAAGAGGCCGAGGTAGTCCTCAGCCACCACGTGGATGCGACCACCGGGACGCAGCACGCGGCGCGCTTCGGCGAGCAGGCCGACCGGGTCGGGTAGCGCCTGCAGCACATGCCGGACTAGCACGAGGTCGAACGAGCCGTCCGGGAATGGCAGCAGGTAGCCGTCGGCACGCACCACCGGCGGTTCGGCGTGGCGCAGGTGGCCATCGAACAGGTCGATGCCGATCGCCTGCGAACACGCGAAATCGCGGCGCAATCGGCCCAAAATCTCGCCCGTACCGCACGCGAGATCGAGCACGCGCCCCAATTGCCTGCCATAGCGCCGTCGAATGATCTCGCGCTCCGCCGGCCAAACTACGCGCGCCTGGGCCGCAAGGGTCCCGCGCATGGAGTCGTCCTCCATGTTGGCGCGCTGGCCGCCATAGTCGAAATCGCCGCTCATGCCGCGCGCCTCCCGCGAACGCCCACCGCGATCGCGGCGACGGCCAATACACATGCCGCGAACAGATACGGCGTCGCGACACGCGCCATGAGGGCGCCCACGAGGCAGAGAGCGGACAGGGCCAGCGGCAGCACGGCGACCCGTCGGCGCAGGCGACCGCTGCCGATGAGGAGCGCCAGGCCGAGCAGTAACGACAGCGCGCCCGCCCAGAAGGCGAGTTTCGTTGCGCGCACAATCGAACCGAGATCCTCCTCCGCGCGACCGTAGCGCGCGTAGAAGGGCTCCAGATCGCGGGGATCCTCGCCCGCCTGCAAGCGGGCGCGCTCGTAGCTCTGCAAAGCGTCCACCCAAAGCTTCGCCTCGTGCTCTTCGGCGCGAATGAGCGACTCGGCCACCGGCTCGCAGCGGTCCTTTTTCTGCTGGATCAGCACCGGATTGGGTGGGTCCATGCGATGAGCGCGGTCATAGGCGCGATAGGCGAGAGCCGTGTCCCCTTCGGCGTACAGAGCGTCGCCCAGCGCGACATAGAGCGCGAGCGAGGGGCCTGCCTGCTCGATGAGTCGCGCAATGGCGGCGGATTCCCGGGGGAGTTTCACCGGCATCTCGATTGCGGACGTCGGGTAGGCCTCTAGGAACTCAGGAGCGTGTTGAATGTATTTGCCCGAAATCGTCTGCGCCGGACCGAAGAATAGAATCAGGCAGAGCACGGGCACGGGCCGATTCTATTCTGTAGTGCTCCTACTGCTCGCACACACGATTACGATGCCTCGAATGCGCCTTGGACCCTTCTTTGCCCTGCTCGGACTCGCCCTGTCGGTCCCGGCCTGCGCCCACAGCGACAACTACCGCGTCGTGGACGGCACCGATGGCGCGGCACGCAAGCCCGGCCACGTACGGGTCGCCCTGCTCCACCTGGGCGCGAAAAAGAGCGGTCGCGAGACGGAGCAGAGCGCGCTTGAAGATTTGGCCTTCAACACGGGCGAGGCGGAAAAGCTCATTCGCATCGCGGCGGAGCGCGGCGCACAACTCGTCGTGACGCCGGAGTACGGCAACACCGGAAACCTCATTCCGGAGCGCGCGCGCCCGTGGCTGTCGACGTGCGTGCCGCTGCCCGACGGCGTGCCGCTCTACGAACAGGAGGTCGACGGCCTGCACGAGTACGTCAAGAGCTACTCGCGACTGGCCGCGGAACTCAAGATCTGGATCGTCACCGACGTGCTGGAGTGCGAGAAGGTCGAGGACGGCAAGCGCTTCTACAACTGCGGCCTTGTGCTCGACGACAAGGGCTGCGTGCGCGCCCGCTACCGGAAGATCTACCTCTGGGCCCTGACCGAGAGCAACCTCGACGCCGGCGACGAGCCGACGACATTCCAGACGCCGTTCGGCCGCTTCGGCATGCTCATCTGCTCGGATGCGCTGGCGCCGTCGCTCTGGACGAAGTTGGCCAACGAGCAGGACGCCGACTTCATCATCATGCAGAGCCACTGGGCACCGTCGCCCTACGTCGGCACGTTCGCGATGGGCAACATCGCGGGCTGGACCGACAAGCCGGTCATCTGGTCGAACCACCCCGGTTTCTTCGCGGGCGGCGCGGGCGTCGTGCGCCCCGGCTTCGGCAACGACACGTCGATCGGCACCTTCGGTCGCGCCGGGGTCGTCATCGATGATCTATTGATCCCGAAACGGGACACGACCGCCAAGTTGCCCGAGTAGCTCGCTTCGCTCGGTTCCCAACACATTGAGTTTTGGGCCTTGAGCTTTGGGCTGTGAGCTTTGCGCAACGACTAGTCCATCGCTTTGCGTGCGGGAGGCGTGGGGGTTCGGCTTGTACGGGGGACTGCGGCGCACCAATCGAGACCCCACAGCAAACGGTGTGCGGACGGCCTCCCGGGTCGCGGCGCAATGCTCAAAGCCCAAGGCCCAAAGCCGATTCGCTAATAGTCTTTCCGCTTGGTGTGAGCAGGCCGCACCGCAACGGAGAACGTCTCTACCTGGTTTGAATAGGCGACGTCTTCGAACATGACCGTGCCGCCACTCGGGATCACGAGCGGCGTATCGTTGCCCCGCTCGATGATGTTGCGATCCTTGTCGAGCCAATCGGCATGCGCGATGACGGTCATCGGCTTGGTCGAACTGCTCTGGATCACGACCTTCACGGTGAGGCGGCCGTCCTGGGTGCGACCGGTCGTGTAGGTGGTCATCTTCACGCGGCCGTTGATCTTGGTGTGCACGGTCACTGGCGAGACGGCTTCGGGGTAGCTGCCTTCGCGCGTGGGCCGGTTGCGGCGGCTGCACCCGATGGCGAGCGGCAGCGCAATTAGTGTCAGGATGGTTAGCTGGCGGGCGGTCATGATCGGTTTCCCTCGGAGGTGGTCGACCCCGGCGGGTCGAAGAGTCCGTAGATGCTGTTTCCGGGCTGCGCGCGTACCCACCAGAGGTAGTCGGCACGCCTCCCCACCGCGACTTGAAAGCGGCGCTTCCGGCCGGCAATCGGACGGTGCGATTCATCGAGCGCGATGATCTCGATCTCATGCACGCCGGGTGCCAGTTGCAGCGGCACGAAGTGGATTTCGGCCGGCAGCAGTGTCCAGTAGCGCACATCCGCGGCGGGATTGGTGAGCGCCGCCGCGAGCAGCGCACCGGCGCCGGCGATCATCAGCCCCGAGTCGTTCTTGCGCGCGCCGCGATTCATCATCACGACGCCCGCGGTAGCGGCAGAGGCCTTGAAGATCGCCTTGCCCTTGCGAATGCCGTCGAGAGTTTTCTTGCCGCGCGTCATGGCTTGGTGGTGCATGTCCGTGGCTTGCGCGCTCACTCCTTGGGACACACCGTCCACGCGAATCTCCAGTGCCGCCACCTGCGGCTCCAGGCGTTCGTACTTCGCCACGGATCCATAGGCACCGGTGCGGAACTTGCGCGGCCCCGCGCCCAACTCCACCACCGCCAGCACGTTGTGATCGCCCGGCGCCGGATCGTCGAAGAGCAGGTTATGCGGTGCGTGCTGCGCCGCCTCCCGGAAGCTGAAGCGCGCCTGCTCCGCCTGGCCGCGCTCGAAGCTGACCCAGCCGAGCAGGAACGATAGCGCCGCGAAGTCGACCTGATGATCGCCCACTTCGGAGTAGCCGTCGGCCAGCAGGCCCGACTTGAAACAGGCGCTCGCGTTGTCGAGGTCGCCGCGGCGCCAGTAGAGGATGCCCTTGTAGTACGCGCTCATGGCGCGCTCGTGCGGGTCGCCCTTCCAGCGCTTGGTCGCTTCCTCGCCAAGGATGGCGCGGCGCGTCTCGCGCGAACTCGACTCAAGCGTGCCCATCGTGCGCGAGGCGAGATGGAACGCGTTCCACGCCTCCGACTCGCGCCCCACAAGCATCGCGGCGACGCCCAGCTCGCAGGCCCACAGCGCCTCGTCCTCTTCCGCAATGCCCGCCTTGCCGTCGTTGAGGATGGCGCGGTAGGTCACCGCCGGCGTCTCGCCGCGCGGTGCGACGTATTCGCTCCGCGTGCGACACGCCCCAACGACCGGCAGCGCGGCAAGAGCGAGAACCAGCAGGAGGGCGCGGCTCACCGATAGATGACGCCGGTCCGGCCGACCTTCTTGGTCGCGTACTTGCGCCCCCAAATGACTTCGGCGGTCTCCGCGTCGCGCAACTCGAAGAAGACCCAGATGGCGTCCTGTTCGAGCTTGCCCGATGTCTGGCTGAGCGAGTGAACCACCCCGGTGAGGTAGTAGTCCGCGCCCTTCTTGACGACCTGCTTCTTGGACGTGTACTCGCCGTCGCGCTTGGCGTTGCGCTCTTCCTCGAGCACCGCCAGGTCCGCCTTGTTGCGGATCACGAAGCGGCAGCGGCCGTTGGCGTGCTGCACCAGTTCCGTCTGCAGGCGCCGCACGATCAACTCCGCATCGAAGTCGTGGCGTGTCTCATTTCGAACCGGGTGCATCGCGACCGTGGGCACCTCCTCGAGATGCGGGCTGGTCAACTCGGGCACATCGAGCAGCGATTTGGCGAGGGTCGCCATCGCCTCGATGTCGGCCGATTCGAGACCTGTGCCCATGACCTCCGAGTCGTCGCCGATGCTGACGCGCTTCGTCTTGGTCTGCTTGCACGCCACGAAAACCAGCAACAGGGCGACGAGAATGGCGGAGTTCCGCATTCGATTGGCTCCTTTTCCTTTCCGGACCGTGTCCACCATCGGAGTCAATCCGCGGCAGGAGTGGCCTTTGTACGGGTCACATGCCTCCGCGACCGAAGGGGACACCTTGCATAAGCATACCCCTTGCCAGACGAGACGAGGCTTGAGGCTGGAAGCTCGATGCTGGAGGCCGGACCTCGGAGCGCGAGCTAGCCGTCCCAGCGCTTGAAGATGGTGACGATGTTCTGGCCGCCGAATCCGAAGGAGTTGTTCATGGCGTACTCGATCGGCACTTGGCGCGATTCGTTGGGAACGAAATCGAGCGCGCATTCGGGGTCGGGATTCTCGTAGTTGATGGTCGGCGGCAGCACGCCGTCCTGCAGCGCGTGCACGCAGGCGATCGCCTCGACGGCTCCCGCGGCGGCAATCAGGTGGCCGATCATCGACTTGACCGACGAAACGGGGGGCGCCTCGCCGCGCGGACCGAAGATGCGCTCGATCGCCTGCGCCTCGCCGAAGTCGTTCTGGTGCGTCGAGGTGCCGTGCGCGTTGATGTAGTCGATGTCCGGCGGCTCGAGGACGGCGGAGCGCAGCGCATGGCGCATGGCACCCTCGGCTCCGACGCCTTCGGGATGCGGGTCGGTGACGCGGTGGGCGTCGGCGGTGTTGCCGTAACCGACCAGTTCCGCGTAGATGCGCGCCCCACGCGCTTGCGCGTGTTCGAGTTCCTCCAGCACGAGCATGCCGGAGCCCTCGCCCAGCACGAAGCCGTTGCGCTTGCGGTCGAAGGGGCGCGACGCGCGTTCGGGTTCGTCGTTGCGTTCCGACAGCGCGCCCAGCGTCGAGTAGCCGGAGACGCTCATCGAGTCGAGCTGGCTGTGCGTGCCGCCCGCGACGATGACATCCGCATCGCCGCGACGAATCGACCACCACGCCTCGCCCAGCGCATGGTTGCCGGCGGCGCAGGCGGTAATGCAGACCCAGTTGGGTCCGGCCGCACCGACCGCGCGCGCGACGTGCGTGCCCGCCTGGTGATAGCGCTCCTCGCGCCGACGCGGACCGCTCAACGTTTCGGCGGCGCGCTTCAGGAACGCGGGGTAGTCGAAGTCGCGCGTCGCCACTCCCCGCTTGATCAGTGCCGCCTTCATGCCCTCGACGAGTCGCTGGATGTGCAGGATGCCCTTGCCGGATCCGACAAAGACGCCGATGCGCTCGGGAGGCGTGTTCGCATCCGCGAGGCCGCTGTCGGCCCACGCCTCGCGCGCCGCGGTGAGCGCGAACCGGGAGTGGATGCCGAGCTCCTCGAAGTCATCGTCTTCCGGCACGCGCGGCAGCGGCTCCACCGCGCCGGCGATGCGCACGTCGAAGGTGCTCGCATCGAAGCGCGTGATCGGCGCGACACCCGACTCGCCCTTGACCATGCGCTTCCAGTTGAGTTCATGGCCGACGCCGAGCGGCGTGACCGCACCCATGCCGGTTACGACGACACGTCGGCCCGCGTAGGAATCCGCCCTTCTCTCCCCGGCCCCTTTCTCCCCGGCCCTCTTCTCCCCGGATTGGCCGCTCACCCCTCATACTCCCTGATCACGAGGGCCGCGTTCTGGCCGCCGAATCCGAAGTTGCTGGTGAGCACGGCGCCCACCTTCATCTCGCGCGCCTCGTTGGGCACGTAGTCGAGATCGCACTCCGGATCCGCCTCGTGCAGGTTGATCGTCGGCGGCACGGCGTTGTCGCGAATGGCGAGCACCGAGGCGACCGCCTCCATCGCTCCCGCCGCCCCGATCAGGTGGCCGATCATCGACTTGATCGAGGAGAGCGGCACGCGCCGCGCATCGTCACCGAGCGCCAGCTTGATCGCGTTCGTCTCCATCAGGTCGTTGAGTACCGTCGAAGTGCCGTGCGCGGAGACGTAGTCGATCTGCGACGGCGACATTCCCGCGTCCTTGAGCGCGAGCGTCATGGATCGCGCCGCATGGGCGCCGTCCATCGACGGGCGCGTGACGCCCTCGGCGTCGAAGCTGCTGCCGTAGCCCGCAAGCTCCGCGTAGATCGTCGCGCCGCGCGCCTTGGCGTGCGCCTCGTCCTCGAGAATCATGCAGGCGCCGCCTTCGCCTAGCACGAATCCGTCGCGATCGCGGGCGAAGGGGCGGCTCAATTCCGCGGCCGGGCGATCGGCCGTCGTGACCGCGCCGAGCAGCGTGTAGGCGACCAGCGAGAGCGGGTCGATGCGCGAGTCGGAACCGCCCGCGATCATCACGTCGGCGTCGCCGCGCTCGATCACGCGCGCCGCCTCGCCGATGGCCTGCGTCGAGGCGCTGCACGCCGTCACGATCGTGTTGTTGGGTCCGCGCGCTCCATGCTGGATGGAGATGTGCGCGGCGACCATGTTGGGCAGGTGCTTGAGCAGCCAGAGCGGATGCAGCAGCTTCTGGCCCGACTTGCCGAATCGCTTGAGGTCGAAGTTGCGCTCGTCATCGAGGCTCTCGAGGACCGCGGCGCCGACCTCTTCGACGTCGGTCGGCACGATGCCCGAACCCATCACGACCCCGAAGCGCTGCTCCGCGGGCGGCGCCTCGGCCAGCCCCGCCGCCTCCACCGCGATGCGCGCGGCCGCGACACCGAAGCGGATGTTGCGCCCCATGATCTTGAGCGACTTGCGGTTCTTCACGTAGTCCTGCGCGCGGAAGCCGGTCACTTCGCCCGCGCAGCGCACTTCAAAACCGTCGGTCGGAAAGGCCTCGATGGGAGCAATGCCGGATTCGCCCGCCAGGGTCGCCTTCCAGAATTCCTCCGTCCCGATTCCATTGGGTGATACGGCCCCGAGTCCGGTGACCACTACGCGACGTCTCATGCGTTCTCCTTGGGGGCGTGGGGCAGGCCGAGCGCGCGCGCGAGGAGTCGGCGCTTCGCGTCCCGTTCGGGATCGGGGGGCGGGGTCATTTCGGGCGGCAACAGCACGATCATGAATTCGGCACGGCCGACTTCACGACCGTCCACGGTGGCGACACCTTCGCACAGTGTGCCCTCAGGGCGCGACAACGCGATCGTCACTTCGATGTCGATGCGGTCGCCCGGATACGCGTGCGCGGGGAACGACGCCGAGGACACCTTGCCCAGCACGCTCATCTGGCCCGCTTCGCTGCCGGCGCGCGACAAGGCGCCGCCGGTTTGCAGCAGCGCCTCGAGAACCAGTGCGGGCGGATAGAACGGAAGGTCGTTGAGAAACGGCTCGCCGCGCGTGACGCACTTCACGGACCGCGCGCGTTCTCCCGCCTCCATTTCGAGGAAGCGATCAACGAGAACGTAGCGCACCGGCGGTCTCCGTGTCCTGCCGTAAGGTCGGCCTAGGCGGCAACCTTGGTCTGCACGAAACTCACGAGGAGCTGAACGGTGAAGAGCTCGGGCACGGCGGTGACCTTGGGGTCGGCGCTGAACTTTTCGAGATCCGCATAGGGCAGCTTCTCTTTGAGGTAGGCGAGCCCCTGCTCGGTCACGACCCCGTCCTTCACCAGCGCTTCGTCCTGGAAGATCTTCTGCGGGAAGAGCTCGTCCTTTTGGATGCTGATGCCGAACTCGCGCTCAAGCTGGAAGGTGATGTCCAGATAGTCGATCGACTCCGCTTCGAGGTCCGTGGAGAGGACGCTATCGAGCTGCACCTCGTCCTCGTCGCGGCCCAATGCCGTGGCCACGCACTTCCGGACTTTCGAGATGATTTCCTGCTCTTCCATTGGTCTTCCGCCGCGCGGCAAAGCGCGGTTCACTCGTTGGGGTCGTACTCCTTGAGAGCAAATCGCAGACGGCCGACCCCGGCCTCGTCCACGCTAGCTTTTCCTTTGAACCAGATCGCACCATTCTCCGTCCGGTCGACCTCGGCTTCAAGCCTCAGGACTTCGCCCGGTACCGCGAATCGATTGAACCGCATCCCGGCGACTTCATCCAAGGTCCAGCGGTCATGGCCGCCATCCCGTTGCGCCAGGCAGTGGCGGGCCGCCTGCACGAAACCCTCCAGTATCATCGCCCCGGGCACGACGGGCATGCCCGGGAAATGGTCCCGAAAGAACTCCTCGTTGAACGCCAGCGCCTTGTGGGCGACCACGCGTTCGCCGGGCGTGCACTCGAGAATGCGATCGATAAATACGTAGGCCGACATGCGCTTGCCGCGCGCTCTAGTGGTGGATGTTCTTCACGCACCGGAACCCGATCACCTCGGACTTGTCCTTGGGATGGGCCTCGAGCCGGAACGTCACCTCAAGCAGATCCACGGGGTCGTTGTAGCTCCCGCCCCGCACAACCTGGAATTCGGAATCCGTCGCGAATCGCGACGCGGTCCACTCCCACACGCCCCCCGCCATGTCCTTCACGCCAAACGGCGAGACATTGCGCAGGCTGCGTCCGACCGCAGCGGGTCCGCCCTCGAGCGGGTCCTGCCCGAACGAAGCGTCGGACGCGCCCGGCGGGTCGTTGCCCCACGGGTAGGCGCGGCCATCGGTGCCTCGCGCGGCCTTTTCCCACTGCTGTTCGGTGGGCAGATCCTTGCCGGACCAGCGCGCAAACTGGCGCGCGTCGCCAAGCGAGACGCCCACAACCGGCTGAGCCGGCTGGTTGAAACGCGGGTCGTTACCGAAGCGCGTGGCGCGATAGCCCATTTCCTGCACGAATCGCGCGTACTGCGCGTTCGTGACGGGCGTGCTGTCGATGTAGAAGGAATCGAGGAAGATCTCGCGATCTTCGGTGCCGTATACGGCTGTTCCCGCGGGAATAAGCTGCATCCCCTCGACGACTTCGAGGTCGGCCACGAACGCTTCGGTCGCCTCGCGGCGAGCGGCGCGCTCTTCGGCCTTGCGGCGCTCTTCTTCTTCGGCCGCCGACTCCAACGTCGCCGTGGCGGCGCTGGAATCCTCCTGCGCCGCGGGCTTCGCCTTTCCTGCGGGCGCCTTCGCGGTTTCGACGACAGCGACGGGCTCCTCGACCGTTTGGGCGGGCGTTTGGGCGGGTTTCCGCTTCTCGGCCGCCTTCTCCGGCACCGTGATGGACTCCTCGAGGGTTTCCTCAAGGACTCCCACTCCGGACTCCTCAGCAACCGGCTCCACAACCGGCTCCTCGACGACGGGCGCCTCGGCTTCCACGACCGCGGTTGCGTCGGCAGACTCGGACTCGGTCGCCTCCGGCGCGTCTTCCGCCTGTTCCGGCTCCGCTTCCGCGACCGCTTCCTCTTCGTCATCGCCGAAGAAGGAGTTGATGTCCTCAAGACGATCCTCGACCGCAGCCCAGTCGTTCTCGCCGGTGACCTTCTTGTAGAAATTGAAGATCTTTCTGGCGCGCTCGAAATAGGCCGACTGCTCAGCCTCGGGCAGCTCGAAAGCGTGCTCGAAGAGCAAAATGCCCAAGTAGACCTGGTCACGACTATTGCGGTTCCCGATCTCCGAGTAGAAGCCGTCCAGGGTACGGAGGGCCTCCTGCTCGTCGATTGAGTGGTCGTACTTGTCGGATCCGTCGACATGACGGGCCCAGACGAAGTTCTGGATACGCTTGATTTGCTCCTTCACGCGGGTTTCATCGAGGCGAAGCGTCACCGCCCCTCCGGTCCTTTCCGGGTAGTCCATTCCAAATACACGCCGATCCCTAATTCATGTCGAACAACAGGTGTCGCCGCACGGAACCCGGCTCTCGGTCCGTATCCGACGAGGCGACGCCGAACTAGGCAGAAGGGTCACCCCTTCGTGCTCACAAGCGGGGGATTATAGGTGCGGCACAAGTCCCGCGCCAGCGACGGAATCGCATCGGTCTTCGAACCGGTTCGTTACGGTCGCTGGCACCTGCGCGACGCGGGACCTAGAATCTGCAATTCCTTCATATCAACCGTATCCGACGGAGGCTCCCTTGGACCAGCTTCTCTCTCCCAGCAACATCGAGTGGCGCGATCGCGCTCGCGAGGTCGCGCGCAACGTAATCCTGCCCAACGCATGGAAATACGACCGCCTCCAGGAGTACCCTTGGGAGATCAAGAACGCGATGGCCGACGCGGGGCTGATGAGCGTCTGGATCCCCAAGGAATACGGGGGTTCCGGCGGCGGCGTCCTCGACCTCTGCCTCGTGGTCGAGGAACTTTCCCGCTGCTGCGGCGGGACGGGCGTGCTTTTCGCCGTCAACGCATTGGGCTCTTTCCCGATCCTCATCTGCGGCACCGACGAGCAGAAGCAGCGCCACCTGCCGGGCATCGCCAAGGGCGAAAAACTCATCGCGTTCGCACTTTCGGAAATCAACGCCGGCTCCGATGCGGGCGGTATCGCGTGCAAGGCGGAAGCGGATGGCGAGGGCTGGGTGCTTAACGGCTCCAAGAAGTGGAACACCAACGGCCCCGCCGCGGATCTCAACACCGTGTTCGCCGTCACCGACCCCGACAGCAAGAGCCGCCGACTGAGCGCCTTCCTGCTGGAAAAGGAGATGGACGGCTACGAGGTGGGCTACGTCGAGGACAAGATGGGAATTCGCTGCGTCCCGGTCGGGGAGCTCGACCTGACCAACGTGCGTGTCACCAACGACGCGCTCCTCGGCGGCAAGCCGGGGCTCGGCTTCAAGCACGCGATGATGACGCTCGACCGCGCCCGCCCCGGTGTCGCGGCGCAGGCGCTGGGCCTGGCGCAGGGCGCCCTCGACTTCGCCACGGCGTATGCCACCAAGCGCGTCCAGTTTGGCAAGCCGATTTCGTCATTCCAAATGGTTCAGCAAATGCTCGCCGACATGGCCATCAAGGTCGAGGCGGCCCGCGCGCTCATCTACACGGCCGCCCGCGCGGTCGATGCCGGCGCGCCGAACCTGACGAAGATGGCCGCCATGTGCAAGACCTACGCCACCGATGTAGCCATGGAAGTGACCACGAGCGCCGTGCAGATCTTCGGCGGCAACGGATACATGCGGAACTACCCGGTCGAGAAGTACATGCGCGACGCCAAGATCACGCAGATCTACGAAGGCACCAACCAGATCCAACGTCTGGTCATTGCGCGGAACATCATCAAGGAGGCGTCGGAGCTCTCCTTCCTCGAAGGCTACATGCCGATTCCGGAGGAGCTCCGCTAGTGCGCCTGATCGGATTGGACGGAATGGTCGAATTGAGCGGAATGGCCGCGTTGGGCCTGATTCTCGTCGTTCTCGGCGGTTGCCAGAGCGCAGCCCCCGATAGCGCCGGGATTCTATCCACCGAGATCTTCGAGGATATCCCCTCGCCGCGCTCCGCCCGCGTCCAGACCGATAGCGCCCTCTCGTTCTCCTACGCGAGCGATTCGTTCCGCTGCGCGAAGTACGTCTACCGCTTCGATGGCGAAGTCGATGAAGTGGTCGACTTCTTCCACGAGGTCATGGGTGGACCGCCCTACAGCTGGGCGCTCAAGTCGGAGGACGAACTGCCCCGGGGGCATGCGCGCCTCAACTTCCGCAAGGGAGAGGAGTACTGCACCGTCGACGTCCAGTCGAACAACGCGCGCGCGAAGAAGGACGACCTGATTCTCATCACAATCCTCGTTAACTACGAGTAGGAAAACTATTATGACCGACAAGCCCCAACGCGGCGCCGACGCGCCGCGCGAGCCCGCCCATGACCCCGTCGAGTCGATGGTGGCCGCGTTCAACAAACGACGCGGCTACTACATCGGCCTCACCCTCGCCGCCATCGCGGTGGTCGTCGCGACGCTGGCCTTCGTCAACCGCGACGAAACGGCCAAGGACAACTTCTCTCCGGTGTGGGATGCCTACACCGGCGTGCGTACGAACGTGCGCGCGGACCGCTCGTCCGCCGAGGATCTGGCGCGTCTCGATGCCGCACTGGACAAGGTCCGCGGCACCGACGCGGAAGCGTCGGCGCTGTGGCTCTCCGCCATCGCCCACTACGGCGCGGCGTTCACGCGCGACAAGCCCAGCTTCGACGAGAAGCGGCCGCACCTCGAACAGGCGGAAGCTCGACTCAAGGAGCTGGAGGACCAACGCTTCGATCACTTCCTGCCGGCCATCGCACGCTGGTACACCAGCAGCGGAGCGCCCCCCGTCAAGCAGCTACTGAATCGAGTCGATGACGACCTTTCGTGGGCAAAGGAAAACGGCTACGAACGCCCGATGCCCGACAAGGCCCCCACCGCCGTGCTGCGCACCGATCTTGGCGACATCTATCTGCGCTTCTACGCCGCACTCGCCCCGAAGCACGTTGAGAACTTCCTCGGCCTCGCGAAGAAGGGTGCGTACAACGGCACCGCGTTCCACTTCGTCAGGGGCGGCATCGAGCCGACCGGAGTAGCGGGCGGCGACCCGCTCAGCTACTTCTACAACGACCCGCTCAACAAGGATCAGATCCTACGCTGGGGCACCGGAACCACCGGCTACGGAATCCCCCCCGCCGAGTCCCGATTCCGCCTCGTACACGAGCGCGCGATCGTGACCGCACAGCGCCGACGTCAGGCGGATTGGGACAATGGATCCCAATTCCAGATCCTGCTCGCCGCCGATCCGAGCCTCGACCGGGACTACAGTCCGTTCGCCTACGTCGTCGAGGGCATGGATGTCGTCGAGAAGTTCACGAAGCGCCGGCGCGCCTCCGAGCACGGCCCCTACAAGGACGATCCGCGCTTCGGCGGGCCCGACAAGGACGGACTCCTGGTGGAGCCGGTCTGGATTCGGAAGGTCATCGTCTACGGCGAGGGCGGCAAGGCGTTTGAGCACGGATTCCCGCTGCGGGAGGGCGAAAAGAGCCTCGACGGCCTCAAGAGCACGCCCGTCAAGGCGCTCTCGGAGGGGGATCTGCGCGTTGGGCGCACGCTGCACGACCCGAAGAAGCTCGCCAAGTTCCGCGCGGGCATCGATATTCCCTTCCCTGACGACATGGCGACCCTGGCCGATGCGAGCCCCGAGGGCGAGCGTCGCGTACTGGGCGACATCGACGTGGAAGGCAGCAAGCCGCGCGACAAGAAGGAAGACGAGAAAGAAGACGAGAACGACGGCGGCGCAAAGGAAGAGGAGGAAAAGCCCGGCAAGTAGCGCCCCTCCACCCCGCTATACAAAACGGCGGAAGCCTCTGCAGCGCAGGGACTTCCGCCGTTTTTCGTAGGCGCTTCCGCGCTACTCGGGAACCGAGAAGCCGCGCCTATCTGCCGGGGGCCTATCCGCCGGGGCCCTACCGCGCAGACGATCGAGCAGGCCCTCGAAATCGTCGGCCGAGAAGTACTCGATGACCACCTTGCCGCGCCCCTGGCGATCCTGAATAGAGACCTTGGTGCCGAGCAGGGCGCGCAGCTCATCCTCGAGCGCGCGCACCTGAGGCGTTTTGCGCGGCTGCGAACGCCGCTTGGGTGCGTCTCCCCCACTTTCTCGGCCACGCCTCGCCAACTCCTCGACCGCGCGGACCGAAAGCCCCTCGCGCACAACGCGCTCGCACAGATCGAGTTGCGCAACGTCGTCCTTGAGCGAAAGGAGTGCGCGCGCGTGCCCCATGCCCATGGCCCCACTGCGAACCAGGTCCTGCACCTCCTCGGGAAGGTCGAGCAGCCGAATCAGATTCGCGACCGAGGAGCGGTCGAGCCCCAGTCGCTTCGCGATCTCCTCCTGCGTCGCGCTCAGGTGCGTGGAGAGCTTCCGATAGGCGCGCGCCTTGTCGATGGGGTTCAGATCCTGCCGCTGAACGTTCTCGACAAGGCTGAGGACCAGCACCTGCTCGTCGTCATAGTTGCGGACGATGGCCGGCACCTGGGAGAGGCCCGCCATACGCGCGGCGCGGGCGCGGCGCTCTCCGGCCACGATCTCGTAGCCAGCACCGTTCGAGCGCACGATAATCGGCTGCAGGACGCCGCTCTCCTGGATCGAGCGCGCAAGCTCCTCCAGTCGCGTCTCATCGAATTCCTGCCGCGGCTGGTGCGGACCGGCGCGGACCTGCCCCAGGGGCAGCATGCGGACTTCCTCGCCCGTTTCCGCGGGAATCCCTCCCAGCAGTGAGTCGAGTCCGCGTCCCAGTTTTCTTTCCGCCATGACCTGCCTCCTCGCCGACCCACCTGATCTACTACGTGTGGGGGCTGTTCGGGCGTAATACTACTACAACAGGCGTAGCCCACCTGAATTCGACTCAATGTTCCACGTGGAACACTCGGGATTGGTATCTTTCAGCTCGCCCGCAGATGATCCGCTGGCGGATCCAACCCAAACCTGATGACACTGGCCCTAGCAACGCTCACATTTCGCGAATGCTCGCGCCGGAGCCTGCCGTACGTGGTCGGGCTGACTCTCATCTTCATCGTACTGGCGTCGCGACTGTTCTTGGCGTTCACTTTCGGTCACGAACGCGAAGAGTCGCTCAACCTCGCCATCTCTGGCGTATTTTTGGCGGGATTTCTCGTGGCGGCGTTTCAGGGAACTGCGCTTATTAGGCGGGATTTGGAGCGCGGAACGCTCGCACTGCTCATGACGAAGCCAATCGGGCTCGTGCAGTACCTGTCGGGACGCTTGGCCGGCCTTTTCGGCGTCAGCTGCCTATCCGGAGCGATCGTGGCCCTTGGAGCCGCGTTTTCTTTGGTATTGATCGAGGACCGCCGCACCGCGGACCTCGGATGGCTAGAGGTGTTCGCCGCTAGCGCGCGGGCACTCCCCCCCGTGCTCGTACTGTGCTCCGCCGCGCTGGCGGTCTCTGCGCTCGCCTCGCGCGCGCTCGCGCCGGTTGCCCTGCTCGCCATCTTTCTTGCAGGCAGCCTCGCCGGCCCCACGGGCGCAGGATCGCTGCTGCCGGACTTCGCACTCTTCTCGCTCGATGCCAATGCAAGTGCACCGGGAAGTCTTGCACTGCTCTACGCGCTTGTTTTTTCCTCCCTGTTCCTTGTTCTCGCCTATATATTCCTCGCTCTCCGGGCCCTGCGCCCAGGCTAGGAACCAAGCGTCGTGCGCTACTGCATATTTGGCGACATCCACGGGAACCTCCACGCGTTGGAGGCGGTCCTTGAGGATTGTCGCAACAAGCACATCGACGCCTATCTGTGCACCGGGGACCTGGTCGGCTACGGCGCCTATCCGTCCGAGTGCATCGAGTTGGTGCGCGACGTCTCGCAAGATGTTGTCGCGGGCAACCACGACTTCGCCGTTGCGGGCAAACTCGCGCTCGACTTCTTCAACAGCTACGCCAAGTCCGCCGTGATGTGGACGCGCGAGCAGCTATCGGAAGACGAACTCGACTACCTGCGCCATCTCACGCTGACGGCCGTGGTAGACGAAGACACGACGGTTTCACACGCGACGATCTACGACGCACACGCGTTCGACTACATCCAAACGCAGTACGACGCGCACCTCAGCCTGCAGGAGCTCTCGACCACGTGCGGATTCGTGGGGCACTCGCACATCCCGATCGCGTTCTATCTCAAGGACGGCTCGGTGAACTGGACCATGGAGCCGGTGCTTGAGCTGGACGGCTGCGAGAAGGCGCTTGTCAACGTAGGCAGCGTGGGGCAGCCGCGCGATGAGAACCCGGACGCCGCGTATGGCATCTACGACACCGACGCGGGCATCGTGACGATTATTCGCGTCGCGTACGACATCGAGGGCGCGATCGCCGCGATCGAGGAGAACGATCTCCCGCGCATCCTCGGCGAGCGCCTGCGACTCGGGAAGTAGCCTCTCTCGCCAGTGGTCGGCTATAGGAATTCACTGGCGACACTGTCCGCCACGCGCCACCCGCGGTGCGTCAAGCGCAGGCGCGGTTCCAGCTCGACCAGCCCCGCCTGACGCAGCGTGCGCGCGTTCGCTCCGAAAAGCGCGTCCGCATCGACACCGTAGCGCCGTCCGACCTCGTCCAGGTCCACGCCTTCGGCCATGCGCAGCCCAAACGCCACCGTTTCGCGCGCCGCATCCTCGTCGCCCAGGCGTTCCCGCGTGACGGTCGGATCGCCGCCCTCGCGCACCAAGGTCTCGTAGCGCGCCAAACGGCGTTCGTTGCCGCTGCGCAGGCCCTCCAGAAACGCGAACGCGCCCGCGCCGAATCCCGCGTAACTCGCGTTGCGCCAATAGTTTACGTTGTGCTGGCAGGCTAGGCCGGGGCGAGCGAAGTTGGAGATCTCATAGCGCTCGTAGCCCGCTTGGCGCAGGCGGCGCTCGGTCCAGCGAAACAAGAAGAGCTCCTCCTCTTCCTCGATGGCCCGCATTTCCCCTCGGCGGCGGCGGCGCGTGAACTCCGTGCCCGGCTCGTAGATCAGCGCGTAGCAGCTCAGGTGGCCCGGATCCCACGCGATCGCCTGCTCGAGCGTCTCGATCCACTCTTCCCGCCGCATGCCGGGAATCCCGTAGATGAAGTCCAGATTTACGCGCTCGATGCCCCCGTCCCGCACGAAGCCGAGTGCCTGTTCCACGTCGTCGACTTCGTGGACGCGTCCGAGCGTGCGCAGGTGGTGGGGCTGCAGCGCCTGCGCGCCGAGGCTCACGCGATTGACGCCGTGCGCGCGGAGCACCGCGACCTTCTCGGGAGTCAGCGAACCGGGGTTCGCCTCGACGGTGAATTCGCGCAACGAGTCGGGCTTGAGGCGCGCGACAATGTCGCCGAGATAGCGGTCGAGTTGTTCGGGCTCGACGACGGTGGGTGTGCCGCCGCCGATAAAAACCGTCTTGGGATCCCGAGGTACGCCACGCGCGTCCATCTCGAGTCGCAGCGCGTCGAGGTAGCTGTCCACGTCGCACCCCTCGATGGCGAACGAATTGAAGTCGCAGTAGGGGCACTTCGTTTCGCAAAACGGAATGTGGACGTAGAGCGAGGCGCGATCGTTCAACGCAGGAGCTCCCGCGCCTGCTGCAGCATCGCGATGCGCCCGTGCGGATCGAATGCGAACCCGCGCCACTCCGCAGGCGGACGGCCGCCCAACAGTTTGCGCGCGGCGCTGGCCGCTGCCGCACGCACCTTGTCGCTCGAAGGCCTGCGGCCGGCGCGGCCACCCAGCTCCGCCTGCACAAGCTTGACCGCCTTTTTCATGCCGAGCGTTTCCGCGAGCGCGAGTGCGGCGCGACTGTTGTCCGCATGCCGAATCGCAGCGAGCGCGACCAAGGGCTCGAGCACGCGACGGCTCTTCTCGGGCAACGCCTCCAGCATGACCCGCTGCGCATCCATCAGCAACTCGAACAGCGCGTACTCGCGCGCGAGGTAGAGGCGGTACGCGGAAGCGCCCAGGTTGCCACGCTCGTCGCTCCAGTCGGTCATGGCGAGCGGGTGCGATGCCGCAGACGCGGCTGTCTGCTTGCCGTCCGACACACGCACGATGTGACCCAACGTGGGGGCGCCGCGTCCCGGTCCGCGCAACGGGACCACCGAAGACGCGCCGCGCCGAAAGAGGAACGCCGTTTCGACATCCCACAAGCCGAGCGTCGCGCGCTGGCAGGTCACCGTGCCGTCGCGATAGAGTTGCGGGGCGGTGAGCAGGAACAGCGTGTCGCGTTCAAGTCGGGAGGGCGCGGGCGCCGCGGTGGGCGCCGGCGCGACCGTAACGGCGTGCAGTTCGACGCCTCCCTTCCTGCCGCAAATCCGAAACGTGCCCGTGACCTTCGGCTTCCAGTCGAGCGGCTCGCCGTCGAGGCGCACGCCAAGCACCGACGAGACGACAAGCACGCGGTCGCCCTTTTTCGGCTGGATCACCAACGGGTCGGTGGTGGGGCGGGTGAGCGGTTCCTGTGCGCCGTGAAACGAAAGCTCCAGCGCTCCGCCCTTGTGCCGAAAGCGCAGCTCCAGTCGCTGCAGCCCGTCGTCGGCGATGCCGCGCGATGCCAGCCACGCACCCTTGGAGAGCTTGAGCTTGCCGCCTTTCGGCCGCGCGCCCGTGCCGACGTACCAGCGTTCCGCGGAGAGCGGTGCCTCGAACGCATCGAACGCGGGCGCGGCCAGGAGCAAGAGCGCGGCGATAGCAGTCACGGCAAATCAGGTTAACCTCAGGCCCCATGCAACGCCTGCCCGCCCTGTTTCTTCTCCTCGCGGCCTGCACCGGCGAGGAGCCCTCGGAGCTCACCTATCCGGCCGCAAAGCTCAAGGACTTCATTCTGCACATCAACCACGGCGCCGTCGTCGTGCGCCATCCGCGCGGAGAAGAGAAGAAGGACGTCTGCCGCCTGATCCTCAAGGAGTCGGGCGGCGAAAAGGTGCTCGGGGCGGAGGCGCGTTTCAATCCGCAGGTAACCGCCGAGCGCATTCGACTCCGGCAACGGCGCAACGAGCCGGGGTTGCGCCTCGACATCGAAGTGGTGGTGCCCGAGGGAATCGACATCGAAATCGTCGTGCGCGAAGGGGGCATTCGGCTCGAAGGCCGCTTCGGCGCGGCCAAGGCAACCTGCACCAGTGGCGATATCCATGTGGACGCCGCCAGCCTCAAGGGCGGCGCCTTCAAGACGAATACCGGATCGGTGACGCTCGAACTCGCGAAGCCGAAGATCGAGCGCGATGTTCAATGCGAATCGATCGGTGGCAACGTGTCGCTACGCCTGCCGGCCGGCTATCGCGGCCCGATCCGGTTGCTCAGCGGCACGAGTGAATTCGACTTCGGCCCGAACCCGCCCGTGGCGTTCCTGCTCGACTCCGACAAGCAGAGCGCGCGCGCCTTCGCCGGCACTCCGATGTCCTCCGAAGCGCGCGTCGAAGCCGCAAAGACCAACAAGTGGCCCCCCGGCGTCTGGGGCAAGACCACCAAAGGCAAGATTACCTTCCGCATTGCCGGCCAAGAGTAGCGCGCCCCGCGCCGTCCCGCGACGTCCAGAGCTGCGTCGCTGCGTCGTCGCGGTGACCTCCGGCCACGGCTTCCTCCTGACTCCTTGCTCTGAACGCCGCGGGCTCGGCGCGCCCGGTCTTAGAAGCTGGAGGAGTTGATCACTCGGTGCAACCTGCGCAGCGCTTCGGCTTCGATCTGCCGCACGCGTTCGCGGGTGAGTCCGATGCGCGCGCCGATCTCCTTGAGCGTCATCGGCTCTTTGGTTTCGGCGTCGAGGCCGAAGCGCAGGCGCAAGATGATCGACTCGCGTTCCGAGACGCAGGAGAGCAGCTGGTCGATGCGGTTGATGTCGTAGCGACGGAAGAACGCAGTGTCCGGCTGCTCCATCGTCTCGTCGATGATCGTGTCGTTGGCGGCGGGCAACGCGTCGAGGCTGACCGTTCCGGAGCCGGCGCGCTCGGCGCGGATGGCGCGACGCAGAACACGCAGGTTCCCTTCGGGCAACTCCATGGCCACTGCCAGCTCGTTGACGGTCGGCTCGCGACCGAGTTCCTGCTCGAGGCGCTGCTTGCTGTGGCGCATGCGCGTGATCACCTCCACCAGGTAGGAGGGAACGCGGACGGTCTTGACGGTGTTGACCAGCGCGCGCCGCACCGACTGCTTGATCCACCAGGTCGCGTAGGTGGAAAAGCGCGTCTCCTCGGCAGGGTCGAACTTCTCCACCGCGCGCATGAGGCCGACGTTGCCCTCCTCGATGAGATCCATCAGGGAGAGGCCGCGATTGGAGTAACGCTTCGCGATCGAGACGACCAGACGCAGGTTCGCCTGGATCATGTGCTCGCGCGCTTCGAGGTCGCCGTCGTCCTGGATGCGGTGAGCGAGTTCCCGCTCCTGCGCCGCAGTCAGAAGGTCGATGCGATTGATCTCCTTCAGATACGAATTGAGCGTGCTGCGACCCTCGATGATGAACTCCTCCCGCTACCCGGAGACGCACCACGCACTGCGCGGGACAGACTCCGGTCGCTCCTAATTTTTCGGCGCGTGCGGGCAGACTCTTGAGGGCCTAACAGAACAGCCCGAAAACCGGCCCATCGCAGGCCCTTCCAGGGAGGCCGTCAGGCCCTTCCCAGCAGGCGCCGATAGGTGGCCTCGTAGGCGGAGACCCACTTCGGCTCGTCGAACTCGTCGACCGCGCGCTTGCGGGCGGCCTGGCACATGGCCGCGTGGGCATCGGGATCCTTGAGCACGGCAATGATCCGTTCAGCCATTCGCTCCTCGTCGCCCAGCGGTTCGAGGATGCCGCTCACGCCGTCCACGACCACCTCGGGCAGCCCGCCCACGCGGCTGGCGGCGGGGGGCACGCCGCACGCCATCGCCTCCAGCGCGGCGAGGCCGAAGCTCTCGCTCTCCG